>Ga0210003_1001477_pt1 | contig 20732 bp, 15 predicted proteins | sample LantaG_FD_182804 | JGI IMG/M metagenome (GOLD analysis project Ga0210003, IMG submission 182804) | Deep subsurface microbial communities from Baltic Sea to uncover new lineages of life (NeLLi) - Landsort_02402 metaG (SPAdes) (version 2) | ecosystem: Environmental > Aquatic > Marine > Oceanic >... | reverse complement strand
TAAGTTCAGCCATTATTCATCCCACCTTGTCAGTCTGATTCAGAGTGATCCAAATCTATTTGTCGTATCTGGAGCAGCGGGAAGTCATCCTCGTCGGTGGCAAACATGCGTTGTCCCAAACCAAGGTACACATCTCCGGGTTGTTCAATCCAATCGGTTTTGCGTGCGAGCCGAATAGCATTATCTTCGCTGGCTTCCGAGCCTGGATATCGCGTTGGCATCAGGCCAGTCGCTTCACCACCGTTGACCCAGGTAAACTGGGCAGGAATCCAGACTGTATCTCGCAGGTCGGCGGGCTCCTCAATTCGGATACTTTTTATGGCTGTGAACGGCACCCAGTAGTATTTACCGTCAATTATTGCCTCCAGCACCGGCCCAAACCTGGAATCGGCATCTGATATCCATTGAAATGGCCGACCATCGATAGACCCAGGAATGGCCGGAGCCGCCTCATACGCACGATCTCGGAGGCTCTGAGACGCTTCGTATTTTCCTTCCGCTATCATTTGGTTGGCCTGGACCAGCCAGGCAACCCACTCGTCCGGCTCACCGAAAACAAGCGGCGAGCGCTTACCGGTGAATATCTCAGCCCGGAACGCTTCGCAACTGATCGCCGTTCGGCAAACCTGAGCCATGAGCAAATTCAAGGCGTCAAGTTCTGCCGCTACGTTTAACTGGGTCAGAGCCCGCTGCCAATCTCCAAAGACAGCCATTAGTTGAAAAAGGAAAACACGAAGCTTGGCATTCGCAGGATCGTTGCGAATCTCACCTTCCAAGGCGACCAATGCCTCATTGAGCTGGCCGGCTCGTATAAATTCTTCCGTTTGCATAACGATAAACCTCCATCACGGGCATTAGACACTCCTGCCGCGCAATATTAAAGCACAGAAAGCCGGCACACGGTAACTGGATGCCTGTTTGCTGATTACTAACCGCCCTTATTGTCAATCTGGCTCCAGAATTTCTCAACGTTACCCTTGACTTCGCCCGTCTTGTGGTCAGTCTGGATATAGTTCCACGTCAGTTTGCCATAGTTGAAGGTTACTGATTCGGTAGGTAAGCCGCCCCCACCGCCGCCGACACTGACCGACGAGATTATCACGTCCTCCATTTTATATTCCATGTATTTTGTCTTTTCTTCGGTGGCGCGGCAGAGTTCGATCACCACTTTAGGGATGTGCTTGCCCTGGCAGCAGTACAGATTAAGCGTGGGAGAAGCCTTATCCATCGCCTTAACAATGGAGATATCCTGGTGGCTACATCGCCCCCCGGTTGCCGCCCCACCCGTGCTTCGTTCACCTGCGGACATCTGAGCAACACCGGAAGAGTACGACATTATCTCAATCCAGTCCTTATGCTTATCATCAGTGCTTTCCCCCGGGATTCCATCGATTTTTAGAAAACAATCACCTGCCATTTTGTCAACTCCTTATATATAAAATGTTTATCTAAGTTTCAGCGCTCAACTTATTAATACACAAACCATGTTAAGCGTATTGAATACCAAATCAGACTCTACCTATTAACCACCCGTCTTGACCGATGGCAGCTTCGATACCAGCCGTAGCGAAATGGACAGACCTTCGAGCTGGTAATGCGGCCTCAGGAAGAATTTTGCCGAGTAATACCCGGGATCTCCTTCTACCTCGTCCACAACAACTTCCGCCGCCGCCAGGGGGTACTTGGCCTTAACCTCTTCCGAAGCGCTGGGATCGCTTGTGACATATTGCGTGATCCACTGATTGAGCCATTTCGCCATATCGTCGCGCTCTTTGAAAGAGCCGATCTTATCTCGCACAATGCACTTGAGAAAATGCGCGAACCGGCAAGTCGCAAACAGGTAAGGCAACCTTGCGGCCAGCTTGGCATTGGCCGTTGCATCGGCATCCTCATATTCGGTTGGTTTTTGTAGTGACTGGGCGCCTATAAAGCATGCATAATCCTCATTCTTCCAGTGTGATAAAGGCATCATGCCGTTCTTGGCCAGCTCCGCTTCCCGCCTGTCAGTAATTCCAATTTCTGTTGGGCACTTCATATCCACGCCGCCGTCATCAGTTGGGAAGGTATGACAGGGAAGCCCTTCGACCATACCGCCGCTTTCCACACCGCGGATACGTGCACACCATCCATACTCCTTGAAAGAACGGTTGATGTTGGCACCCATGGCATAAGCGGAGTTCACCCAGAGATACTTGGAGTGGTCGCCGGCGGAACTTTCCTCTTCAAAATCAAACTCTTCACAAGGACTTGTCTTGGACCCATAGGGTAATCTGCCGAGAAACCGAGGCATTGTCAAAGCGATATACCTGGAATCATCGGACTCTCGCAGGGACCTCCAGGGGGCGTAGTCCGCCGTCTGGAAGATTTTCGTCAGGTCGCGTGGGTTGCTCAACTCATTCCAGGAATCCATGTTCATCAGTGTCGGCGCAGCGGCAGAGATAAAAGGTGTGTGCGCAGCGGCCGCTATCTGGGCTACACCGTTGAGTATCTCAACGTCCGGCGGACTATGATCAAAATGATAGTCGCCGATCAAACACCCGTAAGGTTCGCCGCCCGGTGAGCCATATTCTTCTTCGTAAAGCTTCTTGAAAAGCGGGCTTTGATCCCACGCTGTACCTTTATATTTCTTGAGTGTCTTGGCTAAATCCTTCTTAGGCAGGTTAAGCACGCGTATCTTCAGCGTCTCGTCCGTTTCCGTGTTATTCACAAGGTGAGAAAGTCCCCGCCAGGCACTCTCGATCTTCTGAAAGTCCTCGTGGTGCATAATCTGATTGATCTGCTCGGACAGCTTCCGGTCTAACTCCGCTATAATCGACTCGATTGTCCTGACCGAATCGTCGGAAATAATAGCTGTGTCCGATAATGCTTGTTCGGCCAACGTTCGTACCGCCGAACTGATAGCCTCCTTAGCATGGTCTGACTTCGGTTTGAATTCTTTCTTAAGAAGACTATCGAACTCACTCGGCTCCATCGCTACAGTCTCTGCTGCCTGCGATTCTTGTTGATCTTTCATTTCTTCTGCCATGGGATTATTCCTCCTTGCCACTCTCAGTAGATTCAGCTTCAGGTTTCGGCGTCGAAGTCAGGGCGTTTAGCAGGGCCTTATCCTTCAGGGCTTTTGCTAACAGCTCTTCGGCACCACTCTTACCATCCATGTATGACAGCAGATTGGACAATTCCGTTCGGGCATTCAACAATTTATTCAGGGCATCTACCTTTTGTGCCACTGCTGCCGGGGAGAAATCATCCATACTCTCAAAAGTAATATCAACGCTCATATTACCTTCACCGGTTAGGGTATTTGGCACCTGGAAGGCTACACGAGGCTTCATTGCCTTGAGTCGCTCGTCGAAATTATCGACATCGATTTCAAGGAACTTTCGATCCGCGACGCCGGGAGGAGCCTCAGCCGGTTTGCCCGATAAATCAGCCATTACCCCCATTACAAACGGCAAATTGATCTTTTTCTCAGCACCGTATAATTCCAGATCATATTCCACCTGGACTCGCGGCGCTCGATTGCGGCCTATGAATTTTTGACTACTTTTCTTTGCCATACTCAGTCCTTTCTTAATAATAATGAACGCCAAAAAAATATTGGCATTCTCAAACCCCCTGTCAAATATTTAGTTGATCTGTCTAATCTACTCATTAAAATCGGAATCGCTACTGCTGGATCCACCGATCATCTCTACACGACTCATGGCATCAGGGCAAATGTCAGCAATAACATCCATAAAGTTCTTCGAGACAAGCCTTTGCGCCCTGCGCAGAAGCATCGGCACAGGACTGGATGGTTCATGGCGATCGAAATACTGGCAGACTTTCTCGATAGCTAAAAGGGCTTCCTTGGGTGACCGAATGTCTCCTGCAAGAGATATTCCACCTTTTTCGGCTTCGCCGCCGGCCTCAGCGTCCGCCGAAGCACCCTCTTCTGAAGCCTCGCCGTAACCGCGTTTTTCCAGATACCCCTGAATGCACTTGTGGATATTTCCCAGAATCGACTGGAAACCACTAAGGTCAGGCGTCTGCCCTTGATCAGCATTTTTTGAGAACACTGTAGTGATTGTAGCCAAATGGTCGATTGCCTCTTCTGTGGTCTGGGATGCCTCCAGCAGCTCGTCGGTTGCAGTATCCTGAAAAGCCGCATCAATTACCGACATACCGGGGCCGGCGGTTCCCCCGCCACCCGGCACCGAAATCTCTCCTTTGGCGACCTGGATGTCTCTGAGGCTGAACCTGCCCATCTGAGGCGAATTACACAGGGGTACTTCAGCCAGACGTTGCTTGAATTTCATCGGATCCTGATCGCTCATCGTCTCCGGAGACAGCGATTGCAGGATATTAATCCGTTCTAACGGGTCGTTGTTATCTTCAGGGTCGAGTTTGGGGTAAAGATGCTCCCAAAAGCGATCCAGCAGTTCCTGTAGTAAAGCCAGCCCATCTCGCAAGCCGGCAAGGCCATCCATTCTCAAAGAGGCAATCACAAGATACATAACAACTCTGATATCTTTTGAACGACGTAAAAGCTCTATGCTTTTCTCGCGAACCTCCCGCCAGTTGGGTTCCTCTGTCACTTCCTCCACGCCCTCTACTACACCACCCCCGGCCTTGGACCGCAGCATGTCCTCCAGGGCAAGAAAAGAGGCGTCATAGGAAAGGTCTTCGCCGCATGGTGCTTCCGGGCTTACTTCTGAAAGCAGGCTTTCAATATCAATTGCCATGGCACATTCCGTCAAACTATTATCTTAAAAAGTTTGCCTTTGGTCTAAAGCGATATTGAAGCTGTTTTTTTCCACAAAAGACCAAAAACCGGATACACATCAAGTCCGCCATTATAATCAGCTATATATATCAAACAAGCTGAAAGCTATAAGCCATAGCTCAACGGCGTCTTTTCTCTGGCGCACAGTAAGTAAAGACCGAAAATCATGCTGGCCACACCACTTCACTTAAGTATTGCCTAAGTCTCTCTTACAATTTAGGCGCGATTCTATGTCAATCGGAAGATTATGTCAAGCTACTTAAAAAAAAATAAAATAAAAAATTCCGGCTGTCTGTTAAAAGTTTCCGATGGCTCCAGCCAATGCTCGGCACAATTGGGGCAAGTGTTTCCGGCAGGACAAAGCCGCGGCGGACGACGGCCTTAGCCCTCCAATGAAATTACCTAATCCAGGTAAATGGGAGCGGATAGTAAAGGAAATAAATCGGAATTTGGCAAAATTCATCTTGACTTTACCCGGCACCCGACCAGAATGGGGGATATGTTGGCTTAAGAGTGTCACTTGAGGACATCCATGTGAGAAATCTTGATCGGCATCATGCGGATAAACTAACTCTCACAAACCCTTTAAACCAGCATAATGTAGGAATTACATAGCAAGCGCGTCCGAGAACCTCGGGCCGATTATGATATGCGGTTTCTAAACTAATAACCAGAAGTGGTAAATACTCACAATAGAATTTTGAGGACATTAGGCAAGGCAAGTTTCGAGATGAAGGTTTTTGGCAGCATGAACTCTTGAAAAACACCTTGGCAGCCCAATTAGCTGTGTGCAGCCAAGGCTGTGACACCGGCACCAATTGCAAATGTGTCAATAGTGAGGACCGACCTGTTTAAGTAAGGAAAAGGAAGTGGAATCAGAATAGGACATAATTAGGAGGTATAATGGCTCAGAAAAAAAATAAGGAATATATGCGTAATCCGGAAGTTTTTCTAAGTAATCATCAGATTAACAGAAATCCAATGGGCTTGTACGTCGATACCATCCTGTCGCCTGGGCCATCGAACATAGATTTGGTACCACACCCGGGACCGCCGGTTGTGGTTACGATAGAAAATTATGACCGTCGTCCACACGGAATCGGAGCAAAACCAATAAGGGCATACTGGCTACCTGCCGAACATGACCAAACTCGTACAATACCCCTCGGGATTGCGGCAAGTTACTTTTTCACGGCTGATTTATCAGGGTGCCTGTTCGCCGCCTACTATAACGCCGCCCATAACCTCATCGTGGAGCACACGAACGCCAATGGTGAAGCAGCACATGTAAATGCCCTCATAACGCCCCGGCTGACCTTCATCAGTGGGATGCTTGTAAATGGAGCCATCAGAGTCCTTACCCCTATACCCTGGCCGGCAGCGCTCGGACCAGCACCGGTCGGCGTCATCTATTATCCTCCCCCTCAATATGCGTGGGTCATTGGTGGCAGGCTCGCTGATGCAGCTGGCGGATGGCGGTTCAGATATAAGCTAAGTGGAGCCCCTGCCGTAACCCTTGTATTATAACACGGGCGCCGGAAAATCAAGAGCACAGGAGCCATTATTGACACAACAAGCTGCTCATTGCAGACGGCTCATATGCCACGAAAGCTGTTTCCTTAAGTACATGTTCGATTTTCCATTGAACTCATGTAATCCTGTAAAAATATAAGGGGTAGCGGATCCGTTCAAAAAGTCCAGTGTTCCTCACGTAATGATCTATATGCACATTGCCTGATGTTGACCTCAGACGGATCCTACTTATAAAACTCACCGAGAAAATCTGATTTATGCAAATATTCTCTTGAATTTAGTGACATTTGGGCCAAAATAGCATTTCTTTCAGAATACTCTGATCCGGAGAGAACTACTCATCTGAGCAATTGTTCAGCATCATACGGGAACAGTTATTGTTGAATCGGCCTAATTGTATGCCGTTCAAATTGTTAGTGAACACCAGAAATACGGACCGATAAGGAGGACATCTCATGTCTTTATTAGGAGAAATCCACAAAGAAAAAATTCCGAACTATGATCAATACACCGTAGCAGAGCGGGCCAAAACAATGGGAACCTTTGACCAACGGGGGCAAACGTGCGGCATCTACGCATTGGCAGCCGCACTCAAAACTTACACAATTAATATCCCAATTATCGAAACTGCTGGCGAGCCCGGCCCGAAAATACTTGGAGCTTCATCAATGCGTTATGAGGCAAAACACGTTTTGAAAATCACCAAGATCGGGGAGCTTTTTCATGCCAAGGACGTGGTTACCCTGGCAAAGCAATATGGGCATGTTGCAGAAGTGAAACGTGTTGAAACCTTCAATTTCTATCAAACTATTAGTCTTGCTATCAGGAAAAACCGTTTGGTGATGATTCCATTTTACCCAAAGGATTCCGGACACCCAGACCCTTCCGGCGGTACCGATGGGGGCCACTGGTGCCTCGCGATAGGATATTTTGAATCTACTCTAAATGGTATTTATAAAATATTGGTTACCCATTGGGATCGTTTTTTGCTTTTGACACGAATGACTGCAAGAACAGTAACGCGAACTTAAAAATATTCAAACAGGCATACTATTACAAAAAGACAACCGTGAGGGATAAACACATATTCAGATCTAAATGATCCATTGAAACAAGTTAACAAATGGATCGATGAAGACAATATAACATACGGCACAAGAGACCCTCATGTAAAAATTGAAGATTTTGCAAACGATCCTAATAAGTATTTTGCCAAGCCATGGATGAAAAAAGTAGTGAAAATACATGAGGTGAATCTACAACTAACCCTGGCAAAACAAATCGTTATCATATAAAACGGCAGCAAAAGAAAAAATCAGATGACCGCACTGGCCGAAACATTAGATATATCACGCATTCACGAACGCCAGGATGTAGAGGTTATCTATCACCGTGTCAAAAAGGACAGCCCGTATAATATCCTGGTTCGCCTGTTTTGGATTGGACGAGCGACCTCTGATGCAATTGTAAGATGAATCAATTATTGTAATTATTCAGAGAAACCAAAAAAAAGTTGACACAATGCAGCATTTAGCTGAGAATTTCAACGAACACCACGGGTAATACTTGTGGGATAGAAATTCCGGCGATTGACGGAGTCAGAGCATTATAGCGAAGGATAAGAACTTTAACCGACGCTCGCTGGAGTGTGTTTATTCCCACGACTAATTTAAGGAAGACGAAAGGACTTCACTATGGCTGAAATAAGTCGCACATCCCTGTTCGGAAAGCTCAACAGTATAGGCTACAAAGCTATTGAGGGCGCTACAATATTCTGCAAGCTGAGGGGCAATCCTTACGTAGAGCTTGTACACTGGCTGCACCAGATCTTGAAGATGCCCGACTCAGACCTCCACCGCATCATAAAGCACTTCGACATAGATCCTTCGCGACTCGTGGCCGATATGACAGCGGAACTGGATCGTCTGCCGCGAGGCTCTACCAGCATTTCGGACTTGTCTACCCATCTTGAAGATTCTGTCGAGCGAGGCTGGGTTTACGGCAGCCTCCTGTTCGGTGAGTCACAGATTCGCACAGGCCACCTGATCGTTGGCATGCTTAAGACAAGCGGTCTTAAGAATGTTCTTCTGAGGATTTCGAATGAGTTCAACAAAATCAAGCTGGAAGAGTTGACGGATAATTTTGCGAAAATCGTCAGCGGTTCGCCTGAGGAAACTCTCATGGCAACCGACGGCAGCTCACTGCGTGCCGAGACTGAAGCAGGCGGTGACGCCGGAGAGATGGCACCTGCGGCAATGGGAAAGCAGGAAGCACTCTCCAAGTTTTCAGTAGACCTCACAGAAAAAGCTCGAAAAGGCGAAATGGATCCGATAGTGGGACGTGACGTGGAAGTCCGGCAGATAATCGACATTCTTATGCGTCGCCGTCAGAACAATCCTATTTTGACGGGAGAAGCAGGTGTCGGCAAGACGGCGGTCGTCGAAGGTTTCGCGCAGCGAATCGCAGAAGGAGATGTACCGCCTTCGCTCAAGGACGTGGCCGTCCGTGTGCTGGACGTAGGACTGCTGCAGGCGGGCGCCAGCATGAAAGGCGAGTTTGAGAACCGCCTGCGTCAGGTCATCGAAGAGGTTCAAAGCTCACCTAAACCGATTATTCTATTCATCGACGAAGCGCATACTCTTGTAGGAGCCGGAGGTGCCGCCGGTACGGGTGACGCAGCCAACCTGCTCAAGCCGGCACTGGCCCGAGGTACTTTGCGAACAATCGCCGCCACCACATGGGCCGAATACAAGAAGTATATTGAAAAAGATCCGGCACTGACACGTAGATTTCAGGTAGTAAAGATTGAAGAGCCGGAGGAGGATAAGGCGCTACTCATGCTGCGGTCACTGGCTTCGAATCTGGAGCAGCACCACCGTGTTCAGATTCTTGATGAGGCCCTTGATGCGGCGGTTCGTCTGTCACACCGGTATATCCCTGAGCGTCAACTGCCGGACAAGGCAGTCAGTCTGACCGATACGGCGTGCGCAAGAGTGGCCGTCAGCCAGCATGCAGTGCCCCCCGAGATGGAGGACTGCCGCCGGCGAATTCAAGCCATGGAAACGGAACTGGAGATCATAGGAAGAGAAACTGCCACCGGCGTCGACCACAAAAACCGCGAATCGGAGATTTCTGAGAAACTCGAAGCCGAACGCAAGAGGTTAACCGAGATAGAAGACCGCTGGTCGAAGGAAAAGGTGCTGGTCGATTCCATATTGGAGATTCGCGCCAAACTGCGAGAATCGGGCAAAGGAACAATTGAGCAGGCAGAATCGGCGGAAGATGGCACTCCCGAAGTTGAGAAGAAATCCGATGAATCGACTGAAACGGCCGCAAGCGATACAGGCGAGGCCGCACCGGAAGCATCAGAAGGCAAAGAAACTATCGATAGAGAAGAATCGCTCAAACAGCTCATATCGCTGCAGGAGCAGCTCAGTGAACTGCAGGGGGAAAAGCCGTTGATTCTTCCATGTGTCGATGCGCGGGCCGTCGGCTCGGTAGTTGCCGATTGGACGGGGATTCCGGTTGGCGGAATGGTTAAAAATGAAATCGAAGCGGTTTTGAATCTGGCCGACAGGCTCAAAAATCGAGTTATGGGCCAGGACCATGCGTTACAAGCAATTGCCAGGAGAATTACTACGTCACGGGCCCGCATAGAGAATCCGAACAAACCGATTGCAGTGATGTTTCTGGTCGGCCCCAGCGGGGTAGGTAAGACCGAGACAGCGCTTGCCCTGGCCGAGGCTATGTACGGGGGCGAGAACAACTTGATTACAATCAATATGAGCGAGTTCCAGGAAGCACATACCGTCTCGACACTCAAGGGTTCACCTCCGGGATATGTCGGCTACGGCGAAGGAGGAGTTCTCACAGAAGCTGTGCGACGGCGTCCCTATAGCATCGTTTTGCTCGATGAAGTCGAAAAGGCCCATCGAGATGTGCACGAAATATTCTTCCAGGTTTTTGACAAAGGCCAAATGGAAGATGCCGAAGGGCGCCTGATAGATTTCAAGAATACAATTATCCTGCTGACCAGTAATTGCGGGACCGACTTGATTATGGACATGTGTAAAGACCCGAAGTTGATGCCAGAGCCCGAAGGGATATGCAAGGCCCTTCGCAAACCTTTGCTTGAGGTCTTTCCTGCGGCTCTTTTAGGCCGACTCGTCACGGTACCCTATTATCCGATCAATGACGAAACGCTGAAGCTCATTATTCGCCTGCAGCTCGGCCGAATCGGCCGCCGGACCCAGGAAAATCACAAAATACCGTTTACTTATGACGACCAGGCCATCGATCTTATTGCCAGCCGATGTACCGAAGTTGAGAGTGGAGCCAGAACCGTTGATGCGATTCTGACTAACACAGTCCTGCCTGAAATCAGCCATGAGCTGCTGAAACGGCTTATGGAAGGTAAAACCGCGAAACGGGTGCACGTTGGTGTAAAGGACAGCGAGTTTGTCTATTCGTTCGATTAAAATGTGTAATACGGGCCGAATAATTGGCTAAATAACAATCGTTGCAATTGAGTAGCACAAAATGTAAACTCAAGTGTTGAAATATCTAATAGGTGGAATTACAAAAATGTCTGAGAATCCTACACAGAAACACAGGGAAATGGCTATTGAAACGGAGCTGGGCGAGGATGCTCTCCTGCTGATAAGCTTCTCGGGCACCGAACAGCTTGGCCGGCTCTTCGAATACAAGTTGGAGTTGGCCAGCAAAGACTATCAGATCGAGCCCGGGAAAATCATCGGGAAGAACGTAAGCATCCGTCTTAATCTTGATGACAAAGATGTTCGCTACTTCAACGGCTTTGTGAGCCATTTCACTCAGCTAACATCCTCCGGCCAACTGGCTCGCTACAGGGCAACTGTAGTGCCCTGGTTCTGGTTTCTGACCCGCATGGCTGACTGCCGGATCTTCCAGGAGAAAACAGTCCCGGAAATTATTGAGGAGATTTTTCGTGAGCGCGGATTCACTAATTTTGAGAATAGCTTAAACGCCGAATATCGCACGTGGGAATATTGCGTGCAATATCGTGAGACCGACTTTAATTTTATTAGCCGTCTGATGGAACAGGAGGGAATATACTACTACTTTAAGCACGAAAACGGCAAACACTCATTGGTCATGGCTGATTCACTCAGTGCCCATAAGCCTTATAAGCCTGATAAGTCTGATAAGCCTGATTCTAAGTTCGAAAAACTCATATATCATCCTTCTGACACGGGCCCCACAACAGAAGAGTGTATTTCAGACTGGTTCGTCGAAACCCATCTGCAGCCCGGCTTATATGTGGTTAACGATTTTTATTTTCAAAATCCCCAAGAACCCCTCTTAGCCAAAGCAAAAGCGATCGACAGCAATAAACAAGGTAATTCAGATGAAAAATTCAAAATCTACGATTATCCCGGTGATTACACCACCGCTAATGACGGAACAGAATACGCCAAAAAGCGTATAGAAGAGCTTCAGGCCCAGTATCAGGTTGCAATCGCCAGCAGCGACTCACGCGGCATCTGTACCGGGTACTTATTTGAATTAAGCAACCACCCAATTGCTGACCAGAACCAGAAACACCTCATTACATCCGCGAATTTCACAATCCAGGGCGATGATATCTTCTCTGCCGGCGCCGCAGGCAGTGAGTGCACCTTTTCATGCAGCTTTACTGCTATTAAAAGTTCAAAGGCATTTCGTTCACAACGGATTACCCCCAAACCCACAATATCCGGTCCTCAGACGGCCTTTGTAGTGGGCAAGGCGGCCGATGAGATTTTCACCGATGAGTTCGGCCGGGTCAAAGTCAAATTCCACTGGGATCGTTACAGCAAGGCCGACGAAAACAGCTCCTGCTGGATAAGAGTCGCCCAGGTTTGGGCCGGCAGGAATTGGGGAGCGATGTATATTCCGCGTATCGGCCAGGAAGTTATTGTGGAGTTTCTGGAGGGCGACCCTGATAGGCCAATTATTACCGGCCGGGTCTATAACGCCAAGGCCATGCCGCCATACGACCCGAAGAAAAACCCGACGATGTCCACTATAAAATCGAATTCCAGCAAGGGCGGCGAAGGTTTCAACGAAATCCGCTTCGAAGACAAAAAGGGCGAAGAGCAGATATTCATCCACGCCGAGAAGGGGCTTGATATCCGCGTCAAAAACGACCGCAGGGAGTTGATCGGCAACGACCGCCACCTGATCGTCGAGAACGACAAGTTCGATCACATCAAGAACGAGCGGAGCGAAATCGTTGGAAAAAGCCATTTCGAGGAAATCGGCGAGGATCGTAACCTCACCGTTAAGGGCGAAGAAGACAAGGAAGTTCAGAAGGACCTCACCTTGACCGTCAAGGGCAACGTAGAAGAAATCTTCAAAAAGGACCATAACGAAGATACGACGAAAAACTACACGCTCAAGGCAAAGGAAGTAACGATTGAGGCCAAAAGCAAGATCGAGTTGAAAGTGGGCGGCTCGACCATCACAATGGATACGGGCCAGATCGAGATCAAGGCCCCCAAGATTTCCATAAACGGCAGCGCCATGACTGAGGTCAAAGGTACAATGGTAAAGATTAACTGATAAAGGAGCTTTTTTGTTATGCCGAAACCTCCCAAGAAAGCCGAAGAAGCTGATAAAGACAAGGCTGGACAGATCGCCGAGGTGAAGCCCCTCGAAGGTGAAAAAGGCAAGTACGATCTGGGCAGCCAGAAAGTGGGTAAGGCTCCGCTGGAAGAAGAGGAAACTCACAAAATCAATATTAAGCTTAAGAACGACAAAGACAAACCTGTTTCAACGATGCCGTCCGGCGGTTCGGTTACGTTTCACATTAAAGTGGAAGGCGAAACGTACGAAGGCTCTCTGGATGACAAAGGCGAGGCTGAAATTACTGGTTTACCCAATAAGCCATGCGATGTTTCATTCCCTGAAATCGATAAAACGGAATGGAAGAAGGTATAAAGGAAAATTGAATGGCCAAAAAAGATCATATATGCAAAGACAATGAGCATATGGGAAGCCTGGCAGCAAAATACGATTTCTTTGACTGGAATACGCTCTGGGACACCAATCAAAACCTTAAGCGTGCGAATCCTACTGTACTCTATAAAGCACGTTTCGGCGGCGATATCGTAAAATGTCCGGAGAAAAAAGAGAAAAAAGAAACTTGCCAAGTCGATCAGGAACACGTCTTTCAAGTACCTACCTATAAAATGTGGCTGCGTCTGCGTATTTTAAATGAAGCCTTTGCGCCAATCAAAGATACAAACTACGAATTAGAAGTGGAAAACGTGGAAAAACCCTTCAAAGGGAAAACCAAAGGCGGCCTGATCGAACATGAAATCCCCGTCAACGCTTCCGAAGCCACCCTGGCCCTTCAAGTCAAGTCTGAAGACACTGACCCGCCTAAGAAAGAAGCCAAACCGGACGATGCATCCGGCCAACCGGAAAAAAAGGAGGAGTCGAAAAAACCAAAGCCCGTCAGCGGCGATGTCCCCATTACCTGGAAGCTTAAGATTGGAAAGCTTAATCCGATCGACGAAAAAGCCCCGAACGATAGATGTGTCTCCGGTTTTCAGCAGCGGATGAATAACCTGGCCCTGAATTCCGGCCCGGTGGATGGGATTCTGGGACCTAATACTCGTGCTGCGATAAAAGCCTTCCAGGATCTATATCAGCTCAAACCCCAAGAGGGGTATGAAGGCATTCCGGATGGTCGTACCCACGACAAGTTAGTTGCCGTACATGACAGTCCCAATCCCCCGAAACCGGAGGCAAAAAAAGACAAGAAATAAATCGTGAGTAACTCATGAGACAGCAAGAAAACAGAAAAACGGAGGTGTAATGCATGCCTGCTGATCCCGGTGCCAATTTGGGTAAAAGGAAAATGCCGACGAAAGAAAAGGATATCGGACATGTTGCTCCCAGCTTTGAAAACCCGAAATTTTACAACTCGCTTGTTGTCAGACCGGAATACAGGATCTCTCTGGAACTGGGCAATATCAATGACCTGTTTGTCCATAAACAAGACTCGCTAGAAGGAAAAATGGAACGAATGCAGGTTGCTGCGCTGTTTTATTTTCCTATGAATCATGATAAAGCGAAGGATGCCGTCAAATTCGGCTGGAAATACTATAAGGAAACAATCCTGCAGGAAAATGACGACAAGAAGGCGTTTGAAAAATTAGCCGAACGGATTCAAAACTTCGTTGTAGATGGTGGAGAACTCCCACCACCCGCGGAAGACCCTGCAAAACCCGAAGCAAAAAACCTCAAAAAAATCCGCTTTCCCGGATGTTATACTTATATAGACACGGATAACACCCCTTTTCATCCCAACCATGATGGTAATTATAAAATTCCAATGGATACCAAAAATATGTGGAAAGCGGAGGAAATGTGCCTTCATGATAACCCGATCCTGGGAGCAATACCACTAATCGCCAAAGTAGAAAAACTCGAAAATAAATCCGGAGAATGGAAACCCGTTAAAGATGCAACCGTTTATTTTCAACTGGCTGATCCCTATGAATTTGACAAATTCCCCGCTTTTGATGATTCCGTTTCTCCATCCCAGCAGATCAATTGCCCGCCATTGAGAAAAACAGATATGCATTCCGATCCAGATGGCAATGACGAAACCAAAGGCCCCCATAAACATGTCAAGGCTGCCATCGAAAAAGAAGCCAAAACAGACGGAGACCCCCAAGTGGACAATTGCCACAAAAAATATAACGGCAAACGGGGATTAGACGTTTATAAGAACATTTTCGAATATAAAGTGGATTTTCGAACCCACAAAAAATGGACAGACGGAGATCCCGCAGAAGAAAAACTCCGGCCCGGATTCCACGCTGAACATGACGATGCAGACCGAAAAAAACAAGTCAAGGGGCCGTTTTATCCGGAAGTAAAAGAGCCCGATGAGCCGGATAAGCATAAATATGCCGTATGTGCGAAAACAAATGAGAACGGATACGCAGGAGTAATATTCAAACCTTCAAGAGTTGGAGGGGATCGATATCGACTCCAAGCCTATGTTGGTCCCGATACCATCAAAGGTCCCGGTAACGACGGCAAAGGTATCAATGCCGTATCTGTAGAAACCGGCACATTAGTGGTATGGCGTAATTATCGAGTAAGCAAAGTGGTTCAGATGCCTTATGCAAATATGTCCGCAGATATGTTAAATCAATTTAAGACAGGATATATTAAAACTGCCCACGACTATGGATACAGGAATGTCATTAACAAATCCCCCAGTACAGATACTCTCAATTATTTTAAATGTTATCTCGGATTCAGCAAGACAGATAATACTGATGTCGGATATTCAACTGTCGACCTTGCTGAGACCGGAGATCCGAATTGTGCTTATGAAGGCTTTTTTAAAGTAATATCCTATGCATTCGGCGAACTCGAACTGGATCCCGGTGCGGATACTCCTGTTGTCCTGGATGATGCAGATTGGAAGGCAGCGATTAAAGCGGCGAAAGATTACCTGAAATCAGATAATCATAATAGATTTACTGCAGATGGAATAACCTTCACGATAAACATAGACAATCTTTTCATCCCAGATAACAAGGTAACAGCCGGCACATCAGTAGCCCTGTTGCCCCTAAAGTCTTTAAAAAAGTACAATGAAGACTTAATCGAAACCGTCACCGTAAAAAAAATACCGACAATAAGCGTATCCAAAGTAAATACGATTAAACCCGGTACGAAAAGTAACCCCGACAAACCAGGTGCAATTGAGAGTGCTTTTGACGTTTGGTTTGATAATAGAGTATTATACCCCTTTATTCACAAATTAGCGGAACAGGGATTCAGGCCGGGGCTGACCATGGTACAAATGCCGACAATCAGCACGTGGCATGCCTGCTGGACTCTGGGAGACTATTCTATCGGTGTCGGCTATCGAACCTGTATCATGTTGGGAGGAAGCGACGGATATGCATATGATAAAAGACAACGTTATGATCCTTTTGATATCACAGAACCAACAAAGAACCTGAAATTAAAACGAAATGGAACAAAAAAACTGTATAGTGACGACGGTACGTTTACGGCATTCGACGGACTGGATCTGAATTCAGGCTACAGCGCACTAATGGCCCATGAATGGGGACATTGCCTCTTTCGAGAGCATTCACCTCCTTCTCCTGAAAATAATGTGAGCCCGGCCAAAGACAAACACGATGTTATCACCGACGACTTTTGCTTGATGTCATATTGCCCGATGGAAGGGGATTATTGCGGTAAATGTAACCTGTCGATTCGAGGATGGAAAGATATCAAAAATCTACCGTAATCAAGGAAACTATAATAGAACAAAAAGAACAATATAGCTAAAGAAAGGTATTATTGTATGGCCTTGTTAATTCACTTAACCATTGAATACGCTGTCATATTCTATCAGCAGGATACGATATGCCATATTACGTTATCAAATTCAGGGCAGTCCGCCATTTCATTGCCGCTAATGGACATGGATGCATCATTCCCGATTATGTACGTCTGTAATATGGATACAGGCCAGGAAAATATCTATAGAGGTCGTCCATCTCCGCGTATTCAATCAATACCGATGATGTTAGATCCAGGGGAAGAAATTGAAGATCAATTTTCATTGTTATCTAAAATTCCGAACATGACACCCGGGGAATATGAGATTAGCATCGGCTGGGAATTCAATAAAACGGAAACGGCCAGATCGAATACCATACAGATCAAGATCCTACCCAATACGCCGGCAAGACTCAATTCGGTAAATTCAATTGGCGGACAAAGCGGATATAAACTTGGTGCCTGGATCGATTTGGCGAATGAACCCTATTCAATACTCTTAAGCGGAATAAATCTGAATATCGGCGGTGGCACATCTATACTGAAAAAAATTATTTCCCTTAAAGAACTCGTCAGACCGGTACTCTCGGCCCCGGTGAACCAAGAACCTTTACTATCTAAGACAATTGCATGGATCAGCGAAAAAGGATTAAATTATGCTTTCTTCGATGAAGACACCGCAAAGATAAAACCGAAATTGTTGAAATTATCAGGAACGAATGCAGAGATAATCAAGCCTCTGTACAGCATAAATGCATTGGAAACAGGAGCACTCCAGGATAGTGTCGCATTGATCTATACAGGCCTCTCTTCGGCTGCGCAGTTCCAGTTGCAAACGATCCGCTTGTCAGCAAAAAAAGCAAATGTAATCGGCCAGTCCGACCTTCCCGGACCAAAACCTTTATGGATCGCAAATCACGCACGATCAGAACAAAATCTACTAATGACATACGTGCAGGCAGACGGCCATACCCTTATGTTACATTCAGCCCCCTGGCCCGGTATCACCAGTGAATTCTCGCGCCCCACTCGCTTAGCGGAATTTAAGGGAAGCTTCCTGGCCGCTGATGCTACCTTGGTAAGCGATGGTGTGATCTATGGTGGAATCCTGATGTGGAAACATCTGGAGGATGGAACAAGCAAACTAATAATCCTGCCGTGGACACTGGATGAAAATAATAAATTCGAACTCCAGCCCGAACACGCCATTGACTGGGAACCTGCCGATCTCATTAAAAAAGCAATCATGAGAGTCAGCGACGGTGGCAAACCCGTTGCAATTTTCACCGATGTTGAAGAAACCTGGCACATCTACGATGGAAAAGGAAAAGTCCTCCCAATGCCCGCTCCATACCAGAAAACTAAACAACTAATTGAAATCGGATTCATTAACGGAATCGGTGATCCCCTGTTGATCTGCGGTACTATCCACAATGGATTTAAGATAATTCAGCTTGACGGGTCCCCGCTTCCACCTCGAATGACAAAATAAATTGATAAAAATAAATAGTCGAGAATAAATATAGACAGCTAAATCTAAAAGATAGATACGTTTCAGAAAACTACAGAGTGGAAACACGAAGTAGCATTTGACGAATCAGGTAATTATCATATAATTTAATCAAAGACTCAATATTCATGTAACGCAGTATCAAGACAGGAGTTTCCTGCTATGGCAAAACAGGTAGCCATGGGCGCGATGATGCAGTGCAGTTTCGGGGCGGCTCCTTCATCACTGATTGTCCTGCCGGTCAACCGGGTAATGGTGGAGAACAAGCCGGCGGCAAACATCATGGACTTCAAACCGGCCGTGAATATCCCGCCCTTCGGGATGTGCAATGCACCGACAAACCCGGCCTTTATCGCGGCCACGTCAGCGGCCCTCGGGGTCCCGACCCCTGTGCCGTGCGTGCCGGTGACTGCCGCGCCGTGGGCACCAGGCTCACCGACCGTGCTCATCGCCAACATGCCTGCGCTGAACGATACGAGCAAGTGCATGTGCACCTGGGCAGGCGTCATCTCCATCACCAATCCCGGGACAGTGCAAACAGATATCGCCTGAGGGCTGTGTGTATTTGCCCATATCTGTCCTGATCGGCGGCTGACGTCCACTACTCCCCTACCGCCATGGCCCTGTCAATGGGGCGGGCGGATCTGCTATCGACTGAAATCTCGGCACACGAACGGCATCCCGGCCTTTGATTGAAAGCACCGGCATAAGCCCCCTGCTGATAAGGACTTCCATCGCCCGCTCGGTTAGAATCGTCTCCGCACAGGGAGTAATGTGCTTGTCCCCATCGGATTGGTATATATGCATGGGTATGCCGGCCAGGTCGCAACGAAGCCCGTTCGTGAGGGACCAGCCGAATTCACGAAAAGCCCCTGCCAGCAGGCATGCACAAAGTGCGGCCGAATTGCCCCAAAGGTACTGTTCGTGGCCGGCAAAAGGAGAAAACTCTTCAAAATCGAACTGCTCAACAGGATCTGTATCTTTGCCATAAGGCAAACGCAGCAGGAACCGGGGCAGAACCAGGCCGATATATGCCGCCTCGGGCGAATGTCGAAGCTCCTGCCACAAAGGGATAGCGGATGAATTGGCCTGCCATCGCCAATCATCCGGATCAGGCGTGGCGGCAAGTGACGGGCAACCCGCAAAATGCGAATCGGCCGCTGTAAGCAACGGCGCTCCTGCAGCCTGCGCCACCAAGCCAAGCCGGCGCAGCAGCTTGATATCCTCGGCGGTCTGCTCGAACTCATAGCCGCCCAATATCACAGCATATGGCTCAGACTCGTCTTGCCTGGCAAGAAGATGATACGCACCGGCAGATTGAATCTGGTCCGTCGAGGCCAAATCTGCCGCCAGTTCGGCCTTGCTTACGTCGATTAAATACAGCTTAAGCGTTTCGTCTGTTTCCACCTGGCTTACGAGAAACTGGAGCATCCGCCATGCGGCTTCGAGTTCCTGGAAGTCGGGATTATGAAGAATCGCTCGCATCTGACCGCTAATTGCCTGATCGACCTGAGCGACGAGTTCAGCCTGCTGCGGGTCCGGGGCCGGGACGATGTAAGGCTTTACAACCTCGTGGATTAGAGCTTCTATGTCAACAAATTGGCCTGCTGACGCCGAAGTTGGTTCTCGACTTGTCTTTTTTCCGAGCAAGCGCTCAATCGTACCAACGTCAGACTCTTTTTGAACTGGGCTGCTGTTAGCCGGTTCGTCCTCGGGCCTGGCTTGTTCCTGCTGACCTGCCGCCCAGGAGCGCACTTGCGAAGCTGCCTCGGCGAATGTTGCCGGATCTTGCAGAAGTTTTCGGGTTGTCTTGAGTTTTTGGAAGATTTCCATGCGGTCGAATATTTTGTCAGGGTGAAAGTCATCCAATTCGCTAAACCGAAGGATTATGCGCGGTCCATCCTTGCCGCCGAGGGGAATATGAATCTCGGTGTCAAGTTTCATCGGCAAACCATCCAAGTTGTCAACATCTACTGAAATTCGCCGACGAGCCGCAACCGAAGGACCTGTCTCACACAAGCCGCGATTGCCCCGGCCGCTAAAGTCAGCTAATACTGCTACAGAAAACGGCGTGTTATCTTTCGCCTTCCTGGGCGCAAATGAAGTAAGCGTACCCAATTCAAAATCTACATTTCCCAAAGACAATTGCCTGGACATAGCTGATAATCTCCATAATATAAACTTGACCCTATCGAACTGCTTTGTTGAATTTCTTTTCTCATGGTTTCGCAGAATCAATATCATGAGCAATGAGAAACTCCCTGGTAATCGTAACTCAACGATAATAAATATTCAACAATCTTTAGCCTTTTTCTGCTTTGTAGGTCCCATAAAACATGTCTTCTGCAAAATAGTTGCCCGCCCTGCCAGATTAAACAGAAATAATGTTGGCTATTGCTGCTTACGCTGAGCGGTTTTGATGTCATCAGTAGAAGGCTTCAGGCAAGAGATTTTTTTTTTATTCTTAATTATGCGCTGCCATATCCTGGAAGCACTTTTACAATATCATATATTTATTAGTTGACAGCTAAATGTTGATCGTTAGAATACCGAATTAAGTAAGATAGAAGTTGTTTT
>Ga0210003_1001476_pt1 | contig 20744 bp, 13 predicted proteins | sample LantaG_FD_182804 | JGI IMG/M metagenome (GOLD analysis project Ga0210003, IMG submission 182804) | Deep subsurface microbial communities from Baltic Sea to uncover new lineages of life (NeLLi) - Landsort_02402 metaG (SPAdes) (version 2) | ecosystem: Environmental > Aquatic > Marine > Oceanic >... | reverse complement strand
GGGGGGGGGGGGGGGGGGGGGGGGGGGGGGGAGAAAAAGAATGGTCGCTGCGTCCTTTGAGCGGGAAAGAGGGCGAAAGAAGAAGAGAAGGGGGAAAAAATGAAAAGAAGAGGCGAGAGGCCCCTTTTTTCGATCTCTCCCCTTCCCTCGTCTCTCTCTCTCTCCGCTCAATAGAGAAAAGAATTTCGAGGGGGAAATATTGCGATCTCAATAAAAGCAAGGCACTGGGAGCCGACCTAAGCCGCCCGCTGCCCCTCGTCGCCAGAGGAAGAGCCGCTGTTGTTGTTGTTGTTGTTGTTGTTGTTGCTGCTGTTGCTCGCCGAGCCTCCTTCTTTCGCGCCCGCGCCGGCGTTGGCAAAGAGCGCCATCAGCCTCGGCAGCGTCTCCCTGACGCCGCCCGTCACGGGGAAGTCGACGAGCACCCCCGCCTCCCTGAACACGTGCTCGAGAGGGGCGGCCTCCCTCTTGTAGACGCCCAACCGGTGCCTGACCGTGGAAGGGTTGTCGTCGGACCGCACCTCCATGAGCGCCTCGCACCCTCGGGGAGGCGGCATCGGCGGCATGACGACGGCGGGCTCGCCGGAGGACGCGCAGGCCGGGAGCATGATGTCCGCGACGTTGTACCCCTTCCCGCACTTCCCGCAGACTCTCCGCCCCAGGCACTTGTCGACAAGGACCTGCTCTCGCAGGGTCAGGTTCAGGGCGAGCGGCACGCGCGCGATGGAGCCGAGGAGGGTCGAGGCCTGGGCCGCCGTCCGCGGGAAGCCGTCGAGGACAAAGGTTTTCCGGTTCGGCTCGGAGGAGGGAGGGCTGCTGCTGCTGCTCTCCAGGAGCCTGGCCCTGACGAGGTCGGTGACGAGGGAGTCTGGGACGAGGTCGCCTCGGTCGACGGCGGCGGCGACCTGATACGTTCAGGGAAGAAAAGGAGGACGAGAGAAGGGAGCGGGAAGAGGGAGAGAAACGAGGTTGAGGTTGAGAGAGTTCTTCCTTTCTTTTTCCGCTATGACGAAAGGCGCTGCTCGATGATAGACGGCTAGCCTCCTCTTTCTGCGCCTCGGTCCGCTCCCTAGCTCGCCAGCAGCAGCTGTTTATTTTCCCGAGAACGCAGCAGAGCTCTCCGGGCCTGCTCCGCCTCGAGCCCCTACGCGAAACTCGGAGCAGCAGCAGCAGCAGCAGCAGCAGCAGCAGCAGCCAAACAGCAAAACAAACGAAACATCTCACCTGTTTGCCCAGCTCGCTTCCCTTTTTGACTTCGGCCCGGACCAGGTCTCCCGCGCTGATGTGTTCCGCACCCAGCGCGTCGGCGACTCTCGTCGAGTAGGTCCCTTTCCCGACGCCTGGGGCGCCCAGGAAGACGTAGGCCAGCGGGCGCCCGTCGCTGGCGTCGTTGGAGGAGGAGGAGGAGGCGGAGGAGGCATTGGCAGTGGTGGCGGCCGAGGACGCTGCTGGTGTCGCCGTCGACGCTCTCGGCGATGCCCCTGCCGCCTTCGCGGTCTCCCCGCAGATTGAGGCAGCAGCAGCGGCGAAGGCGCGAGAGTGCTGATGTCCGTAGCTAGTGCGTATGCTGGAACACAGGCGCAGCAGCGCGAGGCGCGAGGAAGAGGAGGACGCCATGTTTTCTCTTTGTTTCTTCGATTCTCTTCCGACGGCTCGCGTCGCTTCAAAGGTTTTGAATTTCAGTCTGATTCCGGGCTCAAAAAAAAACTCTCTCTCTTAACCCCCACCCTCCTCCGCCGCCTTCTTCTTCGCCGCGGCGGCGGCCCTCCTCTTCGCGTTCTTTGCCGCGGCCTTGTTCGAGCCCCCCGACTCCAAAATCGCCTCGGCTCCGGGAGGCAGTCTCGTCTTGCTGAAGCACGCCTTCACCGACGCCATGTCGAACGAGTCCCCGGTGATCTTCCTCGGCGCGGCCCCCACGACGACGCCCCCGCCGTCGCCGTCGTCGTCCGCCCCGAGAGAGAGCTTGGCAGCCCGCGGCGGCGGGGCGCCCCTGCCCCGGAGGTGCGGGGGCACGAACGCCGTCGGCCTCACGGGGGCCGCGGCCGCGGCAGGTCTCGCGGCGGCGGGCGCGGAAGCGGCGGAAGAGGCGGAGGCGGAGGAGGAGGGGGCCGAGGCCGCACCCGCGCCCGCGGCCACCCTCGGCGACGGCGGTCGGTCGGGGAACACCCCCTTCCCGGCCGGCCTCCACGCCGCCTCCAGCAACACCTCCCACGGCCTCGACGCCACGAGAGCGCCGTCCCACGAGAATACGCGCACGCCGTTGTCGACTCGGAGGCGCGGCGCCGTCGTCGAGACGAGCAGCAGCCTCGAGTCGGGAGACCACTCGAGAGACACGCCGCCGGCGGCCCTCGCGGACCCGCAGGGCTTGAGCTTGCCGTCGGCCTTGCGCGCGTAGAACGCGAGGTCGCCCGCGAGGTTGCCGAAGCCCGCGAGCACCAGAAACCGGCCGTGGTGCGGCGACCAGCGCGCGTGGCAAAAGGGCCCCGAGCCCAGGTCGAGCGAGGGCGCGCAGCGCGCGTCGAAGACGACGGCTCGCGGGGGCATGAAGCCCGCCAGCGCCACGAAGCAGTCCCCGCGCGGGGACCACGCGACGTCGTGGACGGGACCCTCTTTCGGGAGCGGCACCAGGCAGTCTTTGGACCCGTCGGAGCGGAGGTAGTGCAGCTTCGAGTCGCCGTAGTAGCTCTTGTTGGCGGCGTCGGGCTCCGCCGACGCGAGTGCGAGCAGGGCCTCGCCCGTCGGGCTCCAGCGGAGGTCGACGGCCGACGCGCGCATCAGGGAGCGCTTGGCGACGGGCGCGGGGGGGTCGACTCGCTGCTGCGACGGCTGCGGTTGGCCCCCTTCTGCCGCCGGTGCTGCCGCTGCTGCTGCCGCCGCTGCTCCGTCGCCGCCGCCGCTCGCCGCCGCCGAGGCCGCGCCGCCCCCCAGAGGCAGGAGGTCGACCTGCCATATTCCGACGAGCCCCGGGGCTCCCTTGGCCTCCGGGACCGCTGCGGCGAGAAGGTGCGAGGACGGCGACGACGGGGACGACGACGAGGCGGGGGCGGACTCGGAGGACTCGGAAGGGGACGGCGACCGCGGCGCGACGGCGGCAAAGGCGGCGACGCCCTTGAGCGGCAGCTTGCATAACACGGGCAGCGAAGCAGGAATCCCTCCTCCTCCTCCTCCTCCTCCTCCTCCCCCAGCCGCCTCCGCCGCCGTCCTCGCCCCTCCCAGGTCGTAGACGTTGACGGCGTTGGTGACCATGTGGTACGCCCTCTCGTCGCGCTCGCCGACCACCGCCAGCGGCCAGGCCGCGGCGGTCCTCGGCGGCTGCGCGCCCTTGCACGCAAACGAGAGGACGCGCGCGCCGTCGGACACCCGCCAGAGCGCGAGGTTCCTCCCGAGGGCGGGAGCGCCGCCGCCGCCGGCCCCGGCGGCGGCGTTCACGGCGGCGGACTTGGAGGGGGGCTTCGTGTAGGTGGAGAGGAAGGTCGACCCCGGGGAGAAGCGCGCGGCCGAGACGCCGCCCTCGACGGCGAGGAAGCGGGACAGCCTCGGGGGGGCGGCGGCCGAGGCCTCGTCGTAGCTGCCGAGATCGTAGATCCTCACCCCATCCGGTGCTGGAAGGGCCAGCCACTTGCCGCAGGGGCTGAAGGCGGCGGGGCTGGTCGCGGGCTCGGAGGCGAGGGCCGGGTCGGGCGTGAAAGCAGAAGAGGAGGAGGAGGAAGGGTCGACGGAGAGGACGCCGACGGTGTCGGGGACGCGGGCTGAGTTGAGGTTTTTTATTTCGTCGGGTATTTTATCCCGGTGAGTTTTCGAGTACTTTGGCTTTGTATTAAGCAGAAGCATATCTTCGTTCTCCATCGCTGGGACAAAGTCGGGATGTAAATAAGGCGCAGCAGCGACAAAGGAGGCGCGACGGGAAGACGTTTCGCTTTTGCTCCGATCAAACCATCGATCGACGGCTTGCTCTCCTTTCTTGTTCTCGTTCTCGCTCGCTCGCTCTCTTTCTATCTCTCTCACCTATGATTTTCAGCGGGGACAGAGCTGAAGACGTCGCCATGATGCCGAAGTAGCTAATTTGACGATTGTCGCACGGAGCGAGAGAAAGAGAGAGAGAGAACAGAGGAGGAGAGCGGGGAGAGTTTTTTTGGCTCTCTTCGCTGGGAGTGAGAGTGACAGGAAAAAAAGAAAAAAAAGTCGCTCTCTCGCTCGCTGTCTCTGTCTCACTTTTTTCAGCCTTTTGCCGTCCACCTCCTTCGAGAACCTCCACGCACTCAAAAGAGCCACGCTCCAGGCCAAGAGGAGACCTCGTCTATCACCGCGCTAGGAGCTGAAACAAGCAAGCCAAGAAACATGAAGGTGAGGAGAACGCACACCAAAAGATTAGGCTTCTGGTTGGGCGGCGACGACCGACGACACGGACGGACGACAGCGATCTCTCTCGAGAAAAAAATGGCGTGGCGGAAATCGCCTGTTTTAGTGCTGTGAAGCCCCGCAATCCAATCCGTCCGTCGCACTCTCGATGACAAGCTCGATTTTTCTCTCGTCGAGAGAAAGATAGGACGGAAAAGGAGCGAGCAAGTGCTCAAATGGGCGAAGCAGACGTCGCGACAAAAGAGAGCTACGACGCGTCCTCTTCTCGTTTGGCTCACGACGCTCTCATCATCACCTCTCCACGTCCTCCCCTCTTCCTCCCCAACTAAAACAGGTGGCCCCCGCACGCTGGGTCTGGAACAAGAAATACCCCGTGTCGGTCAGCCCCGCGTGAACAAGCAGAGATCCCGTCCCCCGAGATTCGAAAGAGAGAAAGAGAAAGGCGTTGCTTCTTCATCTCTTTTCGACCTCGAGTGGGCGCTTTCCGTTTTTTTGCTTTTTGCTTGCCCTGATCTTCTTCTCTTCAAGGGCGTTTTTTTCTTGCCGCACTTCTGCACGCCTCTTCAAGGCGTTTCGGTTTCTGATATAATCGGCACCGCTGCATTCTCGACTCAAAGAGAATCGCAGCAAGAGGACGAGAGAAAGAGGCTCTCTCTTTCTTCCCGATCAAGACGACGACGATGGCGCTCCGCCTCTCGTCGCTGCCGCCGCCCTCGCGAGCGGCTGCGGCTGCCCGCGCCCCTCGCCCGGCCTCTCCGCTTCGCCGCCGTTGCTGCCCGCCCGCCCGCGGCGTCCTGGCCGTCGCCACTGCCATCGCCGCCGCTTCTGCTCCCCGTCGAGCGATTCCCGCGGCGAGGAAGAAGGCCCTCGCTCCTCGCGCGGCAGTAGCAGCAGCAGCAGCGAGCGGCAACGGGCCTCGGAACCCGACTCCGCCTCCTCCCTCCCCTCGCGCCGTCGAGACCGACTTCCTCGTCCTCGGTTCGGGCATCGCGGGGCTCACATTCGCGCTCCGCGCCGCCGACCTGGGCACCGTCGCCGTCGTCACCAAGGGCGCCGCCTCGGACGGCTGCACCGCCTACGCGCAGGGCGGCGTCTCGGCCGTGCTCTCAGCGTCGGACTCGGTCGCAGCCCACGTGCGGGACACGCTGCTCGCCGGAGACGGCGCGTGCAACGTGGCGGCCGTGGAGGCCGTCTGCGGGGACGGGGCCGAGGCACTGCTGGAGCTGGTGGCGCTCGGTGCGAGGTTTGACCGCGTCGACGACGACGACGACGACGACGGCGAAGGAAAAAAGAAGAAACCTCCTCCGCTGCCGCCAGTCTCGTCCTTCTCCGACCCTGCCGCGCCCTCGACGGCCGAGGCCGCCGCGGCCCTGGGCCTCCACCTCACGCGAGAGGGAGGCCACTCCGCCCGCCGCGTCGCGCACGCCGCCGACGCCACGGGCGCGGAGGTCATGAGGGCGCTGCTCGCGGCCGTGAGGGCGCACCCGCGGATCTCTCTCTTCGAACACCGCGTCGCGCTCGACCTGGTCGTCGCCGACCTCTCCTCCGAGTCATCCCCCTCCGCCCGCGTCTGCCTGGGCGCCGACACGGCCCACGCGGTCTCGCGTGAGCGCTGCCGCTTCGTGGCCGCCGCCACGGCGCTCGCGACGGGCGGCGCTGGCCGCGCGTTCCCGCTGTCGACCAACCCCTCGGTCGCGACCGGCGATGGCCTGGCCATGGCCCTCCGCGCCGGCGTCCCGGCGGCCAACCTAGAGTTTGTGCAGTTCCACCCGACGGCGCTGGCCGTCGCCGCCGCCGCCGCCCCCGGCCAGTGGGAGGAGCGGGAGGAGGCGCGCGAGGAGGCGGGGGGCGAGGACCCGCCTCCCCTCGCTCCCGCGGCGACGGCCCGCGCCGCGCTCGTCACCGAGGCGGCCCGCGGCGAGGGCGGGCTGCTGCTCAACCTCTCCGGAGAGCGCTTCATGCCGCTCTACGACGCGCTGCGCGCCGAGCTCGCCCCCCGCGACGTCGTCGCCCGCGCGATCCACCACCAGATGGCGTCGCGCGGTGAGCCGCACGTCCTGCTCGACCTGCGCCCGCTCGGCGAGGCGGCGCTCCGCCGCCACTTCCCCACCGTCACCGCCGCCTGCGCCGCCGCGGGGATCGACCCCTCGCGGGAGCCCGTGCCCGTGGCCCCCGCGCAGCACTACATGTGCGGCGGCGTCGCCGCCGGGCTCGCGGGCGAGACGGCGCTCGCGGGCCTGTTCGCCGTCGGCGAGTGCGCGCATTCGGGCCTGCACGGCGGCAACAGGCTCGCCTCGAACTCGCTGCTCGAGGGGCTCGTGTTCGCGCGGAGGGCCGCGGACGCGGGCGACGCGCGCGCGGCCCCGGCCGCGGCGAGGAGGGCGAGGGAGCTCGACGGCGGGGCCCGCCTGCGGGAGGCCGCGGCGGCCGCGCCCGGGCTCGCACCTCGAGGGGGGGGATCCCCCTCGGGAGGGGGCGGAGCAGACGGAGCCGCTGCGTCCGACCTCGACCCCCCTTCGAGCAGGGCCGCGCGCGCCTCGCCCGAGCTCGCCCTCTGGATCTCCTCCCGCAGGTCCGCCGCCGCTCTCGCCCTCGGGGCCTCCGCGGGCATCGTGCGCACCAGGGCAGGGCTCGCGGCGGGCGCGGCCGCGCTGCGGCGGATCTCGGCCGAGGTCGACGCCCTGATCGAGGCGTCGTGGCCGCAGCAGAGAAAGGCCTCGCCCTCTTCCTCCTCCGCCAACGCTCCCGCTGCGCTTCCGGCGATGCCCCTGGAGCTCAACGAGCTGCGCAACGTCATTGCCGTCTCCGAGGGTATCGTCGCGTGCGCGCTGTCGAGGAGGGAGAGCGTCGGAGGGCACTATCTGGCGGATGCGCCGCCGTCCCCGACCTCGGCAAAGGCGGCGGCGGCGGCGGAGATGGCCGGCGACGCGGGGGAGGAGCTCTCCGCCGCTGCCGCTCTCGCCGCAGCTGCTCCTACCGTCATCGACCTCGAGACGGCGCGGGCGATCTGCGCCGCCGCCTCGGAGATCGGCTCTCCTGTTCCTCCTTCCCGCCGCGAAGGGAGGCGCGGCCTCGGGCGCAGAGCGGCGACGCTCGTGGCGTCGGCGTCGGCGTCCAAAGACAAGCGCCGCAAGCACGGCAGCAAGGGCGGAAAGGCGCGGCAGCAGCAGCTGCTGCAGACTCAGGAGCAGCACTCGCCGAGCAGATCTTCCTCCTCTCCGTCACCATCGAGGCAGCCCTCGAGGGAGGTGGCGGTGAGGTCGCTGCTTGGCGATGCGGAGGGGCAATGAGTTTTCTTTTAGCAAGCGCGCGATGAAATGACAAGAAGGCAGCGACGACTTTCTCAAAGGGGTCGACCAGCGCCAACGTTGAGAGGGAGAGAGAGGGGGAGAACAGAGAGAGAACAACAGAAAGAGAGAGAGTATAAAACCGAAACAGAGAAAAACACAGCGTGTAAAACGAGATCAAGAGGGAGAGAGAGAGAGAGGAAAAAAAAAAAAAGGTGGTGGAGGAGGAGGTCGAGAAGGGTGAGAAAAAAATGAAGATCTCATCTTCCCCTTTCACAACTTTTTTCTCTTTTTTATTTTCTCGGACACCAGGTACGATCTTTCCGCCGCATGGCTTTTGCGCGTGCTCGTCGCTGCTCCATGAGCAGCTGCGACTGATTGAGGCCGCCGCGGCCCACCGTGGTCTCTGCGCTTCTTCGACTTCCGACGGTGGAGAGAGAGAGAGAGACGTCTGATCGAAAGGGCGGCGGCGGCGGCGGCGGTCGGGCCGCCGCCGCTCTTTCGGTCCAATCGCTCTCTGCGTTCCTCCACGTCTCGTGCTCTCTTTCTATCCTTGATTGCCACAGTGTGGGCCACGGCTCTGAATCGCCTGTTTTTGAGGGAACAGGCGAAGAAGACGTGAAGAAGAGAGAGAGCAGAGTGTTGGAAGAAGAGAGGGAGAGGACGCGTCCTCGCCGTCGTCGACCGATCGATGAACGATCTCGCTGATGGACTTCCTCTCTCTTTGCCGCCCGTGCGCCGCGAGGCATTCTCTTCGCCGGCATCTTCCGCGACCGGGAGATGATCTCCATGTGCACTCCTCGGTCGCACTTGTAGAGAGTCGCGAAGGAGTCGCAACCTGTCGTCTCGCCGAGTGGAATCCGAGATGCCCGTCTCTTTTCGTGCTGGAGAAGCGGCGGCGGCGGCGGCTCGCTTCTCCATCGACGCTGTCCCCCAATCACAGCGTTGTTTGCTGGCTTCGTCAGCTCTGGCGCCCGGCTCTGATTCCGATCGCCGAGTTGCGCGTGTGATTCGATCGTGGGACAGAGATGGACAAGCGAGCAGGCCGCACGTCCCGCTCGGATGCGCCCTGGGAAAGGCTCCGCCGTTGATCGCGCGCAAAACATCGAGACGTCTCTCTCTTTTTTTTCCTCTTTTTGCTCACACGTCTTTCTCCCCTCTTCCTCTCTTCACCTCCACACTCTCCCTCCCCCCCAACCCAACAGTTCCCCCCCGCTTCCGCACCCGAAACTCACTCAAAATGGTCAAGCACAACAACGTCGTGCCCAACCAGCACTTCAAGAAGAAGTGGCAGTTCTACGTCAAGACCTGGTTCAACCAGCCCGCGCGCAAGGAGCGGCGCCACGCCAAGCGCGTCGCCAAGGCCAAGGCCGTCTTCCCCAGGCCCGCGGCCGGCGCGCTGAGGCCCGTCGTGACGGGCCAGACGGTCAGGTACAACCTGCGCAAGCGCGCCGGGCGTGGCTTCTCGCTCGCCGAGCTGAAGGAGGCCGGCATCGCGGCCAAGGTCGCGCCGACGCTCGGCATCGCCGTCGACCACCGCCGCCGGAACCGCAGCGCCGAGAGCCTCGCGGCCAACGCGTCGCGCCTCAAGGCCTACAAGGCCGCGCTGGTGGTGTTCCCGCGCAAGGCCGGAAAGCCCAAGGCCGGCGACTCGGACGCCGCCGCGGTCAAGGCCGCCGTGGGGCAGCACGCGGGCCCGCTCTTCCCCATCGCGCCCAAGGCCGCGCGGCCGGCCAAGCTCGAGACGGCCTCCGTCGACGCCGCGAACAAGGCCTACTACACGCTGCGGCTGGAGCGCACCAACGCGAAGCTTCAGGGCATGCGCAAGAAGCGCGCCGAGGACGAGGAGAAGGAGGCGGCGGCGGCGGCAAAGTAAAAGAAAGGGAAGAGAGAGGGAGAGTGGAGTGGGGGGTGGTACTGTTTCAGCGTTTTTTTTTGCCTTTCCCCTTTTCCATTTCTTTGTCACAAACCTTTTTTTCATCACATGTTTCTCAATAGAGAGAGATAACGGGAGGGAGAGAGGAGAGAGGAGAGTAGGGACGTCTCTCGGAGAAAAAAGAAAAAAAGAGGAGGTCGAGGTTTTTTTCGAGAGCAGGCAGCGAAAAACCGTGACGACGTCGAAGCGGCGCTGTCTCACTTCTTCCTCTCGCATTCAACAACGCCTTTTGCAGCGCCTCCCCTTCCCCCTGCGCGCCCTCCAGCCTCGGTTCCTCCTCGTCGCCGCGCGTCAAGGCGGAGACTTTTAGGGCCTCCCCGTCCATGGAGGCCCGAGACGGCGAAGCCGGGCCCTCGGGCCGCGGCGGCGACGCCACGGCGACGGTGACGAAGAGGAACGCGCTGGCAAACGCCGGCTCGTCCTCGCCCGTTGCAAAGCGACTCAAGGTAAAAAAAGTAGAAAGATGCTCGTGAAGAGAACACCTGCACAAGGAAGCCTCCTGCGCCGGGGGCGAGATGAACTTGCATTCTTGCCCCTCGGCCAAAGATGTCTGGGGAATGAGGGCGCATTGAGGCTGCGAAATACGACTGGCAAGATGTCTTCATTCTCTTCCTCTCTCTCCTCTCTCAACTCAACTCGACGCAAAAAAGGTCGACGACAAGCTCCACCCGGTCTCGCTCCCGCTGCCCCCGCACCCTCGGCGGGCCGAGATCCCGGCCCCGACATCGACATCTGCGTTTGTGGTGCCCGACAGGCCGTCCCCTCCGCTCCGAGGCGACGACAAGGTGAGCAGGCGGAGAGGTTTAGTTTTTTTCTCCCTGCTTCGACGTCGAGTTTTTTTTTTCTTCTCTCTCTTCGGAGCCACGGCAAGAAGAGGAACTGCGCATGTGAGGGCTCTCTTTCTCCGTGCTTGCGCCTTCTGCACTCTCAATTGGCATGCAAGAGCCAAAACAATGTTATAATGAGACATGCCGGTGGGAAAGGGAGAGCACACGCGGCCTTTATTGCAAGGACGGCGTCGGAAAAGGGGGGCGACTTTCTTCGGCTAGGGAAGGGAGCGACGTCAAAATGCGTGCCTCAGCTCCTTCTCATCCGAATTCTCCACACACACACACACCTATCCACTCGATCAACAGGATGGCCACTACATCTACGAGCTCGGGGACAATCTCACTTCGCGCTGTGAGTTTTTTTATTTTTAGTTTTCGGAAGGGAAAGAGGGTCGGCGCGTTTTTGCTTCGGAGAGAGGCAGGCATGCTTTCTTTTTTCTTCTTTCCTCTCTTCGAGACCGTGCCTCCCGCTTTTGCTGCTGCCGCGGCGGCGTTTTTCGCACGACGTCGAAACTTTTCTTCTCTTTTCTTGTTTTCCCTGTCTCCTCTCTTTTTCCGCCTACCTTCCCCCTCTTTCTCTCTCTCGGTCTCGGAGGAAGTGAGAGCGCGACGAAGAGGAAGAGAGAGGCTTCCTTTTTTGTACTGCTTGAGAAGAGAGCGCTTGAGGGAGGCGACTTTCTCGCTCCCCTCTTTGTTTTCTCACTCTCCCTCTCTCTCTCTCAACCTCAAAAAAAAAACAGACAAAATCCTTTCCAAGATGGGCGAGGGCACCTTCGGCCGCGTCCTCGAGTGCTGGGATCGCAAGACCCGCGGCTACGTCGCGATCAAGATCGTCCGCTCGGTCCAGAAGTACCGCGACGCGGCGATGATCGAGCTCGAGGTCCTCGCGACGTTGGAGAGGAACGATGCGAGTGGGAGGTTCCACTGCGTTTCTCTGAGGGAATGGTTCGACTACCGCGGGCACGTCTGCATGGTCTTCGAGCGCCTGGGCCCCTCTCTCTACGACTTCCTGCGCAAAAACGCCTACAGGCCCTTCCCCGGTCCGCTCGTCCGGGCTTTCGGGAAGCAGCTCCTGGAGGCCACGGCCTACCTCCACTCCCTCAGGCTGGTGCACACGGATCTCAAGCCCGAGAACATCCTGCTGACCTCGGGGGACTACGACAGGCCCGCGGTGGCTGCTGCTGCTGCCGCTGCTGCGGCTGCTGCGGCTGCGGCTGCTGCGGCTGCTGCAGGCGGAGGAGCAGCAACGACAGCTAGTGATGCCGGCGCGGCTTCGACGGCCGTCGCCGCGCCCGTCGCCTCGGCCGCGGGGAGCAGCGCCGCCGCCGCGGCCGCCGCGGCCGCAGCCTCAACCTCCTCCCGCGCCCCGGCCCGCGTCCCGCGCTCCTCTGACGTCCGCGTCATCGACTTCGGCTCCGCGACCTTCGACGACGCGCACCACTCCGCCGTAGTCTCGACCCGCCACTACCGCGCGCCAGAGGTCATCCTGGGCCTGGGGTGGAGCTACCCGGCCGACCTCTGGTCCGCCGGGTGCATCCTGGTGGAGCTGGCGACGGGGGACGCGCTGTTCCAGACGCACGAGAACCTGGAGCACCTGGCGATGATGGAGAGCGTGCTGGGGCCGATGCCGGAGGGGACCCTGGAGGCGGTGCGGAGGGCGGCGGGGGGCCCCGTGGCGGTGGCAAAGGCGGCGGCCGCGGCGGCAGCGGCGACGACGGCAACCTCGTCCGGGGCCGCCGCCGCCCCCGTCGCCGCTCCCGCCGCCGCCCCGCCCTCCACCTCATCCTCCTCGGTGGCCGCCACGGCCCTCGCGGCCACCAAGTTCTTCGACGCGAGGACGCGGAAGCTAGACTGGCCCGCCGGCGCGAGCTCGAAGCGCTCGGTGAAAGCGGTGTCCAAGGTCGCGCCGCTCGCTGAGCAGCTCGGCAGGCTCGCCGACGCGTCGCTGGCCGCAGGCGCGGGGGCCCTGGTCGACCTCGTCGCGCGACTGCTGCGGTACGACCCGGCGCAGAGGCTGTCGGCGCGCGAGGCGCTGGCGCACCCGTTCTTCAGGGAGGACGCGCCGCCGTGGCCGCTGCCGCCGGCCGCGGTCGGCGACGAGAGGCCGCGGCCGGCGAGCGCCGGAGGGGTCGGCGAAGGGGGAGAAGTTGCGGGAGGAGGAGGAGGCGCTGGGACTGCAGCGGCGGCGGCAGCAGCAGCAGCAGCGCCCATAGAGGCAACCGCGACAACAGCAGGAGCAACGACGGGAGGAGCTCCCGCGCTGACAGATACGGCAGAGGACACGGCGGAGGGAGGCAAGGCCGCCGCGGCAAATCCACCGCTCGCGGCGGCCGGTGGAGGCGCAAGGCCGAGGTCGGAGAACGGGTCGACGTGATTTTTCCGCACCTGTTTTTCGACCTCGCAATTCTTTCCCCTCTGTGGCTAGCAGCAGCTGTCCTCGGGCGCGCCTCGTCGCTGCCTAAGCGCGATCGCCGTAACTCGATTCCATAAAATTGAACCCTCCCCCGCCCGAAAAACGAACGTCGTTCAAAATACTTGTTTTCCTATTTTTCCCTCGTTACCCAAAACTCACTTGTTTCACTTATTTCGTTTCCCCCACCCCCGCGTGGCGTGACCCTCGCCCGAGTCCCTTGAAAAATCTCGCGCTGAGCGTGAGAGCGATTTTGTAACCAATAAAAACAAATTTCTTTTTCTTTCATTTTCCCCCTTTCTTTTCTTTTTTTACAGAGCCTTCTTTCAGTCCTCCTCCTCCTCGTCGTCCTCTTCCTCGTCCGCAGCAAACGAGAGCCGACCAGCCTTCGCCTCTCTCTTCTCTCCCCCGCCTCCACCCGCGGCAGCCCCTTCGTCCCCGGCCGCCGCTTTCCTCTTCAAAGAACCCCCTCCTCCGCCGCCGCCGCCGCCGCCGCCGACAAACGTGTGCGCCCTCTCCGCGACCGCCTTCGCCTCTGCCGCCCTCGCCGCGAACAGCGCCGCGGCCACGCCCTCGTCGCCGGGGCCGAGCGCCAGCGCGCGCGCGAACGCCTCGGCCGCCTCTCCGGGCCTGCCGCGCCCGCGCGCGGCCTCGCCGACGCGGATGTGCGCCTTGGGCCACGAGGGACGGGCCCGCACCGCAGCCTCCGCGTCGGCGAGCGCCTCGTCCCACCGCTTCAGGGAGGAGAAGGCCGCGGAGCGGTTGGAGAGGTAGACGGAGGCCGCGTCGTTGAGAGCAGCGGTGGCAGAAGAAGAAGAGGAGGACGAAGAAGAAGGAGCAGGGTCGCTGCCGCCACCGGTGACGGCGACGACGGCGGCCAGCGCGCGAGAGTAGTGCCTGACCGCCTCCTCGGCGTTCCCGGCCTTCATCGCCTCGTTCCCGCGCTGCCTCTCCTCCTCGGCGATGGTCTTCGCCGCGGCGGCGCGGAGCTCCGGGTGCGACTCGGCGAGCTCGGGGTTCTCGCGGAGGGCCGCGGCGAGGGCGTCGGCGCGGTCCAGGGCGTCGAGGGCGGCCTCGTCTTCGTCGTCGTCGTCGCCACGGCCGTCGCCGGTTTTCTTCCTTTTCGCTCCTCTCGCCCCTTCCCCTCGGACCACCGTCGCGCCGTCGAGCTCGTCGCCGTCGGCGGGGAGGTCGTCAGGCCGAGATCCCCCGGGAGCGCTGGACCCCAGGAGCTGAGCGTAACCCTGGAGGAACTTCGGGACCTGGCGGACATACGTCAGAGACTCGGAGTTTCCCCCTCCTTTTCCTCCTCCTCCTCCGCCGCCGCCGCCTCGACTCCCGCCGCCTGCCGTCCCGCCGCCGCGGCCGCTGCCGTGGTGGTGGTCTCCTCCTCCACGGTCCTGGCCTCCTCCTCCAGTGTCTCCCCACTGGTCCTCGGCGTAGCCTCCTCCTCCTGCTCCTCGGCTACCTCGGCCGCGTTTGCCCATTTTTTTTTTAGTTCTTGAGGTCTCGAGGTGGTGACGTTGAATTGTTCGCGAGCTTGCCTCCGTCTTTTTTCTCAAGGGCGCAGCAGGCCAACGAGAGCGATGCTGCTCTCGCTGATGCTATCAGAGGCGATACCTTGTGGTATGCTCCTTGGACTGCCGGAGGCTCGAAGGGACTCCAAACTCGAGCAGAAGCAGAGTCGCGCGCCTTGATTCTTCAATGGCCCTCGACTGGAGAAAGAAAAACGAAGAATGAACTCGAGGCACAAGTCGAGAAAGTTTTCTCCTTCCTCTCTCCAACCTGCGGCTTCTCTCTCTCTCTCTCCCTCTCTCTCTGAGCGCTTCCGCTCGCTCTCTAGAAAGCAAGCCCCCGAGATCACAGAGTGACGCACTCGTCGCAGACGCAGCGCCGAGGAGAAACCTATAGAAATCAGCAGCTAGTTTGCTTTTTCTTCGGAGAAAAGAAGCTCTCGATCGATCACAAATCGGCCGCCGGGGACGCGATCTCTCCTTTTCTTCCTCTCTTTTTTCCAACCCCGACCTCATAGAAGGATAATGACCGACTACGCCGCGGAGCAGGCCGAGGAGCTCGAGGCCCTCTCTGCCATCCTCATGGACGAGTTTGGGCCCCTCGAGGGCCCTCTTCCCCAAGGCTGGCCGGCGGGCACGAAGGCCTACCGAGTGCTCGTCACGCCCGACTCGGGCGCCGACGCGGGGGAGGCCGCCTCGAGCCACGCCAAGCAGCTCGACGTCGTCTTCGCGCACACGCCGACCTACCCAGACGAGCCGCCGCTCATCAAGCCACGGTCCGTGCGAGGGCTCTCCGACGCGGAGCTCTCCGCCGTCGCGGGGGTGATCGACGAGCAGATCGAGGCCAACGGAGGCATGGCGATGATGTTTGCGGTCGTGTCGTCGGCGCAGGAGTGGCTCCGCGCGCTCGTCGAGGGGGAGGGCAGTGGGGGCGGCGAGGGCGCTTCCTCCTCCGCTCACGAGAGCAGGGATCTGACGATGGAGGAAATCCAGCTGGCCGAGGAGCGCGCGAGGGAGGAGGAGGAGAACCGCGCCGCGGCGGCGCGCGCGCTGGGCACGGCGGTGACGGCCGAGACGTTCGCGGCGTGGAGGAAGAGGTTCGACGCCGAGAGGGAGGCACAGGGGATGATGCTCGGGAGCGTCTACAGAGGGGACGGGGACGGGGCGCAGGCGGCCATGTGCGCTGATGGTGAGCGTTCTGTGTTTTTGTTGAATAAGAGAGGAAAGGAAAGAGAGAGAGATACAGAGACAGAAGAAGGAGAAGAAGAGAACTTGAGGAAGGAGAAAAACAGGCTCACCAATAAAGAATAAACCACTTTTTAAAAAACAGTTGAGCACGCCGCCAAGGCTGCGGAGAAGCGCCGGGCGGGCAAGCTGACAGGCCGCGCGTACTTCCAGAGGATAGACGGGGGCGCCGTCGGCGTCGGAGGAGGCGACGGAGAGGAGGAAGAAGACGGAGAGGGGACGTCGTACCCGAGCGACGAGGAGGAGGCCGACGCTGACAGAAAGGCGAGGGAGGCTCTTTTGCGAGGCGAGTCTGATCTCCTTGATGACGACGACGACGAGGACGAGGACTTTTTGGACGAGCTCGAGAGCAAGCTGACGACCGCGGGGTGATAGAATGAAGAAGAAGAACGTGTAATTTTGAAGAAGAAGGAAAACTCGCTTTTTTCAAGTTCAGAAAGGAAAGTAGCAGGAAGTTTACAGACACAAAGTATTAATCAAAGAGAGAGTGTGTGGGGGGGGGGGCAAAAAGTAAAAGAAACAAGGGCAGCAGCGGGCTGCGGCGGCGTTGGTACGGGGAAGAAACAAAAACTGCAGATGAAAACAGAAAAAAGAAAGTTCTAAGGTTGATTTTCTCTCCCTCTCTCTCCCTCTCTCTCCCTCTCTCTCTTTTTTTATACGCTCCCGCGCGACCTCCCAACTCAGTCCCTCCTACCTCCCGTTGTTCCCATCGGACCCGCCGCGACCGCAGTACTTGGCCTTGACGAGCTCGAACGCCGGCCCGAGGTTGTCCAGCAGCTCCCTCCTCCTCTCCGGGGCCAGCGACTCCACCGTCACCGTCACCGTCGCAAAGTGCGGCTCCCACCTGACCTCTCTCTCCTTGGAGAACCCCGTCTCCAGGATCAGCCCCGCGACGGGGCCCCTGAGCCTCGAGACGCCGCCCCTGGAGTGGTTGCCCTTGCCCACCATGAACCGCAGCGACACGGGACCGCAGGTCCGCGCGATGAGCTCGGGAACCTCGAGCTCGTGGCGCAGGTGCGAGGCCACGAAGTCGAGCGCGTCGGGGACGGTCTGCCCGTGCAGGTCGAACGACCGCGTCGACGTGTGCAGCCTGTTCCGCTCGGCCGCGATGCGCGCGGCGGCCTCCTTGCGCTCCCTGTCGTACCGCTCCTTGAGGGCGCGGGACCGCGCCAGCAGACGCGAGCCGAGCTCGGCGTCGCCGGCCGCGCGCGCAGCCCTGGCGGCGTCGAGCACGCCGAGGAACTCGCTGAAGAGCATGTCGCCGCGGGCGTGCTGCTCGCGGAAGCGGACGGGCGCCGCGTCGCGGTGGAAGCCGCCGGCGTCGGAGGGGGCCGCGGAGGTCGGTAGGTCGACGCCGTCGGAGTCGGAGTCGGGAGAGGGGGGGGCGCGGGCGCGGGCGCGGGCCGCTGCGGCGGCAGCGGCGGGCGCGGGAGGAGCCGGAGCGGTTGACGCGGAAGTCGCGGCGGCGGCGCCAGGCCTTGCCTTTCTCGCCGGCGATGCCGGTGCCAGCGTTCCCGCCGCCGCCGCGCGAGACACCCAGGCAATCGCAGGGTCGACGAGAGGAGCAGAAGAGGAAGCGGAAGAAGACGAAGAAGAGCCTGGCGCGGCAGCAGCGGTGGCGACCGGCGCCTTGCCCTTCTTCGCCCTCTTCTTCTCCTCTGCCGCGGCCGCCCTCGCGGCGGCGGCCGAGTCCAGGCGCGCCCTCAGCGCCGCGGCGGCCTCCCTCCGCTCCCTCTCCTCGGCCCTGGCCGCGGCCGCGGCCCTGAGAGCCGCCTCGTCCTTCGTCACCGTCTGCCACCCGCCTCCAAGGTCGAGCTCCGGGCTGCGTTCGCGGTCGAAAGCGGCAGAAGAGGAGGAAGAAGCGGGGCGCGGAGACTGCGCGCCTGCGTCTGCGGCAGACGCCCGCGCCCTCCCCTTCCTCTCCGGATGCAGCACCGTCGAGCGCAGCAGCGCCTCGGCGGCGACCGGGTCGCCGTCCTCGACCACTTCGAGGGCGAACTGCGCCGCTGCCTCGGTGACCCCGAGCCTGAGCGCGAGGTCTCTGGCCGTGGCCCCCTCCGCGGGGGCGCGGAAGCGCTGCTGGCGCGGGTCCTCGCCCGCCGACTCCTCGGACGCCGACTCCTCGGCCTCCGACTCGCGCGGGACCTCCGCCTCCTCCCCGAGGAGGCAGCCGTTCTCGTGAGTCGAGAAGGAGGAGGCGGTGGCGACGGAAGAGGAGGATGAGCGAACCGCCGGCGGCTTCTTCTTCTTGGCAGCGGCCTTTTGCTTCTTGGCTTGGGCCTTTTGCCCCTTGGCCTCCGCCGCGGCCGCCCTCTCTTGCGCCGCCCTCTCTTCCGCCTCCTTCTCCTTCTCCAGCCTGTGGGCTAGCTTCAGCGACGGGCCGTGGTCAAACAGCGAGGTCGCGGCGCGGTCGACGTCCCCCTCGAACCGGCGCAGCTCCCCGAAGATGACCTCCTCGGGGAGTTCCCCGCCGAAGAGGTCGAGGAGGAACCTCTCGGCGTCCGAGCGGGGGGGCGCGGGCGCGGGCGCGGAGGACGCGGGGGACGCGGGGGCAGCATCAGCCGGGCGGCTGCTCGCTATCGTCGTCGCCACCGGAGGGGGGTGGGCTGCCCCGGGGGAGCCCGCGAGGAGATTCGGACAAACCCCGCGGCCAGACTCTGCGGCGGCCTTGGCGGCGGCGGCGGCCCTGGCGGCGGCGGCCTTGGCATCGGTGGCGGCCCTGGCCTTGGCCTTCGCCTTCGCTGCGCGGCGCAGGCGCCTGTGGGCGTTGCCGCGGACGTCGTCGTCGTCGTCGTCGTCGCCGCCGGATTCGGAGTCCTCCGAGGGGCGCCGGCGAGGTTCGACCGGCGCCGCCGCCGCGGCGGGGGGCCCCTGCCCGGGGCGCCGGGGAGGGGGCAGCCCGTACGCCGCCTCCTCGGCCTCGCGCTCCTTGACCTTCATCTCCATCAGCAGCATCTCCAGCGCGTCGTCCTCGTCGCCGCCCGCTGCCTCGAGGGCAGCGAGAGCCCGGCCCTCGGAGACTCCCAGGGCCGCGGCCAAGAAGGCCGCGGGCTCCGAGGCGAGCTCGAGCTCGGCCGGGGACCACTTGCGCGCCTGGCGCGGCTGCTGCCGCGGCGGCGACGGCGGCGGCGGCGGGCACGTCTCCGCTGGACTCCTCGGGCGGCTCGCGCGCTTGGCGGCGGCGGTGGCGGCAACGTCCGAATCCCCCATTGCCATCCCCCCGAGCGCCCGCGCGAGCGCCCGCACCGCCTCCTCCGCTGGCACTCCTGCTGCTGCCGCTGCCGCCCCTCCTCTCCCTGCGGCCGTGACGGCGACAAAGTTGTCGACGCCGCCAAAGGCCGAGATGAGCGAGCGCGCCTCCCGCTCGCAGATCGTCCCGCAGCTCTGGCGGGCTATCCCGCGGGCGAACGCGTCCTCGGAGATGCTGCCGGGCCGGTAGCCCGCTCCTGCTTCTTCTCGTTCCTCTTCGTCGCCACCGACGACGCCATCGTCGAAATAGGCGTCGTTTTGTGGCGCGCCCAAAAACTCCGCCAGCTGCGCCCGCGCGGTGCCCGCGTCGCCGCCGGCCGTGCCGAGCACGTCGGAGATGACCCCCGGGTCTGCTTCTGGCCACAGCGAGCAGAGGCGCGCGAAGGCGGTGGCGAAGGCCGCTGCTACGGAGAGGGAGAGAAAGAGAAAGAGAGAGAGATCGGTACAGGAGAAGATGGGGTGAGAGAAGAAAAGAGAGGAGAGAAGAGCTTAAGAAGAAGGGCGGCGGCGTCAAAACACATCGCTTCCTCTCTCGCTCGCTTATTTGCTCGTGCTGCGTCACCGGCGGCCCCACTCACAAGACATAGCGACGGAGCTTGTCTCGCTGGTGTCGCTGAGCGGTGAATAAAGTGCGGTGAGGCCTTTCCTTTAGCCCTCAGAGAGCGCGGCCATCTCTTCACTCCAGAGAGAGAGCTTTTTTTTTTCCCTCCTCCCTCTTGTTCTTGAGCTTGACGGCGGTCAGCGTTGACTTTTCTGAGCAGGGGAAAAAAAATACTTTTTCAAAAAGAAAAAAAATCGATCCAACGTCAAGAAAGGGAGAAGCAACGATGCGACCTCTCGAGCTCGTGAGGCCGTTCCTGGCCGTGCTGCCGGACGTCGAGCCCCCGCAGCGGCGCGTGCCCTTCCGCGAGAAGGTGCTCTACACGGGCGTGTGCCTGTTCGTGTTCCTGGTGGCCTCGCAGCTCCCGCTGTACGGGATCAAGTCCAACGCCGGCGCCGACCCGTTTTACTGGGCCCGCGTCATCATGGCCTCCAACCGGTACGCCCCGGCGCTGATGCTGTTTTCGCTTCGTGTTTTTTTTACTTGGATGAATCGCGATCGACCCATTCCTCGGTCGTGGCGTGGGAGGAGGTCGAAAACGGGCCGAGGATGAGGAGCCACCCGCGCGCGAAAGATGGAGGTTGATGCGGCGATCTCGATTCTGCTTCTTCCTCGATCGATTGAGGGAATGCTCTTTTCCCTCTCTCGCCTCGCTTTCCTCCCCTCGTCTCCGCCTCTTCTCTTCCCCCCGCCAATTCGAGTCGATGTATTTCGGTTCTTTCTCGGTGCCGGTGGCGAGATTCGATCGCATGGGGCCGCGGAAAGGAAAGAGAGAGAGGAACAAGGTGGAACGAGGCTCTCTCGACTATCAAGTTTTGAGGCGCGCCAAGAAACCAAGAGGCAATGAAAAAACTGGCTTTCTCTTTTCTCTTCGTCTTCTTGCTCCCCGCTCTCTTCGCGCCTTTTCCGCTCCTCGGGCATCTCAGGGTGGGAACAGCGAGATGCCGTCGTCACGAGTCGAAAAGAGAAAGAGAGGTGGAGACCAGAGCGTGAGAGAGAGCGAGAGCGAGCGAGATAGAGAGCAAAAGGGAGTTGAAGAGCTCCAAAGACAACGACGATCGCGCAGAGAGGGCGGCAAAAAAAAACTTCTTCCTTTTTTTTTCAGCCCCGACCACTTTCTCACGTTCTCCCTCTCTCTCCCTCTCTCTCCCTCTCTCTCCCTCTCTCTCCCTCTCTCCCTCTCTCTCCCTCTCTCTCCCTCTCTCCCTCTCTCCCTCTCTCTCTCCCTCTCTCTCCCTCTCTCTCTCTCCCTCTCTCCCTCCCTTTCTCTCCCTCTCTCTCTCCCTCTCTCTCCCTCTCTCTCTCTCCCTCTCTCA
>Ga0210003_1001473_pt1 | contig 20778 bp, 19 predicted proteins | sample LantaG_FD_182804 | JGI IMG/M metagenome (GOLD analysis project Ga0210003, IMG submission 182804) | Deep subsurface microbial communities from Baltic Sea to uncover new lineages of life (NeLLi) - Landsort_02402 metaG (SPAdes) (version 2) | ecosystem: Environmental > Aquatic > Marine > Oceanic >... | reverse complement strand
ACTACATCCTCCTCTTCCTCCTCCGAGGCCGTTCCTTGTCCAAATCCGCGTTTCCCACCCTTTTTTCATTCCGCGGTGGCAAAATAACAAGCAAATAAAGAGAGAGCCTCGTAGAGATTTCAATCCTTAGGAAAAGAATGCTTTTTGATACAAGTGATTCTTCATCAGACCTCGCCGCCCTTGCCGACGACGCCGCTGCCCCGGTGCTGAGCCGCAGCGGAACCACCTCCTCCTCCTCCTCCCACGCTGGGCGTGGGAGAGGGGCTCCGACGCAGGTGCGGCAGGAAGGCCGCGGAGGCCAGGGCTGCCGCAGCGGCCGCGACGCTCCCTCCGGACTTGCGAGGCGAGCCGAGGGCGCCGGCGGCCGAGGCGCACGCCATCGCTGCTGCCGCCGCCGCCGAGGTCGCTCCCCCTTCCGCCGCAGCGCCGCCTCCCCTCTTCTTGCCTATAGGAGAGGGCGTCGACAGGGCCCGCACGACGTCCATGGAGGTTGGCCGGTGGCTTGCCGCGGGGGGGCTCGAGTGCCGCTGGTTGTTGTCGGGGGAGGACGAGGTCGAAGCGGGAGCGGCGGCGCGACCCTGTTTTTTTTGTTTTTTTTTGTTTGTGAGCCCGCGAAAGCTCTTTCTTCTTCTTCCTTCTTTCTCTCGTTCTTTCTCTCTCCTCCAAACTCCCTCGCACCTCCCCCGAAGAGATGACGGCCCCGCGGAACAGCGGAGGACCGACAATCATGTTTATGACGATGACCGCCGCGGCGGCGGCTGCGAAATCGTCCCCCCAGCCGTGGGGGCGGTGGTGGTGGTGGCTCTGGGTTTGAGAGACGCCTCCGACGCCTCCCGCCGCCGCCGCCGCCGAAGAAGAAGAAGCCAAAGCCGGATCGGCCACCTGCGGCATCGGAGGCGCGAACCGCGCGGCCACGCTCCTCGCAAGCCCCAGCGCCACGCCCGCCTGGGTGACCATGCCTTTCCAGACTTTCTCTGGCGAACTCGACCTCGGGACGCCCGCGATCCTGACCCCCACGGTCGAGCCCAGATAGACTCCAACGAGTCTCGCCGCGGCGACAGCCGCGGCCGGGCCCGCCGCGCGCCTGAGGGCCGCGAGGCGCAGCGAGGCCCCGGCCAGCGAGAAGAAGACGACGTTGATGGCAGGGGAGGAGATCCGCAGCGCTGCCTCGAGCCGCTCCCTGGAGAGGCGGGAGGGAGGCGTTTCCGCTGCCACCACGGCAGCCGCCGCCGGGCCCGAGGGCGAGGAGAACGGCGAGGGGGAGCTCGTCGCGCTCCCGCCTCCGCCGTTCCCTGCGTCTCTGCTGTCGTCGTCGCTGCTTCGCTTCGGGGCCCGCGGGGAAGCCAGTCCAGCAGCTGCTGCTGCAGATGTCGAAGCAGCAGCGCCCCCTTTGCCCGGAAACAAGTCGCCGAAGTTGGCCGCGACGGCCCCGGCGGCGACGCACGCCAACAGGGGCTCTCCGCCCGCGGCCTCGGCCAGGGCGTGCGTCGCCGCCGCGGCGGCAAGCACCGCGGCGCACCGCAGGGCGCGCTCGAAGAAGTGGCGCTTAGACGCCAGGTAGCTCGCGACCCGCGGCGGGAGGAGCGCCAGCGGGGAGGCGGCGGCGGCGGCGGCGGGGTGGCGCCCTGCCGCCGCCGCCGCTGTCGCCCCTCCCGGCGCCCTCTCCCTCCTCTTCCTCGTCGCCTTCAGGAGGGTCGACAGCGCCGCCCCGGCCGCCGAGCCCACCGAGGCAGAGAGCAGCAGGGCGAAGAGCGCGCCGGCGAGGGCGTGGCGGTGCCCGAGGGAGAGTAGGGAGGACCTCGAGGAGGAGGCCGAGGAGGCGGCAGACGCGAGAGAAGAAGACGAGGCGTCAGGAACGACGCCCCCCCCCGCTGCCGCCGCCGACGAAGCCAGCCTCCTCCTCCGCAGCGCCCCCGCGGCAAGCTCCTGGTTCATCGCGAACGCCACGAACACCAGCGCGTCCTTGGCGATGACCACGGCCATCTGGGGACGTGGAAGAGTGGGAGATGGATAGAGGAAGAGCGGGAAAAAGGAAGGGAGAGATGAAAAGGAGTAAGTTTTTTTCTTTTTCTCGTCGCGGCGCGCCTCGAAAGGGGAAAAAAAAGGGAAAACAGAGGAGAAAAAGAAAAACCTCGAAAGAAAACTCTCTCACCACCAGCGAACAGAAGGCGCCGGCGCCGTTGGTCTCCTTGAGGACGGCGACGGCCGCCGCGGGCGAGCGCGCGCCGGCTATCGTCGCCGCGAGCGTGAGCGCCGCCAGCCGCGTCGCCTCATCAGCGCCATTCTCTCCTCCTCCGTCCCCCCGCCCCTTTCCTTTTCCTCCGCCGGCAAAGGCGTCGAGCGCCCAGGGGCACGCCGCCAGCAGCGCGGCCACGCACAGCCACGAGCCCGCGAAGACGGAGAGCGACAGCGTGGCCACCTGCCTTCCCGTCCTCCGCAGCTCGCGGGCGCGGAGCTCGGCGCCAGCGGCGAGCGCGACGGCGGCGAGGGCCGCCGCGTCCAAAAAGCCGAGGCGAGAAAGGTCCCTGCGCGAGAGTAAAGCAGCGCAGTCTGGGCCGAGGGCGGCCCCTGCTGCGGCGTAGCCCGTGACGGAGGGGAGGCCGAGGGACTGGGCGGCGCGGCCTGTGTTTTTTTTGGGCGTGTTTGGAGAGGGTGAGTTTTTCCCCCCCTTTCCCTTTCAGTTTCGGCGTCGTCGCCATCGCCGATTCTTTTCGGCCCCCCCCCCACCCCAAATGCGGTCGTCTCTGCTCTCGCTCGGGACCTCACCGGAAGCCAACAATCCGGGTGACATCGCGGCAAGTTTGACGAGCGCAATCGCCGTCGCCATGGTTGTCGACGAAGCCACTTTGGAAGTCCCTTCGCCGGGCGGCGGATGGAGAAAATGATTTCCCGCCCTTGTTTTTTTTCATTCTCTCTCTCTCTCTTTTCCCTTTTTTTTACAAACACATTGCCCCGCTTTCGGTGCACTCCGGAGGCCACAGCACCTCGATCTCCTCCGCCGCCGCTGCCCCGCCTTCTTCCCCCCTAAAAACGGAGAGCGTCCTGTCCGTCGAGTTCGTGTCGCTCAGCTCCAGGTTGAGAAAGTCGACGCCCCCGCCTCCTCCGCCGCCGCCGCCGCCGCGGCCGCCGCCGCCGCCGCCCCCGGGGGCCCTGCCAGGGAGGCCCCCCTGCCCCTCCCCGGCCCTCCCGGGGGCGTCGAACAGCGGGCCCGCGTGCCACGTCCCCCTCCTCAGCGTCACGGCGACCCTCGGCGGCACGCGGAACGCCGCGAGGTCGGAGGCCGCCGGGCGCGCGACGCCCGGCCGCGCGACCGCGAGCAGCCACGGCAGCGTCGCGCCGAGGCAGCACAGCGTCTGCGTGACCCTGTCGTGCCTCGCCACGTCCGAGAACCTGCGGCCCCTGTCGGCCGGGAGCCGCATCACGTACAGGCGCGGGACGGAGGAGGAGGGGGAGGAGGGGGAGGAGGGAGAGGAGGGGGAGGCTGGAGACCCCCCGCTGCTCTGGAAGCCCTCGAGCCTGGGCTCGAGCGAGGGTTGGAACTCGTCGCCGTCGCCGCGCGGCTCGACGACCCAGCCGAATGGGCGGAAGGCCTCGGCGGAGATCGGGGCCGCGACCAGCTGCGTTATCGTCATGCTTGCTGCCGAGTCGAACCAGTTCCACAAACGGAGGGAAGTCGAAGAGCGCGCTTCTTCGGTGCGTCGCGAAGATGTGAGAGAGCGATCCGAAGGCGAGAAAAAGAGGCGAAAAAAAGGGGAGGAAATTTTTCTTTTGCTTTTGTGCCTCACTTAAAAAAAAAACTCTCTCTCTTCCCACCTCTTCCCCCCTAGTCACCTTTTCGCGGAATCATCAAAATGGCCTTTGCTATCAAGCCCCTCACCGCGAGGCCCATGGGTGCGTCGCTGGCGGGAATGCTCGAGGAAAAGACGAGGACGCGCGGGGAAGGAAGGCTGAGTTCGAATGTGGTCCTTCCTTCCTGTTTTCTTTCAGGGAGAGAGCTTGCTTGCTTGCTTGCTGCTCACGCCCCCTTCCCCTCCGCGGCCTCGAGGCACGCCAACTTCGATCGCCCTTCCTCGCCCCCTTTACGTGGCGATCGAAGACCTCGATCTGCTCTCGCGGAGAAGAGCGCACGCGCGCGCTTACCCTTTGCCCCTGAGCTCGCGAAAAACGAAGAGTTCAGTTTCTCTCTCTCGCATTCATCGTCAAGTCTCACCCTCAAACTTCTTTGTTTTTCCCAACTCTCATCAACACCTCCTTCGACAGCCCGCCGCGCCATCGCTGCCCGCCCCGCTGCCCGTCGCGCCGGCGTCGTCGTCGCGTAAGTGACGGTCGAGAGTTAAGAGCAAAAGCGAAGCATGACACAGAGCGAACAAGCCTTCTTTCTTCTTCCTTCTTCACCGCCATCGAGCTTTATCGTCACCCTTTCCTTTTTTCCCCTCGTCGTTTTTTTCCTTCCTCTTTCTCAACCTCAAACCCTCTTTAACCCCCAACCCCCTCTTCACACACAACCTACCTCGCAGCGCCTCCGCCGGCGGCCCCTACTCCTGGCTCCGCAAGGACCCCCTCGTCCTCGCCATCGGCTTTCTCGGCTGGACAATCCCGGCCGCCTCCCCTTCCCCCTCGTTCGGTGGCGGCTCGCTCTTCGGCGGGCTGCTGGCCGAGACGAGCGCGGGCCTCGCGCAGTTCCCGACGCCTCCCGCGATGGACTCGCCCTTCTGGATCTACCTGATCACCTGTGAGTCGGTTCTCGTCTTTTGGGGCTTCGTTCGTGTCGAGAAAAAGAGAGAAGAGGAGAAAGTTTTTTTTGTTTCTCTCTTTCGCTCATTCCTTAAAAAAAAAAAAAAAAAAACAAAAATAAAAAAAAAAAAAAAAAAAAAAAAAAAAAAAAAACCCGAAAATTAAAATAACCAAAAAAAACTCAAAAACCAAAACAACAGACCACGTCGGCCTCTTCGTCTGCCTGACGCTGGCCCAGATCGGCGTGCAGGGCCGCAAGCAGGGCTACTTCTGAAAGAGGAGGGAAAGAGAGAGAGAGGAAGAGGAAAACGGAAGGAGAGAAGAGAGCTGTTTTTCTTTTCTTTTTGCTCGTTCCGAGTCCACTTTTTGTTTCTGCGCGACACTCCTTTGTTGAGATGAAAAACAAAACAAAAACAAAGAAACGCGAAAGAAATCTCAAGACCTTTTCCTTGTTTTATTTTCTTCATCCGTTGTTTTTCAGATTGGCTGTTTTATTGCACAGGGGATTGAGGGTGAAGGAAAAAAAGGCAAGAGCACAAGGAACGAGGCTACGGAGAAATCAAGTCAAAATTTATCTCTTCTCTTCTTCTTCTTCTTCTCCTCTTCGTTCACCGAAAGAGCGGCACCGGCGGAGGCACCGATCCCTCGGGCGGAGGGAGCAGCTTGCTCAGACCTCCGTGAGGCGTGCTCCCGTCCCTGTACAGCGACGATGACGAGCCCGAGCGCGCGATGGCGGCGGCGGAATTCGGAGAAAGGAGTCCGTCTGCGTTTCCGACGCCCGCGTTTTCCGCCGCCGCCGCCGCCTCAGCCGCCGCTGCGAGCGAGAGCGCCAGGACGATGCCCTCGCCCCTCCCTTCCCCGGGGGCTGCCCTGGGGGGCGTTGTCTGCCTCCCGGGAGCGGGGGGAGGGGGAGGAGAACGGCGCCTCTCGTGGAAGCCGCCGCCGCTGCCGCCCTCGCGCGAGAGCGGGCGGCCGCTGCCAGGGCCGCCGCCGCCAAAGCCGACGCTGCCCGGCGGCATCGCCCGCGGCGCGACCCCCCCTCCTGCTCCGGCGCGCCTGCGGCCACGAGAGTCGAACGAGCCGCAGAGAGCTCCAGGAGGCGCCGCCGCCGCGGCGAGCGCGTCCAGCAGCGGCGAGAGCAGCGACAGCGACGACGAGCGGGCAAGGGCCGCCGCGGCCGCGCGCTGCTGCTGCTGCTGCTGCCGGCCCTCTCGCTCGAGCGAGGGAGGCTGCCGGAGCGAGGGGGGGCCCTGGGCCTGGCTCCGGGCGCCGGGGCCGTTCCTCGGCGCCCTCGAGCGCGGGCGCGGCGGCCTCGCTGCCCCTCCCTTGGCCCCCCCCGCGCCCGCTCGCTGTCGCGCCGCCGCGGCGGAAGAGGGCGGGAGCGGGATCACGGCGGGGGCGGCGGCGGCGGCGGGAGAGGAGGGCGCCGTCCTCGCACCCTGCTGCTGCGGAGCGCCGGCGGCCGCGGCGCCGGCGGCCTCTGCGGCCTCTGCGGCCTCGGCGGCGGCAGCGGTGGAGGCGGGCGCGGGAGTCGGGGACTGCGGCGGCGGAGAGGTCGGGGCGGCGGCGGGGGCGGCGGCGGCTCCAGCCTCAACAGCCTCTGCAGCCTCCGCTCCTTCGGCTGCTGCTGCTGCTGCCTCCTGGGCCGCAGCGGGAGAGCCCGACGCGGCGCGGGCGGCCTCCTTCGCTCCCTCCTCCTCGGCAGCGGCGGCGGCGGCGGCGGCGGCAAGAGCTCCTCCCTCCTTCTCTCCCTCGCCGGCCTCGACCTCTTCCTCGCCGCCGCCTTCGTCGTCGCCGCTCCTCCTCGAGGAGTCGCGCCTCTTCGCGTCGCGGCGACCGGAGGAAGAGGCGTTTTGCTGCTGCTGCTGCTGCTGCTGCTGAGAGCCGCTGCCTCCCTCGGAGCGAGCGCGCTTCAGAGTCTCCGGCGCCGTCGTCGCAGTCGCCGTCGCCGCCGCCGTCCCCGTGGTGGGCTCGGCGGCCACGGGAGCCGCGGCCCTCGCCGGCTGCCTCCGCAGCGGCGTCGGACGCTCCCGAGGGGCCGTCCTAATGCGGCTGCCGCCGCCCCAGCTCCCTCCGCTCGCTCCTCCTCCTCCTCCTCCCGCTTCCTTTGACGAGCGATCCCTCCTCGGCGCGGCGGCGGCGACGGCGTTGGCCGCGTCGCCGCCGCCGCCGAAGAGCGGCTGCTTCACCTTCGGCTCCCAGGCGCCGTCGCCGAGGTACTTCCAGTCTCTGCCCTTGTAGCTCCCGCGCCAGAGCCTGTCGGAGCGGGAGGGGACCCAGACGAGGACCGCGGGAGGGGGGGTGGCCTCGGAGTCGTCGGAGTCGGAGCCGCCGACGGAGTCGTCATCGTCGTCGTCGTCGTCGGCGGCGGCACCTTTCTTCGCCGCCGCCGCGCCTTTCTGTTTCGGGCCCGACGCCGCCTTGCCGTCGTCGTCGCCGCTCTCGGCGGCAGCCTCATTCTCGTCTTCGAGGTCGACGCCGAACTCAGCGAGGACCAGGGCGGCGGGGACCCCCCCCTGAAAGTCGATCCCGACGCGGGCGCCCTCTCCCGCGCCGGCCCCGGCGCCGCCGCCCTCCTCGGCGGCGACGCGCCCTCTGTACCATGCCTTGCCGACCCTGACCATGGGCAGTCTGGGGAGGGCGGGGAGCGGGCGGAGGAGGACGGCGGCGGGAGCTCCTGCTGCTCCCGTCGCCGTCGCGGCGTCGGCGGCGGCGTCGTTGTTGTTCGCGGCGGGAGAGGAGGGTCCGGCCGCCGCCGCCGCCGCCGCTCCCGCCTCCGGCTCCTCCTTGGAAGAGACGCGCTGCTGCGACGCCGCGGGAGGAGTGAGCACAGCTGCCGCTGCCGCGTCGAGGGCTCGCGCTCCGGCCCCGCCGTCGCCGCCCTCCTGCTCCCTCCTCTGCCGCTTCCCCTGCTGCTGCTGCTGCTGCTGGGGCGGAGACGCCGAGCGCTGGCGCGAGCCGCTCCGGGTCTTGCCGTTGCCGTTGTTCGTGCCGGTCGGGGGGCGTGCCGCGGCGCGGCTGTCGCGGCTGCGGTCCCGGTCTCTAGCGCGCGGGCCGCGGGAGGAAGAGGCGTTGTTGTCGGCGGCGGCGGCGGCGCTCCCGCCGCCCTCGCTCCCGCTCGCCCCCTTGCTTCCTCCCCCGCGCTGCGCCGGCGTCGCCGGCGGCGCCTTCGGTCCCCCCTGCTGGGCAGCGGAGACCGTCGAGGCGTCGGCCCTGGGCCTCTTGGACGCCGGGGAGCCGCCGCCGCCGCCGCCCGAGGCCGCCCCCCCGAGCGCGCCCGCCGTCTCGCGCGGCCGCTCCTCGGGCGGCGAGAAGAACTCGGTCTGCCTCCTCGCGCGGGCTCTGGCGCCTGCCGCCGGGGGTCCGGCGCTGTTCAGCTCGGCGTGGAGCCTGCGGGCAAGCTCGGCGTCGGCGTCCACGTCGACGGTTGGGGGAGGCGGGGGCGGGGGAGGGGGAGCGGCGAGGGAGGCGCGGGTCGCACGGCCTCCTCCTCCGCCGCTTCCGTTGCCGCTGCCTCCGCGGGAGGAGGACATTTCGCTTTTGGTTTGCGCCTTTTTCCTCCTTCTCCTTTCTCTTCTGTTGGAGCGTCTCTCTGTGGAGAAGAGCTGTTGGGAGATTGGCGTTCGCGAAGAAGATAGAGAGAGCCGCGGCGAAGTCCGAGTGAGAGAAAGAAGAAGAGAGAGAAAGAAACCAAAAGCAGCCTCCGAGCGCTTCGCCCTCTCTGGTTTGCCGCCGGCGTCCAATCTGCTGCTTTTCAATCGCGAAAAAGAGGGCGCGTGCTTCCTTTTCCCTGCGTTGCTTTCTTCTCCAACAACGCGCAGGGCCGAGAACGCCTTTGTGTCCTTTCGAAGAGCGCAACGTCAGGGCAAGAGCACCAAAGAGAGAAGGCGCTGGGCGAAGAGAAGAAGAGAAGCAAAAAAAGGCGTCGTCATTTTCTCGTCACCGAGCTGGCCGCGGCGCAAGGAGGAAAAACAAAAGCGGAGATTACGCCGCCGTTTTGGCGGACGGGCGCCCTTGCGTCGTTCTGGATCCTTCGCGGGATTAAGAAATTCACAGTCAAGCCATCCGGGAACGCGGATCCAAGGGGCTGGAGGGATCTTGGACCAAGGGCGAAGGAGGACGCAAAGCGTCGCCCGACAGCATCAAGCAAAGAAAAGGAGAAGTCGAGCGGCCTTGCCGAAGAAGGAATCCGCTCTTGTTCTCTCGTTTTCGAGCTGTCGTTCGCGCTTGAACGCCCTCGCTGGAGCAGCGATGAAAGCTACTCCGCTGTCTTGTCCCCCCCGAAACGTACCGTGAAAAAGAAAGAAACAAAAAGGCTTTTCTCTAGAGAAAAGCAGGCGAGCAAGCTTCTCTCTCCTTCGTCATCGACGCCTTGTGTTTTTTTTTTCGCGCCCGAGGGAGTAGAAAACAAAAAAAACTCGAAAAACCTCAAAAAAAAAAACTCTTTACAACCGAAAAAAAACCACGCCCCTGTTCACTCCGGCACCACCACCTCCCTCTCCTTCATCCACTCGTTGTACCCCCCTTTCAGCATATCAATCCTGACTCTATTGTTTCCGCAGATCCCCGCGCGGATCAATTCGTAGGCAGCGCTCATCGACCGGCTCTGCGTCCCTCTCCCGTTGGTCTCCGAGCCGAAGCTGCCCCCCACGTTGCAGTAGGCGACGACCCGCTTCCTGCCCTCCAGGGCCCGGGCTGCCTCCTGGGAGAACGCGGGGTTGCACTCGGTGCCGTTGAGGACGCCGAAGAACGCGAAGACGGCGCGGCGCGCGACGGCGCGAGGGGACAGGCCCGAGATGGGGCGGAAGAGGGGGACGTTGACCGCGCCGGGGACGTGCCCCCTCCTGAACTCGTCGGGGGGGCGGACGTCGAGGACCAGGGCCCCGCCGCTGCTGCCGGAGGAGGAGGAGGAGGAGGAGGAGGGGGAGGAGGAGGAGGAGGAGGGAGCGCCGGGGGGAGCGGGGGAGGAAGAGAAAGGGAGGCGCGGCAGCGACGCCAGGAGCGAGGGCAGCGCGCCGCCGCCGCCGCCCCTGTCCCGGGCGAAGACGAGCTCCTGCGCGCTTATGAGCCTGGCGTCGTTGGCCCTCAGGGTCGCCTTGATCTCCTCCCACGCCTTTGGCGAGGTCGGTCTCGAGCCGGCGATGTCGAGGCCGGACTCGCCGCGGGGCTTGAGGAGGGGCGACGACGGCGAGGAGGTCGCCGAGGCGAGGATGGTTCGTCTTCGCCTCGGGAGGGCATCGGCGGGCCTCGCCGCCGACGAGAGACGATCGGGCCTGCCCGTCGCGGCCGCGACGGGGCCTCTGCTGAGTCTCCCAGGCCCTTGAGGAGCGCAAGCACGGTGTGTAACTGCTGCGTGCATGGCGAAATCGGAGGGAGCAGAGAGAAGGAGCGGTGCGGCCCCAGCGAGCTGAGTTTCGAGGCCAAGAGATTGGTTGGAAAATGAAAACAGATAAAATAATCTCGGCTCTGTCGCATTTGGAAAACAATTGTTTTTTTGCAAGGGAAAAGAAAAACGAGGACGACGGAAAAGTTGAAAAAAAAATCTCTCTTGAATGACGCTCATTGCTTGAGCAGAGTCTCTGAGAGCATTTCGTTTTTTTTTCTTTCGCGAATCACGTCCCCTCTTCGAGAGTCACGCCGCACCGGCTCGGAACGTGTCGGAGCAACACCGCGATATGTCTTCATTCCATACCCTGAACGTCGTGGGCGCGCCAACCCGCTCCGACGAGGAGGGTTGGGCGCAGCAGACGTCGCCGAATCCGGCTTCCTCTTCCTCTTTGTCTCCAAGGCTGCGCCGAGCGCTCGTCGTCTTGCTGGGGGGCTCGCTCATCTTCGCGGCCGTCTTCGCCAGCGGCCTGGCCGTGCTCCGATCGTCGTCAGAGCGAGAGCGAGAGCGAGGAGGAGGAGGAGGACGAGGCCCTCACCCTGTTCGCCCTTTCTCCGAGGCCTCGCCCCTCGGCGCCGCGGGACGAGGCGGCGGCAGCTCCCCTCTTTCGTCGTCGTCGTCCTCCTCCTCCTCCTCCTCTTCGCCTCCTCTGCCGCCGCTCCGCTTCCTCGTCCTAGGCGATTGGGGCCGCAGGGGAAACAGGGCGCAGAGGGAGGTCGCCGCGGCGATGACGCGGAGGGTCAGGGAGGTGCGCGAGGCGGCGGCGGCGGCGGCGAGCCGAGCGGGCTCGGAGCCGTCCCCCGCCCCCCTCGCCTCCGCCGCCTCCGGGCGGCGGGCGCGAGGCTTCCACCCGAGCTTCCTCGCCGCGGGAGGTCCCGGAGGGGGGCCGGAGTTCGTCCTCACGGTGGGCGACAACTTCTACGGGTCCGGTCTGCTCTCCGCCGAGGACCCGGCGTTCGACGAGAGCTTCGTCGACGTCTACTCGAGCCCCGAGCTGGTCGGTGACGAGGTTTTTGATTTTTTGATTTTATTTTCCAGGAGCGTCTTCCCTTCCCGTCGACGACGCCTCGTCTTCGCCCCCCTCCCCCCCCTCTCTTTCAAATACTCACCCTTCTTTCTTTCGCCCCCTTCCTTCGACAGGCGATCCCGTGGCTGGGAGTGCTCGGCAACCACGACTACGGCACGCTCAAGCCCACCAAGTCCGAGAAGAAGAAACAGAAAAAGATGATGAAGGAAGCGCAGAAGAGGAAGAGGAAGAAGAAAGAAGAGGGAGACGACGACGAGGAAGGCGACGACGACAGCAACGATGACGAGGAGGAGGAGCTCGACTCCCTCCCTCCTCCGCGCCCCTCACGGGACGAATGCGCGGCGGCCCTCGGGGCGACCTCTTCTTCCTCTCCTTCTTCCTCTCCTTCTCCCAAATCTCAGCAGTGCTCCTACGGCCCTCTGTCGCAGCTCGGAGCCAGGCTCCCCCAAAGGGACTCGCGCTGGCGCGTCTCTCGCGCGTTCCAGCTGCGGCTGCGGGACCCCCGAGACGCGGCGACGGGCGGCATCTCGCTCTCCGGGTTCGACACGACCCCGCTCGTCGAGAAATATCGGAGAGAGGCCTGGGCCCGCGTGCCCGGGGGCGTCTCCGGCCAGCGGGGAGCCGCCGAGGCCGGGCTGCTCGAGCTCGGCGCCGCGCTGGAGCGGGAGAGGGCCGCCGGGACTAGGTGGAGGCTCGCCGTCGGCCACCACCCCTTCGCCTCGCTGGCCTCGCCGCTGCGCACGCCCGAGCTGGACTCTCTGCTGGCGGAGCCCCTGCGGCACAGCTCCGCGGTCTTCGCCGGGCACGACCACACGCTGCAGTTCCTGCGCTGGCCGAGGGCCCCGGAAGGGCAGGCGAGGCCGCCGGTGCTCATCAGCGGCGGCGGCTCGGACGTCTACGGCCGCGACGACGTCAATGCGTCCGCCGTCGCGCCGGGCAGCTCGTTCTTCGCGGGGGACGCGGGAGGGGGCGCGGACGCGTTCTTCGCGCGCCGGCGCGGGTTCGCCGATTGCGTGGTGACGGCGCTCGAGCTGCGGTGCGACCTGGTGTCGGGGGACGGGGAGGTCTTGTTCTCCGCTGTGGTGCCGGCGGGGCAGCAGGGCGCGCCCCAGACCTCGCCGCCGCCGCCCTCGCCCGCTGCCCCCGACGCCGCCGCCGCTCCCTCCGACGCAGAGACTGCAGCAGCGACGACGACGCCTCCTCCTCGCTCCCCTCCTGCTCCCGACGTCGTCGAGCTCGAGGAAAACGGGAAGCCGCAGGCGGCGGAGGCCGAGGCGCAGCAGCAGAAGCAGCAAGAAGCGTCGGCGGCGGCGGCGGCGGCGACGGGGAGGGCCTCGCAGCAGCAGCAGCTGCGAGGGGAGCAACAGGCCGACGCCGCCCCCCGCCCGCCTCCCGCGCCGCATCTCAACCGGCGCTAGCCAGCGCCTGCGCGCGCTCTTCAGCCGGAGGGAAAGAAAAAGAGAGAAACTGTGCCAATGTTAAGTGTTTTCTTTTAGCCGAGGAGGCTGGAAAAAATCACTCTCCCTCTCTCTCTTCCCCTCTCTCCCTCCCCCCTCTCTCTTTCTCTCCTTCCCGACGAAAGGTTCCAAATACAATTACAAAGGGAAGAGACGAAGGCTCAGGAGGGGATAGGAAGAAGGCAATGGCTTCTCCCTATCCCCTCCCCAGCCTGCCGAGGAGCCCCGCCAGCGCCGCAGCGCCTCTCGCCCCTCCCCCTCCTCTCCCGCCGTCGCCGCCGCCGCCGCCGCCGCCGCTTCCTCCCCGCGGCGTCTGCGCCGAAGACGACGGAGAGGAGCCCCCGACCGCGACGGCCGAGTCCAGGCTCGCCGCGGCGGGGCCGCACCCTGGAGCAACGACGAAGACGAACGACGAGCAAGAGGAGGGAGGCCAAGCCCCCCCCGCGCTCCCCCCGCCGACGACGAGCCCTGCCCTCGCGACGGCGGCGGCGGCGGCAGCGCCCCCCCTCCGACGCCCCCCCTGCTGCTCCTCGCCCCAGGGCAGCGCCAGCGTCGCCCCGAGGCGCGGGGCGCCGTCGCGGGGCCTCGGGGGCACGCGGAACCTCACGGGCCGGGCTCCCGCCTCTCTCGCGGCGCGCGTCGCCGCGGCGGCGGCCCTCGAGCCGCGGCACCACGCGGCGGCACCCTGCGCGACCGCGGGCCGGCCGCCGCCGCGGCCCCCCGCCCCCCCCGCTCCCGCGCCGGCGCCGCCGCCGCCGAAGCCGGGCGCCGCGCCAAAGGGCGCTCCTCCCTGGCTCGAGGCCGCGGCGAGGGAGGCCCTGGCCGCCGCGGCGAGCAGCAGCGGAGCGAGGCGGGCACCAGGGGGAGGGGGCGTCGGGAGGTCGGACGGCGAGGCTGGCGGCGGAGAAGAGGAGGAGGAGCAAGGCGCCGGCGCCGGCGCCGGGGACCAAGGCAGCGGCAGCAGCGCTTCGACCCCGGCCCTGGCCGCCGCCACCAGCTCCCCCGCCGCAGAGTGCTCCGCCGGGTCCGAGGTAACGGCAGCTGCCGAGAGAGCGAGAGAAGAAGAAGGAGCGCCGACGGGCTTTGGCGGAGCCGTTCCGCCGCCGGTGCCGCCCTGCTGCTGCTGCTGCTGCTCGGCGGCGGCGGCGGAGAGCGCGCTGCTCCCGCTCGCGCGCGCGGCTCTCGCTGCGTCCGCGGCGGCCTCCTCGTCCGCCCACCAGCTCGCCGCCCTCCAGGCCGCGGCGGAGGCCCTCCTGCGCAGCAGGAGGTGGATCTCTGCGGCCCCGGCGGCGATGACAGCCGGGGCCGAGGAAGAGGATGCATTTTTCTCCCCGGAGGCGAGCAGTCCCGGGAGGAGGGGGACCGAGGAGGAGGCCTCTCCTCCTCCTCCTCCTCCTCCTCCTCTGCCGATGCCGATCCTTCTGACCCGCGCCGCGGCCTCGAAGGCCATCGCGGGGACGCAGGCGAGATCCTGTTTCGAGGGAAGGAAAGAAAGAAAGAGAGAGAGAGAGAGAGAGAGAGCGGTGTTCGATTGAAAAAAAGGGGAGGAGTGGTCGAAAAAAGCAGAGCTCGCTCTCTCGCTCCCCGCAACCCTCTCAAAAAAAAAACCCGGAAATAACTCACCACGGGCGGCTCAAAGGGCCCCCCGGGCAGCCCCACCCTCGCCGCGAAGGCCGGCGGCGCCCCCGCCGTCGGGGCGCTGCTCGCCGCGGCGGCCGCCATCGCCGACGCCCAGAGGCTCGACGTTGGCGCGGCGTCGACGGGCCAGCCGCCGCCCTCCGCGAGCAGCCCCGCGTCCCGCGTCGCGGCCGCGGCGGCCCTGGCCCGGGCGCGCATCAGCCTCGAGGCCCTGCGGAGCCTGCGCGCGGCGTCGCTCATGTCGGCCGCGGAGGCGCCCAGCGCCGCCGCCAGGAGGAAGGTTTCGGTCCCTTCCTCCCCTGCTCCCGCTCCTGCCCCTCCCTTGCCGCCGCCGCTCGAGGAGCGTATCGGCGCCAGGGACACGTGCTGCGCCGTCTCAGCCTCGTCGATGGCGTCGACGAAGACGTCGACCTCGCCCCGCGCCGCGGTGACGAGCTCGAGCGCCGCCCAGGGCGCGCCCGAGGCGTCGGCGGCGCCCTCGTTGCCGTCGAGTTTCCCGCCGGGCCTGCCCTTCTCCTTTTCTTCGGATCCGTCGCCCTCGACGCCAATGTCGATGCCATCGACGTCTTCGTCGTCGTCGATGCCCAGGAACGGGTCTGGGGGGGCGCCGGCTGCCTCGTCCTGTTGGTGTTGTTGTTTTCGTTTTTTTTTGGGGGGGGTGGGGGAAGAATTTGAGGTTGAGAGAGTCGAGATCGATGGTCGATTCCGATCGAAGTCTCTCTCCCCGTCTTCTTCTCTCTCCTTCCTCCTCCTTCTTCCTCCTCCTCACCTCGAGCCTCGCCGCCTCGACCGCTAGCAGGAACTTGATCCTGGCACCGCTGGGTGCCGCGATGGGCTTCCCCGTCGCGCCGTCGTACGCGCGGGCACGCTTGATCCCGGAGGTGCCGAGGGCGACGACGAACGATGGGGGCACCGCCGAGGTGGTGAGTTTGGCGTCGCCGTCCGAGGCGGGCATCGCGGGGAGCAGCGGGAGAGAGGGGGAGAGATGCCTCGACAGAAGTCCTCTCAGGCGCCGCTCGGCGCGATCAGAAAGCGAGAGCCGCGACTCAAGGCCCCGTGACTCGACGCAGAAAACGAAGAGGGAAAAAAGTGAGCGGGAGGCATGCAGAACTTTGAAAAAGAAAGAGGGAAAGGATAAAACAACAAACTTCGCCTCTCCTTCTTCGCTTTCTTCACAGCTCCACGCTTCTCTCAACTCTCCTACTGATCCGTAGAAAATGATGCGCTGCTGCCCCTCGGCTCCTGCTGCTGCTGCTGCTGCTGCTCAGGCGGCGACGGCAACGGCGACCAAGTCCTCGGCCGTGGTGTCGCTCGTCGCCCATCAACCTCAGCGTCTCTCAATCGCCTGCCGCGCCGCCTCTGCCTCCTCTTCTCGCCCGATTGCCACCCAGGGCGAGGGCGATGACTCTTCTCTCCGCAATCGCCGCGCGATGCTGGCGCAGGGGGCGAGCCTGGCGGCGGCAACGTTGGCATTCGCTCCGGTATTCGCTGCATCCGCCGACGACGGAGTCGTCGCCGTCGCCGAAGCTGCTGCTCCGGTGGCGCCTGCTGCTGCTCCCGCTCCTGCTGCTGCTCCCGCCGCGCTGGACGTCGAGGTGAGCGAAAAAGAACAGAGCTAAAGCGTGCTCTGTGCATAGAAACGAAGCGAAACCGAGAGGCTGTCCGAGAAGAGAAAAGAGAAAAGGGAACGGGAACGATCGAACTAGCCGTCGTCGTCGAGAGGGTCGAGAAACTATCCTCCTTTTTTTCTTTCCCTCACCCCTCTCCCCTCGACCCCCCAAACCTGCCGCCCTCATCCAAAGTTCGCCACGCTCTCCGACAAGACGCTCGCCTACTCCTTCCGCTACCCGGTCTCCGTCGCGAAAACCGCAGGAAGCGCTTCCCTTCCTCCCTCCTCCACCTCCTCGGCCGCCGCCGCCCCTCCGCCCACGGTCCTCCGCCTCTCGCTCGTCCCTTCCCGGAAGCCCGAGCGCTACTCCTCCGCCGCGCCGCTCTCGCCGGACGCCAGGCAGCGCATCGTCGCGGAGCTGGTCGACCTGCAGCAGAGCGTGACCGTGTCCGTCACCGTGGGCCCCCCGGCGACGACGGCGATGCTGCTGCCGCTCGAGGAGCGGCAGCGGGTCGCGCGCGGCGAGGCCTCGGCCTCGGCCTCCTCCTCCGATCCGAGCAGCTGGAGCCCGCGCGCCGTGGCCGAGGCGGTCCTCGTGGACCGTTCCACCGCCAGGACGACCTCGGGGCAGCGCCTCGCGCTCAACTCGGTCGAGAGGGCAGAGGCCATCACCAAGGGCGGCGGCGGCGGCGGCGGGAGCGGAGGCGACCGCTACTTTCTCTACGAGCACCTCGCGCAGGGCTCGCCCTCGGAGCGGTCCGTTGGGGCCAAGTCCGGCGCAAAGGAGACGTACAGGCACGCCTGGGCGAGCACGGGCGTCCGGTACAGCGGGAGCGGGAAGGGCAAGGAAGGCGGGAGCGACAAGGGAGGCGCCCCCTTCCTCTACACCCTCAACCTCTCGTGCCCTCAGGACCTGTGGCCGCTGCTTGGGGACGCGTTCAGGGCCGCGGCGGAGTCGTTCGAGCTGGACGCGGAGCCGGGGGCGGGGTTCGTGAGCCCGGACTCGCAGCCGTGGAGGTTTTTCTGATCTGAAAAAAAAAACGCATTTCTTCTTCTCTTGATTTTTGGGGTTTTGGAGGTGGTGGCGAGAGGGTGGGGGAGAGAGAGGGAAGAGAGAGAGAGGAAGATGAAAGCCCCTTGTTTGTTTCCCCCCTTTTCCATGAGCGCGAGAGAGTGAGAAAGGGAGACAATCAGAGAGGAGAGAGAGAGAGAGAGAGAGAGAGAGAGAGAGAGAGAAGAGAGGGAAGAGAGAGAGTGACAACTCTGTTAACAGAGTTCCCTTCGAATTCTTTTTTGCTGAGTCGAGAACAAGCCTCATAAGAAAGGCGACCTTTTTACATTGTTTCTATTGTCCTCTCTCTGCTCCCTGTCTCTCCAAAGAAAGAGTACAGAACCTCGGCGAAGAAGAGAGAGGGGGCGACAAAAAAGAAGAAGAAAAAATCAGGTTGGGAGTGCATTTTATTTTTTTGTGCTTTTTGTCTTCTTTTTGTCTTTTGTGCTTTTTGTTTTCTTTTCGTCTTTTGTGCGTTTGTCCAAAAACAAGACAGTTGCAAATAATGATAATTAAGTATGGAAGCTGCTGCTCTACGGGGAGTGGAAGCGGAGGGGACAGGGAAGAAGCGGCGAGATGGAGACCAGAAGAAGAAACAAGAGGAAAGTAGCAAGGGAGCAAGAGAGCTTCTCTCTCAAAGTTCCTCCATCATTCTCTCCTCCCTCTCCTAATTTTCAGGGCGCGCTCCCTCCAGCCCCGCCAGAGGCGATCTCTGGGCCTCTGTTCGCGGCGGCCGAGGTGGCCCCGGGGGCCGGGGACCGCCTTCTGCTCCGCTTGGTGTGCGAGATGATCAGGGCCAAGTCCTCCTGTTTTTTTGTTTTTGTTTTTTTTGTCGAGGTCGAGGTCGAGAGATTTTGGAGGTCGAGTTTTTCGGGGTGTCTTTTTTTCCCTCATCTTCTTCGTCGATGTCCCCCTCACTGAGTCTTTTTTCGCCGCTCCGCCGCATCTCTTTGCTCGAGATTTTTAAATGGAGAGAGCAAGGAGGATGTCATCTCCGCTTCCATAAGGGACGATAAGTATTTGGAGGCGAGGGCGAGGCAGGGGCGAGCTTTCGAGATCCAAAGGTTGACGACGACGGCGGCCATCGGGCTTGCGATTCTCTTCCTCTTGTCTTCTTCTTTCTTCTTCTCTCTCTCTCTCTCTCTCTTGCAGACACCGAATCCCTCATCATCATCATCAGCGCAAGCAATCTCACCTCGATGTCCTGCGAGGGCAGCGGTATGACGAAGAAGGGGCGCTTGTAGGGAAGCGCGGGCGGGGGCATGACGAAGTGGCGGAGGAAACTCGGGGCCTCGAAGCGAGAAGAGAAGAGCGGACTCCTGCTTCTCTCTGCTGAGAAAGAGAGAGAGAGAGAGAGAGGATCGAGTGCGTGAAGCTCGCGAAGCGAAAAAGGCGGCGAGAGGGAAAGAGCGCGTGCGCGAGCAGCGAGAGCACGGACGAGTCAAGAGACCTACGCCGACAAAAGCATGGAAAAGATTGTGAGCGAGAGGGAAGAAAAAAAACCCGGGCAGACGCCAACGAAACAGAAAAAGAGCTCGCATCGGCGGGAGCGTCCCGGTCAGCGCTCCCCTCCATGATCCTCCCCGGACCCCCACCCGCCAACGGAGAAAGAAAAAGACGCCTGTAAAAAGCGAAAGGACCGAATGCTGGGGACGTCGCGGGGGAGGGCGCGGACCGAAGAAAAGGGCGAACGGGGCGAAACGACGTCGGCTCCCTATGTCGAAGCCAACCCTCCCTCCCGCTCCCCCGCGCCCAACTTTCGCAAACTAGCCTGTTAAGTAGTTTCATTAATTCACTTTTTGTCATGCTGCATAACGCCGCACAACGCATCTATGGCCGAGTGGTCTAAGGCGGTGAGTACCTCTGCTGTTCTTTGCGCTCTGCACCGGCGGGGTGACCATGGGTCTCTTTTCTTTCGGCCTCTCGACACCCTGTTCTCATACCTCTTGGCGCCGAAAAAAAACGATTTTCTTCCCCTCCCCCTCCGGAACAACCAAATTGCAGCCGGTTTCAAGTCTATATACTATAGCTTGCCCCGCAGTTTAATCGCGGATGGCGAAAACACCGGTCTCGTGAGAGGCGTGGGTTCGAAACCCACTGGATGCAATCCAAGGAAACTTTTTTTGTTTCCCTTCGGCTCGGCAGCGAGGGTGAGAAGCCTGAGGAGCCCGGAAGAGGGAATGGCGCGGGAGCGACTTTTTTGTTGTCGTTGTTATCGTTGTTGTCCTCGACCAACTTTTCCTCTTCCCATCGGTGATCCAGGTTCCCCAATTCTTTCAACGCGCGAGCGGAAGGCCACGCAGCAGCCGCGAGAAAAGGCCTGCGGCGGAAAAGGCGCGTTCGACCTTTCCCCCCTTTTTTCCTTCCTCGAAAATTCCGAAGGAAAAAAGGGAGCCTCGAGAGCACACACAAAAAAACGCCACCACACGCCTCTCTCTCCTCCAGAATTCCAACAGAAAAAGGCCCCGAGAGTTACACTCAGCAGTCGCTCTCTCGTCTCTCTATCTATAAAAAGCAAAGGAGATGATGATTTTCAAACAGAGTAGCCGGAGATGGACCCTCCGCGGCCGACGACCTCTCCGACGCAAAACCAGGCAAACATCTCTCCCACAAAGGCGGTATAGAGGCCCGCCTCGGCCAAAGGAAGGTCCTGCCTCCGGGCCCAGGTCTGCTTGACGATCTTCCACTCGGAGGAACAGGCGGCGGCAGTGTCGGGGATGCTGTTTGGTGGCAAAAAAGAGATGAGACATTTTTTTTGTCGAGGTCGAAACGTTTTGAGTGCGAGAGTTTTTTTTTTTTTTCTTTCCGTTTTTCTCTCCCTCTTTCAATTCGCTCTTGTTGCCTCTTGCTCTACTCCCTCTCCGCCGCTCTTCGCGTGCCCCTTTTTCAGTCACGCAGGGAGATCTCGACGCGCCCTCGCTCAGCGCGTCGAGAAAAGGACTCGAAAAACGCCCCCTACTCAGGCGCGAACAGAAGGAAATCGATTCGACCATTTGATGTTTCGAGGGCGCCCACGGTTGCTTCTTCTCTTTCCGTCTATTCTCTACCTCTCTGCTTCTCTCTTTCTTCTTACCTCGCCAGCTTCGTAAACACCAGCTGTTTCGCGAGCTTGTCCGCGGCGTCCTTGTCCTTGACGACGTACTGGGCGTTGTCGGCGATGAGCTTGTTGAAGTGCTTGGTTGCGGACTCGATCGCCGGGCTTGCCGCCTTGGTCGCGGCCGAGGCCAGGGCCGTCGCCTTGGAGCGGACGGCGGAGGCCATTGTTGTGATGCGGGTGCTTGTATGTGTGCGTTCAGCCAGCAGCAGCAGCAGCAGCGAGAGGAGAGAGAGGGGGAGCGAGAGCTGAGTTGCTTGCCCTCTTTTTTCTCTGCGAAAAAAATGAAAAAACGTCGATCGACACCTCCTCCCTTCACTTTCGAGAAAAAACAAGCTCCAGTCGCTCCTAAAAAAGCTCTCCCTTCCGCTCTCTTTCTTGGAAGTTGCGCGCCCGCTCCCGGTCGCGCTTCCTTCCAAGAAAAAAAACTCTCTCTCTAAACCATGGCTGGAGACGCCGGGGCTGCGGCCTTTGACGCAGCTGCCTATGACCAGAAGATCGCCGAGCTGGTGAGAAGAGGAAGAAGAGATTGGCCGCTCGACCAACAAACAGCAGAGCAGAGAGCCGGCGGAGAAGAGCGGCGGCTCCAGAGCTTTGCCGCGCAGCCTCGCGCCTCTCACCTCCTGCTCTGCCCCTTCCCTGACCCCGCGAGCCGGCGATTGACTTCGTGCTCTGTCCGTTGAGCGTGGTTGGAGAGCGGCTGAAGGACGCCAACCTGCCGCGCTCGCGCCGGCGGCGGGACTTTTTTTTTTTTTTTTTTTTTTTTTCCCCTCCTCCCCCCC
>Ga0210003_1001472_pt1 | contig 20784 bp, 10 predicted proteins | sample LantaG_FD_182804 | JGI IMG/M metagenome (GOLD analysis project Ga0210003, IMG submission 182804) | Deep subsurface microbial communities from Baltic Sea to uncover new lineages of life (NeLLi) - Landsort_02402 metaG (SPAdes) (version 2) | ecosystem: Environmental > Aquatic > Marine > Oceanic >... | reverse complement strand
GCCAGGTCCAGAGGCGCGTTCTCGGGGCCACCGTGCTCGTCCTGCGGCAGCGCGCTGACCGAGGCAGAGGTCAGGGCGTTCAAGGCGGCGTCGGGGCCTTCCTCGCAGGCCGGCGCTGCGGCGGCCGCCGCCGCCGCCGCAGCAGCAGCAGCAGCAGCGGCGGCAGCAAACGCCTCGAGCGCCTGCACCGCCCCCGGCGCCCCCCCCTCCTCCGAGACCATCACCCCGGCCGCCCTGCTCTTCCTCCGCCGCGGGGCCCCCCGCGGCCCCGCCCCGGGGCGGTGCGACACCTGCCAGGGCCTCGCCCGCGCCGGCCACTTCTGCCCCTGCTGCCAGGCCGCGTGGCACGCCGGCGACCGCGACATGGTCTGCTGCGACGGCTGCCAGCTGTGGGTGCACTTCCGGTGCGACCCGCGCGAGGCGCCGCGGGCGGCGAGGGAGGGGGCGCGCTGTCACTACGCGTGCCCCGCGTGCAGGCGCGCGGCCGGGTCGGCCGGCCTGGTGACGGCGCTGGCCGCGGCGGAGGCGGCCCTGAGGGCGGCGGCCCCGAAGCGCGCGCGGTCGGCGTACAACCTGTTCAGCGCCGCCGCGCACGGGACGGTCGGCGCCGCCGCGCTCGCCGCGGGCGGCGACTTCCGCGACGCGCTGCGCGCCGTCGCCGGGGCGTGGAGGGCCTCGACCGCCGAGGACCGGGCGCCGTTCGCGGCCGCGGCCAGGGTCGAGGCCGAGCGCGCCGCGCGGCAGCGCGGGGCCTTCAGGGCGGTGCAGGCCCGCTACCTCGCCGCGAGGACGGCCGCGGCCGCCGCCGGCGTGATCGACGCCGAGGGGAGGCCCGTGGGCGAGGCTGCCGCGAGGGAGGCCGCGGAGGCCGCGCTGGAGCTGCGGAAGAGGCAGCTCGAGGATGCCGCTGCGGCGAGGAAGCGGAAGACGGAAGGCGGCGGTGGGGCTGGGGCGGGAGGGAAGAAGAAGAAGGAGGCGAAAAAGGCCAGGGAGATCTCTGCTGCTCCGCCGCCGCTTGACATCAACGGATGCACGGCCCCTTCTTCCATCCCGACGCCCGCGGCGGACTCTCTCGGGTGCCTGCTGCTCCCCGCCCTCTCTGGCGACGGCGGCGAGGGCGACGACGGCGGGACCAGCGGCGGCAACGGCGAAGACAACGCCGGAGCTGCTGCTGCTGCTGCTGCTGCTGCCGCTTCTGCCGTTCCTCCCCCGCCTCCTTCGCCTCCGGTTGAAGAGGATGAGGTCGACATCTTCCTTCCGTCGCTCCTCGACGACGAAGACGAAAGCGGCGGCATCGGCGGCGCGGGGCTCGACGTCGACGACGATGACGACGACGGAGACGCGCTCATTGCAGAGGAGCTCTCGCTGATGTCCCCGCCCGCGGGAGCAGAGGCCGCGGCAGCCGCCGCGGCGGCTCCCCCGGCCGTCGTCCTCCCCTCGCTCTCTTCCGCCTCTGGGGAGCGCAGCACCGAAAACGACGACGGAGGCGACGAGGACGACACCAGCGAGGACGGCGAGGGCGCCGAAGAAGGGAACGGGGGGAGCGCCGAGCTCGGACACCTGATCCCGTCGATCGCCGCCGACGGCGGCGGCGGCCTCTCAGAGGTCCCCGTCGTCTGCGCCAAGGAAGGGAGAGGGCTCTTCAGGCCGGCGACAATAACGGTGGCCTGCCTCTGCGAGGGCTGCTCGGCGCTGCGGCGGGGCGAGCCCGTGCCGGCGTCGTTCTCGCCGGCGGTCGTGGTGCAGCCGACGCCGCGGCCGCCTCCGCCTCCGCCTCCTCTGGCTGACGCTGCTAACGGTGCTTCTCCGCCGCCTCCTCCCGTCGCCGCCGTCCCCCTCCCGCCGCCGCCGCCCCCGCAGGCCGCCGATTTCTCGACGACGGCCTTCGAGGCGCACTGCGGCTCGGGCGCCGCCAAGAAGTGGAAGGCGACGATCAAGGTCGCGCCGGGAGCGGCGCCGGAGGTCCCGGCCGGGGCGGCGCACCCGATGTCCATCGGAAAGTGGCTGCACCTCCGCGGGCTGGACGTGCCGCGGTCGCACCGGAAAGGCGGGGCAAGCGGAGGAGGGGGCGGAGGAGGGGGCGGAGCTGGCGGCGGGTCGGACGCAGGCGGCGGCGAAAACCCCGCGAGGAAGAAGCAGAAGGTCAAGAAGGGCGAAAAGGAGAAGGCTGCTGCTGCTGCCGCCGCCGGAGGAGGGGACTCGAAGGGGCCTCCCGCCGCTGCTCTGCGTCCGCTCGAGCTCAGCCTCCTCGACGGCATCGTGGTGCTGGGAGAGGGCGGGGCGATCTCCGAGGGCGCTCTCGCTCCCGCTGCCGCCTTGGCTGCTGCCCCGGCTTTCACCACCAGCAACCGCGCCGCGCCGAAACCCGTCGAGAGCTTCCTTCCCCGCGGGGCAGTCGAGCGAGGGATGAAGGCCGCGACCGACGCGCTCGCCGCCGCCAACGCCGCTGCTCTCGCTGCCTCTGCTGCTGCTGCTGCTGCCGCTGCCGCTCCTTCTCCTTCTGCTGCCGCCGCTGAAGCCGCTGATGCGCAGCCGCCGAAGAAGAAGAAGCAAAAGGCAACCAAGAAGAAGGAGGGCGACGGCGAAGACGGAAGCGGCGGCAAAGGCTACGGCAAAACGCTCTCGTTCCCCGACGCTGCCACAGCCGTCGCCGCCGCGGCCGCCGCCATCGAGGCCGCCGCCGCAACCGCGCCCTGGCTGAGGCACCTGACCGCGTCGCTACTTCCGCTCGAAGAGGAAGGAGGGACCCCTCCTTCGAAACCCTTGCAGGCCCACTGGGCGGGCGACCGCTGCGCCGTCTGCGACCTCGACGTCGACTTCGACCTCGATCAGCTCGTCAGCTGCGGCGGGTGCCAGCTGGCGGTCCACCAGAGCTGCTACGGCGTTTCCGCGGTCCCTGGACCCGGAGAGCCCCCCTGGGTCTGCAGGGTCTGCGAGGTGTGGGGCGCGGCGGCGGCCGAGGACGCGCGCAGGGCCTCCGAGTCCGCCGCTGCAGCGGTGAGAGCGGCCGACGAGGCGGCGGCGGCGGCGGCGCGGGCTGTCGAGCAGCAGACCGACGGCCAGCTGCTGCTGCCCGATGCTCCTCCCCCTTCTTCTCCCATGATCACTTCCTCTTCTTCTGATATCCCTCTCGCCGTCCCCGCGCCCGTGCGCCCTCGCCCGCGGTGCTGCCTCTGCCCCGTCTCCGGCGGAGCCCTCAAGCCGGCGGCGGTCGCCGTCCCGGACCCCGTCGCGAGGAAGATCGAGGCCGCTCTGCTGGCCGTCGCCGCCGAGGGAGAAAGAGCGAGAACGAGAGGGCGAAGGGGGGAGGGGCGCGGCGCGTTTGAGGCCGACGACACCGGTGCCTCCGCTGCCGCTTCCGCGGCGATCGCGTTCCCGGCCCCGGCCGCTACCGCGGCGACGACGACGATCTGGTGCCACGTGGCGTGCACCCAGTGGCTCCCGGAGCTCTCGATCCGGGACTCGGCGCGCATGGAGCCCATCAGGGGGGTCGAACGCGTGCGGAGGGAGCGGTGGGAACAGCGGTGCTGCGTGTGCAGGCGCGGCGGCGGAGGAGGAGGGGGCGGCGGCGGAGGAGGAGGCGCGGGCGCTGGCGTCAAGTGCCGCGAGTGCCAGACCTGGTTCCATCCGCTGTGCGGCCGCGCCGCGGGCCTGTACTTCGAGGCCAACGACGCAGCGCACAACGCCGCCGGCGTCGTCCTCATCGGCGGAGGCGGGGGCGGAGGCGGAGGCGGAGGCGGAGGGGGAGCGGGAGGGACGATGGCGGGGCCCGGGGAGCGCTCGGCTGCCGCCGCTGCCGCAGCCGCTGCCGCGGCCGCAGCCGACAGCGCGCCGATCGAGCTCGTCTGCCTCTGCGCGAGGCACGCCCCCCCCCACCGCCGCGCGCAGCAGCTGCAGAAGGCAAAAGGCGGCGGGGGCGGAGGGAACGAGGGCGCCTCTGCTCCGGAGGAGGCCGGGGTGGCGGGGCTGATGGTGCCGGAGCTCGTCGGGTGGCAGCCCTCGGACGACGAGGAAGAAGTGGAGGAAGAGGAGGAAGAAAAAGTCAAGGAGGCGCCGCTGCCGCCGCCGGCTTCCGACGCTGTCGCTGCTGCTGGTTCTGAGCCCGCCGCCGCTGCTGTTGCCGCCGCCGCCGGCGACGGAGGCGACGCCAAGATCGATCCCTCGGAGGCGGCTTTCGCTCATGCCGCCTCCGGCGACCTGTTGGAGGGACCCGCCGCCGCCGACGCGGCCGCGTCGGCGGCGCCTCCGACAACGCCGCAGCAGCCGCGCCGCCCCTGCTCCCTCTCCGCAGAGGCCTCCCTGCTGTTCCTCTGCGAGGCGGACAGAGAGAGGCTCGGAGATGACGGCGTGGGACTCTGGAACGGGCAGCCGTACCCTCGTCCGTCGAGGGTGCCGCGCCCGCGGGCCCCCGCGGGCGCCGCGCGGCTGACGCCGCTGTTGGTGAGCGGGAGTGGCGGCGGCAGTGGCGGCGGAAACGGAAACGGAAACGGGAGTAACGCTTCTGCCTGTTGTCCCGTTGTCGTTCCGCCACTCTCCCGCGTCTCTCACGGCACGGGCGTCGGATGTACGAGCGCTTCCGGGTTCTGGATCCCCCTCCCCCCGCCCCCGACCCCCGAGGAGCTCTCCGAGGCCGAAGCCGAAGCCGGAGAGAACGGCGGCGAAGGGGCCGACACGGCGGCGGTGAAGGAAGGAGGAGGAGATGCAGAAGACACCAAGAACGACAACGACAACGACGGCGACGACGGCGGCGGGGACGCCCTCCCTGTCGACTTCGGCGCCGAGATAGGAATAGCCGCTGGCGTCGATGACGACGACTCCGAGGAGGGCAAGGCCTCCGCCGCGGCGGTGCGAGCCGCCGAGGCCGAGGCCGCGGCCGCCGCTGCGGACGCCGAGGCCGCCGCTGCTGAGGAGGTCGCTGCCGCCGAGCGCGCCACGGCCGCCTCCAGGGACCGCGCCGAGGCCCGAGCGCGCGGCAGGGCCGCGAGGAGGCTCGCCCGCGCCGAACGCAGGGAGAGGATGCTCCGGGGCCCGCCGCGCGCCGAGCTGCTGCCGATGCCACTGGGGCTGCCCGAGACGCTCCCCATCTTTTGCGGCGCGAAAAAGGGGGTGCTGGGCCTGAGGACGATGAAGGTCACTGCGCCCTGGTGCGGCACCGTCTCGGGCTCCAAGTTCGAGGCCCTGGCCGGGAAAGGGGAGACGAAGAAGTGGAGGCACTCGCTGAAAGTGTTTGAGGAGGATGAGGCGGCGGCGGGAGGGGGCGCAGCGGCCGCTGCTGTTGTTCCTGCTGTTGCTCACGGCGGCGACGAAAGCGGCGGCGAAACCGGCAACGAACCCGCTCCGCCCCCTCCGACGAAAGAGCCGACCTCCGTCTTCGACTGGCTCGCCGCCCGCGGCGTCTCCCGCGCCACCCTCTCGCAGTTGGGAGCCAACGCCGACGCTGCCGCAGCCTGGCAGCTCCACCTGCGGAGGTCGGCGCGGAGCGTCGTCCGCGGGGTGCTGGCGCGGGCGCTCCTGACCGCGGGCGCGGGTGCGAGCGGGGCCGTGGCCGGGGCCGGGGCCGAGGCAAGAGCAGCGGGGGGCGGCGGCGGTGGCGATGAAGGAGCAGAAGCAGCAGCTCCCCCGGGCCTCACCCGCCGCCAGCTCCGCCGCCGCATCCGCTCCGAGCTCTCTTTCAGCGACGGAAACGGCGACGACTCCGATGGCGAGTACTTTGACCTCGACAGCGACCTCGAAGGCGGCGGCTCGGAGAACGAAGACGAGGGGAGCGGCGGCGACAGCGACGACGGCGACCAGGAGTTCAGCGCCGCCGCTGAGGCCGCCGCCGCCGCCGCCGCGCTCGCCCGCCACCGCCGCGAGGCAGCCGCACTCAAGGCCGAGCGCGACCGCGAGCGCGACGTGCAGCGCCGGCGGGCACTCGCAAGGGCCAACGCCGAGGCGCTGCTCGCGGCGACGGACCCCCTGGCGCTGGGCGACCGCGTGCGCGTGTTCTGGCCCGCCGACGGGGACTGGTACGAGGGAGTCGTCACCGCCCTGCAGGAGGAGGAGGAAGAGGACGGGGAGGGAGAGGGAGCGGGCGAGCAGAGAGAGAGAGAGTCCCCGAAGCATCGCTTTCCGCGCTACGGCCGCATCTGGTACTTTGCCGACGGCGCGCGCGAGTGGCACGACCTGCGGCTCGAGGCCAGATCGGGCCGCCTCCGCCGCGTGCCGAGGGGCGCCCCCGCCGCTCCGTCGGCGATCGAGGCCGCGCACGCGCGGGCCGCGGCCGAGCGCGCCGCGGCGACGCAGCGCGCCGCGGCTTCGGCGGCGAGGGCCGCGGCGGCCGGCGCAGAGGCCGAGTCACGCCGCCTCGGAGAGGCCGCGCTCGCCCGCGCCCGCGCCTCTGCGAAGCGCGCGATGGCCGGTGCCGCCGCCCTGGGATGCCGCGTCGGTATCTGGTGGGACGGCGACTCGCGCTTCTACTACGCCCGCGTCGAGGGCCACGACGAAGCCTCGGGCAGGCACCTGGTGGTCTACGAGGACGACGGCGTCAGGGAGTGGCTGCTCCTCGGAGGGGGAGGGGAAGGAGCGGTCACGGTCGACTGGAGCGGCGCGCCCGCGGCTCTGGGAGAGGAGGGAGAGGGGGAGGGAAGGGCAGCCGACGAGAAGGCCGCTGGTGCCGAGGCCGCGGGTGCCGAGGCCACCGATCCCATCGCTTCCGATGCTGCTGCAGCAGCAGCAGCAGCAGCAGCGGCAGGCGAGGAAGAGGCGGCGGAGCCTGCTCCTGCTCCTGTCGCCGACGACGACGGCAACGCCGCGCGCTCTCCTTCCCCTGCTCCCGCTCCCGCTCCCGCTCCCACCGCTCCCACCGCCGCTCCTCCGCCCCTTCCAAAGTCCATCACCGTCGTCTGCGGCCACCTCCTGGGAGAGTTCGACGTCTCCTCGACGCAGGTGCTCCTCCCCGGGGGGCGCCGCGTCAGCGGCACCGAGTTCGAGCGCCTCGGCGGCAGGGGTGTCTGCAAAAAGTGGAAGACGAGCCTGCGCGTCCTGGACGAGGCCGCGGGGGACGGGATCTCCCCAGGAATGAGCCTCGGGGACTGGCTGATCACCATGGGGCTCGACAGGGAAGGGGCTGCCGCCGGGGGGGGAGGAGGAGGGGGGAGCGCTGCCGCTGCCGGCGCTATCGCCGCCGCCGCGACCCTCTCGACGGCGGCGATGACGGCCAAGCAGCTCCAGCTCCGCGCCTCGTCCCCCTCGCTCGCCGAGTACTTCGCCGTCGCCAACCGCCGCACGCTCCCCGGTCGCGCCGCCGCGGGCCATCTGCACCGCGGTAACTTCCTGAACCCGGACGGAACGCTGATCGACGGCGTCGACGCGTCGGAACTCGCGAAGAGTCGCTTCATGTCGGCCGAGGAGGAGCGCGCGCGGCGCCGGCGAGCGGCGCACACCGCCGCCGCGGCGACAGGCGATGCGCCGATGCTGCCCGCGGGGCACCGCACGGGCTGCGCGTGCGCGGTCTGCAGGCAGATAAGGAGGTCGCTGCGGATCTGGCACGCGGCGGCCGCAGGCACGGAGGTGGGCGCCTGTTGCGAGGAGGGGGAGGAAGATGAAGAGGGAGCGGAGCCCGTCGCGGCGGCGGCGGCGGGCGAAGAGGGTGGCGGAGAAGAAGAGGCCGAAGGGCTCAACGGCAACGACAAGCGCCGCGCTGCGCGCTCCGAGACGCCTCCCCGCCCAGCCAAAAAACCGCGCGTGCTCTCCGGGAAGCGAGCGTACCTCGAGGCGGTCCCCCACGTCGTGTCCTCGGGCCCGAGGAGGACGCCAGCGAGGCTTCTCCCCGAGGGCGTCGCCATCAAGGTTTTAGGAGGAGGAGGAGGAGGGGAAGCAGCAGCGAAGACGGCGGCAGCGACGACGCCAGGGCTCGCTGCTGCTGCTGCTGCTGCCGCTGTCCTGCCTCCGCCCCCACTGACGTGCGTCGCCCTCCCTGCCCCCGCCTCAGCGGCCGCCGCCTCGACGGCGACGACCAGGGCCCGCCTCGCCGCCGCGCGCCGCCTAGAGCCCGCCGCCGTCGCGTTCGGCAAGTCGGGCGTCGCGGGCTGGGGCGCCTTCTCCCGCGCCCGCTTCTCCGCCGGGAGCATCGTGATGGAGTACCGCGGCGAGGAGATCCGTGCGGGCGCGGTCGCGGCGGCGAGGGAGCGGGCCTACAGGGCGGCGGGCGACGACTGCTACCTGTTTGCGCGGGCGGCGAACTCGATCGTCGACTCGACGCGCGGGGGCAGCGTCGCCCGCTTCACAAACCACTCGTGCGCCCCCTGCCTGTACACCCGCGTCTTCCCTCCCGACGCCGAGACCAACGCGGGAGCACGCATCATCTTCCTGGCGAGGACGGAGATCGGGCCCGGCCAGGAGCTGACCTACGACTACAGGTTCGCGGAGGAGGAGGAGGGCGCCAAGGTCGAGTGCGCCTGCGGGGCGCCGGCGTGCCGCGGGACGCTCAACTGATTGTGTTCTTTAACTTTTTTCCCCCACCCCGTTTCTTTTTCCGCGCGCGCCCTTTGTTTTTTATCTGTACCTGCGAAAGAGAGAGAGAGGAGGAAGATCATATCATCACTGAATCATTAAAACCAACAACACCATTTCTTGCAATTTACATAAAAGACGAACGAACAAATATTTTCAACCAAAAAAGAGGGGAAAACTCCACTCCACTCTTACCAATCGATAGGCGCCCTCCGCTCCTTCTTCTTGTCCGCCTTCTTCTTCTTCAGGTCCAGCCGCACCTCGTTGCCGGCCTTCAAGGCTTTCTCGATCTGCTTGGCCTTCTCCGGGTCGACCTCCGGCGGGATGAGGGTTTTTGCCGCGGTGTCCAAAATCGCCTGCAGCTTCGCAAGAGCGTCGTCGACGTTGGCGGCCTGCGACCTCGACGCGGTCGACGTGACAACGAGCTCCCCTTCCTTGTTGATGCGCTTCTTCTCGGCTCTCTTGACTGCTTCCACAAGCTCCGGCTCGAGCCAGTCCGTGGTCTCCAGGTTGAGGCGGAGGTCGGCCTTGGTGTTGACCTTGTTGACGTTTTGGCCGCCGGCGCCGCCTGAGCGCGCAAACTGGAGCGCGACGTCGGCTAGAGGGTTTTGATATTTTTTTACTTTGTTTTTTTCTGGTGTGAGCGACTCGCTTTCGAGGTGTGCGACATGGAGAAGAACAAGAGCGGGAGAAGTCCGCACCTCGGGTGATCCGCTTGACGATCTGCTCGATGGTGCGCCTCGGGGCAGCAGGTGGAGGAGGTGGAGAAGGTTGGGATGATGAGACAGCGGCGGCGTCGCCAGTCGTTGGACTTGCATCAACGTCTGTCTTCCCTCGCGCCGCTGCGCCCGCTGCAAGACGCGTGCGGACTCCGGGGCTTTTCGTATAGCTGCCGCTAAAACTACGCAGCATCCTCGCGAGCAGAGAAGACGATAAACATGTCGGAGGCGGCAAGGGGGCGGCTACGAAGGAGAGCCTCGACGACGCCGACGCCGTCGGCGATCGAAGCGGACCTCCTCGACGCTGCGGCGACGGGGTTGGCAACGTCATCGCCACCCTCGAAGAAGAGCACGACGCCGCCGAGCCGGAGGCCAAGCGCGCCTTGAGCAGCATGAAGGTGACGTTGATCTCTGAGCGGAGCAAGCAGATCGCGAGTCGGACCCTTGCCCTGCTGCTCAGCGCGCTGAGCATGAAGGTAAGAGTGGCAGAGATTTCTCGAGGAGTGTTTTTCCCCCTTTTTTTTCTCGACGGATTTCTTTTGTTTCGTCAAAGTCACTTCCATCGCTCTTCGGGGCGCGCGCTCTGGGCGCTCTCTCTCTCTGTTTTACAGAAAAATGCCCGCTCTCTCCCGAGCAGACAGAGGACCATCTATCGTCATGTCGAATCCCCTCGGCAAACCCAGATGCGGCTGCTGCGGCCGGGGAGGAGGCGGGGCGAAAAACAAAGACAAGAAGAATGCCTCTGTCCCATTGCTCTGCCCCTGCTGCGCCTCGTCGGCGGCTCGTCCGAGCTCGGCTCGCCTCTCCCAGCTCCGCGACGCGCGGCAGAGGTTCCTTGTCGCTGTCGAAGCGATGCGGGAGCTCGTGGAGGCCAAGGTGAGGGCGAGATTTGGAGTTTTTAAGCTCCCAGAAGGAAAACCCTCGCTCCGTTTTCGCTGACTCCTGTCCTTCCTCAAAATCTCGACCTCGACCCTCAACGAAAAAAAAAAAAAACAGAACGCCGCCTCTGCCTCTCGCTCAGAGGTCGAGGCCGCTCTCAGGAGGGAAGCACGTGCTAATGCGGCAGCAGAAGAGGCCGAGGAGCTCGCCGAGAAGGGTACGTCAGAGGAAATATTCCTTCCGGAACAGGGAAGAGGGAGGCGACCTCCTTTCCTGCACGCTGCTCACCTCTCTGTCTCCCCTCTTCCCTCTCATCGCGCCCGCCATCCAAATCCCAGCCCGCGCCGCCGCCCTCTCCCTCCGCCGGGACACCGCCGCCCGCCTCGAGCGCCTGGAGCAGGCCCGCAGGGCCCTGGTAGCGTGGCGAGGCGCGACGCTGGCGAGGAAGATCCCGGACGCCGCCCGCGCGGCCGCCTCGAGGCTCTCGGCGGCGCGCGCGGGGCTCGCCGCGGCCGCGGCCGAGCGCGCGAGGGAGCTGTCGGCCGCCGTCCCGTTGGAGCTGCTGCTCGCGCCGCCCGCGCCCCCCTCTTCCCGCCCCTCTGCTTCCGCGTCCGCGATCGGCCCGGGCTCGGCCGTGAGGGTCCGCGGGGGAGTCGTCCTGCCGCCGCCTCCCCTCTCCTCCGCCCCCGCGGCTGCCGCCCCCTCCGCCGCCGCGCCGCCGCCGGCCGCCGTCGCCGCCGCGGCCGGGGACCTCGCTGCCGCCCTCGCGCTCCTGGCCTACTACCTCGACGCGCCCTTTCCCTTGGTGATAGAGAGGCGAGGGTCCTCGACGGCGACGGTGGCGAGGGCGCCGAGGCCGGCCCCGGCGACGGTGAGGACGATCGGGGCGGCGAGAAGGGAGGAGAGAGGAGGGGGTGGTTTGGCGGCGGCGACGGTGCCCCCTCCTCCTCCTTCTCCTCCTCCTCAGCCTTACACTGCTGCTGCTGCTTCTTTCTCCCCCCTGTCGGCCCATTCGCCTCCTCCGCGCCTCTCGGTGCCCTCGGAAAGAAGAGTTCCCTCCCCGAGTCCCTCCTCGACCGCCGGCGGAGGGACGCGCCTCCCGCTCTTCTTCCCTCCGGCGAGGGAGCCCGCTGCTGGGAGCGAGGCAGCCGCCGACGCCTCCTCCGCCACCGAGGCCGCGCTCGCCTCCCTCTCGAACCGCTGGGCCTCTATCAGAGCCGCGGCAGCCGGAGGGTCAGCGGCGACGGGAGAAAGCCCTTCGCCTTCTTCGTCGGCTCCTCCGCCTCTGCCGCCGACAGAAGCGCAGCGCGCCGCGTTTGACCGAGGAATCGCCGCCCTCGCCGCGGCCTCCTCCATGCTCGTGTCGGACGCCCTCGGGGCCGGGATCGCAGAAGTCCCCCCGGGCTGGCACCCTTTCGCGGTGGCGGTCGCGCTGCTCGAGCGCCTGGCCAGCAGCGGAGGAGGAACTGGGGGAGGCTCCTTTTACTCCTCCTCCGCCGCCGCCGGTGCTTCGTCCTCGTCGTTCTCGACAGCCGCTTCCGCCCCTCCTGCCTCTCCGTCTCCTCCTCCGCACGGAGGATACGTCGACGGCGTCTTCTACCCGAGCACCGGGCCCGGGGCAGCGGCGGTGGGAGCGGCGCTGCGTAGGGAAGAGGAGAGGAGCGAAAGGGGAGACGAAGAGTGGACTGACGTCGCCGCTCCTCCTTCCGCCGCCGCTCCCGGCTCGGCCGAGGAGGAGGAACAGCAGCAGCAGCAGCACCTCTTCGCCTGGGAGAGAGCGAGGAAGAGGGCCCTCGCGGCCGTGGCGGCGAGGGACGTAGGGGCCGCGGCCGGGGCCGCGGCGGGCGTGGCGGTGAGGGCAGCGGCGGGAGCGGGCGCGAGGGCGTTGGCAGCGGCGAGGGGCGCGGCAGCGAGCAGAGGTTGATTTTGTTTGCCCCCCCTTTCTCTTTTGCATCTGTCTCTCTCCGCGTCTCGCCTTTGTAGCATTATCAAAAAAGCGATGTTTCAAAATCTCAAATTAGCACCTTGTAACCTGCATTGAAAAAAGCTCAAAAGCTTCTCTTTTGTTTACAGCAAAGTTGAACCTCGTTTTGCTTCCTCCTTTTTTGGAAATGCTCACTTTCTCTCTCTGTAATTATCTTCCATCCCAGTTCTTGTTTTTCCTCTCTCCCTTTCCCTCTCCCTCTCTTTTCTCACTGCGGAACAGAAGGAGTAGCCCCCTCGACGCGGGCGACGGCCATCGCTCGCCTCTCGGCGAAGGCCGCGTCCCTCGCGGCCTCGGCCGCGGCGCGCTCGCCGTCGAGCGCCCTCTCTAAATCGTCGAGAGCCTTGACCTTGGCCTCGATCCGAGCGCTCAGGGCGGCGGCGGCGGCGCTCGCGAGCCTTACGACCTCGCGCTCCTCGGCGTCGGCGAGGAGGCGAGCCTTGACCGCCGCGGCGGCGAGGCCTGCGGCGGCGGCGGCGCGCATCCTCTTGTTTGTTCCGGCGGTGGGTCCTCCGTCGCCGTTTGCGACCTTCTCTTTTCCCTCGCCTCCTCCCTCCGCCTCCCCCTCCCCCCCCTCCTCCTCCTCCTCCGTCAGGACCTCCAGCGCGCGGGCAGCGGCCGCGGCGGCGACCCTGGGGCCGACCATGTGGCTCAGAAAGGCGACCTGAGCCATCACCGGATTCCCCGCGTCGGCGAACGGGACCTCCTCCTCCACCTCGGCCTCGGCGCCCTCCTCCTCCCTCGCGACCGCGACGCCCGCGGCCCTGGCCGGCGCCTCCAGCTCGGCGAGGAACTCGTCGGCCAGCGGCAGCGCGAGGAACCGCCGCACACAGGCGAAGGCCGAGCGGGACCCGACGTGCGCGGCGACCTCGGCCCAGTCCTCGCTCCCGTAGAGCTCGATGCCCTCCAGCAGCGCGAGCGTCTCCGCGTCGGACCAGTCGCCGCTACTCGCGGCCGTCTGGGGCCCGGAGCGCGTCCCGGGGTCGATCGGGGGAGGGGCCCCGGCGCCGATCCCCGCTCCCGCGGCGCTCGCCGCGGCCGCCTCGGCCCCGGGCAGCGGCGCCGGCGCGCCGCCGTCGATGCGCACAAAGTCCTTGGCCGAGCACCCGGGGGGGAACCTCCCGTCTGCGAACGCTGCCGGCGACAGGTCGACGTCCGGGAGGCGCGTGCAGTGGTAGCGGGCGGCGGTGCAGTCGACCCAGGGCATCGCTGAGCAGAAGTACCGCGGCTGCCCCTGCGGCTGCCCCTGCGGCTGCCCCTGCTGCTGCCCTCCCGCCGCCGGGGGGGCCTCCCCGGCGAGGGACCTTCCGTAGCGGTCCTTGCGCCCCGCGAGGGCCGCGAGCCCAGGAGGGACGCCCGTGCCCCCCGCCGCAGCGACGCCGGCGGCGACGGAGGCGGGAGGGAAGGAGAAGACGGCCTCCGTGCCCGGGGGCAGCGGCCTCCTCTTCCTGCCGCCCGGGGCGCCGGCGCCGCCGGCGACGCGGGCCAGCAGCGCCGCCGGCGGCCCCACGAGCTGCTCCTGCCGCTCCTGCCCCTGCCCTCCCCGCCCCTGTTGCTGATAGTACCCGCGACCTCCGAACACGCCCCCTGCGGCCTCTCCGGAGGCAGCGGCAGGCGGGGCCGCCTGGAAGTTGACTATGCCCCAGTGGTCGAGGAACGAGTGCAGCCGGAGCACCGACGCCGCGTCGAAGCCGGCGGCAGCTTCGCCTGCGTTGCCCCCCGATTCGCCGCCGCCTGCTGCTGCTGCTGCTGCTGCCGACGCTGCCGCTGCAGCCGCCCTGGCGCGGGCCTCGGTGTACGTCAGGCGCCTCAGCGGGTCCTCGCGGTAGGCATCGACCAGAAGGTTGCGGAGTTTTAAATAACTCTCGGGCGTCTTATTCGAAGAAGCCCCTTCTCCGCCTGCGTGCCTCCCGTCGAACCATTCGGGGAGCGCCTCGCGCTCGAGACGGTGGACAGCGTAGTAGCGGAACCAGGCGGAGTGGCCCGGGACGAGGAGCTTGGCAGCGGGGGGCCCTGCCGCTGCTGCTGCTGCTGCTGCTGCCGAAGGAGGCGCGGCCGCAGCAGCCGCAGCATGAGCATGAGCAGCATCGGCGACGGGGACGCCACGGTCGGCCCTGGCGGCGTCGGAGGCGGGCCGCTGGCCGTGGGAGAGATCCTCCTCGGTGCCCAACGGGCGAGGGGGAGCGACGGGCCGCGGGTGGAGAGGCGGGGCCGGGGGAGCGGCAGCGCCAGTGGCGGAAGGGTCGGGCGCCGAGGCGTCGGCCGCATTCGCGTCGGGCGTGAGGTCGCGCGACGCGCTCCCGCGCTTGCGTTTCTCTCCGGATTCGTTTATCATTTCAGATGCCGTAGTGGTGTAGTCGTGCCTCTGGCGCTAGAAACACGGAAAGGAGGCGGCCCGGACTTTTGAATGCCAGCAAAAAACACGTTTTTTTTGGAGGGGGGGGTGATGCGAGCCGACGACGACGGCGACGGCCGGGGAGATCGCTCTTGTTTGGCTCTAGCCAGCGCTCTTGCTCGCTCGCTTGCTGCTCGTCGAAACGACAAGGCTTTTGCGTGAGCGCGCAGGAGAATACGATGTTCTAGTCCGGCTCTTTCAAGAGCGAGAGAGGGAGACCGACGCGCGTGCGCGAAAGAGCGAGGCGGAAGAGCGCTCGGGATTGAGAGAGGAAAGGAGAACAAAATGAAAGCGTCGGTGAAAGCGTCGAATCCTCGCCACTCTCCATTCTCGAAGATGCTCGAAATTCGCTTCTGAAGACTTCAGGGGAACAACGTCAGGGGAGGGACGCTCTCTACCTTTCTTGTTGCCCTCTGGAAGCCCCCTTATTCCCGGCAACGCATGAGTAACTTAACTGCTGCTGCTCCTTCCGGAGCGGCAGTGTCTATCAGCGGCAGAGCGTGGTCCTCGTGGGCCCTGGACTTCACCCTCGCGGCGGCGCCCTTCTCTTTTTTTGTGACCTCCATCTCTCGCGGGACCCCGGCGCACGGTCTGCTTCTTTCGGCGCTCCGCGCTCCGACCAAGCTGGCTTCCGTCTTCTGCCTGCTCAGCTCGGTGAGTTTTGGGAGGGAGATATTGCGCGTTAGTGAAGAAGAAGAGGCGAGAGATGAAAGAGGGTGCTCCGCCATTGAACGTCGCTCGCCCCGCGCCGTGCTTCTCTCGACCTGCGAATAAAAACCCTGACTCCCTTCTCCGTTTCTCCGCTCATTCCTTCCTCTCTCTCCCCCTCCCTCCCTCCCTCCCTCTCCCCCCCTCTAAAAAAAAGGCCTTCTGGCTCGCCTCGCTCGCGGCCACGTTGGCTCTCCGCTGGCCCGCAGACCCCAGCGACAACCAGCAGCACTCGCTCCGCCTCCGCCTCCTTGACCGCGAGGCGGCGGGGTCGGCAGCCGCGGCCTCGGCCGTCGTCTCTCTCTTGTTCGCGCTCGAGGCCGTCTTCCTCTGGGAGTCCCCGAGGAGGCGGAGGCTCCGCCGGGCGCTCACGAAGTCGTTCGCCATGATCGAGGGCAGGAGAGGCAGCAATAGCAGCAGCGGGAGGATAGCGGCAGACAGGGAGGAGGGGAGCAGCGACGGCAGCGGCGGCGGCGGCGGCAGCGACGGCAGCGGCGGCGGCGGCGGCAGCGGCGGCAGCGGCGGCAGCGGCGGCACTGGCAGCGGCAGCAGCGAGCGGAGACAGCTCCCCCCTCGCCCTCCGCGCCTCTGCCTCCGCGGCGGCGGCCCGCTCGTCGCCGCGGCCGTCGCGGCCCTGGGGAGCGTCTGGGGCCTCGCGGCGGCCGCCTTCCTCGTCTCCGCCGCAGCGAGCCCCTCCTGGCTCCCCGAGGCGCCGGGCGGCGCCGCTCCGGGCGCCACCCGGTCCCCTCCCTCCCCCCTCGTCGCGGCCCTGCCCCTGCCCAGAGGCCTCCCCGCGCGGGGGATCTCCCTCCTCGCGGCCGCCGGGTGCTTCGCCGCCGCGGTCACGACCACGCACGGCGTTGGGGGGAGGGCGACGGCGGGGGCAGCGGCGGCGGCGGGGCCAGCGGCGGCGGCCCCTCGCCCTTTTTCATCTTCCTCGTCTCCTCCGTCGTCGGCGCCGTCGTCCATCCGCCGCCGCTTCCGCTTCTGGCAGCCCTTCCGCGGTGGCGGCGCCTTCATCGCCACGCAGGCCATCGGCTGGTCCCTCACGGGGCTGGCGACCCTCGGCTTCCTGAAGGTCTCGGCCGCGGTGCTCGCCTCCGCGGCGAGGACGAGCGCGAGCGCCGCGGCCGCCGTCGTCGCCTCGGCAGCTCTGTCGTCGTCGTTGTCGTTGCCGCTTTCTCCTTCGCCTTCCCCTTCGACGCTCCTCTTCGACGTCCTCCTGACGGCGGCGCTGATGCCCGTCGCGCAGGCAGTGCTGGCCGTGAGCGTCTCTCTCTGGGACGCGTCGTCGCCGTCGTCGCCCGAGGCGGCTGCTCCCCCTCGCAGGGGGAGCAGAACGAGAATGAGACAGGAAAAAGGAGGAGGAGGAGCAGGAGCAGAAGAAGACGTAGAAGAAAAACAGCAACTCTTCGAAAAGGCCGCGGCGCGCTCCCGCTCCCACCCCAACTCGCTGCCCCCCCTGTCCACCTGGCCCATCATCGTGCTCATCTACGCTCCGGCGCACATCACTATATCCCTCATCGTCGCCGTCCTCGCCGGCGCGGGCCCCGTCCTCGGCGGGCTCTCTCTGATCTCGGCGCTCGCGGTCTACTACGCGGTGACGGAGCGCGGCGACCCGGCGAGGACGGGCAGGCGGCGCTGGCCCCGAGTGGCCAACGCGCTAGCTCGCGTCGCGGAGCCGGCTCTGGCGGCGTGGCACGGCGGGCTCGAGGTCGTCCACGACGCGCTGGAGGACGACGACGAGTGGGAGGCGTTCTGCTCGCGGGCGGAGGAGGACGTCCGCCGCCTCCTCTCGGGCCCTGCGCCTCGGCCTCCGTCGCCCTCCCCCGCTCCCTCCCCTTCCGCGGCGGCGGCGGCCGCTTCCGAAGAAGAAGAGGCCCGCGCGCTCGTCCGTGCCCCGCTCTCCGGCACCGAGCCCGCCGTCCTCGGCGTCGCCCCGCACGGCCTCTTCCCGGCCTCGCTGCTCTACCTGGGGCGGCTCGCCGCCTTCCGGGCGGGCGGCGCGTGCTGGCCGCGGGGCAGGGACGCGCCGACGCCCGCCGTCGCCTCGGCCGTGATGAGGGTGCCCGTCCTGCGGGACCTGGCCTCTATCATGGGGGCGAGGGCCGTGACTCGGTCCGCCATAGCCGACGCGCTGAGGGTGAGGGAGAGGGAGCGGGAGGAGGAGGGCGAGGAGGGAGCGGAGGAGCGGCGGCAGCGGCGGCGGGGGTCGAACAGCGGCGGCGGGAGGAAACAAAGGGTCGGCGGCGGCGGCAACGGCGCCCCGTATCCTCCCGCCCCTGCCCCTTCCGCCCCCTCGGTCGCCCTCGTCCCGGGAGGCCAGTCCGAGCTCATCCACACCTGGAGGCTCCACGCGCGCAGGGAGCTCGTGCTCGTGCGGAGGCACGCCGGGTTCGTCCGCGTCGCGCTGTCCCACAACGCCGCGCTGGTCCCGGTGCTGGTGCTCGGCGAGGCCGCGAGCCTGGCGGACGCGATCTCGCTCCCGAAGCTGAAAGCGAAGTCGATCAAGGCCCTGGGTTTTCCTGTGCCCTTTTTGGTTTCGGGGAGGTTCTTCCCCGGGAGCCCGCTTCCGAGGGGTGGCACGCCGCTCCGCTTTGTCGTCGGCCCCGCGATCCGAGTCGCGAGGGCGAGCAGGGACGAAGAGAGGGAGGAGGCCGTGGCGGAGGCCCACGAGCGGTACTTCAAGGCGATCGAGAGGCTGTTCGCGAGGCACGCGAGCGCGGCAGGGCACGGGGACGTGCGGCTGGTCTGGGCCGACGAGGGGCCCGAGAGGAAGATGGTGGGGCGGAGAAGAGGAGAAGTAGAAGACGAGGTCGAGGTCGAGGCCGAGGGGGCGGCGGCGGCGTTTGTCGCCGCTGACGCCTCGGTGACCGTCTCCGCCTCTCTCTCGGGCAAGGAGAAGGCGGAATGAAGAGAACAAACTTGACGCAATCAAACACAAAGCGCTGTACAGGCACAGCGCTGCTGGTCCCCTTCCTTTTTTGTTTGTAGTAATAGAAGACAACACACTGGAAAAAAAGAGGGAGAACTCGAGGTTGAGAGTTTGAGAGGGGGAAGAGAGCAAGCTGAACAAAAAAAAACTCTCATCTCGACGGCGCGACGCAGCTCTCACTACTTCCTCCTCTTGCCATCAATTCATTCCACGCCTTTGCCTTTCTCCCTTCCCCGGCTTCCTCTCTTTCTCTCCCTCGCTCTCTCGCACCTGAACACAAGACGAGACAGCCCTGTCACTTCCTCTCGTCGCCGCTACAAGTTTACTCGGAGAAATAGCAGCAACGATGGTCTCTTCCAGACGCGCGAGCTCCGACTCGCTCAGCCCCCCGCCTCGTCGGCTCGCATCGTCGAAGTCGTCGGCGGCGGCATCGCCCGAGCGCGCCGGTGCCTGTTCCGTTCCTTCGGGGCCTCCGCCGCCCAAAGGTGTCGCCGTAATTGTCGGGTGAGTTTATATCGGTGTTCAAGAGCGAGCGACTAGAGAGAGCGTCGGATTGGCGCGAGGGGGGCCGAAGTCAAAAAAAACTAGCCGGCGCCGCTACGACCCCCCCAACAAACTCGCCGCACGTGTTCGCGGTCTCCGAGGAAATGCTCGAGGCGCTCGCATACGGTACCTTTGCGTCTACGTTGCTTTCCATCGAATGTCCCCGCAGGGCTTGCCTGATTTTATAGAAGAGCCCGCGCCCATCGATGGAAAGAGAAGCGAACAGAAAGCCGCTCGGAATCGAGGAGCGCCATTCTCGCCTCAATCTCGTTCGCGGAATCGACGCCGACGAGAGGGGTCTGAGAGCACGAGACTAGAGCTAGCTCTAGGCGCTTTTGCCGAGATGCGTGCCCTCTCTCGCGGCTCCAGTTCCCTTTCCCACCCGGTGGTCGATTCGAAATTATTTCATATTTACGATCGCGCGAGGGAAACGAGGAAGCAGAGCCCTCGATGTGACACGAGCATGCTGCGACACTTCGAAATTGGCTTTTTTTCTCTTCTTCTTCCCCGGTTTCACCGACGCCGCCGCCCTCTTTTTTTTCCCCGCCTCTCACGTTTTTTTTTCTTTTCTCCTTCCCCGAACCCTCTCCACAGCTGGCTCGGCGCCGAGGAGCGCCACCTCGACAAGTACGCCGCCTGGTGGCGCTCCAAGGGCTGGGAGACCCGTCTCATCGCCTTCGACGCCTCGACCACGATGTCGTTCGCGTCGGCCGAGAGGGCCTTTGACCAGCACCTCGCCGATCTCGCGGCGCGCCTCGCCGACAGGGCGCGCCTGGGCGCCTCCCCGCGCCTGGCCTTCCACGCGTTCTCCAACACGGGCTGGATCATGTACGCCCGCTTTGTCGAGCTGCTGGCTCCCCTGGGCATCCGCGCCGCGGGCGCGGTGATCGACTCTGCGCCGCACACCGCGATCTGCACCAAAGTCTGGGCCGCGGGCTTCGTCTCGGCGACGAGCCCGAAGCTGCCGCCGGCGGCCGCGGCGAAGACGCTGAGGTACAGGGCCGCGAGGGCGCTGTTCAAGGTCGTCTGGGCCGGGGAGCGCAAGGCGCGCTTCGACTCGCTCGTCAAAGCCGAGGCCAGGGTCGCCTCGTTCCCGCAGCTCTACATCTACTCCGCGACGGTAAGAAGAGAAGTTTTTTGATTTTTTTTGCCATTTTCTTCGAGGCCGCGGCGAAGAAAACCTTTTCCTCACTTTTCTCGCTCTCTTTCGTCGCTTTCTCTCTCTCTCTCTCCGTTCTCTCTCTCCCCCCTCCAAAAAAAACAGGATCACGTCATCCCGGCGTCGTCCGTCCGCGCCGTCGTCCAAGCCCGCCGCAGGGCCGGCGTCGTCGGCGTCCACGCCCTGGAGCTCGCCGACTCCAAGCACGTCCAGCACCTGCGGTCGCACCCCAAGGAGTACCTCGCCGCCCTCGAGGCCTTCGAGGAGACGGAGCTGCTAGGCAGAGGGGACCGGTACCTGAGCAGCGGGATGCTGGCGGTCGCGGCGGACGCGACGGCGGCGGTTGAGGCAGCCAAGAGGGCTGCTGCCACTGCTGCCGCTGCTGCTGCGGCAGCTGCTTCGGCAGCTGCCGCGGCTGCTTCTGCGCCCCCCCCGCTGCCTGCAGACTCGACCAACAAGAACACGGCGACGGTCACGGTCGTCCGCGGCGGGAGCGGCCTCGAAAAGGCCGGGAGCGAAAAGATGGGAGGAGCGGCGGCGCCGGCGCTGCGGACGACCTCCTCGCTTGCCGCCGCGCTCGTGCGCGTCCTGCACCGCTCGTCGTCGGCGCCGAAGGCGACCGCCCTGATCGAGTCGATCACGACCTCTGCGGGAGTGTGGAGCTCGCCGTTTGGGGCCGTGTCGGCCAACGCCAAGTTTGCTGCCGCGGCGGAGGGCGCGCCGCCCTCGACGGCGGAGGCGGCGCTCTCTCTCGCGCGCTCGCAGTCGCTCGGCGGGCTGCCCGTCTCGGCGCTGGACGTCAACGCCCTTTGCATCGCGGCTGGGATCGTCTTCCCTGCCGAAGAGCTGTCTGCTATTTAGCGAGAGAGTCTATCTGATTTTGAGGTAGTAGAGAGAGAGGGAGAGACGGGGAGAGGGATGGGGAGAGGGATGGGGGGAGGGAGAAAGAGAGAGGGGAGAGAGGGAGAG
>Ga0210003_1001471_pt1 | contig 20785 bp, 44 predicted proteins | sample LantaG_FD_182804 | JGI IMG/M metagenome (GOLD analysis project Ga0210003, IMG submission 182804) | Deep subsurface microbial communities from Baltic Sea to uncover new lineages of life (NeLLi) - Landsort_02402 metaG (SPAdes) (version 2) | ecosystem: Environmental > Aquatic > Marine > Oceanic >... | reverse complement strand
CGTGGGATCACCAAAATGTAAAGGATGAGTATTTTACGTATGTTTTTATTCAAAGTTATTTCAGGCGGTCAAACCGGAGCTGATCAGGCGGGATTAAAAGCAGCATATGAATTTGGGTATGAGTATGGAGGTTTTGCCCCAACAGATTTTTTAACCTCAGAAGGTCCCAATCGACAACTCCTTGGAAAGAAATATGGATTGATTGAATGGGGTCATGGATATCACGAAAGAACAATTCAAAATGTTAAATCATCAGATGGAACAATTAGACTTGCTGTTGATTTTACAAGTCCTGGTGAAATATTAACACTGAAATCAATTAGAAAATATAATAAACCTTATATTGATGTTGATTTAGATGACCCAATTCCTGTTTTAAGATTATATGACTGGTTGTTGGAACATAATATAAAGGTGTTGAATGTTGCAGGAAACACCGAAGGAAAAAATGGAAAGAGTATTTTTAATTTAAGTTATCAATACTTATTCGAATTATTTATGTTAATAAAACAGAAGGTTAAGGAGAATCAATGAATTTTATTGAATGGACTGAAAGATTAATTAAAGATCAAATTGGATTGCAGAAATTAAAAAGCAATAACAACTCAACACCAAATATTCTCATTGTTGGACCAGGTTATAATCATAATGCTAATCCAAATGAAAATGCAAATGTGGTTATTCCAGAATCAGGCAAACCAATTGCAGATTGGATTTCAGATTACAGAATGTCTGATGATTTTAAAATGTTTGATTGTATTATTTTAAGTCGTGTCCTTGAACATATCCCAGTTAGAGATGTTGATTGGAATATTTATCAATTATATACAATTATGAACGCAGATTCAGATTTGGTTGTAATTGTTCCTGATATGCCGGCAGTCTGTAAAATGATGACTGAAGAAGATGCAAAAGAAAATCCAAATGAATTTCTTATTGAACGATTGACATATGAGCTTCTCAGTGAAGGTCCTCATGTATTTGATCGCCATGCATTTTGGAGTTCAATTCATTCTGTTAAAAGAGTCCTTGAAAAAGAGGCATTATTTACAGTTGATATTGAAAAATCAGAGAAAATTAAAATTGATTCAACAATTGTTCCTCCTGAATTACTTATCAGAGCAAAGAGGGTATAATGAAGTTTTTAACACCTGTGTATGATAAATGTTATGGGTGTATTGTTTATCCAACTTGTGTTGTTGATTGTGATATGATTAAAGAAGAATTAAAAAAAGTAGATCGAAATTGTAAGTTATTTGATTATGGTGTTTATTTAACTGCAATTTTGATAGGAATAATTGGGTGTGTGGTCTAGTCTGGTCAGGACGCCTGCCTGTCACGCAGGAGAACGAGGGTTCAAATCCCTTCATACCCGCCATTAAAAGGAGATATCATGTGTCCAAATTGTAAATCACATAATCTCACTGAGTATGATCATACCCATTGGCAATGTAAAAATTGTAATTGGATATTTCAAAAGGAAGAAGTGTGAAAATTTCAAAATGCAAAGAGTGTGGTGATAATCCATGTATTTGTCATTGTAAAAAAACAGATAAATGGGCAGCTCATTGTATGAATTGTGATAATGCAATTGGAGAAATTGGATATTATCACCCAATTGCAGATTCAAAAAAACAAGCAGAAAAACTGTGGAACGAATTAAATAAGACATAAATTATTAATGCTTATGCATTACAGCGAATCAATTACAAAGGAATTGTCTTATGGAAGATATGTCAAACCCAATTATTGGGTGTGTATTGGGAGAACATGGCAAACACATCGCAAAGATGGAATTTATAAAAGGTTGTGGGTGTTCTGGTAATAATTGTGTTGATATTAAAAGTCAACAATCCTTATTTATCCCAAAAGAAAGAATTAGACAATGTGTTAAATCAAAGAGAGTGATTAAATCATTTTCGTGGTTTGCAACATTAGCAGTTTTTGCAACTTCATATGTAATGTGGTCAATGCCAAAGGATAAATTTATCATTAATATAGCATTAGTGATGTTTATATTATTTATAACATCGGTATTATTGCATTTTATTGATGGAATTGTTTTAGGTAATTGTTGCAACTTTGCAAAAACATTCTCAAAAATAAGAGAAGAATATTGTAATGGGTGTCTTGTATATCCAACTTGTTCGACTGCTTGTAATGATTTTTGCACCCATCTTGGAAGAGAATGTTTTAGGACTAATACACCAGTTGCAAAATTGCCTTTATTAGGAGCAGCAAAAACCTTCAAATATATTGAAGATACAGTATCAAATTATATTAAGTTTTTATAAATGCGTGGACTGGGTATAGGTGAACCCAAGAGACTGTAAATCTCCCGCTTCGGCTGTGGCAGTTCAATTCTGTCTCCACGCACCAAAACTTTAAAAGGAATATTATGACACATTATCGAATTGATACAAATATTAAAGAAGCAATTGATCTTTGGATATCTCATGGGATTAATCCTGGATCATGCACAACATTATTACTTGAAGGTGATTATGATGAAGCATATAAACATGCTCATCCATTAATAAAACCTCATTGGGAAGATCATATTGCATATATTCAATCTTTACCATTAGAGTATCGAGGTAAAAATATGGAGTCCTGGAAAGAAAAATTTAAGCGAACGCTCATATCTGATGAAAATTCTGAAATATAAGCGAACGCTTCATTTGCCCATGTAGCTCAGCGTGAGAGAGCGCAACACTACGAATGTTGAAGTCGGGGGTTCGAATCCCTTCATGGGTTCCAATTTAAACAGACAAATATATCATATGATATGTTTGTCTGTTTTATCTATTCAACTTAAAACTTTTTTAATATAAGGAGGTTTAGTGAATTAGTGAATTATTGAATTGTTAAAAACTAAAATGTGAATTTATTAATTAATTAATGAAAAAAAGGAATTTAAGTTATGCGTGATTATGATGACGATGATGATTATGGTGCAAAGTCAAGATTTACCCCAGGAAATGCAGCAGGAAATATAACAAACTTCTTTGATAAAATACCCAGATGGGCAAAGATAACAGTTGCAAGTCTTATGGGACTTTTTGTTATTGCTATTGTATGTATAATGTTCAGTGGAATGTTTTATTTTCAAACAAAAGCTGGATATTCATATTATTACCAAAATACATTATTGGGAACAGAAGATGCATTTTTCACTCCAGATGTTCATTTCAAAATCCCAATTTTCAGTTCAATTGAAGAATATAAACAAGTTGTTACAGTTTCATATGGAGATAATACCAAAGAACAAGTTTTAGCTGCCTTTAAAAGGGGCATACTATTTCAGCCAATATGGTTAGGGTATTATTTGCTGATACATATACAGCAGATATTCCAGGAACATTCAGACTTAAATTACCAATTGATAGACTATTATTTATGAAGATGCATAAAGATTTCAGATCATTTGATAATTTAGTTTCATCTCTTATTGACAAAACCGCAACTGATGTGGTTATTAATACAGCAACTCAATATACTGGGGAAGAGTTTTTCCTTGGAGCAATAAATCAATTTAAAGCGGCTGTATTAGATCAAATGAAAGATGGAGTCTATGTTACTGAAAGAAAGAAAGTTGAAGTTGATGAAACATCTTTGGCTCCAGTTGGACTTGGTCAAGAAAATTCAAATATGTTGAGTAAGCAAAAGAAACTTGTTTGGAAAACAGTTCCTCTTACTGATAAAAATAAGAAATATTTGAGACAGGAAAATCCTCTTGCACAATATGGTATTTCAACAATGCAATTTACAATGGGTAGACCAATTCCAGAAAAACAATTAGATACATTGCTTATTGATAAAAAGACCTTGGTTGCAGACAGAATCAAAACAGTCCAACAACAAGAAACTGCAAAAGAGCAAGCTAAAACAGCTCAGTTAATGGAAGAGATTGAGAGAACCAAAGCAAAACAACAAGCTCTCAAGAGAAAAGAATTAGCTGTAATCGCCATTCAACAACAGGTTGAGGAAGCTGAAAAGCAAGCTGATAAAGAGAAAGTTGAATATAATAAAACAAAGGCATTACAACTTATCTTGAAACAGCAGGAACTTGAGGTTGCTGAATTTGATCGAAAGACTGCAGTTGTTGCTAAGAATAAAGAACTTGATATTGCTCAGGCAAATAAAGGTATTCAAGAAGCAGCATATGAAGCAGCTCAATTTGAAGGTAAAGCAATTAAGGAAGTTGGTCTTGCTGAGGCATTAGTTTTGAAAGCAAAATATGATGCTTATAATACTGATTTATATACTGCTGAACTTCAAAAGGATGTTTCAATTCAACTTTATAGAAACTTAGGGAATTTCAATGTTCAAATGCCTACAATTGTTTCAGGTGATAATAGTGGAGGTTTGCCAAATAACTTGAAAATTCTTTCAGACTTTGCAGCACTCAATGCTCTTAAAGAAACAAAAGCATTAATTGAATAATTAAAAATTAAATCCCCTTTCATATATTTATCTGGGAGGGGATTCAAATTTAAAGAGTGATTTATAATTTGATGTGCGGGCACGACTGCGGTGTAAGTCGGCGAGGTTGTGGTCCTCGTGATCGGGTTCGATTCCCGCCTGCACCCCATAAAAATCAATCCTTTTAAGTTTAAATAACTATATATATTAATTTTTGATAAGGAATTATTATTTTTTTAAACTTAAAGGAGAATTCTGATGCTGAAATTCTTAAATGATTTTTTTAAAATCAAAGATGGAGTTGATGTTGTAAAACCGAAAGAACCTCAAATAGAAATTAGGGTTATTGCTCCAAGGAGTAAAGTTGATAGAGCATGGAGCATCTTAATTCAATCGTTGAGAGTTGCTCAAGGAGAACATAAGGGATTGATGACTAATGTTGGTGGTGATCATTTCTTAGTTGAAGTAATGCCTGGTGAAGCATATTGTGAATATTTAACTAATGACACATATAAAAGTATGTGTAAATTATGGGGGCATGAAGAATAATGCATTTTAATATTCAAGATCAAAGCGAAGCAATTAAATTTGTTGAATTTATGAGAAAAAATAGAATTTGTGCATATGCTGGTAATAGATGTGATTGCAAATTTGGGATTGAGGAAGAAGCATCTAATAAATATGGCGGTGAGAAAAATGGCTGCCCTGAAATGAGAGTTCTTATAAACATTCTTGAAAACATTCCTCAAGGAGCATGGGATTTGGCATTAAAGTCAATTGAACTTGAACAAGAAAAACAAAATATTGAATATCAAAAGAAAGGATGGGATAAATAATGTCATTCAAATATTTTAAATTTCAAATGAAAGTGTTGATTTTTGCTTCATTCTGTTTTGGAGCTTTTGGAATTACAGCAATACTATTTTTGAGATACCCAAGAGAAATCACATTACCAATGGGAGTCATTGTTGCTGTTATGACATTAGGAACAACTGTGGCATTATATCAACTGATTGTATCATATCGCCATATTAAGGCATATATTTATGAAAAATGTTATTTTGTAATTTTAGACAAAAAGAAAACTGGAAATAAGCGAAATATTAAAGCAACTCAAAACAGATGATACAATTAAAATATTAATGAGGATTTAATATGGATGAATGGTTGTTTGAAGATTATTCTTCTGATTCAAGAACATTGATTATATGTTTCACAAGTAAAGTAGCAATAAATAAGTTTGAATGGGTTAATTTATTTTCAAGTAAATATAATCACTTTAAATGTAAAATGTTATATGTGAGAGATATAAAAAATTCTTGGTGGCAAACAACTTATTCTGGCATCGAAGGGCATGGACCCAAACCACTGGCAAAATTTTTAAATGAAAAAATAGCAGAATTAGATATTGATAGAGTAATAACAATGGGATTATCAATGGGAGGATATGGAGCAATTTTATTTGGTTGTTTATTAAATGTAGATACTGTATTTGCATTTTCTCCACAAACTGTATTAAATGAAGCGAGATATAAAAAATCAAAATTACATAAAAAATTTAAAGGTTTGAATATTGATAAACCCTTTACAGATTTAAAAAACGTTCTAAGTGATAATGATAATACAAAAACAGTATATCATTTATTTTATGGAGATAAGAATCTCCATGACCCTCAACATGCCAAAAGAATATCTAATATAGAAAATGTAACTGTTATTTTACATCCAATTGATTCAAAATTCCATACAATTGTAAAAGAATCAATGAAAACTAAATCTTTCAGAGATGCAATGTCAAAGTTAATATAATTGGAAAGATCGCTTAATTGGTAGAGCACTCCCCTGCTAAGGGAGCGGGTTTAATCGCCTGTCGGGGTTCGAGTCCCCGTCTTTCCGCCAAACAAATTAATACGGAGAAACCAAAATGTATACAAGATCTGAGTTTCCAAGACGATGTGGTTTTGAACGACGAGGAGAATTTACATACACCCATTATTTCCCTGAACGAAGATCAGGGGATGAAAGACGAAGTGGTTTTGATAGAAGAGATAATGTTGATTTTAAAATGGAATGTCGTGATGCCTCTACTGAGATGTAAAGGTAAACAATGTCAACATGAGTATGAAAGTTATGATGATTATCCCAAATGTGATTGGTGTGGTTCAACTGATTATTTTGTGTTGACAAAAGAAACACCTTTAGAAAAAATGTGTAAATCGAATATAATTGAAACTCTTTTAAATATAATGGAGTCAGAGAATGGACGAAAATGAACTAAAAGAATGGTTTGAAAAAATAACTGGATTAAAAGGAGTGACTTTATCAACTCAAACTCAAACAATCGAAAAAATGCTTAAACAAAAAAATGCTCCTTTTTACTGGAAGAATTTTAGAGAACATTGTGCATCTAGAAAAATTGAATATCATGAAGGGAGAAATGAATGGTGGAAATGTGATTGTGATAAACATAGATATCATGTAATGACTCCTATTTGCTCTTTTGATTACTGTCCTTTATGCCCTTAATGAGGTGAATCAATGAATGATAAAGTCGAGAAAAAAGAAGTTCCTTTCATAACTCCAGAAGCTGCTGAAATGATGTGGAATAAATTAGAAATGGTATGTCCACAATTGGGCAATGATATGAAACCAAAATTTCGATTAAGAAATTCTGATGAATGCCCAATGGATATAAAGGGTGATTGTAATGAATGTACATTCTTCATGGGAGCTTTAAGTGATGAGGATGGAACATTTCATGCAATGGGGGTATATAATGGATTCTGCGATACCAAAAAAAATAAAGCAGGAAGTGTTGGTAGAAAAATGGGCGGTTCAAAATTTAAAAATAAAAATAGTTTTAGATGATACGAAAATTCTTATCGGAACTGTTAATATGGTTGGATTCGATAGATTTTCTGATTTCATTGAGAAAGATAATTCAAAATTTTTAAAATTAACAAATGTTACATTAGGTGGAACTAATTATCCATTTATGATGCTTAATAAATTTAAAATATTGGGATATCTCCCATTGTGAAAGGTTAATTATGCCAAGTGAAAAATTAAATATTGAAAAGACTGATGATGAATTAAAACAAATTGCAAAAGATGCTTGGGCAGGTAAAATATTCACAAGCAATTCAATCCCTGAGCATGATGTTCATTTGATACCTTCAATTTTCATGCCTCTTATGTTTATGGAAGATCATGAAAGTTTAAAAGATGCTGCATATATTTATGCTTATCTTGATAAAGCTGGACAAAGATGCATCAATGGTTATCCAATATTTATGGAATTTGAAATTATGACTAAAGACAATGCTTCAAAAGTTCTGGAGTATTATAATAAAATTAAAGAAGCTATGGAGGGAATATGAGCATAAAAAAGTGTCCTGAGTGTGGTGGCGATATTATTTGTCATTATAAGACTCCAAGTAAAACATTTGAAATTGATGATAAAGATGAACTCAAAAAAGTCACTCCTATAGGACTTCTTGCTGAGAATCCTCATCTTATATTCGTTTGTCAAAATGATGCTGAGCATGAAATTGAAAATGACAAATCACTTGAACCTTGGACTGAAGTCATAACTGATAAGTTTTATGATGAAAAACGATGGGATGAATAAATTTAGGAGAGTTGGCGGAGTCTGGCTGATCGCACTGCTCTTGAAAAGCAGAAAGGGCGTTAGTAGCGTCCTTCGGGAGTTCGAATCTCCCACTCTCTTCCATTTTAAGAGGTTAACATATGAGTGTATTAAGTACAATTAAAGATAGTCCAGGTGAATTACATTTTTGGTGTCCAGCATGTAAATGTGCTCATAGGATATGGACTGGGAATGTTCCAGGCAAACCAAATTGGACTTGGAATAATGATATGAATAAACCAACATTTAGTCCAAGTCTTAGAGTTCAATCTGGAAATTCAAAAGGTCCAACTAATTGTCATTCATTTATAACTGATGGAAAAATAAGATATTTAAATGATTGCACTCATTCTTTAAAAGGTAAAACTGTTAAAATTCCAGATTGGGATGATGTTTGATATGGGGGTGCACTGGCTTCGATTGAGGTAGGAATATAATATTGCGTTTCGTGAATGATTAAGACACGTTAAAATTGATCAAACATATAATTGCAGATGATTATGCATTTGATAACGCTGTAGCAGCGTAATCCGTTATTGTTAGTTATGTCTTCGGATTAACAAATAACGTCGACTAGAAGACTCGAATCATAAATTTCGGACTGATAAACCTAAGAGAATTTGTGATTCTAAAAAACTAATCTAAATATATCATTCTGACAATTTCTTAGATATTTTGAAAGTCAGTCTTACAAATTGAAATAAATATCTATAAACGTAGACGTATTGTTGGAATATACTCAAGACAGGGATTCGATTTCCCTCACCTCCACCATTTAAAAAGGAATCGTAAATGAAATCAATAAGCGAAATTGTAGACTTTATTTTTAACAAAACAGCAGGTCCAGGTGATACAAGGACTGAAGCTGAAAGATATAATGATCATTTAAGAAAGGTCGTTACTGTTGAAGAAGATATTGTTAAAAATAAAATCAGAATTGAAACTCTCAGAAAAATTGATACAGCAACAGTTCAGAAAGCATTAGACGGTGCAGAAAATCTTGATGAATATTTAATTTCATGTATTGAAGTTAAGATTGCTGAGAAAATACCTGCTCTTGCTAAAAATGTGGTTGATAATGCTATGTATAATCTGTCTGGAACTGCTTATCTAAAAACTCCGATCAAACTTTTCATTATTAATAAAATTAGAAAAATATTTGGAGCAAAAGAACTATCTCAACTTTAACACTTTTAAATAGGTGATTATGAAAAGATCCAAGATACATCTAATTAAAGATTATATAAAAAGGATGGTAAAATATGGCTTCACTCGTGATTATCGACGCAACAGTGAAAGAAAAGATCAAAAGCATTATAGAGCATGCTGAAAAGAATATAACAACCCAAGAAGAATTGAAGAAAGTCATGGCAGGTGAATCAAATCCAGTTGGAGATTCCCCTGAATTTACAGTATTGATTCCAACCAATATTAAAGCTGTATTTTCATATGAAGAACAACCACCTCCAGTAGGAGTATGTAAACATTTATCAGTATCAGTTAATCTTCAAGGTCGAGTCCCAAATTTTGCCGCAGTAATTATGGTGATGAAAGAATTTGGATTTGAAAATGGACTTACTGATTGTATCCTATTTACTGAAAAATTTGGTGATGGGACAAAAACAGCAGTAAATGTTATTGAACCCAAAGATGGAAAATGGGATCCTGAATTTTTAAAGCGAATACGTGAAGCAAATTCACACCAAGGGAAATATGATGAAGTTGAATCATAGTAAATGAATAGTTAATCCTTAAAGAGAGGAAAGTGAAATGGCATTTAAAGACAGATTTGACAAATTGAAATCGGCAGTTGAAAAAGGCGCCGGAGTTGCAGGATCAGCAATTAAATCTGGAGCAAAAATTGCTGCTGAAAAAGGTAGTGTTGCTTATGATAAGAGTAAAGTTTTAGCAAGTGAGGCAGCCGCTAAAACAAAAGAATTTGCTGGAGAAGCATTTGACCATCTTGATGAAAAATATAAAAAATTCAAAACTGAAGATCCTTATGTTGCTGTAAAATTCGAATCAGACTGGTCAGATGAGTTTGATGTTTATGGTATGAAGGTTATCACTAAAGGTGAATATGGAATTTACCTTTCAAATATTGCTAAACAATTTACTGATAATGGCAGTTTTGAATGGGGGTTTGGAAGCAATCAATCATTTACCTGGGAAACATTACAAGAGTTTATGACAACTCTTAAAATTGTTGAGTTGACTGAAAAACAGGCAAATACATTAAGAGAAGTTTTAGGAGGAAGTACATACGGCAATATTCCTGAAATATAAAAGGAGAATTAATGACTGAACGAAAAGAATATAATAATCCTTTAAATCAAGGAATAAATGGGGTAGATGGACAGTTTATTAGGGATAATGAATCATGTATGACCTGTGATAATATGTTCAACAATAAAATGGCATGCAATGATTGTGAAAACTTTGATAATTGGTGTCTTGCCCGAGATGTTGTATTTACAGACTAAGGAATTAAAATGGCAGAATTAACTAATCAAGTGAATGAACGATGGGCAATTATAATTGATACAACTGCATATGCTGGTAATTTTGAACGAGAAGCAACTGCATATGCAACTGGAGTCATTGGTGAGTGTGAGGTTGGAGAAAATATGGCAGAAGATTTCAAAGAAGATTTTCCAGATATAGACTTCAATGAAATTATATCTCAGCAACCTGATGATCATGGTTGTTGTAGACCATGCGAATTGACTCAAACTGAAGATGGTAAACCAAATGCAATCGCAATTCATTTTAATGTTGAACCAAAAACTGAACAATTTGATCTTATTGTATCAAGAGTAATTGAATATTTTAAACTTTATAATGATAAAGTAAAAGTTATTCAATCAAAGATTATTTTGATAACAACTGAAATTAAAGTCGATTGTATATGTCGACTGGGAAATGTGAAAGAAGGATAATTAATGAAGTGGTTTACAAGTGATTTACATTTAGGTCATGAAGCGATCATTGAATATTGTAATCGCCCATTCAAAAATGCCCACAAAATGGACACATCACTTATTAAGAATATTAATGAGCTTGTCAGTGTAAATGACGAGCTCTTTATTCTTGGAGATTTATCAATAAGATCAAGAAATCACAAAGGGTATTATGAACAAGTCCTTGATAAGTTACAATGTAAGAAAATTGTACTTATCTTGGGCAACCATGATATAAAAGATCCCTGGTTTTATTGTGATATTGGTATTCATAGTGTCCATGTACCATATTTAAAAGTTGAAGAATTTTATTGTATTCATGATCCTGCATTAAGTCAGGTGTCAAGAGAATCAAAATTCTTATGTGGTCATATTCATGATTTATTTATAATGGATAAAAATTGTCTAAATGTTGGAGTCGATGTTCATAATTTCGCTCCTATTAGTATTAATCAAGTACGAGAATTTTTTAAGGACTAATATGCCAATAAGCACAAAAAATTGTAATTGTGGTACAAATAATTGGGTATTAATACATACCCAAAGAATTGATTCATTGGGGAGTGAAAAAATAGAATGGTGTAAAAATTGTGGTACAGTTAAAAAATCAACAATTCCAAATGGATCCCCAAATGAAAGAACTTTAGATTATAGAGTTCCTGAAAATATCACACATTTAAAAATGATTAAAAAATAATTAGTATATATATTAATTTTTGATAAAAGTAAAATGCCGGTTTAGCTCAGTCTGGAAGAGCAGTCGACCGATAATCGAAAGATCCCTGGTTCAAATCCAGGAACCGGCACCATAACCATAAAGATGTTTTTTGCTTTAATTAGAACATAATATAAATATAAATCTTTAAAAGGGAGAAATGCTTATGAAGTGGACATAGGTTTCGCATCCGCCTTAGGTTTTTAGTAGAGGACCGCCGTATTAATTGAATTAAAATTTACAAACATTTAATTTAATTTAATACATAGGAGATCATAAAATGACTAATCCAATACACGAAATCAAAAAGGCACAGATTAATTTAGCAGCAAAAATAAGAGAAGACCATGATTCATGGGATTCTGTAAAATTCAGACATCAACATATCGCATATTGTGAATTACGGGGACGAACAAGAGATCAAATTGAAGTCCCAAGGGAAGACAACAAACCAGATCAAGATTGGATAGACCGTCTTAAAAAAGAATGGTCAACTAAAATTGATGCATGGAGAGTTGAAAATGGAAAAGAATAAACTTTATGTATTCATACTCAAAAGTTTAACTCCATCCCAGCAGGCAGTTCAAGGTGGTCATGTTGTGTCAGTTATTGCTTCAAAGAATCCACAAATTGATTGGAGCAATCAGACTTTTGTTTACCTTAAAGCTAGCAATGTTCAGTTGCATAAATTGCGACTTATGCGGTCCTCAGATGGTCATAATACCTCGTTCTTCATTGAGCCAGACTATGATAATCAATTGACTGCTTTTGCTTGTTTTGGGGATGATAATGAGTTCAAAAATTATAGATTAATTTAAAACTGAGACCCTATAGCTCAGTGGCAGAGCAGGGGTCTCTAAAACCCTGTGTCGTGAGTTCAAATCTCACTAGGGTCACCAAAAAGGTGAATTATGAAATGTGATAAATGTGAATCATACCGAATTATTAATTTTATGGGTAAAACATCTGACTTATGTCATGTTGAAATTGAAATGGGTTCAGCAGAGTATGATGGAGAATGCCCAAGAGATATAGGTATAGGTGGTGGAGATTATGTCAACTTTAATTATTGTCTTGAATGTGGAAAAATTCAAGGCACTTTTCCAATTGAAGATCCTCAATTTGTTGTAAATGCTCATGAATTTGATTTTGATGAGGATGAATAATGGGAAAAGCATGGAAAGATATGACAGATGAAGAAAAGGATAAGGAACGGGCGAGAAAAGAAAAAAAGCGCCAGTTAGATAAAATAACCAGACAAATCACTGAATTGAATACAAGCATTGAAACATTGCAGGAAATCGAAAGTGATTTAAATGATCAAAGATTGAAAATGATTGTCCCAAATCCTGACAAATATTATGATTATGTTATTGGGCATTGGGAATGCAAGAAAAGTCCTATAGGCGAATGTGTCTATGATAAAGTTGAGGATCCGGCATATGATGATTGTATCTTTTGCTCAAATCCTTATGAAAGACAATAGGAGGTAATTTCAATGAAAGGTTTTACATCAGCAGGAGGTCTTATCATGATGTAAGTAATTTAAACTCTGAAAAATAGGAGATTACAAACATGGGTAAGACTTATACAGTAAAAAAAGAAGAGAAGGATTTAATTTCTCCGAAATTTGATTTGATCGGAGCACGAGTGAAGGTCAGAAAACCTCGCCGTAATAGACAAGGTAATGTTGTTTGGCGTGAAAGATTTGCTAAAGATTCAGATTTCAAAGTCGATGTACGTCGTGACAAAAAAGGAGAATATTTTGAAATTGTTATTTCAGAAAATGGAGATAACATTGAATTAGATGTTCTCAATGTCGATAAAGCGATTAAACATCTCCTTCTTATGGTAAAAAATGGTCGTGAAAAAACAAAAATTCTCTGCGGTCATGATGAAAGAGAATGGTTTACCTCACAAGTTAATGTAAGTTCAACAACAGTTAAAACAGCAATGGATGCTCTTAAACCAAAAGCAGTTGTTAATGCTCAGAAAAAAGCAGGCGTTAAATCTAAAAATTGGAATTGTCGCCACAATGAAGGTTTTATTCGTCAAGGTGAATGGTTTTTCGTTAAACAAGATATTGAAGATGTTATCGAAGAAGCAATTCTCCATAATGAACCTTTAATTCTTTCTGGTGTTAGAGCAGGTAATAAACCTCACATTGCAAAACTTGCATATCGCACTGGTGGGGAACAAGTCTATGTTCCAAGTACCGGTTTAACAGCACTCTTTGATTATCCTCAAGTTTGGAGAGATAATTTACAAAGAGGTTTAACTGGTCCTGAAAGACGAAATTTTCTTGATGAATTTGGTACTAAAGCTGCTAAATTAAAATGGAGATCAATGTCAAGAAATCCTGATCTTTATGTTTCTGGAACTGTTAGACATCCCGATCATAAAACTATTACTTTAAATGGCTGGTATCGTGTTTACGTCAATGGAGAAATCCGTGGCGAAAACGTAGTATTTTTAGATTAATATTAATGGGGTCGTAGCTCTAATCGGTAGAGCGGTGGACTGAAAATCCACGCGTTGATGGTTCGAGTCCGCCTAACCCCACCAGACTTATTTGGGTATAGTTCAATTTTGAGCTATACCCAACTTACCATAAGAACATAATCAAAAGGAAGAAAATATGATATGTTCTTATGGTTGTGGTAATGAAGCAATTATTACATTTAAAAACGGCAAACATTGTTGTATGACAAATCAAATGCAATGTCCTGCAATAAGAAAGAAAAATAGTCGTGGGGTTTTGAAATCATATAAATCTGGTAATAGACCTAAATATGTACCTTCAAAAGATAAAGTTGAATGTAAATTTTGTAAAAAATTGATCACAAAATATAATATATTAAAACATGAAAAAGCATGTGCATATAATCCTAAAAATATTAATTATTGTCCTATATGTAGTAAGGTGGTTAGTAAGGGTTGTATAACTTGTTCACAAGAATGTCGATATATTTATTTTGGAGCTCCAAATTATATAGAGTTTGAAGATACAAATAATTATAGACGAATATGCTTTCATTATCATGGCAAAAAATGCATCATATGTGGAGAATATCATATTATTGAAATTCACCATTTTGATGAAAATCATGATAATAATGAAAAAGAAAATTTAATACCTTTATGTCCGACTCATCATAAATATATGCACTCAAAATATATAAATTTAATTTTAAGTGATGTTATTGATTTTGTGATGAAGCAATATAAACATATGTGGGAATAACTTGGACACTTAGCGAAGTCTGGTATCGCCATCCGCTCATAACGGATAGATCACTGGTTCAAATCCAGTAGTGCCCACCATTTTAAAAAGCAGCACCGCCATTTGGTCGGTTGAGGTAATATTACTCGTTAAACCCAAATAAAAAAGGAACCTTGGTTGACGGTGCTGCTTTTTAATTTCATCTCTTGACGGCGGGATTGGTATTAAAAAAATCTCGATTCCAGGCATGCAGGATAGAGTTTGCCCAACACACGTTATATAAGATGAATTGATCACACCTCATATATCGAGTTCAGAGGATAGGGTCTCTGGTCCCGGCGTGAGGGGATGAAAGATAACATTAAAACATTAGAAGGAGAATTTAGCAATGATGTATTTTCTTGCGTTCCTTGGTGGGATAATTTTCGCCACGGTAGTATGGTATTTCGTTCTTAGAAATAACCGAAAGCATATTGACGAGTTTCTCGCTGCACCTGAGAAATTATTTGATGATATCTGGGATGATATCGAAGATCTTGATGATAAAGCAAAGGAAGAATTTGATGAGTTGAAAGCAAAACTTAGCGGCTTCATCAATAAACATAAGAAATAATTTCTCAGTATATTTATGACATACAAATGGGTGCATACTAATTAGGTGTGCACCCATTTTTTACCTAATAAGGATTGAAGATGGAAATTGATATTAAGGAATTTGCATTCTTTATTAAGATGCTTGAAGATAGACTTGATAATGAAAAAAGAACTTCAGATAAAGAATGTCTTGAAATGTACAGACACTTTATAATTAAAATTCATGAAGAGAAATTAGAAGACTTGTATCCATTCTTTAAAGATTGTACAGTTGGTGGGTATAAACTTGCCAAAGAAGATTATGTCATAATTGAAGATTTTATGTGTAATTGTAAGAAAATAAATGCAATTAAACATATGAGAGCATCGACTGGTATTGGTCTTAAAGAAGCTAAAGAAGCAGTTGAATACACATTTCCTGAAATAACTGCAGCATGTAATTTTTCTGGATCTGGGCATGATAGTATGAGTCCGACTGGATCTCGATGGCCGGCAGGAACAAATGTATAATAATGAAAGGAATGAATAATGAATGATTATATTGATATCTGTTTTACGTTTGATACAACAGGTTCAATGTATCCTTGTCTTACACAGTTAAGGAGAAACATTGAAGAAACATCTCTAAGATTATTTAAAGATATTGCTAATCTTAGAATTGCAATAATTGCTCATGGGGATTATTGTGATGCAGGAAAAACTTACGTTACAAAGATACTTGATTTTACAAACAATTTAGACACAATTACAAAATTTGTAAGAAATGTCGAAGCAACATTTGGTGGTGATGCTCCAGAATGTTATGAATTAGTTCTTCATGAAGCAAGGACTGAACTTTCATGGAAGTCAGGTCGATCAAAAATTATTGTTATGATCGGGGATGATGTTCCTCATCCTCCACATTATAGGGGAAATACAAAAAACATTGATTGGAGAAATGAATTAGGTCTTCTCCTTGAGGCAAATATTAATGTTTATGGTGTTCATGCAATGCCTGGGATTAGAAGACATTCAAAACCATTTTATACAGAAATTGCAAAGACCACCGGTGGGTTTTATTTAACACTTAATCAATTTTCTTATATTAGTGATCTTGTTATGAGTATCTGTTATAAGCAAGAGAGTCCAGAAGCACTTGATGAATTTGTTATTGAGATCAAGAATAAAGGAAGAATGACAAGAGGTCTTGAAATTTCAATTGGAACTCTTTCAGGGAGAAAACCAATACATGAAGTTTCTTCACATGAAAGTGTATCATATCCTGAAAGACGTGCATATGCTTATGAAGTTGATGGACTTATTCCTGTCCCATCTGGAAGATTTCAGGTTCTAGGTGTTGATGAGGATGTTACAATTAAGAATTTTATTCTTGACCAAGGTGTTGAATATGAAAAGGGTCGAGGATTTTATGAATTGGTAAGGCACGGGAAAAAGAGATATAAAGTTCAACCTTACAAAGAGATCATTCTTATGGATAGAGAATCAGGTGATTTCTTTACAGGTTCTGAAACAAGGGATATTCTTGGGTTAACGCCTTGGAGACCTAAATCAGAATGTGTGGGTGGAGTTCATGAATCTTTGCCACCAAATCAAATTGACAAATATAGGGTATTTATTCAATCAACTTCATACACAAGAAAATTAGTTCCAGGTAGCAGCTTATTGTATGAAGTCTCAGATTGGAAACATGAAGAAATCGCAGCTTAATTGAAAAGGTGAATAAAAATGATATATCCGTTCTTTATTTTGTGGGGTCCGTGGTTTTGGTTACTTTTGGTAGTTGATTTTATAATACTTGTTTGGGCAGTTGAAGATGAATCGCCTGGGTATTGCTTAATCACACTCCTTACGTTATTTGCACTTATGTGGTTGATGGGAGACTTTAATGTCTTTGAATGGATTAAAGAAAATCCAAAATTATTCTTTATCAGATTAGGATTATATATTCCAATTGGAGTTGTATATTCAGTTATTAAATATACTCTCAAACTTACTGATAAACGAAGAAAAGTCAATCGAATTATTTCAGAATTCCTCGATGAACTTAAAATTAAATCAGAGGATGATTTAACAACTGAGCAAAAAGGTAGATTGTTACAGAAATTAAAATATGAAAAACTTCCTTCATTTTCTGAGAGTACTAGAAGAATTATATTTTGGATGGCTTACTGGCCATGGTCTGCATTCTGGACTCTTTTGAATAATCCTCTCAGATGGTTATATGAAGAAATTTATGAAAGAATGGTTGGTTCATTTAAGAGAATTTATAATAAGATTCTTGGCAGTCAACAATCTAAAATTGAGGGTTGGGAAAAAGAGCATGATGATGCTAAATATAATACAAAAGAAAAAGAGCATAATTATTCTACTCAATATAGGGATTGATAATGAAAAATATAAGACGGCATATTCCTATTAAGATTGATTTTTATGAATTTCTTAATGATTTTAGAATTGAAGTTGATAGGATAAAATCATTTGATGATTACCCCATTGATAAATCAATTTGGTTACTTCTTGATAAGTTAGAATTTATATTTCCAAAAGATGAAACTGAAATAAAATCAGATGGGATAATTAAATTATTGGAATTGTATCCTTATAAGTATGCTAAGGATACAACAATTGCAACTGTGGTTAGTAAATTGTTGCCAAAATCAAAGTTATTTTGGAAATTGATATATGAGTTGCAATATAAACAAGCACCTTTAAAAGAGTGTAGTATATGCCGGCAATATTGGTTCAATAGGAATAGCGGTGGTTGTAATTTAAATTCTTCGAAAACAATCAATCCAGCAGGGTCGGTTGTTAGAAAAAATGATCGGTGTATTGACTTTGAAAAGTAATTTTAGAAAGCGATCATAGCTCAGTTGGTAGAGCGTGGCGTTGCCAACGCCAAGGTCGAGGGTTCGAACCCCTTTGGTCGCTCCAAAATTATAGGAGGATTCATAATGTCAATAGGATTTATAGTTGATAAAAGGGTCAACATACTTTTAAGTAGTTGGGTTGGAGAAATTACAGATACTTCAATGATTCAAAGTTTTAAGCATATGATCGAAACTGATCCTGATTGGAAACCAGATTTACATCATATTGCCGATTTAACTGAAGCTGATGTTAGTAATGTAACTCCACAGGCATTGTACGATTTACATTTGCTTATGAAAGTAAACACAATAAGAGGTTCAGGTCGAGTAGCAATTATTGCTGAACAAGAGTCTGATTATAGAGTATCTGAATTATACAGATCATTTTTTGATATTGAAGATAGAGATATAGAAATATTTGATGATATTAAAAAGGCAATTAACTGGTTTAAACACGGTTTTAGGAAGGAGTAAAGGATGATAAATTTAATTATTAGTGCTGCAATCATTTATGTATTGATTGGCATTGTTGTTGAAATTGTAAGGGATACAACTGGTGGAACAAGAAAAGCTGTATTTGCATTATTGAAACAAGCAATTGGGTGGCCGTTCTTATTTAAATCAAAATCTGATTAGGGGGTTTCATGATCTTAGATTTTGAAGATGAACTAACAATTTCATGTCTTTCTAGTTATGCAAATTTGAATGATTTAAAAATTGGAGTCACTTCTGGTTGTTGGGATTTGACTCATGACTTCCATTTGAAATATTGGCAAAGGTGTAAAAGATTTTGTGATTTACTGGTTGTTGGAGTTGATGATGATTTTTTAATCAAATCAAGCAAAGGAGATAAAAGACCAATATTCAGTGAAGATCAAAGATTGAGTTTAGTTAATCATTCAAAATATGTGTCGGCTGCATTTATTATGCATAATATAATTGACCTTGAGCATATGATTTTAATGTTAAACGCTAAATATTTATTTAAAAATCAGCTATTCAAAAATGCATCATTTGAAGTTGTTGGAGCGAAACATGCTGAATTAATTATAATTGATGACGTTAATAAATGTACATCAACTGGCGAATATATTGATATTATTGAAAGGAATAATGATGAGCGAAAAAATATTAGTGCAGGTTGACACAGTATCATTAATATGGAAATGTCCTGTTTGTGGTAGGGAAACTGAATCAGGTGTTGGTGAAGCAATTGAATCAGGAAATCCTTTATGCATAGTATGTCTTGAAGCTGGAAATGAAATAGAAATGGAATTTTCAAATCAAGCTGAAGCGAGGATTTATGAAAAGACCTCAAGCGGAACCTAAAAATGTCGTTGATGTTTTAAGTCTGATTAAATCAGGGTTAATGTCAAGACGAGCGAATAAAGGGGATCATATATTCTTATCAACTCATGAGTGTATGGGTGTCATTCAAGAAGAATGGGATGAATTAAAAGAAGCAATTCATTTAAATGATAAGCATAAGATTCAAAGTGAATTAATAGACCTTATTGTTGCTGCATTGTGGTCATTAGTAAGTCTAAGGTCAAAAAATATGCATTGGTAGGTGAATTATGAAATTACTTATCCCAACAATTGGAACAAAATTAGAGTTAACTAAAAAATGGAGTTTTGATTTACAGTTTGAACATCGAAATTCTTCAGTTATGGCATATTTTGGAGTCGATAGAGATAATCCTAAATATAGACCTATATATGGTTATCCTCCAAAGTTCATTTCAGTTTCATTTCCAAAAGGAACAATTTTAATTGTTGATCGAATTTATATAAGATCAGGTGGAGCCGATATTAAAAAATATGATTCAGTTACATTTAGAGTTATCCTTCCTGATGGGACTACTAATTTTAAGACCCGAGAAAATTGGGGGAATAAACTTAAAAATGTAAGATTGAGATTTTGGGCAAAACTGTCTGATGTAAATAACATTTATTGTAAAGAAATTGAATAAGCGATCATAACTCAATTGGTAGAGTGCCTGCCTTCCAAGCAGGATGTTGAGGGTTCGAGTCCCTTTGGTCGCTCCATTTTAATTTAGGAGATCAATCATGGTCGATAATGTAAATTTTACCGCTGGAGCAGCAAGGCAAATTGTTACAAGAAAAGCAATGCCTTTTACTCAAGCAAGGTTTGATGAACTCTTTAATTATGTCATTGATACAATTAGAGATAAAGCAAGAGAAAAATATATAAGTTTAGAAAAACCATTCGAAAATTTCGGTGGGTCTGCCCCAACTTTTGAAGAGCAAGATTACATTTATGATTATCTTAGCACAATGGGTTACAAAACCGATAAAGTGCTTGATGGAAATAGCGACTTTAATTTCTAT
>Ga0210003_1001470_pt1 | contig 20797 bp, 21 predicted proteins | sample LantaG_FD_182804 | JGI IMG/M metagenome (GOLD analysis project Ga0210003, IMG submission 182804) | Deep subsurface microbial communities from Baltic Sea to uncover new lineages of life (NeLLi) - Landsort_02402 metaG (SPAdes) (version 2) | ecosystem: Environmental > Aquatic > Marine > Oceanic >... | reverse complement strand
AAATGTGCCTTTCTACTCTATTAACGGCAGCGAATTCGTAGAGATGTTTGTAGGTGTTGGCGCTGCCAGAGTCAGAGACCTTTTTGAGCAAGCTAAACGTAACGCACCATGTATAGTTTTTATGGATGAAATTGATGCCGTAGGCCGACACCGTGGTGCGGGTTTAGGTGGAGGACATGATGAAAGAGAACAAACCTTAAATCAAATCCTATCTGAGATGGATGGGTTCGATACAAATACCAATGTTATTGTTATAGCTGCCACCAATCGCCCTGATATTCTTGACCCCGCTTTGCTACGGCCTGGCCGTTTTGATCGCCACATCGTTGTTGATTTACCCGATATCAAGGGTCGAAAAGCCATCCTAGAGGTTCATGCTAAAGGTAAACCACTGTCAAAAGGAGTCAATATGGAAACAGTAGCTAAAGGGACACCCGGTTTCAGTGGTGCTGATTTAGCTAATCTAATTAACGAAGCAGCTATTCTAGCTGCCAGACGTAATCTCAAAGAAATCACGTTGAGAGAATTTGAGGATGCTGCCGATCGAGTTTCCATGGGGCCTGAGAGAAGGAGTCGCGTAATCAGTCAGAGGGAAAAGCAAATAACTGCTTATCATGAAAGTGGCCATGCCTTAACAGCTAAGATGCTGCCTAATGCTGATGCATCCGTACACAAAATATCAATCATTGCCCGTGGGATGGCTGGGGGATGGACTCGCCTTCTTCCATCCGAGGATCGCCATATATATCCCAAGACTCAGCTTGATGACACAATATCTATACTTCTGGGTGGACGTGTTGCTGAGGAGATTGCTTTTAATGAAGTAACCACAGGTGCGCAAAATGATCTGTCAGAGGCCACCAAATTAGCTCGTAAGATGGTTACCGAATACGGAATGAGTGAGAAATTAGGGCCACGGACATTCGGACAAAAACAGGAGCTTGTTTTTCTGGGGCGTGAGATAAGCGAGCACCAGGACTACAGTGATAAGATTGCCCAGGTAATAGATGAAGAGGTACACAATATTATCCAGCACGCCTATAACACCACCAAGAAGATCCTTACTGAACATAAAGCAAAGCTAACTCAACTCGCTGAACGGCTTATAGCTGATGAAACTTTAGAAGAGGATGAGCTTAATAAGCTATTTGAAGAACTAACGCCACAGCTAGCTCCTAGTTGAAAAGCTTCGCTTCCTCTCTTGCCACACTAATCAGTTACACTACCAATCCTGCTGGTCTCCAAGTCTATAATACTATCGTCTAGCTTAACAAATAGAGGCTGTGGCGGGCGAAGTTGCTGTCCAGGCACTGGTGGCTTAAAATTCCAGCCGGCATCCTTCACACTCCCTTCAAAGCCGAGAAAGGTGTGTAGCTTCTCGGAGCTAAAGGGAAGAAAAGGATAGAAAACAGTCTTTAATGCAGCCAATACACATAAGACAGTATAGGCAGACTTGGCTGATGCTTCAGGAGCCTCTTTAATCGTCTTCCAGGGAGCCTGGCTATCAAGGTAACGATTAGCTTCTTGAGCTAAAGACATAATCTGTCTAATTGCCTCTCTGAAGCTACAGCGATAAAGTGCTCTATCAACCTCCTCTAGTATACCCTCAGACTTATGAAGTAAGCCGCGGCTTTGCTCATCAAGTTCGCCTGGCGAAGGCACTACCCCGGCAAAATTACGATAAGTAAAAGTAAGAATGCGATGAACCAGGTTACCATAGGTAGCCACTAATTCGTTGTTATTCCGATGAATGAATTTATCCCAGGAAAAATCACTGTCGTGAGTCTCGGGCATACTCATAGCTAAGGCATAGCGTAGTGGGTCTGGGTCATACCGCTCTAGATAATCAGGAAGCCATACTGCCCAGTTGCGGCTGGTAGAAAGTTTCCTGCCTTCGATGGTTAGAAATTCATTGGCCGGGACATTATAGGGGAGATTTAAGCCGCCATAGCCCATCAGCATCGCTGGCCATATAATAGTATGAAAAAAAATGTTGTCCTTGCCCACGAAATAATAACTCTTGGAGTCACCCTGCCAGAATAGTCGCCATGCGTTATCATTGCCCTGTAATTTCGCCCACTCCTTGCTTGCTGATAGATAACCACTAACAGCTTCAAACCACACATAAATACGCTTCTGCTCAAAGCCCGGTTGAGGCACAATCACTCCCCAATCTATATCACGGGTTATAGCCCTGTCTTTTAATCCCTCATCCAAAAACCTCCAGGTAGTACCAAGTACATTAGGCCGCCAGTGTGATTGTTCCTTTACCCATTCCTTTAACCTATCCTGGAAAGCGCTTAAGCGCAGGAAAAAATGCTCAGAGTATTCCAATCGGGCTGGAGTAGAGCAAATGTAACAATGGAGATTCGCAAGCTCTGAAGGGTTCAAAGGCTTACCGCATTCATCACATTGGTCGCCCCGTGCTTTAGGAAAGCCACAATAGGGGCAGGTGCCTTCAAGGTAACGGTCGGGAAGGAATCTCTGGCATTTGGGACAATAACCTTGAGGCATCTTATCTTTATAGAGATAGCCTTTATTAAGCAAGGTAAGGAATATGTCATGCGTGACCTGAGCATGATTTGTAGTCTCTGTAGTGGTAAACAAATCAAAAGATATGCCCAGTTTTTGCCAGCAATCCAGAAATTGTCGATGATATTTATCTGCTATTTCTTTCGGTGATTTGGATTCCTGCTCAGCTCTAATTGTAATTGGTGCCCCATGCTGGTCACTCCCCGAAACCATCAGTACGTCATCGCCTTTAAGTCGATGATATCGAGCAAAAATATCTGCTGGCAGGTAAGCTCCAGCAATGTGCCCTAGGTGTAAAGGACCATTGGCATAAGGCCAGGCAACACCTATTAGGATACGCTCACCCAATGAATACTCCCCAAATAATTAAATCTGTTATCCTGAGGCTCTGGTAAAAAGTGTTGATAACACACAGAGCTGACACAACCTGGTAATTATACTTGATAATTGTAATTTCCTCCAGACCCACGAGCAAAGCTGCCTCGCAATGACAAATAAGGGTTGACAGGTAAACAATTTGAACCATGGGAAGAGTACTGGAAAATGTGGTCGCCATAGAATTATTCCGACGTGGTATGGAATTTTACTACTTCAAAGGGAGGCATGACTGTGATTTTGTTATCAAGCAGGGATCACGTGCAGTACAGGCTATCCAGGTATGCTGGGAGCTGAATGCACATAATGAAAAGCGAGAGCTTACTGGCCTTGTGGAGACTTGCGACTTGCTGGATTTATCCTCTGCCATCATCTTTACCAATTCGCAGGAGGAGGAAAGAGAGCTGAATGGTCGGAGGATTTACGTGTGCCCTGTCTGAAAATGGCTACTTGGCATTGATAAAACAAGGTTAGTCTAGTTTCCCCTGTCCTCCCTTCCACCCTCCCACTCGTCATTGCGAGGCAGCTTTGCTGCCGTGGCAATCTGGGTGGGGGGGTGTCGGGTGGCAGACAGTAATATGCCAGCACTTATATAACTACCTTCCGTATTTGTCTATTATAGAACAATAAAAAGGGTATTGCGTTCTGATAGTTCTGGTACTAGAATGTAATCAGTAGCTATCATATCGAATTGCAAACGATACAAATTGCTAAAAGAATCCTAAGACAAGGGGAAAAGCTGGAAAATGCCCAAGCTCGAACATATTGAAGCAATAGAGAAACGACTCTGGAGCGCCGCCGATACACTAAGGGCAAATTCTGCCTACGCCAGCAATGAGTATTTCCTGCCAGTCATGGGACTTGTCTTCCTCAGGCATGCCTACAGCCGATTTCTTGCTGTCAAGGATGGTATTGAAGCCAACCTCCCCATGAGGGGTGGGAAAGCAAGAGCTTTAACCAAAGAAGATTATTCACAGAAGAGTGCAATATTCCTGAAACCCGAAGCCCAGTTCGACTATCTTGTTGCTCTTCCTGACAGCGAAGATCGCGCCAGGGCATTATATGAGGCGATGGACTCTATTGAATCCGATTACGAGAACCTGCGAGGAATACTACCCAAGAATGAATACCAGGAACTCGACAACGATGTATTAGGCCAGCTTCTGCGCACCTTGAACCCTGAGGAATTGAAATATGTTTCAGGTGACGTATTCGGGCGTATCTACGAATATTTCCTTACGCAATTTGCTGACCAGAAGGCACACGATGGAGGAGAGTTCTTCACCCTGATTTCGTTAGTTTCACTTATAGCAAACGTACTCGAACCAGAAAACGGCACGGTGCTCGATCCTGCCTGTGGTTCGGGAGGGATGTTCGTCCAGAGCGCCCGCTTTGTTGAAATGTTGCACCAGAATCCAGTAGAGAAGCTAACTTTCCGTGGGCTGGAGAAGAACGCAACCACCATTCGCCTGGCAAAGATGAATCTTGCTGTACATGGCCTTGAGGGTGATATCCAGAAGGCAAATACCTACTATGAAGACCCTCATGAATTACATGGCAAGGCTGACTTCGTGATGGCAAATCCCCCGTTCAATGTTGATGAGATTGACGCTGAAAGTGTAAGTCGAGACCCTCGTTTGCCTTTCGGGCTACCCGGCGTTAACAAGAAGGGCAAGGTTTCCAATGGCAACTACGTCTGGATTAGCTACTTCTACAGCTACCTTAATGAAAATGGACGAGCTGGTTTTGTCATGTCATCTCAGGCATCAAGTGCAGGGCACGATGAGGCAAAGGTACGGCAGAATCTTGTCGAGACAGGTGATGTAGATATAATGATTTCTATCCGCTCGAATTTCTTCTATACACGTACTGTGCCCTGTGAATTATGGTTTTTTAATCGAGCAAAGCCCGAGGAGCACCGGAACAAGGTGCTAATGCTGGATGCTCGTAACGTTTACAGGAAGGTCACTCGCAAGATCTATGACTTTTCACCTGAACAGCAGCAAAACCTGCTGGCTATCATCTGGCTCTATCGAGGCCAGACTGAGCGTTACCTTAACCTGGTAGCTTATTACTGCCATCGCATGCTTGACGAAGGTGTTGGGTGCTTCATTAATCAGAACGATGATGGTGTAGAAGTTAAAGTGTTACCAGCGTTCATTGACTCGATTGATGAATTACGTGTGCCCATGCAGCCATTCCTGAAAACGCTTGCAAAGGATTCCGCCCACACCGAGATATTGAAGGGACTGGACAATACCCTGTCGGCTTTTAGAAATGATGTCGATACATTAAAAATAGAGCTTACTGAGCAACAGGAGGCATGGAAAAAACAAGAGGTTAGTAATGGTGAACTTAAAAAAGCCGTCGACCGCCTTGCTCCACTGGCCGAATCAAGCCGAGACCTTATCAAGCAGGCCGATCTGCTCTACAAGCTTGCCTGTCGCCTCATCGAAGCCTGCGAGAACGAGTGCGATGCCAAAACGAGCAACGCCTGGGTGAGCAGGGACGTTGTACGTTTACGCAAATCTGCCGACGAGGCTCGCCAATTGGCAGTCGAGCATCTCAAGCAGGTGCGCTACTTCTGGCGGCAGGCTCACTGGCTCACCGAGCGTTTCCCTGAGGCAAAGCTGTACGATGTGGAGGGGCTGGTCAAGCTGGTGGACCGTACTGAAATCGAAGCCAACGACTGGAGTTTGACACCTGGCCGCTATGTCGGCGTCGCTCCAGAGGAAGTGGATGAGAACTTCGACTTCGAAGAAACCATGCGCGAAATCCACGTGGAGCTGGAAGACCTTAACGCAGAAGCTATAACACTGGCGGCAACCATCAAGAAGAACTTCGAGGAGTTGGGCGTATGAGTTGGGAATACTTGAAGTTTAAAGCTTTTGTAACTTTACAGAGAGGATTTGATCTACCGAAATCACAAATGCAGAAAGGAGAGGTCCCTGTAATTGGTTCTAACTGTATAATTGGATTTCATAATATAGCTAAGATTGAACCTCCTGGAGTTGTTACAGGAAGATCTGGAACTCTTGGGTTAGTGCAGTATATTGCAATTCCATATTGGCCTCATAATACTGCGTTGTGGGTGAAAGATTTCAAGGGAAATAATCCACGGTTTGTATATTACAAGCTTAAAATCCTCCATTTAGAAAAATTCAATGGAGGTGTATCAGTTCCAACTTTAAATAGAAATGTCTTAGATAATTTGTTAGTAAAAATCTGCGATAATGGCACTCAAAAACGAATTGGTCACATCCTCTCCGCATACGATGACCTGATTGAGAACAACCGGCGGCGGATTCAGTTGCTGGAGCAGTCGGCGCAGCTGCTCTATAGGGAGTGGTTCGTCCATCTCCGTTTCCCCGGCCACGAACACGTCAAAATCATAGATGGTATCCCTGAAGGTTGGGAGATGAGGAAAGTCAAGAATATGTTGGCGAAGGTGAATCGGCCTAGAAAGATAAAAAAGGCGGATTTTCTCGATGATGGCCCAATCCCGTGTGTCGATCAGTCACGAGACTTCATTGGTGGATATACGGATGACGAGGAAACCATTGTCGATGAAGGCAAGCCGATGATTGTATTCGGTGATCATACCCGCATTTTAAAGTTCGTGGACTTTCCATTCGCTTGTGGTGCAGATGGTACGCAGTTAATTGTCGCAAATGAGGATGCGATATCACAGGAATATTTGTACTTCGCATTGGATGCAATTGATCTATCGAACTACTTCTATGCACGACATTTTAAATTTTTAAAAGACCAGTACATCTCACGGCCTTCAGACATACTTTTGACGCAGTTTACGATGAATGCTCGGCCAACGATGAAGCAGATAAAGAGTTTACGTGAGCAGAATTATCAACTCTCAAAAGCCCGCGACCTGCTCCTCCCGCGCCTGATGAAAGGAGAAATTGCTGTATGATCGAAATTAAAGCCTACTGCAGTAGTATTGAACTTTTTCCTACTGACAATCTGGCATATGAGAGCCTGAGTGGGGTTCTGTTGGGTATAGACAGATTCGATTTTACGTGTTGCGTCCATGACCCTGATGTCAACCAGGGTCAAATGACATCCGATCTTGATGAACAGCTTGAACGAGCTATATTGTTGCAAGGTACCGTCTCTCATACCTTGGATCTGCCACGTGAGATCCCACAGCAACTGGACTTCGCTTTTCGTTACAACGACAGTATTGTTGCTGTAGAAGTGGAGAAAACAAACCGTGAAAAAATCCTTCGCGATATCCTGAAGGCTCACATGTATCTTAACTCTGGAGCGGATTATGCTCTCCTTGCATTACCAAAGAACTATTCGCACAGACATGGCGTATGGAATCTTTACGAATTTGGCGTACAGCGTTTCAGTGAGTGCCGTACTTATGGATTTGGAACAGAAGAACGACTAGGCAGAATCCTCCTGATTGGCTTTGAGCAATTTGATGCCCGGACCGAGAGTCTGCTAGACAGTGCTTGGCGAATAAAGGTTCGGCGAATGGCGAAGAACACATAGAGATGACAACTTATTCTGAAGACAATCTAGTTCAACAGACCACGGCGGAGTATATGGAACGAAAGCTCGGTTGGGAATCCGTCTATGCCTACAACACCGAGACCTTTGGCCCTGAAGGTACGCTGGGAAGAGCATCAGATTGCGAAGTTGTACTGAAGCGCTATCTTAAGCAAAAACTCATTAAACTGAATCCTGGCCTGCCAGAGACTGCATATGATGATGCGGTGCGTCAAATTACCGCTTATTCCATTTCGCAGACACTTCTGGCTACCAATCGTGAAAAATACACACTCTTTAAGGATGGTGTTCAGGTAACCTTTCGCAACGAAGAGGGTGAACGAGTGAAACAACGCCTACGCATTTTCGATTTTTCAGAGCCGGAAAACAACCACTTCCTTTGTGTGCGTGAGTTATGGGTGAAGGGAGATCTCTATAGGCGCAGGGCAGATATCGTTGGCTTCGTTAATGGCATTCCTCTGCTGTTTATCGAGTGTAAAAATGTTCATAAAGATTTGCAGACTGCATACGATAAAAATCTCTCTGATTATAAGGATACTATCCCGCACCTGTTCTATCACAACGCATTTGTAATACTGGCAAATGGTATTGAAGCGAAGATTGGCTCTGTATCCAGCATCTTCGATTATTTCCATGGGTGGAAGCGCCTGGCTGAAGACGAGCCAGGTGTAGTGAGCATGGAGACGCTAATCAAAGGAATATGCGGCAAACGTAACTTCATGGATATCTTTGAGAATTTCATAGTTTTCGATGAATCGTCCGGGGAGACACGTAAAATACTTGCACGCAATCATCAATTCCTTGGTGTAAATCTTGCCATTGAATCTGTGAAGGACCGTAAAAATAGGAAAGGCAAACTGGGTGTGTTCTGGCATACGCAGGGAGCAGGCAAGAGCTATTCGATGGTTTTCTTCACTCGCAAGATACATCGTAAGCTTGGTGCTAATTTCACTTTTCTGGTGCTAACTGACCGTGATGACCTGGACACGCAGATTTATAAAACCTTTGCGGGATGTGGATTGGTTAATAATGACAGAGTTCCGTGTCGTGCTGCCGATGGTGCCCATCTGAGAAGGTTGATTGTAAAGCACAACGCATATGTTTTCTCGCTTATTCAGAAGTTTAACCGTGAGATTAGCGAGGGTAAGGTTTACACGCCACGCGATGATGTTATTGTCATTTCAGATGAAGCACATCGAACACAGTACGGCATGTTGGCTTTGAATATGCGAAATGCATTGCCCAATGCGAGCTATATTGGCTTTACAGGGACACCACTATTCAAAGATGACGAGATTACGCGAAGGGTATTTGGCGAATATGTCTCGACTTATGATTTTCAACGGGCTGTGGAGGATGGGGCTACAGTACCGCTGTATTATGATGCACGTGGAGATAAGCTTCAAGTTTCCGTAGGTGATTTGAACGAACGTATTGCAGCGAAGCTGGATGAGATGGAGACTGATGATATCGATGTGCGACAACACCTGGAAAAAGAACTAAAGCGTGACTATCATATTATCACTGTCGGTAAGCGGTTGGACCAGATAGCCAGGGATTTTGTAGCTCACTATTCAAAATCATGGGAATCAGGAAAAGCGATGCTGGTTTGCATTGATAAGATTACCTGTGTGCAAATGTATAAGCTCATCTCCAAGTACTGGAGTGAGCAAATAACTAAACTTGAAGCAGAAATACCTTCCGCATATGATGAACAAGACGCAACGTACAATATTCGACGTAATACATGGATGAGCGAGACTCGCATGGCTGTCGTCATCAGCGAGGAGCAGGGTGAAGTTGAGAAATTCCGCAAATATAAGCTGGATATAATCCCACACCGTAAGTTGATTAAAAATGGTATAGAGTTACCGAAATCCATGCGTGAGAAGCCACAATATCGCAATATGCAACGTATGGACCTCGATGAGGCGTTCAAAGATGAGGAGCACCCGTTTCGCATTGCCATTGTCTGTGCGATGTGGATGACCGGGTTTGATGTGCCTTGCTTGTCCACACTCTATCTGGATAAACCTTTGAAGGCTCATACATTGATGCAGGCCATCGCCAGAGCCAATCGCGTGAATGAGGGGAAGAATAATGGTCTTATCGTAGATTATTGCGGAATCCTCAAGTACCTGCGTATGGCGCTCGCTACATTTGCAGGCAGGGCTGATAGCGGTCATGGTGGTGGTGAAGGAAAACAAGAACCAGCAAAACCCGAGGAAGAATTGCTGGGCGACATGGCAGAAGCTATAGCATTTATTCGAACGTTTTTAGAACAAGGTGGCGTATCACTGGATGATATTAGCACCAGGACTGGATTTGAACGCAATGCTGCTATTTTGGCAGCTAAAGAGGTTGCGAACGAAAATGACGAAACCCGCAGGAGATTTGAAGTAATGTGCCGTGAGGTGTTTAAGAAATTCAAAGCCTGCATTAATGTGAAGGGTGTCGACTTATATCGAAAGGAATATGGCGCTGTAAACATTATCTATAAGAGCCTTCAGCATGATCGTGAACAGGCTGACATTTCTGCAATTATAAGGCAGTTGCACGGGGTAGTTGATGAAGCAATTGAAACGCGTACCGGAGGGCTAAAGGAAGAATAAAAGCCCCTGGATATAAGCAAGATTGATTTTGAACGATTGAAACAAGAGTTCGCACGGAGTCCTTCGAAGCGCACTACAGTCCAGAACTTGAAGCGTGCTATTGAACAACGCCTTAAGCGTTTACTGGAACAGAATCCCATGCGAACAGATTTTCAACAGCATTATGAGGAAATCGTAGCTGAGTACAATAGGGAAAAGGATCGTGTGACCATTGAGAGCTTCTTTAATGAGTTACTTAATTATATGGAGACTCTGAATGAAGAGGAAAGCCGTAACATTCGCGAAGGGCTTGATAAGGAGTCACTGGCAATATTTGATATCTTGAAGAAGAACAGGCTGACGCCTGTGGAAATTAAACAGGTCAAGAAGGTGGCTGTTGATTTGCTTGCAACTCTCAAAGCAAGGAAGCTTAAGGTAAATAACTGGCGGGATAAGGAATCAACACGTGACGCGGTGCGAGTTGTCATCAGAGATTTCTTATGGAGAGATGATACCGGGCTGCCGGCTGTTTACGCAGAGGATGAAATTGAGATAAAGGCAGAGGATGTCTTCAGACACGTACACTGGGCGTATCCAACGGTTCCCTCGCCATACTATGCGGTTGTGTGATTGCCAGCACTCGCTGATTTGGGTTACAGTTAATGTCGGATATAGGAAGCCCTAAAGTATTTATGGCAATAATTGATTATTATAACCTCTGGAGTTATACTATCTGATGTGGCCTGTAGAATACTACACAAGGCCAGATGGCAGTCAGCCTGCCCGAGAGTGGATTAGTGAACAGGATAATAGTATTAGAGACAGTATCCGTGACAGAATAGAGAAACTTGAGGGAAATGGTTTACTTCTGGGGAGAAACGGCATGCTTGTACCAATTAGGCGCAAGCGAAAAAAGAGAGATAAATTCATACCAGGTTTTTATGAATTAAAGCATCGCGGCAAAAAATGGAGATTAGCTACATATTATGATAGAGGACAAAACAAGTTTATTCTGCTGTGTGGATGGCGTAAACATAAGAAGCTACAAATAGAAGACGTAGATAAAGCTCGTGAGCTACTTGAAGAATATTTGACTATAAAGGGGGAATAAAGATGAACAAGACGCCAAGGGAAGACTTATTGGAAGATCTTCAAGACTTGGAATTCGCTAAATTATATGGTGCTGAAAGCGCGAAAACGGACTTTGCTATTACGCTACTGAAAGCACGAGAAAATGCAAACCTAACCCAGCAAGAATTTGCTGCTAAACTGGGAATCAGTCAGCCTTATATTGCAAAGCTGGAAAGTGGTGAAGCTAATCCTACACTTGGCACCATCGGAACTATCCTGGCTACATTTAGATTAAGGCTCGTGACAAATACCGACTCTCTAGCACCTGAGCCAGAATTAGCTGCAGGCAATTTGGCAGGCAGTGCGGCTGATAGCGAAATAACTAATAGTGTTGCAGAATATTTACATGGTTTACGAGAGAGAAACCATGCGGATTCGACGTACGAACCTTTCAATCAAAGGCCGAGTGAGCAGCAACGTGTAGCAGAGCCATTTTCCTCATATGATATAGGGGAAAGAGATACTATTGGAGGTATAGTTGCATGAATATATCGAAAACAATGCAGAGTAAACTTGTCAATGAGATTAGATTCGTTGCTGAGCATATGGAAACTGCCAGCACGGCACAGGAAAAAGTCTATTTCTTCAGCGCCATGCCTGGAATGGCACAGCGGATAGTGAACTTCGAATATGATCCGGAACTCATATTCATTCATCAGGTTGGACAATTTGTATACAACACAATTAATGCATGGATACCATCTGTTGCATCTAACCAGGTTAAAGTGGATTCGTTAGCGGAAAAAATATTTCCTGAACTTATAGCCGTGTTAGAAGAGATGGCAACTAGCATAGAACAAGGACAAAATACGTACTACGCCCTTCAGAAAATGGTGAATCTTGCATACAGCACAACTGGCAACGGGCGGTATCTTTACTTGAAAGGACTTCTGAAAATATAGCTTGAACAAGAATAGGTTAATATGGCGTTACCTGCTAACTGGGCAGACCCTGAAGATTTCGCCACGCTATTCCAGTATTTCTGGCACAGGTATTTCCCAATTGATCCACTGTCAAGAAGAGCGCGACGTTCTGATTGGACTATTTATATTGGTGTAGTGGTTCGCAATATCTCTGATTCGATGGGCATGGTAGCACTACACATTGACTTCAAGTCGGTCATCCTTGTATAGTTTACGGCAATCATCTTTTCAAAGGAAAAACATGCCTCAGCCTAAATTAAAAGAAATGGCTCGTGCTTATGGATTTGATGAAGTAGCTCTCGTCCCTGGTGATATGACCATTAATCCTGATCAGACTGACACGCACTTCACTATAGAGAGTTTCAGATTCGCTATTCCTATTCTAGCCTCAGCCATGGACGCTGTCGTTGACTCTGCCTTTGCTATCAAGTTTGGCAAACTCGGTGGGCTAGCCATCCTCAACCTGGAAGGGCTACAGACACGCTACGAAGACCCTGATGAAATTCTTAATCAAATCGCTCAAACTTCTGAAAACGAGGTAACTCCACTTCTTCAAAAGATTTACTCAGCGCCTGTCAAGGAAAAGCTTATCGGTGACCGCGTAAGCACAATAAAGCGAGCAGGCGTTACTTGTGCCGCATCTCTAACTCCAGCCAATACTAAACGACTGGCTCCTATAGCTAAGGAGGCCGGGCTTGATATATTGGTAGTACAGTCCACAGTTACCACCGCCAGACATATCTCCAAGAGCTATCGAGGACTTATCTTGCCTGAGTTATGTCAGATGATGTCTCTACCCGTTATAGTGGGAAACTGCTGCAGCTACAGTGCTGCACTAGAGCTGATGAGAACAGGAATTGATGCTATTTTAGTCGGAGTTGGCCCAGGAGCTGCTTGCACTACCAGGGAAGTCATTGGAGTCGGTGTCCCACAGATAACCGCCACTATGGACTGCGCTGCTGCCAGGGAGACTTATTTCAAAGAGAGTGGTAAATATGTGTCGGTGATAACTGATGGGGGTATTCGTCTTGGCAGTGATTTATGTAAAGCATTTGCTGCTGGTGCCGATGCTGTTATGATTGGCTCACCGCTAGCTCAAGCTACAGAAGCACCAGGCAAAGGTTACCATTGGGGCATGTCTCACCCCCATCCGGCATTGCCTAGAGGGACGCGGATTAAGGTTGGCATTTCTGCCCCCCTGGAGCAAATTCTTTTCGGTCCCACTTCTGTTACCAATGGCACGCAAAACTTGGTTGGCGCCTTGCGTACCAGCATGGGAGTCTGCGGTGCTAGAACCATTAGAGAAATGCATAAAGTTAAGATGATTATTGCCCCCTCTATAAAAACGGAAGGAAAGTACCTTCAAGCAACCCAGGTTGTCCCCTGAGACTCTTAACTCTTAGAGAAACACGCTAATACAAAACCAAACCCCAAAGCCAATTAACACAAAAGCACAAATACTAAACACAATTCGACGTATCTTTTGTGTCCACCAATGCCTTGACTTAAACGTGCCGGCTGAAAGAAATTCACACCAGGCTAAATCACAAAGCCAGTGCACCGCAGTAAAGAGAACAATGCCGATTAATCCAAATCTGGTAGTAGCAACTATCCAGGCTGTGCCTATAAACACCCACCATACATAAAAAGCAGGATTGCTACCTGTGATTACAATGCCAGTGACTAACGAACTGGTCGGCAGGCCTTCTATCTCCCCAACTGCATTGTCAGCAGTTCGAAACATCCGGAAACCCAGGTAAAACAGCACCAACGCTCCCACAATGTATATGCCCTTCACAACTTGCGGAGAGCCGATGAAATGACCAAGCCCAAGGTAAATCGCAGCTATGAGTGGTACCTCAACAACCGCGTGTCCCACGGCAATTGGGATACCAGCATTTCTGCTACTATAACCCTTGGCTATTGTAGCAGCAGTCATAGGCCCTGGCATCATAACGCCAGTAAGGGAAATGCCTGCTGCAGATAATAAAAATAGTCCCAGACCTGTCTCCATAACGTAACCATTCCCCTGGGGTTATTCTGAGGGAGCGTAGCGACCGAAGAATCTTTAAGACCCTTCGCCTCGCTCAGGGTGACATAGGGAGTGACTGAATACTTTCTCCATAACTACTTGAACAAACTCTAATTTGGGCTAGCTTTCCTCCTCCTCCTCCTCCTCTTCTTCCTCACCAGCTACATCGCCTCCATAACGGGGAAGCACTACACCTACCTTGGCCTGCCTACGGTTAGTCCCACCAGGCAGTTTATCAATCATTCTCCTTAAATTTGAGAATGCTTCTACTGGTTGGGCAGGAGGAACAACTATGCCATCTACCTCAGCTTTCCATAAATTATCAAGCTCGGCACTTGTTATTATCGAAGGCAATGTCACTAGAAGTGGCTTATCCAAAAGCTCACTGAAACGTTGACAAATAAGCACTTGCTTCACGGTAATAAATGGCTCCTCACCTTTATTAATAAATACTCCATCTACATCGAGACTATTAATAGCTTTAACCAGGCCCATATCTATTGAAGGCTCTATCATCAAGAATTTTCCCACTTCTTCCTTTTCCAATACTGCCACAGGTGTCCTCATATCAAAAACTACAAAATCACATCCTGAACCAATAAGCTCGTCCATCTTTTCCTTGTCTGTCTCATTCACAACCACCCCTAGAGGAATATCGCCCATGGCCTTAATCATCCGCTTCAAACCTCCCCTCTTAAAGCTCTGACTCAATACCAGTCCAGCATCCACATTGCCATTAGCTATGGCTTCAGCTTCACTGGTACTCACTCCGGACAGCCCAGCAACCAGCAACATCGGTGGGCTTTTTGCCTCGCTGGCAGTTGCATGGAAACCTATCGGAGACACTGAAGTCTTAGAAAGATTATGTAATTTATCCACAAATTTGCTCATTTCGCTGCCTCCAAAGCCAGCGGTCAGATTTGAATCCCCGACTGGCAGGTTACAAACTACCTCAAGTAGCTAAGCCAGCGAAGGGATTCGAACCCCCGACCCGCGCTTTACGAAAGCGCTGCTCTACCTTCTGAGCTACGCTGGCACGAGATTAGTATAGCTGATGGTGGCGATTTTGGCTAGCAATCTTGCGCATATGCTGAGGCATGAGCAGGGGATATAGCTCAGACTCGCGCTTTCTCTGGCTGGAAAGGATGACTACCGCGTTCAAAATGGGGCAAGTAGTTTTCTGCTGCATCCATCTCCTGAATCCAGCCATTTTCTAATCCCAGCTTGTCAACCAGTTCAAGAATTTCAGAATACTCTGAGGCAGAGATTTTACGGCAGAGTTCCGGTATCTGGGGAGCTAGATGTGTTGGGTAATATTGGGACATAATGCTTACGGTAACTTTAGGCGATACTTGATGAACCAGCCAGGTGAGTGAATCCCGACTGCCTGCTATCCCATTGGGGAGAATGAGATGACGTATAATTAGCCCCCTCTGAGCCAACTCAAAATCATCTAATACTAACTCATCCCCCACCTGCCGATGCATCTCAAGAATAGCCCGGCGAGCTCGGGTTACATAATCAGAGGTATGGGAAAACTTTGCCGCCCAGATATCAGAGGCATATCTCAAATCAGGCAAATAAATATCCACAACCCCCTCCAGTGCTTGAAGGGACGCCATACAATCATAGGCGTTGGTGTTATAGACTATGGGCACCCTGAGCCCCATAGTCACTGCTTCTAAAACTGCTCGAACCAGTTGAGGCACGAAGTGGGAAGGCGAAATAAAGCTGATGTTGTGACACCCCAGTTTATCCTGAAGATATATCATGCTTTCAGCTAGAGTATGAAAATCCATCTCCTTCGAAGCCTGTTGTGCTGAATCCTGACTAATATGATAGTTCTGACAGTAAACGCATCTCATATTGCAATTACCGAAGAAAATAGCTCCTGCACCCTTAGTGCCCGAAATAACTGGCTCCTCGCCATGATGGTCACAGGTCGCAGAGACTATGGGCAGATACCCAGAATGGCAAAACCCGCGCTCATTTTTTAGGCGGTTAACACGACACTCCCTGGGGCAGATATCACAGGATGCCAACCGCTTTTCCAGTGCCTCAGCTCTGCACTCAAGCTCGCCGCTGCGATATAACTTAAGGTATGAAGGTTCCATTACAGGCATTCCTATATTCCGGATTCAATCCCCTATCGAGCATTACTTCTCTACCAACATTATCATCATTTATCTTGCAGGTTTTCTAAATCCTGGTAGAAGCGAATCATAAGCTGGGTTAGCTTATTTCCTTCGTTTAATCTGAATATTTTAGTTTGCTTTCCCAGAGGCTCTTCCTCCACTAGCCCAATTCTTACCAGGTCTTCAATCACACGGGAAACGCTGGAGTGAGATAGACCTGTTTGCTCAGCAAGCCCTGACAGATATGTGATTTTGCCTCGGTCCTTTAACATGGTTTCCAGGATGGTTATCCGGGCATTTTGCCCAAGCACTTCTTCTAATATTCCCATAGAAGCCCTCCTCCGCAGCAAGACTTTCTCATAAATGGTCAGGATTGTCAATAATATGCCCAGCTTCACTATTATTCAAAGAACTTGACAAAATAAGGAAAGGCTTATATGGTATCCAGACATAACTATTTTGCGGTAGGTTTGCTAATTAATAGGGCAAATCAAGGAGATATAATGACAGTTAGAATTGTTACTGATAGTACATCAGACATACCACGTGAGGTAGCACAGAATCTGGGGATTAGCATTGTGCCTCTGACAGTCTCTTTTGGGGGGAAGGCTTATCGAGATGGCATTGACCTCAGCAATAAGGAATTTTATTCCAAGTTGGTCCAAAGTAAGGAGTTACCCAAAACCTCTCAGCCTTCGGTTGGAAGTTTCAGCGATGTCTATGAGACACTCGCACAGCAGGATAATGACATTATCTCTATCCATATTTCCAACAAACTGAGCGGCACTTATAATGCAGCACTGCTGGCTAAAGAGACTATGAGGGGAAGCTGTCATATTGAGGTTGTAGATTCTGAATCTGTATCGATGGGCTTGGGTCTCACAGTTATTGCTGCTGCCAAAGCAATTTATGGTGGAGCTAGTTTCCAAGAGACTATAGATATAGTACATCGAAGCATCTCCCGAACGCATCTAGTCGCTCTTCTCCAAACGCTGGAATATTTGGAAAAGGGAGGGCGGCTCGGCAAAGGTAAAGCACTTCTCGGTTCATTACTACATGTGAAGCCCTTAATCGCAGTCCGAGAAGGCGAAGTTCAGCCATTTGGGATAGCACGTACTACAAGGGGCGCATTGCAGCGCCTATACGACTTCGTAAATACTCTTCTGCATATCAGGGGGCTATCCATTATGTATACCACTGTGTCCAAAGAAGTGGAAATACTGGCAAAGTTGTTAGCTCCATTATTTCCTCTAGACCGCATCATTATAACGCAGGTTGGTTCTACATTGGGCACGCATACTGGGCCAGGTACTGTAGCTGTTGCCGCCCTAGTTGAATGAGGCAACCTCGATTGTATAGCTAAACGAGAGCCATGACCAGGGTTCCAGGCCCTACATATGTGGAGGTGACACAACCAAGTTTTGTGATGAGGATATGTTCTCTGGGAATTAAGGCCTCCAATCGCCCGGCGAGCATTTCAGCTTCATCAGGCGCTGTAGAGTAGGCAATTGCTATCTCTTTCACGTCAGGAAAGTTTTTCGCCCATCGCTTCAAGCGATTTAAAGCCATTGATCTACCAATGACATATGTTGGAGAACGTATCTTCCCGCCATCGTAGACTTCACCCAGCAGCTTAATTCTTAATGCCATGCTTACTTTCCCTAACAGAGTAAGCCCTCTCGTTAGCCGGAAGCGCTTTCCCCTGAGAATATAAACAAAATTATCAACCTTCCCGAACATGCCAATTCGGGGGATGGTTTGATGAATTAGGTCAACAATCTGGTCCAAGTTCTTACCTTCCCGGGCTGCTCTGGCAGCAGCCATGACTATAAGCCCTAAGCCTACAGAAACTGAATTGGAATCTATTACTTCCACACGGCACTTATCCCCTATATAGCCACTAGCTAACTTCGCTACACCATATGTGCCGCTATATTCGGGGGGAAGATGGATAGAGATGATCTGGTCAGTTTCAGTAGCCAGATTGTTGTACGTATTAATGAAATCACCTGGCGATGGTACTGAGGTTTTGGGAAGCTCACGATTATGAACTAATTCATGACATACTCTATCAGCAGTAATATCTATGCCGTCGCGGTAAGTCTTATCACCAATCTGGATATACAACGGCACTACAGTAACAGATAGCTTGCGAGCTATTTCAGGAGGAATATCACAAGCACTATCGGTTACTACTTTGACCACCATTGCTAATCATCCCAGCTAGAAACTGAAAACCTGTCAGCCTTCCCATTATAACATTGAAATAAAGCTGCAGCATCCCCTGTATGCCAAAATTTGGTAAGATATTGATGATAGTTATCTCAATGGCTCAGAATGCATTTCAATTCAACCAACTTCAATTGGGTATCCTCTGTGTAAACCAATATGGAAGGGAAAGCTATTACTAAAAGGAACTTATATAACCTCCTGGCTGAGCTTGAAAAGAGCCCCGGAGAATATATAACCATATATGTGAAACCTTCTTCCTTCTTGTGTTACATGAATGAATTATCACTGCAATCTAAATACAGTGTATGCATTGCTGAAATCAAAGAGTTAGCTAACATTAAAACCATTATCCACAGGACCGAGAAGTATAAGACAGGGGCAGCTATATTTTGGCAGGAAAGCGGAAATAGGCATATGGTGTTACCACCATTCCCTATCAGGAAAAATAAGGTTTCACTTGGCGAGCTTGACACCTCGGTTCTATATGAAACGCTGGAGAAGAAATACACCATAGGAGTTGTGCTGGTGGCATGGGGTTCCTACGCTGTAGGAATTTTCCAAGGTGATAGCCTGATAGAATCAAAGGTAGGTACGGGATATATCCACAAGGAGCACAAAAAGGGGGGCAGTAGCCAGAAAAGATTTGCCCGAAGAACTGAAGAACAAAAAAAAGCTTTTCTGAGAAAAGTTAGTAATAGAATTGAGGAGAGATTTAAAAGCCATACTCTGGACTATATCTTCCTCGGGGGGAACAGGTTAATCAGCAAGCCGTTGTTAAGAGAGTGCAAATACCTTGAACTACAGGCCCACAAGATTTCCGGAAGAGTTCTAGACATAAGGTATGCCAATAAGCAGACTTTAGATGGTAGCTTACAGGAAATAACAAAGTCGCTGATTTTTACTTACTAGGAGCACACCAAAAACCACAACTAGCTACACACTATCATAATTTGATACTAGCCTAGTTGGGAAATTATGTAATTTCTTATTGGCCTCTATATTTCTGGCATCTAGAGGAAGCTGGAATATTAAACCTGACCTCCTCTAGATGCCTCAGCAACCAGCCACAAAGAGCTAGGCTTTCCCTATTCTAAATACCTTCGTCCCACAGGTAGGACAGACACCCTGTACTGCTGGTCTGCCGTTCTTAAGGGTAATTTGCCTCGGGTTTCTTATTTCCACCTTCCTCCGACACTTCATACAATAAGCTGTTGCCATAATACCCTCCTTCACAATTTTGTATTTATTATATTGTTACTACACTTGTGTAGCTTTGTCAATAGTTTAAGCTCGGAAAAAGCCTCTTTTTAGCCCGCCAGGGTTAATTTTCCTCACCAGCCCTTCTAGCCAACATCACTTTAACTATCACTAGACTGAATAAACCCGAGAGCAGAAGAGCCTTTCTGCCACCAGGCATAGGGTTCCAAAAGCCCTGCTTGGTGGAATCAATTATCTCTCTCAGCCCGATATCAGGAACCTGAAACCGCCTCTTACCCGTTTCAGGGTCCAGTTGGTAGAACTTGACTTCAGGATTCTCAAAGTGAGTCTCCATTTTGCCTTCATATTCCACCCATACGTGAATGGGGGAGATGTTAAGCTGATAGGGGATATTCTCCGCTTCAAAAATGGAGGCCAGCACTATTGCACGAGCTTTGCAGTCCCCCTTTTTATTCTGCAGCACCTCTGCGGTGGTAGGAAAATACCATGGCACGCTATAAACCTCCCAATCATAGCAATAAGGTATTCTCTCCAGAACTGCTTTTTCTGTAGATATGGGGTTTGTTGAGGGAAGAACACACAACATAGGCTCAACAGCAACAGGGTCAACATCCGGGCTAAAAATTCTTTGAACACTAATAACCAGTTTTGAAGGATTGGGATATAGCACAAACAGAATCCAGAGTATAAGTAATAGGGGAAAGTACTGCTGGAATATTTTTCCAACTAAGGCTCTCCATCCTAGATTATTGCTACCTATCACTACTTTTCTTGTTAACCTCACCTTTCACCCTGTCATTTGCTTCTTGGATCCAAATCACCGGGCTATCTAATAGCATACCACTTCCTGTTATTTTAGCCCTTATTCCCTTATTGAATTACTCAACAATGTCAAGTAGATTTTATGTTGCTGTCCAGCGAAAATGTCACCCTAATTGTTCAGCGAATTTGTCACCCCCTATCAATATGTACTTTAAAAGGTCTGTGCCAGGGATGGTCCGGGCCAGGCTTGATACTTCGATGATGTTTTAGCTGTGGAGGCTTCTTTGCAACCGTGACAGTCACAGCATGCTCATCAGAATCAGTCATATT
>Ga0210003_1001468_pt1 | contig 20811 bp, 19 predicted proteins | sample LantaG_FD_182804 | JGI IMG/M metagenome (GOLD analysis project Ga0210003, IMG submission 182804) | Deep subsurface microbial communities from Baltic Sea to uncover new lineages of life (NeLLi) - Landsort_02402 metaG (SPAdes) (version 2) | ecosystem: Environmental > Aquatic > Marine > Oceanic >... | reverse complement strand
CAAAGCGATCACGTTGGCGTTGTAGTTCATCCTCTTTCTCTGTAAGCTTTGCTTTGAGCTGCGAGACTTCCCTCTGCAGCTCATCTATAGTAGTAGAGGCTGTTCCACGCTCTCTATTTTCTAGGCGTAGATCTTGTTGAGCTCTTACTAGTTCTTCTCGCTCTGCTTCTAGAGTTGTTTGTAATGCCCTTAAACTAACATCAGCAGCGGCAAGCGCTTCTTTTTCTTCGCCAAGTTCAGCTTCAAGCCGAGCGCATTGCTTTTGGGCCGCTGAAGCAGAGGCTGTTTTCTCTAGCAACTGCCCTTGAAGATTTACAACTTCAGCAGCTTGATCAGGGAAAGTGGGTTTTGCAAGTACTGTACGAATGGCGCCAAGAGCATCCTCAAAGCTTGCATCTTCTCTAAGATCAGAACCTGAAACAAGATCTCTCAAAGCTACAGTAGCCTCATGCCAAACTTGGGCGGTAGCCGCACCAGTTGCGGTATGCATGCTAGTTTGTTGGCTTCTAACTGAGGTTCTATCTTTATAAACATTATACCAAGCAGAAAGCGTGCTCAAGCCCGTCGCTCCACCTGCGCTTAATAAGCTTACGGTAAGGGTTTCCCATTTTCCTGATGTGATTCTAAGGACCGCTCCAGCAGTTGCAAAGCCTGCAGTAGCGAGTGTCCATCCTCCAGCTTGGAAAAATAGGTCTTTTCTTGGAGCCTGCGTTAAGACAGCGGGTAGAGGATCGCCATTTATTCCCCCTGCTCTTCTTGATAATAATGGCATGGCTGCTCCAGCACTGCTCATAGTCGATTCTCCTGTAGTTTTAGATTAGATATGTTCGGTAGCTGGCAAACAAGCCAGGGCTGCATCGTAGACGCTATTAGGGCCAATTGCGTAGAGGCAAAAGGGCTCGATACACTGTTTTTTTAAGCAGGGTCGACATGTTTTTTTAGCGCTCAAAACTTGCACACCCTTTGCATGGAATGGACCACACAGATTGGGATCTGTGGGGCCAAAGATGGCAACAGTTGGGGTGTTAGAGGCAAAGGCGATGTGCATGGGCCCTGTGTCGTTGGTAATAAATACCATCATTTTACTTAAGAGCGCGGCAAAGGGGGAAAGCCCTAACTCTCCAGCGATGGGAATCGCTCCTGGTATTTTGGAGGCAATCTCAAAAGCAAGAAGCGCTTCTGATCGGTCTCCGCTTACAAGAATCTGACAGCCCAAGTGCTGAGTAAGTCTTTTACCGACTTCAATGAAGTGTTCTTTTGGCCACTGCTTGAAACTATTTTTTGCCCCCGGGTGAATTCCAACGAGGGGAATGTGCGCGGGGATGCCATGACCGTTTAAAAAGCGCTCGACATACTCTTCCTCTTCCTTGCGAAAGGGCATTTCTAAACTGTAGTCACTAATATGGGCGCCAATTTCTCGCGCAATATCGAGCCTGCGGTCAATTTCATGTTGGTATTTCGAGGGAAGGGTCTTAGTGAATAGAAAGTCGAGGTCCTTATTGATCCCTTGCGTGCCAATGAGTTGAGGTGCTTCTAAAAGGGCACAGAAGGGGAGCACCATCCGCTGCGAGGTGTGGAAAACTAAGATGGCATCGAATTTGCGTTTGCGCAGTGTAGAAAAAAAGCGGATCAAAGAAAAGAAAGGAGTACTGCTCAGTACAAAAAGTTCATCGATGTGCTTATTGTGCTCAAGTGCTAAGCCGCCGACAGAAGAGGTGAGCATGCTGATTTCTGCATCGGGAAAAGATTGGCGCAGAGCTCGAATAGCTGGCGTAGCCCATAGAGTATCTCCCAGGCCCGTTGTTGAAACAAGGAGAAAGCTACTCGGAGCTTTTGGGTGTTTGGGTCTTGTCGCTTCTGGATTAAAAACCCACAAAAGGGCCTTGATCAATCGATTCTTCCAAGTCATACCTTTTGAGTATAGTGAGAAAGAGGTATTTTAAACACATCGCATTAAAGGCTTGGGGGTTTCACAAGGAGGACCTCAAGTTTTTCTTGCAAAAGATTTGAATAGCCGGTTACTCTTTTGCTAAAAATGAACGACGTTCATTCTGGAGGTGTCGATGAGTATTGAAACTTTGATTAGCCAAGTGGATCCCTACATGGCTGCTAAAATTGCTGCTGGAATCGTGGGCGGTGGATTTGCCTGTGCAGGTATTGGGCATGTAGTAGAAAAAGCTGGAGTAGAGATTAAGAATTGCGCTGGAAATGATAAGTCTATGACTTCTCTAGCTCTTCGAAAATTGGGGGCCTGAGCCCACAATAGGGGAATGGCTATACGATTGGGCGACAGGAGCTCGAGAAGAAAGAGCTCGTTTAAGTTACGGGCATAGAAAGGCTGAAAAAAGCAGGGTGGAGAAATTATCCGATACAGTGTTTATAGATCCAATCCATCCACCTTACAAAACTTAATACCATTTATCAAAAATAATCTCCAAAATTGACGGAGCTTTTTCGCCAAAACTCCGTTTTCGATTTTGCTAACTTCCTAAGTTAGCTGCAGTCTCCAAACGAAGTTTTGTCTGAAAAATCTCTCGCACTTTTAACAAGATTATTTTTGATGAATGGTATAAGTCAAGGCTTGACTCGGTGGCCGGCGATAGTGCTTAGACCGTCGTAGGCGGCATACTTGTAGAGGTCGTGGAGCGTGGGGAAGTTGAAGACCGTAGAGATCACATCATGTAGGGTCTTCTTCTCTTCCACTAAGAAAAGGCCGAAGTGGATAATTTCTGTTGCGATGTGTCCGATGACGTGGACGCCAAGGATTTGGAGCGAATCATGGTCGAAGACGAGTTTCATAAAGCCTGCGTTCGCTCCCATGATTTTGCCTCTAGCCATATCGGGATAACGGGCAATGCCTGTGCAGTAGTTGCCCCCTTTTTCTTTTGCCTCATCTTCGCTCATGCCCACCATTGAGACTTCGGGGACGGTGTAGATTCCGTAGGGGAAGTAGGTGGGAAGGTGGTCGAGATCCATCGTTTTGAAGATGTGGGCAACGGCTACGCGTCCCTGATCGGCGCTTGTGCTGGCTAAGGCGGGGAAGCCGATTACATCTCCCACGGCATAGATGTGGTCCACGTTAGTTTTATAGGAGCCATCTACGACAATGGTCTCTCTCTTCCCAGTTTCGATGCCGGCTTTATCCGTGGTAAGATCTTTGGTCTGACCGCTTCTTCCCGCGGCAAAGAGGAACATGTCTACTTCGAAAAATTCGTCATTTTCTAGTGTAACTTTGATCATCTCGTCATCGGTTTTGGGGACGGATATGTCTTTGATGCTCGTGTTGAAAAGGATCGAGACCCCACTATCGCGCATGCCTTGCACAAGGGCGCCGGCTACTTCCTGATCGACGAAGGGGAGAATTTTATCTCGGTTATTGACGAGGTGTACCTTGGTGCCGAGGGTGGAAAAAATCGTGCTGTATTCACAGCCGATTACGCCAGCGCCGACAACGCAGAGTGATTTGGGATAGCGGGTAATATCTAAGATGGTGTCAGAATCATGGATCCGCTTTCCGTCAAAGGGGATACCTTCAGGATGGAACGGATACGATCCGGTAGCGATGATGATATAATCGCCATGGATTTTCTCTTCCCCTTTTGTCCCTGTAATTTTGATTGTGTGCGCGTCTTCAAAAGAACCCAGGCCTTGGTAGACATCAACTTCATGCCGGTGCAGGTTGGTCTCAACCGCTTCGCCTTCTGACTTGGTGACGAAATTTTTCCGGTACATAAAATCTTCGATCGTCGCTTCATGGCTGAGATCTCGATCTACCCCATAAAGTCCCTTCTCATATTTCCCAGAAAAGTAGAGGGCGGTTTCTTTAAGCGTTTTGGAAGGAAGAGTTCCTGTTACCACCATCGCGCCGCCGAATCTGTCTGACTTCTCGACAATCGCCACTCGATGGCCAAAATAGGCTGCTTTTACTGCTGCTTTTTCTCCAGCGGGGCCCGTCCCAATAACAATAAGATCGTAGTTTTTCATACTTCTTGATATACACAGATCATGATTCAAAAATCTATTTTTTTCTTTGTCGGCAACTCCGCAAATTTCGCCTTTCTTCCTCGCTTCGTGTCTATGAACACGGCAGCTCGTTCTCACTGCAAAATTTTCGGGCCTCCTTGAAAAATTATCGATTTTTGAATCATGATCTGTATAGACAAAATTTAAACCATAAGAAAGAAAAAAATGCCAAATTCACAGAATTCAGACATTCAGGCCGATCTTTTAGCCCATAAGGTCAAACACTATCTCATTACGACGATGGGAGTCACGCTCGAAGAAGCGACAGATGAAGAGGTCTTTCGTGCATTTTCATTGACCCTGCGCGAAGAGATCATGATCAATTGGACTGCATCAATCCACACGATGAACAAGCAAATGCCACGGACAGCATACTACATCTGTATGGAGTATCTGCCAGGTAGGCTACTTACAAATAACATCTCCAATATTCACGCAGGTGAGCTTGTCCAAATCGTGATGAAAAAATTAGAGCGGGATTATCGCAAAATTTTATCGATCGAGCACGATCCCGCCCTTGGCAATGGGGGCTTAGGGCGTCTGGCCTCTTGTCTAATGGATTCATTGGCCACTCAACAGTATCCAGCTGTCGGGTATGGTCTCCGTTACCAGTATGGCATTTTCGAGCAAGAGATCTGGGGAGGACAGCAAGTTGAACGCCCTGAGAACTGGCTCCTTAACGAATATCCTTGGGAATTTCGAAGGGATGTTCACTCCATCTCCGTAAAATATGGCGGGGTTGGGATCCCGGTACAAAATCAAAAAGGGGTTGAGACCTACGATCTCCAAAACTTTGAGGAAGTGCGCGCGCTCTCGTATGACTTGCCTATCGTTGGGTATAGAGAAACGAATGATTTTTCCGTCCTCTCGCTTCGACTGTGGACGACAAAAGAATCGCCTCGCAATTTCCAGTTGCAGCGCTACAACGCTGGACTTCTTGATCAAGCTGCAGAAAATACCACGCTGACCGACGTCCTCTATCCCAACGATAACAACGAGATGGGCAAGCGGATCCGACTCAAACAAGAATATCTTTTGGCTGCAGCATCAGTTGGAGATATTGTAGGCCACTTTTACAAAAATGTAGGGGATATGGGCCTGTTTGCAGATAAGGTGCGGATCCATCTCAACGATACGCATCCGGCCTTAGCCATTGCTGAGCTAATGCACATTCTTTTACATGACTACCATTTTGAGTGGGGCGATGCCTTTGATGTTGTGCGAACCTGCATCAATTACACGAATCACACGGTTCTTCGCGAAGCATTAGAAGAGTGGAATGAAGTGCGGATGGCCGAGCTTCTCCCAAGGCAATACCGGATCATTCAAAGGCTCAACGAAGATTTTTGTCGTGATATTAGGACCAAGTTCCCAAAGGATGAAGATCGAATTCGGCGGATGTCGATCATTGAAGCTGGTCAAATCAAAATGGCCAACCTCTCGATCTACGGATCCCACAGAGTAAATGGAGTAGCCGCGCTGCACACTGAGATTATAAAAAAAGACCTCTTTAAGGATTTTTATGAGCTCTATCCTGAAAAGTTTGTGAATGTGACCAATGGAGTTACCCAAAGGCGTTGGATTAACAATTGTAATCCAAGGTTAGCTGAATTCTTCTCCAAACGCATTGGGAAGGGGTGGATCACCGACCTCAAGCAAATTGAGCAACTTTCTCAATTTGCCTCAGAAAAAGCCACTCAAGAAGAGTTTTTGGAAATCAAGCGGGCTAATAAACGGGCCTTTAGCGAGTTCCTAAAAACGCATAATCCTCTTCGCGATAGTGCTGGCAATATTATCGATTCGGTAGAACCCTTTGCAGAAGACGCTCTCTTTGATGTTCAGATCAAACGGATACATGAATACAAAAGACAGTTGATGAATGTGATCCATGCGATCATGCTCTATCACGAGCTCAAAGACAATCCAGATAGCAGAAAGATCAAGCGAATGATCGTAATCGGGGGAAAAGCGGCTCCTGGATACAGAATAGCTAAATGCATCATCCAACTCATCTGCGCACTATCGAGAAAAGTAGCTGCAGAGAAACAAGTGCGTGAAAAACTCCGCGTGATCTATTACGAAAATTACAATGCTACGCGCGCAGAATGGATCATACCCGCGGCCGATCTCTCCGAGCAAATTTCCTGTGCAGGCCAAGAAGCTTCTGGCACGGGCAATATGAAAATGGCCATGAATGGTGCACTGACCATCGGCACAGAAGATGGAGCCAACATCGAAATGCACCAAGACATCACCGACCAGTGGTGGCCTTTTGGCTTTGGAGCAAAAGCAGATGAAGTGCTTAAAATGCAACAAGATCAGAGCTACAATCCTTGGGATATTTACAACGACCACCCAAAGGTGAGGGGGGCGATCGATGCGCTCAAAGACCACTCTCTTGCAGACACCGAAGAAGAGCACCAAGCATTCACTGAGCTCTATCGCGCTCTTCTTGAGCCGCAGGGAGGAGAGCCACTCGATCGGTATTTTGTCCTACATGATCTTCCTGCCTACTACGAGACTCAAAAAAAGGTGGAAGAGCTCTACCTGGATCCCCACAAGTGGGCAGAGTTTGCCATCCAAAATATTGCCCATATGAATCGATTCTCTACCGACGAGTCGATCCATAACTATGCTCATCTCATATGGGATCTCGTTCCCTGTCCTGTCGATCCAGAAGAACTTGCTAAGGTTCGCCAGCAATATACTGAACACGACAAATGTCGGATATTCTAACTCCTTGTCGTTAGGCGGCTCGCAAGAAAAGCCTGGCTTTTAGCCAATTGAATGGCGAAAATAAGGGTATAAAATAGCCAATGGATTGGACAAAACAAATCGTTTCTCTCTTGAGTACGATAAATGTCGCACATTCTAAGTCCCTGTCGTTAGGTGGCTTGTAAGAAAAGCTTGACTTTTAGCCAATTGAATGGCGAAAATAAGGGTATAAAACAGCCAATGGATTGGACAAAATGTATCGTTTCCTGGAAAAAGAGCTACTCAAATGGAAAGAAAGTAAGACTCGGTATCCCCTTCTGCTTAGGGGGGCAAGGCAGGTGGGGAAGACTTATCTTGTTGAAAAATTCGGTCAAGCCGAGTTTGCCTCCTATGTTTCAGTGAATTTCGAAGCTCAACCTGAAGCGGTTGCTTGTTTCGAAACTCTCATGCCAGAAGAAATTCTTTTGAAACTCCAACTGATAGTGAAAAAGCCGATTGTGCCAGGCAAGACATTGCTCTTTCTAGACGAAATTCAAGTCTGCCCAAAAGCCATTCAGGCACTGCGATATTTTAAAGAGCAAATGCCTCAGCTTCATGTCATCGGAGCGGGCTCTCTCCTAGAATTCGCACTCATCCAGGGGAAATTTTCTTTTCCCGTGGGAAGAGTTCAATTTCTATATTTGAAGCCCTTGTCGTTTGAGGAATATGCTTTGGCTAGAGGCAAGGAGATTTCTCAAAAGCATGAACAAATGATACAACTGGTGAAAGAATATTTCCTTATAGGAGGAATGCCCGCCGCTGTTTCGAGTTTTTGTTCTAATCAAGATTTCGAAGAGGTAGCAAGAGTTCATGAAGTGCTTCTTTCAACATATCAAGCAGATTTTTCCAAATACGCCACGTCAGCTGAGCAAAAGTATCTGAAAGTTTTGTTTAATGGTATTTTTCAAGAGATCGCGCAGCATTTTAAATATTCTAAGATTGATCCCCATATTCGTTCTCGTGAGTTGAAAACCGCTCTGGATCATCTAGAATGGGCAGGACTAGTCCATCCAGTTTATGCATCGACAGCTACTGGTATCCCCCTTTCTTCGCAGCTAAAAAAAACACGATTCAAAGTCCTTTTCCTTGATATTGGTCTAGCTCAGCATTTTTTGCAGATTGATCCCAAAGTGATTTTAGAAAATCATTTGATACAGATCAATCGAGGAGCAATTGCAGAGCAATTTGTTGGGCAAGAGTTGCTTGCTAATCATTCTCCATACCAAGAGGGACAACTGTTTTACTGGGAAAAGCAAAAAGCTGGTAGTGATGTGGAAGTGGATTATCTCTACGTCTTTAAGCAGAATATTCTTCCCATTGAAGTTAAAGCAGGAGACCGAGGGAGGCTGAAATCTCTTCATGCCTTCATAAAAGAAAAGAAGACTCCAATTGGCATTCAGATTTCACAAAAACCATTATCGTTTGAGAATGGCGTTCTTTCAGTGCCGTTTTATCTGATCTGTAAACTGCCAGAATTATTGAGTAAATATTCAATTTCTTGATCGAGATTAGCAATAGCCTTGCCATCGGGGGAGAGTCCCCATTTTTCTAGGAGCTTTTCGTATTCACCACTTTTTTTTAGCTTCAATAGTCCCTCATTGAACCGCTTTAGTAGCAGGGGAGATTCATGAAAGAGAGAAACTAAGCGTAATCCTTCGTCACTCAAACTCGATCCAACAATTTCTAGAGAGTCGCTATAAAGATCGCGGATGAAATTTTGTACGATCAACACTTCGAGAGCTCCGGCATTGACACTGCCGAATTCGATCGCCTCCAAGGCAAATGAGATGGAGTCATATCCTTTTAGAATGATTCCAGGCGTTGTTTGTAGTATGAGTGCGGCAGAGGATCCTCGGACAACCGCGACCTCTTTTCCTTTTAGATCGTCTAGACCCTGGATGGGTGAATTTTTTGGAGTTACGATCACAGGACCCGTGAGTAGGTAGGGGTCAGAGAAAGCAAACCGGTTTTCATAAAATACGTAGGGGCGCAGGGAGGAGAGAACGGCGTTGTATTTTTGTTCTTTGAGGCCCCAGAGAAGATTATTCCAATTCATATTCTGGACAGCGAGTTCTAAATTCTCTTTTCTAGAAATAGTGGTGAGAAGCTCTATAGAAAAGGCGAGGACGTTTTTTTCATGCCCAGCAAGCTGCAGGGGATACCAAGAGGGGTCGATCCCAATTTCATAGGTAGAAGAAGATGTGCTTTTCCCGCTGCACCCACAAACAAGGAGCGCAGCGAGTAGAAAAAGGACCCGTAGCATAAACCCCATTGTATGGGGCCATGCTTTTCTATCTACTTATTTTTTTTCACTTTTAGGAGGCGCTGCTAAATCCTTGTTTAGTTGCTTTAAAACTCCAAGAGAGGCGGGTAGGTTGTCTGCGATGTTGCTCTGTGCTTTTGTACTTAGCCCTTTGAATTTCTGCACTACAGCAGTAAGAAGGGGAAAGCTATCGCCCACTATCTCGATTACAGCTTCGAAGTGCTTTGAATCCATTCCCTTGAGAACTACTTGCCAATAAGTCATTGGGAATTGTACGGAGCCAGCATTCTTATATTCCGTGCCATTGCTGAAGTATTTTTCAGGATCCTCAAGCCATTTAAGAACGAGAGCACTGTGACTAAAAATGAGCGCTAGATCAGCAGTTTCCCTTGAGTCAGGTTTGGGATTTGCATTGGTGTTAAATGCGGCAATATAATCTCCACCTTCTCTTAAAGCACAGTGCAGATCAACTAGAAGTTTAGGCTCATTTTCTCCCTTTTCGATCACTTTTTGCAGGTATCCATTGCAAATGCGCCGTAGAGCTTTTACATTCTCGTCATCACCTTTTTTGTCTTCTTCTCCAATAACTGCTAGGATTTGGTCCCGAAACGTGATCAAAGCAAAGTGTAGGATTGTGGGGTTGCTGGCTAAGCCTTCTAATAGGTTTTTCTCAAGATCAAATCCCTTTTTGCCAGCGAAGTGTTTTTTCCAGGTTTTGTCTTTAGATTGATACTCTCGGAGGAAGTCGCCAAAAGCTCCTTTATTTTTGTCGCGTAGATCTTTTATGCCATTTGGCTCTAGCAGTGTATTAACGATAAGATCTGCTGCAAATTCTACAGGTCTTTTAGCGCACTCAGCAGCCGTTTCTTTTGGATCTTCAATGATGTCCTCCATAATATCGAGGGGACTGTCGCCAGCTGGGCACCCTTGGAAGACCCAAAGAATAGTATCATAAATCCATAAAAGGTTAGATTTCACCCAGCCCCAAGCATTCCAAAAATGTTTTGTAGCTTTTTCGGCTGGCGTAATTTGTTTCAGGGTAGAGAGTGATGAGGCGGGTTGAAGTTGAGGAGTCCTTCTTGCTGGACTTGCTTGATCTGCCCGTTCTGGATTGCCTACAGTTTCGATTCTCATACACTTACCTCCATAACTTTAAGATTCAAATAAGATATAGGTAGGGCGGAATTTTCTCAAGAAGAATTTATCCGAGGACTGATTTAAGCAGGTAGAAACAGATGATGCTCATGAAAGCACTGGCGGGAAGAGTGATGATCCAGGAGAGGGCAATTTCTCTTAGCATGCGCAAGTTTAGCGCTCGCAAACCTCTTGCTAAACCGACTCCTAAAACGGCTCCAACAAGACAATGTGTTGTCGAGATGGGGAGGCCAATTTTGGAAGCGAGCAAAATAGTGACGGCTGCTCCAAATTCTGCAGAAAACCCCCTTGTAGGAGTGAGTTCTGTGATCTTACGTCCGATGGTTTCAATGACTCGCCATCCCCAAGTAGCTAAGCCGACGACTATTCCAAGACCGCCAAAAGCGAGAAGCCACGTTGGGACAATAGAGCCTTCTGCTGAGATTCCATGTTTGATTGTTTGCAATACAGAGGCTACAGGAGCAATTGCGTTGGCAACGTCATTAGCTCCATGGGCAAAAGCAACAAAGCAGGCGCTGATAATCTGCATGTAGCCAAATACTTTTTCAACCAGGTTGTACTCAGAAGTGCGCTCAGGAAAATCGGTTTTTTTGCGCAGCTCGCTCTTGAGTGAATGCATCTCTTCGAGCATGCCGGTAATCTTGTTATGAGTTGCATCAAGAGAGCCTGTGCGGGCTCTTCGCATGTGCTTAATCGCTTTTTCTAGACTGATCAGAGAAAAAGGGAGTCGTTTGGAGGAGATTTGACCTGCTATTTCCGGGGTTTTAATTCGGCGGACAAGGAGCAAGCCGATGCTCAGGGCAATCAAACCAAATAAGCTGCTCAAAATAAGAGCATGTTGAAGTGAGAAGCTCCAACCAAATCGTTTGAGTCCGTTGAAAATTAGACTAAGAGAGAAAATTCCAAACACAAAAAACAAGAGGATCGGAACTAATCGCTTAGTGGCGCTGGCAGGACTGAGAGCAAAGAGGATATTTCGCTGGAGCACTCCAAATATCAAAAAAGAAATCAGACCGGCAAGGGCTGGGGAAATGACCCAGCTTAAAGCAATCGACCCGATCATGCCCCACTCAACACCGGAAACTCCTAAAGTGAGAACGCCAAAGCCGACGATCGCCCCTACTATAGCATGAGTAGTGGAGACGGGCAGACCAAAATAGGAAGCGATTTGTAGCCAAATTCCTGTGCCAAGTAGTGCGCCGCACATTCCAAAAATAAGAGTGTCGGGGTTTGCTGCAAACTGGGCAACATCAATTAGCTCACTTTGCATCGTCTGTGAGACATTACCTCCTAGGAAGTAGGCCCCGGAAAACTCGAGGACAGCTGCGATTAAAACGGCTTTGCGCAGGGTCAGCGCGCCAGATCCCACCGACGTTCCCATGGCATTGGAAACGTCATTGGCTCCGATATTCCAAGCCATGTAGAATCCAATAAGAAGAACAATAATTGTTAAAAGAAGAGCAGTATCCATCTTATTATTTCAGTTCAAGAACCATTCGGATGCGGTTTGCTAATTTTTCTGAAATCTGGGCTAAGGCCCCTATATCTTCAATAAGTCGGAGCCAGTGATGAAAAACCGGTGCAGAGAGATTGTCTCCGTCTGAAAAAAGAGTTGTGAGGAGGGCTCGTTTCTTTTTTTGCACAAGATGTTCTTTGTAGGCAGTCTCTTCAACCATCGACTTGACCTTTTCGGCTTCGATTCCACCAAATGCAGATTCTAAAAGTTCATCGATTTCTTCGATGATGTGTTTAGCGTCCCAGAAAACCTCAGCAGATTTTGCAAAAAGGTCAGTCAGGGGAGCTTGCAGCCAGGCGAAATTTTCTAAGGGTCGAAGGGATAGAGTGATGCCAATATCTTCGGCCATATCGGCGATAGAATCTTGGATTGCCAAAATTTCGAGAAAATGGCCTCGATCAATGGGCATGAAAAGACTTTTGGGAAGATGATTGCGGATATCGTTCTTTGTCAAGTCCGCCTCATGCTCGAGCTGAGAGAGGTCTTCGATGAGATGCTCGACTTTACTTGCGTTGTGGTTAGCAAGGGACTCGATGATTTTGGTGAGTTTTTCCATGCAAACAGCCACTTTATTCATGTGGGTTTGCAAAGGTGCGAATGGGGATTTCCCAAATAATCTAGCGATTATGGACATGCACTAAAGAGTAGCGGATTCCTAACTTTTCAATACAGCTTCTTTTTCTGATTCCGTCATATCTCGATAGGCTCCTATAGGGAGCTGACCGAGGGTAAGGGCTCCAATTCGGATGCGCGTTAAACTTAAGATTGTTAGGCCTGCTTTTTGGACAAAAACGCGAACTTCTCGCTTTTTCCCTTCTTTAACAATAACTTTAATGGTTCCCTTGCGCACTTTTTGGACAGAAACAGGGCGAACGAATACCCCTTCGACAAAACATCCTTTTGATATTTTTTCTAGGTGGGTATGCATCACTTCTTCTCTTGTTTTAACAAGATATTCTTTTTCAATGTTTGACCTCGGATGGATCACTTCTTGGGCAAAATGGCCATCATTGGTGATGATCAAAAGACCGGTGGTGTCTCGGTCGAGCCTGCCAACGGAAAAAAGGCGGGTCCCTGGGGGGAAAAGGTCCACGACAAGTTTTTTTCTCTCCATCGGTTTATTGCTGCAGATAAAGCCCGTGGGTTTGTTGAGAATGTAGTAAACTTTATTTTGTTCTTCGTAAATTTTCTGGTCGTCGACACGAATATCATCCTTTTCCAAGAGAACATGCGTCTCTGGTTTTAAGACAACTTTGCCGTTAACCGTTACCTTTCCATCAAAAATTAGCTCTTCAGCCCCTCTGCGCGAGGCGACTCCAGCAGAAGCAAGTACTTTACTCAAACGTTTTTGTTCCATAAGAGTGCAAGCATAGCAAATAGCTCCATAATTTTCAAACAAAATAAAGATTTTATTATTATTTTAAATAAGCGGGAGTTCCTCTATGATACGGAGGGTATGACAGCAAAGCTTATTCTATTACGCCACGGCCAGTCAGAGTGGAACAAACGCAACCTTTTTACGGGCTGGGTTGATGTCCCTTTAAGCGTTGAAGGGATCCAGGAAGCGGTCGATGCCGGCAAGAAAATTGCCCCTATTCCGATTGATGTGATCTACGTATCCTCTTTGATTCGTGCCCAAATGACTGCTACGATTGCCATGGCCCATCATGATGAAGGGAAAGTTCCCGTATTTTTGCATTCAGGTGAAGGGAAAACAGACGATTGGGGCAAAATCCATAATCCGACAGCTGCGCAAAATTCTATTCCCGTGATCAAAGCATGGGAGCTCAACGAGCGGATGTATGGCGACTTGCAAGGGCTGAATAAGCAAGAGACAAGAGAAAAATATGGAGACGAGCAAGTCCAGATTTGGCGGCGGAGTTTTGATGTTCCCCCTCCTGAAGGAGAGAGCCTAGCTGATACCGCAGCACGAGCGATCCCTTATTTCCAGGAAAAAATTGTCCCTCATTTAGCGAGCGGACAAAATGTCTTGATTTCTGCGCATGGCAATTCTCTTCGCTCAATTATTATGCATCTGGACAACCTCTCAAAAGAAGAGGTGCTAAACCTCGAGCTTGCAACAGGTGTCCCAATCCTTTACGAATACGAAAATAATACATTCAAAAAAAATGGCTGACTGGATCTATCTCGATAATCATACCAAAACGCAGCCCTCTTTAGCGCTGGTAGACCAGTTTGCAAAAGAGAGCAAAAACTATTGGCTGATGGGGCCCATCAAAAAAAAACAAGAAGAAATCTGCGCCCAGCTTGGATCTGAAAACACAATCTTAAGGTTGACCTCAACACTTGCGGCCTCTCATCGCCATGTTCTTTTATCCCATTACATTCACTCGATCCGCCAAACCGGGCGTACACACATTCTCACCCTAGAAAATGAACAGCCCAGTATCTTAAATGCCATCAAAGACCTTGAGAAATTTGATGTGCAGAGTAAACTCCTTCCTGTAAACGAAAAGGGGCACCTCACTAAACAGGTCTTGCAAGAAGCAGTGCGGGCTCGCTCGAGCATCCTTTCAATCTCTTGGGCTCATCCCAAAACGGGAGTGATCCAACCTATCCATGATTTGATAGCCGTTTGCAAAGAAAACGACATTGCAGTCCATCTAGACATTAGCCCGGCTATCGGCAAACTCTATTTCCAGCTCTTAGAATTTGATATCGATTACGTCACCTTTGATGGCACTCTCTTAAAACTACCCTTTCCTCTGGGGGTGATCCTATCCAAGCAAGAAAGGGGAGAAAAATTTGAAGGGTCATTTGCCCAGTACTCTAATTTATCCACAGCCTTGAAAAAACAGTTTGATCAGATAGAGGCTTATTCTATGGAGACTGCCCATCTGCGCGATGTTTTGGAAACCAAGCTAAAGGAGCTAGGAGCATGCATCCCTTTTCAGGACTCCATGCGTCTGCCTAATGTGGCCACCGCCCAGTTTGCTGATATCCACTCTGAGCAAATTCTAAGTCAGCTCCAGAAAGAAGGGGTTTTTGCAAGCAGCGCAGACCCTTTCACGCTCTCTTTTGCCCTCACTGTCGAAACAAAGCGTGACGAAATAGACAGACTAATCGAAATCTTCCCACCCATTTTGGAAAAGCTGCGAAAGAGCCCAAAGCATTTCTTGGAAGAAGATGCCAAAGCAAAAAATATGCGCCTTTGCAAAGCAACGCTTGGAGAAAAAAAAGAGGGGGGAGAGTTTACCCTAAGCCTCTTGATTGATGAAGAAGATGGCATCATCGCCGATGCGCAATTTCATGCTTTTGGCCCGCCATCGCTTTTTGAAGCATTGAAAAGTGCAGTCGCAGAGCTATTGCGCAAAAACTACATGCAAGCAAGAAGAATAACGGCCGATCTAATTGAAAAGAAAATGTCTCTTCCTATAGAAGCCTTAAATCTCAACCTCATCATTGATGCGGTGGATCTTGCCACGGAAAGCTGCATGGATATCCCCATTGAAGATATCTACGTAGCCCCTCCTGAGATGGGGGGAGGCGAGAGGACTGAGTACCCTGGTTGGGAGACACTCTCAAATGAGAAGAAAAAAGCAGTGATCGCAGTAGTGATGGAGCGAGATATTCAGCCCTATGTTGAGCTCGATGCTGGCGGGGTAGAAGTTCTGAAAGTAGAAGACAATCGGATAACCATAGCCTACAGTGGTAACTGCACCAGTTGCTATTCAGCTACCGGCGCGACCCTCGATGCGATCGGCAATATCCTTCGCCAACAGATCTTTCCCGACCTCATGGTCATTCCGGATACGAGCCTCCTTCAGCAATAGATATCTCACCAGAAGAGAGTGTTTGTACCTGACCTTGCTTCGTTTGCAAGCGAAGAAATCCTTCCTTATCGATTCCGAGAAGCACACCTTTGATTCTCTTGGCTCCAACGGCGCAAACGACCGTTTTACCCCTAAAAGTTAAAAGCTCATTAAATTGAGCACATGGAAAATCGCCTACTAGATTATGCAAAAATTGCGTTGTGATAGCTTGGCTAAGCTCGTTTAAGTCCCACTCTCTGTTTGTAATCGATTTTAGTGATGTGGTTGGTTGGTCCGTTTCGACATCTGCATTGACATTGACCCCAATACTTAAAACCACGCCATGCGAAGTCACATCTGCAATCGTTCCAGAGAATTTTTTGCCTTCAAAAAGTAGATCGTTAGGCCATTTAATTAAGACGCCATGGCCGATCACTTGTGCTGCTGAAAAAGCTAATAACTGTGCTAAATTGGGATTGGGATCGATTGCAAGAAAGAGCGTCAAATGCAGGTTCCCTTTTTTTGAAACCCATTGCCGATTTGCGTAGCGCCCTCTCCCGGCACATTGGACATCTGCAGTAATACAAGTCAGCTTTTTACGGTCAAACGCAGCCTCGCGCTCCTTAGCAAATTCGTGTGTAGAGGCTATTTCTTTAAAATGAATCCGCTCGACTTCCATAAGAGTCCTAGATTATAGTACAAGTATGGGGAATCTGCAATTTTTAAAGCGCATTGATCTTCGTTTGGTGGCGCTTCTCGCGATTTTAATGGTGATCAGCTTACTTGTCATTTCCTCTTCAACCTCAGAAGTGGGAGATTTCGATCTTGTCCATTTTTTTACAGCGTCGGTCAAGAAGCAAATCCAATTTTTTATTTTAGGGTGGGTCCTTTTTTTCCTACTTAGCAGCTTAGACTATAACAAACTGCGCGAGTGGACCTGGATCTTATATTTAGGGATGGTTCTTCTGCTCGTGGGGTTATTTTTTGCTCCGTCTATCCAAAACGTTCATCGCTGGTACCGGATAGGGGGCGTAGCTTTTCAACCCTCTGAATATGCCAAGCTCATCGTCGTTTTAGCACTCAGCTGGTTTTTGGATCGAAGAGGGGCAAAAGCAAAACGTTGGTCAACTGCTTTTGGAGCTTTGGCCATAATAGGAGTACCCTTTCTTCTTATCCTCAAACAACCAGATCTAGGCACGGCTCTTGTTCTTTTTCCTATCGCACTTGTTATCTTTTACTTAGGCGGAATAAAAAAACGCGTTGTAGGGGCTATGGCGAGTCTCGGAGTTGTGGGGTTTACTTGCATCAGCCTTTTTTTTCTTGGGATCGTAAATCACGAAGAAATGCGCCCTGTTGCGACCAAATTTCTTAAAGACTATCAATACGAAAGGTTCAATCCCAATACCTATCATCAAACTGCGGCACAGACCGCGATCTCTCTTGGAAAAGTGACAGGATCAGGCTGGCAAAAAAGCACCTTTACTAAAGGGGAGTGGCTGCCAGCGGCTCACACCGATTCTGTATTTCCGGCCTTTGCAGAAGAGTTTGGGTTGCTCGGCGTCATTTTCTTGCTCGGAATTTTTTTCGGACTCATTTATGTTAGCTTTCAAGTGACCGTAGTGGCCAAGGACCGCTTTGGCCGGCTCCTATCAGCTGGTATTGCGATCTACTTGGCCATGCATATAGTAGTGAATTTAGGGATGATGTGCGGGTTTTTGCCCATCACAGGCGTTCCACTAGTAATGATTTCCTATGGAGGCTCTTCGATCCTTGCGAATATGTGCGCTCTGGGAATTTTACAAAGCATCTACAGCAGAAGGTTTACATTTTGAAAAACGATCATCCCTTTCTCTTCTCTCCGAAAAAATGGCTCGGTGAGGGTAAAATCAGACTCTCTAATATCGAAGAAGAACTCGATTTTTATACCCGCTGGAATTTGGATGCTGTAGACGATGAGGGGAATATCCCAGCCTCCCAAGAAGTGCAGATCAAAGGGATGAGTGACATTATGCAAAACCAATTCGTCATTACAGATGTTAGCGGCACCCACTTCACCATTACCTTAGAAAATGCAACGCTTGGCACCATTACAGGAAAAGGCCTCATTAAAGACGATCTGATTGCTTGGGAGTTTCGCGATAGTGAAATCGGCTTTGAAGGTTTTGAGTTTTATGAAAAGCAGCCCGACGGCTCTTATCTCATGCGCGCTGAATATGCAACTCCCGAGCAAGACAGAACCTTCATTCGCGGAAAAATATGGGAAAAAATGGCCACATGAGAAAATTCCTACCACTCTTACTTTTACTTTGCGCTTTCAACAGGGGCGATTTTAACGAAGTGAAAATGGGGATCCCCGCCTCCAAGATCGTCAAGCAATACGGAGAGCCCTATGCTGTTATAGAGCTTAGCAATGGCAATCTAGAGTATGAATACATCGATCGGGTTCGGATGAACAACGAACTCATGTACGAGACCCACTTTTTTTTCACCGTTGAAAAGGGGCAAATCATAGACAAGCGTTTTGCCGAATACAGACGGCCTGGTTACGACCAACTCTGGCAAGCCGACCCCAACTACCCTTCTTATCCTTAATCTGCTTTTAGTTGAGGGTATTTCTCTTCCGCCCTAATGACAGAAGCGTCGTAATCGGGTTCATCTTTCCAGTTTTCCGATGAATAGGCAAAAATATCATCGCACAAAATATTGAGGTGCTTTTGCACTTGATCCAAGATCTTAATAACAGCGCCAGGATCCATATTATTTCTATTATCGTGTGCTTTGTACTCTACAACAATATTAGTGACTTTATGTGATAACTTTCTATGACCACCGGGCTTCTTTTCTGTCTTCCATACCGAATCAGAAAATAGATTATCCAAGTCTTGTTGCTTAATAGAGTATTTGCCTTTTTGATCTTTGTCAGGCCCCCATACTTTTTTTGTAAATTCGATAAGACCATTTCTTTGAGTGACATCAATATAACTTTGAATAAGTAAATCTCTTGTTCCAGGGATATTAGCAGACATTTTTCCTTCCATTTTTAAATCGAGTTTAAATATGCTATCATAGTTTTTATTTTTTTTGAAAAGGTAGATTTGCAAATAATTTGTAAAAATAATTATTTATAGGTAAGAAGAAATGGCCACATGAGAGTGTTTTGCATAACTTTTGTAGGGGTAAAAGGAAGAAATTATGGTCGCTATCAAAGATAAAAGTAATAGATCGAGTGTTCGATGGTTTTTTTTCTTAGTTACTCTTTCCCTATTGATTTCTGGGTGTGAAAAGAACAAAAGTTCTGTAGAAATTCTTCCGCCAAAGTTAACCAATAACCCTTCATTTGATATTACCGCTACTAATTTTCTTCCCTTGTTGTCCTTTTTTGTGTCTAAAGGGGGGACGTCTCCAATTAGCTATACTATTGAATTAGATACTGATGAAACTTTTCAAAGTGAACACTTGATTCGGTATGAAGGTGTTCAGGCGGTAAATAAATTTGTTGCAGAAAAAAGACTTGAGACTCCGCTTCAAGATAAATCGCGTAACTACTGGCGTGTAAAAGCTGTAGATAGCGCTGGGCGCGAAAGTAGATGGTCGACTTCTAGATTTTATGTGGATACAGAGTACAACAAAAAGTTTATGAACTTAGTGAGGGTTCCTATTGCATCCGTTTCAGTCTCATCAGGAAGAAATAAGTTCAATATTATTGATTTGGATGATCCTGGGCAAGAAAGCTTTTGGCAGGCCACGCCTCCAGGACCAATACAAGATTCTGTGCTTTTTGATTTTGGCAAAACGCAAGTGATATCGAGGATATGGATGCTTTCCAATATCCATAGCGATGATGGATGGTTAGAAGATTTCTATTGGGAAATAAGCGAAAATGGAAAGGACTTCAAGCGTGTTCCGGGTGGAAAGGTCGAAGGAAATGATACCCACATGAACACAATCGATATTCCTCCTGTCCGTGCGAGATACATGCGCTTGAAGATTAAGCAGCATCGCGGTACAGCTACGCAACTCAATGCGCTTATTTTTTATTCTCCTGGAATGCCTTCGATTCCAAAAGCTCCTGAGGGGGGTTATGTCCTTTTAGTTGGAGATCAGATGAGTGGGGCGACCTACACCCAGTTAGCAGGCTTTATAGAAAAATTAGACTTGGGTGTTCAAACCCTGTCTATTCCTCATTATGAGGTTTCTTTAGAAATGTTAAACAATCTTAATAGAAAGCCGCTTGCCATTTTATTTAGTGGAAACGATGCAAATTACGTAAATTTACCTATGTATGAATATAATGGTTTGTTTGAAATCATTAGAGAGGGAGATGTTCCGATCTTAGGTATTTGCGCGGGTCATCAAATGCTTGCATTCTGTTACGGATTCACCTTTTGTCGCAGTATGGGATGGGCAGACCTAACAGCACTAGAAAAACGATCCCAGATAGAGCCTATCTATATAGTTAAAGAAAATCCTATTTTTAAGAATATGAATAATCCTTTTATTGCCCCAGAGGTTCACGAATGGTGTGTGGCTGTTATCCCAGAGGGATTTGAGCTTTTAGCTAAATCTAGTTATATTCAAGCGATTCGTAGTAAAGAAAAATTCATTTATGGTGAGCAGTTTCACTCCGAAATTGAGGTGCCCTACAATGGAGGGGAAAATTATTTGATAAACTTTTTGAACATGGCGATCGAAAAGACAAAACAGTCTGATGCTCTGTAGTTTTTTCTAGCATAGTAACCCAACAAAAAATCTCTGAGAACTTTTTCTAGAACGTATCATTCTTTTTACCTTCTTCAAAGAGCTCGCAAGACAGCAGGTGAAGCTGCTTGCAAAAAAAGAGAGGGGAGCCTATCTGTAGGGTATGAGTCAAGAAGACCAGCCAGAGATGGGCCGTTTTCACCCGAAGGGTGACCCAAATGAGCCAAGAGAGCCTTTCCTTCCGGATGAAATGCTAGAGAAGGCCCGAGGCGTCCCCTCAATAGAATCTATGCATGTTCCGGGAGCTCCTATTAAGGAGCAGGAGCTAAAGAGCTTTCTTGTAGAGCTAAAGCCTGTTGTGGAAAGCATTCAGGCGGTGAGCCGGGATGATCAGCACAAAGTAGTGGGTTTCTTGCAGCAGGTAAAAGAAAATCTACACAAAAGCGACTTGCCTGAAGAGTGCAAGCTAGTTTTTGATAAGCTTGTCGATCATTTTGGCAGGTTGCTGACTCATTCTGAGCCTATCGATCAAAAAAAAGCCCTCGAAAAAATTCGAGAGCTTAATTCTTTGTTATAATCTGAAGAGTATTTCGGATTATGCTTTAATTTTAATGTCTACACCAGCTGCG
>Ga0210003_1001466_pt1 | contig 20827 bp, 13 predicted proteins | sample LantaG_FD_182804 | JGI IMG/M metagenome (GOLD analysis project Ga0210003, IMG submission 182804) | Deep subsurface microbial communities from Baltic Sea to uncover new lineages of life (NeLLi) - Landsort_02402 metaG (SPAdes) (version 2) | ecosystem: Environmental > Aquatic > Marine > Oceanic >... | reverse complement strand
CGGATTGGCGTCAGTGCTCCATTTGTTGTGTTCGAGCCCACGAAGGCCTTCACGGCTGATTACATTGGGATACGCCCGTCTCAGGCCGGTCGGTTTATACGAGCCGTGAAAATCGACGAGCATGTGGCGTTTAGCCGTCTCTTTGGCGATTTTATGGTAGTAATTGACCATCTGCTGATCGTCCCTCTGCATGAAGTCGACCTTGATCCCCTTTGCGCCCCATCGCTGAAACTGATCCATTGCTACATCCAACTGGTCGTCCAGAGTCTTCCAGATGACCCAGGGAATGATTCCCACGTTCTTACTCTTTGCATAGCGGAACAATTCCTCGACGTCCATACCTTCGCTGATTTTTGTAAGATCGCCGAGTACGTACCAGCCTTCGTCGAAGATGATATATTCGATGCCATATTTTGCCGCGAAGTCGATATAGTATTTATACGTTTCGGTATTGACCCCCGCCTTGAAGTCCACGCCGTAGAGGTTATTAGCGTTCCACCAGTCCCAGGCGACTTTGCCCGGCTTGATCCAGGATGTATCCTCCAGTTGAAGGGGCTTGGCCAGCTTGTAAACCATCTGGTTTTCGATCAGGTCACCGTCCTTTTCGGCGACTATCAGGACCCGCCAGGGAAAACTTCGACGGCCATTGGTTTTCGCTATAAAATCGGCGCGTTTTGTTACCGGCACGTCCCGGTCGCTTTGGGCCTTTTCGGCCAGCGCGAAAGCAGGAAATTTTCCGTAGAGACTATCATTGCCGCCTCCGCGAAGGTACATACCCGGATAATCTTCCAGGTCGGCTTCGGTAATCAGAACCTTCGGGCCTTCCTGCACTTCTACCAAAGCCGGCACGCAGCACATCATCTTATCTGAAATCGTGCCGAGCTTGAGGTATTTGTATTCCCGTTCCGAATGCGTCTGGAAAGTATCTTCCTCGGGGAAATAGATCGCGTGGTTGCCGGTAAAATTGAAGGTTGCTTCTTCGGTGATCACCTCGATTTCCCCGTCAATATCCGTCACAAATCGGTATGCCGCGCCGTCGTCATACGCTCTGCAGATAAGCCCAAATCCACCCTTGAATTCGATGGACATCTCGTTGAACTTATCGGCAATAACTTTGCTCTTGATCCGGACGGTCGGAATGATTTGCTCATCGGCGCTTCTGCGTTTGACCTGAAGCACTTCCGGATTTGTGCCGAGAATCCTGTTGCCGTTCAGTCTCATCGATATAGGAGACGGCTTGATCAGTTCCTTCGATTTATAACTGAGCGAGTAAAATATCTTCTGCTCGACATCGACTTTCAGCCGGAGGTTTTTATCTGGGGAGGTAACCTCATATTCTCTGCCGAATGATTCAACGCCGAACGATACTGATATCGCGAATAACAAGACTAATAATTTGTACCTGATCATCTCTCAACCTTTTCTCATTTCAAGGTAACAATTCAATGGACGTCCTATATTCGACATACAGTAACGCATATACTGCGTTTATAACAATGATATACTATTTTTCACTTCCTGCAATATGATGTTTGTTTGTCGTCCAGGTGCTAAAATTTCCTGTGAATAGTTAACTTACTTGTAAATGTTGCCGATAAGAGCATAAAAGCTATTTTCCTTGCAGACAGCTCTTGTCGCGTCTCCCTCCTTGACAGGAGCTGTTTTTATGCGCTTGATCAGGGCGATACTTGCGCGGATTAGGATTTAGCTTTGGGTAAGGGGAACACCTCTGATTCAGTCCGCCCGGTCCTGAATATCTCGGCCATCTCTGCGACGATTTCAGGATGCTCATCGGCCAAATCCTTCGATTCTGCGATATCGCTATCCAAGTCATAAAGCTCGATCTTCCTGCCGGGTTTGAGACGAAGGGCCTTCCATTTACCCATGCGGATTGCCTGCTGACCGCGCAGTTCCCAATACATATACTCGTGTTTTCTCTGCTCCTGATCTCGTCCGAACAGAGTTGGCAGCATGGTAATGCCGTCGATATCCTGCGGGGGATCTTCGCCTATGAGTTCGCAGCAGGTCGGCAAAAAGTCCCAGAAGGCCGAGATATGATTGCTCGTACTGGCAGCTTTGATCCTGCCGGGCCAGCGTGCAATATACGGCACACGTATCCCGCCCTCGTAAACGGAAGCTTTAAGGCCTCGCAAAGGCTTGGCGCTTTCGAAAAATGCCGAGTCCGATCCGCCGTTGAAAGTCGGTCCGTTATCGCTGGTAAATATAACGAGTGTATTATCGTCGAGTGCCAACTCTTTCAGCAGAGACATAATTCGGCCTACGTCCTTGTCCATTCGCGTCACCATTGCGGCATAGCAGGCCCGCGGGTTCGGATGGGCAAAATATCCTTTGTCACCCTTGTACGGCGGGTCGGGCCATTTGCCGCGATATTCCGCCAGCGAATCTTCCGGTACTTGAAGCGCCATGTGCGGTATGGTGAAGGGGACGTACAGAAAGAAGGGATTGTCCTTGTTGGTCCTGATAAACTTCAGGGCCTCCTGTGCTATCAGATCATGGGAATAAACCTTCTCTTGCCCATCTTTGTTGGCCTCGATCCATTCAACCTCGCCGTCACGCCACAGGTGATTGGGATAGAACGTATGAGCCTGTCGCTGGCATATGTAGCCGTAGAAGTGGTCGAAGCCCTGCTTGTTCGGATCGCCCGTCGTGCCAACAATTCCAAGGCCCCATTTTCCGAAAGCCCCGGTGGTGTAACCTGCATCTTGTAGTATCTCGGCGACCGTAACTGTGCCGGCTTCGAGCGGCCACTGCCCGCCGATGGTTGAGCCCAGCACCCATCCCTCGGTGCCGCCCATCTGCTTGTTGCCGCGAACCTGTGTGTGGCCTGTGTGCAGGCCCGTCATTAAAGCGCATCGTGATGGAGCGCACACCGGATTGCCTGAGTAGTGCTGAGTAAATTTCATGCCTTCGGTGGCGAGTTTGTCTATATTGGGTGTCTTAATCTTCTTTTGACCGTAACAGCCCAATTCCGCATAACCCAGGTCATCCGCGAGGATATAAACGATGTTGGGTTTTTTCTTACGCTTCGCAGAACTTGACTGAATTGTGTCTGTGCGGCAGGATATGGCAAGGGTAGCGGCGCCGAAACCGGCAACTTTCAAAAAATCACGTCGTTTCACTTTTAGCCTCCATTTCGTTTAAAGACAATATCTGAAACTTTAATGCGGACAGGTTTTGTAGTTCCATCATCGTCGGGATGGACTCTATTGGTGAGAATAATTATAAAGGTTTTGCTCGCCGGGTCGCAGACGATTGAGGTGCCCGTATAGCCGGTATGGCAGAATGCTTCTTCCGGGGCGTAAGAGCCTTTCACCCATGCGTAGGTCGAGTTTACATCGAAACCGCAGGCCCGCCCGTGCCTCCGAGCGGCGGTCAGTAGTGTCACCGATTCGGGGCTGAGAATTCTTTTGCCGTGCCATTTGCCGCCGTTCAGCAGCATCCGGCAGTATATCGACAAATCATATGCGTTCGAAAACAGTCCCGCGTTGCCGGATAGGCCCGCCATCAACCTGGCCAGAGGATCGTGGACAATGCCTCGAAGGGGCTGTCCGTCTATAACTTCGGTCGCGGCAATATCGTGCTCCCAGACCACCGGCGGATTGTAGGACGTTTGTTTCGTGCCGAGCGGAGCGAAAATATTCTGACTGCTGAAATCATCGATGTTTTGTCCGCTCACTGTCTCGATGATTTTTGCAAGAGTGATATAGCCCAGGCAACTGTAGCGAAATTCCTCGCCCGGCTTGCTGACGGCTTCCAATGCACATATCTTCTCAATCACCTTTTCCGGACATGGACTTCCGTATTGCTCCTTAAGCTCAGCGGCGTTCGTATACGCCGGCAGTCCCGAAGTGTGGGTCAGGAGATGCTCGATCCGGGTATCCTCCTTGCCGTTACAGGCGAAGGCCGGCAGATATTTGCTCACGTAGTCATCCAGCCCGATTGCCTTGCGATCTCTTAGAATCATAATCGAAGTCGCTGTGGCAATCGGCTTGGTCATAGATGCCAGGTCAAAAATCGTATTCCTGCCGGCAGGTTCCTCGCAGGGATCGACAACTTCATTGCCAAAGGCCTGCCAATACACGATATCATCGTGTTGGCCGACGAGCACCACGGCTCCGGGGAAGTTACCTTTCGCCATTTCTTCTTCGATGACTTGGTCGATCTCGGTAAAACGCAGCCGGTACTCTCGTTCCTGTTCCGGCTGGCATCCCGCCGCGAGGCAAAGCAGAAGCGCCAAAAAAATCGTCATTGTTCGGATTCGTTTCATAATCATCGAGATGGATCATAACATGGACTGTCGGTATTGTCATCGATTTCTTGTCCTGCCGCTTGTTTTAGTTTGAAAAGTAGTTTAAAGTATCGATAAATGAAATCGACAAAGACAACTTGGATCCTGACTCTTTTCGTGATGCTTTCGTGCTGTCAAGGTGCGATCAAGACCGGGCTGGATCGTGTGGGTGCGTGCAAGAATGTGTTTGAAGGCAGGCGTCTTGGAATCATCGCCAATCACACCGCATACGACAGGGACGGCAAGTTCATCGTTGATGTCTTCAGAAACATGACTGATGTGAAGGTCACGGCTCTTTTCAGCCCCGAGCACGGCTTTTGGGGTACTGCCCGGGCCGGCGAGAAAATCGACAGCCAGACCGATCCCGTCTATGACCTGCCGGTTTACAGCCTGTATGGTAAAACGCAAAAACCCACAAGCGACATGCTGCGGAATATCGATGTTCTGGTCTTCGATATCCAGGACATCGGCGCCCGGTTCTATACCTACATCTACACGATGTCGCTGGCGATGGAAGCCGCGGCTCAGAACGGCAAAACCTTCGTCGTGCTGGATCGCCCGAATCCTATCAACGGCGCCAGCGTTCAGGGTAATATTCTCGAACCGGCGCTGGCCAGCTTCGTGGGGCTCTACCCGATTCCGCTCCGGCACGGTATGACCGCGGGCGAGTTGGCGAAAATGTTTAATGGGCAAGGCTGGCTGGCCGGCCGCGTCAAGGCCAAGCTCGTCGTCATTCCGATGGAAGGCTGGCGCCGCCGGATGTGGTACGATCAGACTAACTTGCGTTTCATTAAGCCCTCGCCGAACATGCCCGACCTCGAAACCGCCGCCGTATATCCGGGCCTGTGCCTGCTGGAAGGGACAAATGTTTCCGAAGCCAGGGGGACAACGATGCCGTTCAGACAGTTCGGCGCGCCCTGGATCGATTCGAAACTTCTGACCGGGCGGCTCAACGTGCTGAACCTGCCGGCCATGCGCTTTGAGCCGGTAAGTTTTACGCCTACGAGTTCGAAGTACCAGGGCCTGGAATGTTACGGCGTCCGGATTCTCGTCACGGATCGCGACCGGCTTGAGCCGTATTCCAGCGGCATCAGAATCGTCAATGAAATCTGCCGGATGTACCCGGATCAATTCGAATGGAAAACCGCACACTTCGACCGTTTGTGTGGAACCTCGAAAATCCGCAATGCAATCACAAGTCATTCGTCTCTGGATGTTCTGCAGAACAAATGGCAGAAAGAACTGGAATCTTTCCTGGAAATCAGGGCCGGATACCTCATCTATCCTGATTGAATTGTCCCATAGGGATATGGCCGAGCCCTTGTCGAGATTTCTGTCACTTATTCCGGATCTGCTCGATAGCAAAAGCGACTGGCGAAGGAACCTCTTTGCCTTGTTGTTGTCCGGATGCCACTTCTTCAAGAGCTTCGTGCAGTGCGATACAGGCCTGCTCGTAACTGCAGCCGGTTTGTTGGACGATCAGGCGCGAGCCGCGATCGATCAGCTTCTTATTGCTTGGCGACAGCCATACCATCGCATTGCCGATGACCCTGTCCATGCGAACCATCGTAGCGGTAGAGATCGTATTGAGAACGAGCTTGACGGCGAGATGATGCCACAACTGCAGCGGCGAATCAGCCAGCTTGCAGGGAAACCGGAAGGTCTCATCGGACGCTCCGGCGGCGTCAGCCGGGCCGACGATAAGTGCAGCCGTCTTCTTGTATTGCGAGCCGAATCGTTCCAGGGTTGCACGAATCATGTGTTCCTCGTTACCAACCCCAACGACCACCAGCGCCGAATCGGCGGCGTCCGTTCGCGAAGGATCTGGCTCGCAGCCGATCAAGAACTTATGTATCTCGGCATTGTCCAGCTTGGGCGGCTGGGCCTTCAAGTTCGCCGGTGCGTTCATCCTTTCGTAAACATCCCATCCCCACTCCAGGCCGCGAGGCTCGCGCTGCAGCAATTCGTGCCATGCGTCCTTGGTAGAACGCAGCGGATCTTTGACGAAGGCCCACGACCGCGGCGAGAGATTGTCGTCCTGTTTTCGAAAGGCCGGCAGCATAAACGTCGGCGAGCGCTCCGTCGTATCCGTTAGAACATCCAGTAAAAACTCATCGGCAACATAGGTAACAAGTCCATGCCTGCGATAGATGCCCTCTTCGAATTCTGTAGCGGCTGCCAGCATATCGACCGCCTCATTGCTCGAAAGCTGGCCCAGCAAATCGCACAGTTGTCTGTAATACTCATCCGGCCGGTATTCCCGAAGCTGGAGTTTATCGGCGTCTGATGGTGACAGTCGCTGCCGCAGGAAACGCACAAGTGCGATTTCGAGCGCGCTGCCGACAATGAAGAGTTCCGCCGTAGTGGCCTGCATTCGTGTCGAGCCGGTTATGGCCATCGGGCCCGTCGTCAGGTCGAGTTTGGTGATACGCGGCTCTTCGATTACCTCGCGCGAGCGCTTGACGTACCGGCACAATAATTCCGTCGGATTGTTATAGACAAAAAAGACCTTCGCCCCGGCGTCGAGCCCTTCCCACGCCGTGCCGATCACAAAGGGCGTTTCTCCGCCCTCGGTGATTGCGATAACGATATCGCCCGGCCCGACGCCTCTTTCCCGCAACTGGTATCGCCCGAAGTCGGGAAAATCCTCGTATCCCTCCACCGATTTAATCAGGGCAAAATCCCCGCCGGCCATGACACTGAACACCAGGTTCTCCATCTGGCCCAATTCCGGCGAGACTTTTCCGATTTCTCGCCAGTATCGTCGCCACGCCGCCTCCAGAAGGATACTCAGCCTGCCCGTCGCGCCGCATCCGGTAAAGTAAATCTTCTTGCCGGCACTAAAAGCCTCGCCGAACGCATCTACGAGCTGTTCGAACGAATCCTGCCGCAGCACCTTCTCCATCGCAGGCGGAATCTCGTCGTCCACCGACTGTAGCATTCGAATCGCCGCCGGCAAATCAATCGCCGCCGTCTGCGAGAGCGTCCCGGTCTTAGGATGAAACGCCTCGGTCAACAACTTCCCCAACCGAAACGCCCCCTCCCGCGTCAAAAATTCTTCAGCTTTTTTAACTGCATCCGACATAACTATTATCCAGTAATCAATGATTCAAACTCGATATTCGTATCATTTTAAGTTGAAGATGTAAATATACTTTTGGACAAGCAAGTACGTTGAAGATTAAGCGAAGAGGGTATATAATCCTTTGGTGACTGCAAATACGTGGAAAAATATTCTTTAATAAATGGAGGTAAGAGACAGCAGTGGGTCGGAGAGTTCGGGAAATTGCGGGCAAGGGGATGATGCGGGTGGTGGGATTGATGTCGGGCACTTCGGCTGATGGGGTGGATGCTGCGGTTGTCGAGATCAGCGGCCGGAAGGTTCGGCTGTTGGCATTCGAGATGTTTTCGTACCCGGCTGCATTGCGACGACGAATCCTTGGTTTGTGCCGGCCCGAGTCGGCCCGGCTGGATGATATCTGCCATTACAATTTTGTCCTGGGCGAAGTCTTTGCCGATGCGGTTATCAAGCTTTGTTCAAAGAGCGGTATATCTTTAGACACGATTGACCTGATCGGGTCGCACGGCCAGACGATTTATCATCAGCCATGCGGCAAGCGCTACGGCCGCAAGATGGTGCGTTCCACACTGCAGATCGGCGAACCGTCTGTTATCGCCCAACGCACCGGTATTACAACGGTTGCGGATTTTAGGCCTTGCGACATGGCTGTCGGCGGCGAAGGTGCCCCGCTGGTGCCGTATGCGGATTATGTTCTTTTCAAACACAAGCGGCTGACGCGCGCCGTTCAGAATATCGGCGGCATCGCCAATGTCACTTTGCTGCCGGGTGGCTGTACGCAAAATGATATTGTCGCTTTCGACACTGGTCCCGGGAACATGGTCATCGACGGTATTGTCCGCCTAATCACCGGCGGCAGGAGACGCTACGATGCAGGCGGCAAAATGGCGGCGCGGGGCACGGTCGACAAACGGCTGCTTAGCGAACTGCTCCGGCATCCTTTCTTCCGGCGGCGCCCGCCGAAATCGACCGGTCGGGAAGAGTTCGGTGCTGATTTCACTGAGCGGGTTTACCGCCGGGCCGGCAAGAAGGGCCTGGCCAATGCCGACATCGTCGCTACGGTGACAGCCTTGACCGCAAAAACTATCGCACAGGCATATCGTCGATTCGGCGCCGCAATGCCGGACGAGTTGATCTTGTGCGGGGGCGGCTCTCATAATCGCACGCTGGTTGGGATGTTGCAGGCCGAGCTGCCGGATGTTAAGATGCTCTCGACCGATGATTTCGGCATCAGTGTCGATGCCAGGGAGGCGGTTTCGTTCGCGATTCTGGCATGGGCGACGATAAAGGGGATGACGAACAACGTACCGACAGCCACCGGCGCCGAGCATCCGGTTATTTTAGGAAAGATAGTTCCGGCATGACGAAAAGACGTAAAATTCTGCCGACGACCGAGCTGCGCAACCGCGCCAGCGAAAATATCGACCGGCTCTCGACACAGCAGATCGTCGATCTGATTAATGCCGAAGATGCGCTGGTTCCCGCGGCGGTGGCCCGTCAGGGTAAGCAGATTGCCGCTGCGATTGACTTAATTGTAGCACGATTTAAAGAGGGAGGACGGTTATTTTACGTCGGAGCAGGCACAAGCGGCAGGCTGGGTGTCTTAGATGCTTCGGAGTGCCCTCCCACGTTCGGAGTGCCGCCTTCGCTGGTGCAGGGCATAATTGCCGGCGGCCGGCGTGCCCTGGTCCGCTCTGCCGAAGGGGCCGAAGATTACCCTGAAGATGGTGCTGCGGCGATAGAAAAGAAACGCGTGCGGGCAAGGGACGTCGTGGTCGGCCTGGCCGCTTGCGGCATGACGCCGTTCGTGCACGGCGCTCTCAGGCAGGCCCGGCGAATCGGGGCGACGACAATTTTCGTTACATGTGCGCCGGAGGCCGTCGTGCACATCCCCGCCGAAATTATAATAAATCCGGTTGTCGGCCCGGAGGTCGTGACCGGCTCTACGCGAATGAAAGCAGGTACTGCGACCAAACTCGTGCTCAACATGCTCACGACCGGCGCGATGATACGTTTGGGCAAGATATACGGCAACTTGATGGTGGACCTGAAGGCCACGAATGAAAAGCTGCGCGACCGCTCGGTGCGGATCCTCATGGAACTGACGGGCCTGTCGCGCCGGCAGGCCCAGACCCTGCTCAAACGGGCCGATGGACAACTCAAGGCCGCCGTCGTAATGCACTTCCGACGCGTGGATCTGGACCGGGCGATGACGATCCTGGCGGGGAACGACCAGATTTTGAGGCGGGCGATTGTGGATACCGGGGAGACAGCATGATGGCAACGAATATACGACCGTGCACCCGTATGCCGTTGCTGGTGATCGTCACACTGATGGTTTTGTTGGCGACCGGCGCGGCGCCGGCGCAAGATTCTGTCCGTTTCGACGATTTCATCAGCTCATTTCCTGCTGCCGTACAGGCCCGTGCCCGTGCGGTCTGGGAGGCGCCGCCATCTCCCGAGGCTACCGATGATTCCGCAACGACCGAGGTCTCCGGAGGGGATATCTCCGACGACGATCTGCTCGCCGCTGTCGGCGGCGCGAAGAAGGACGCCGTGCTGGCGCAGTTGAAAGAATTGCGGGCTCAGTGGAGCGCCGCCCTCGCCGAGCAAGATGAACTCGTGCAGGCCACGGCCCGCTGGACATCGTTTGCCGAACGCATAAAGGACCGCGACGACATGGGACCTGTGTATCTCCGCGCCCTGAGCGTTATACGTGAGCATCAGGTTCTGCTCCAGCAAGACGAGGTGCGCATTGCCGCCCTGGAACAGGAGATTCAGTCCCATCGCGTCGGGGCCGCCCTCGATGCCATCTCTCGCCATTTCACCACGGGGGACTGGCTCGTGATTGTCGCGTACCTCATCCTGACGACCGTGCTGGGCGGACTGCTGGCCGGCAAGCAGGCGTCGATGAAAGACTTCTTCCTCGGCGGCCGCAAACTGCCCTGGCCGGCCGTTTGCGGCTCCATCATCGCCACGGAGCTGTCGGCCGCGACCTTTCTCGTCGCCCCGGCTCTGGTCTTCTCCGCCGGCGGCGACATGACCTACATCCAACTTGCCCTCGGGACCATCCTGGCCCGTTTCATCATCGGCTACTTCTTCATCCCCGCCTATTACGAGCGTGAGATCTACTCGCCGTACGATTACATGGGTCGGCAGTTGGGCCCGCGCGTGAAGAACATCACCACCGGCCTCTTTATGATCGGCGGCATCCTCGCCCAGGGCGCCCGGGTCTATATCGCGGCCAAAGCCCTTCAGGTCGTCACCGGCACGGATGTCACCACGTCCATCGTCATCATCGGCGCTGTCTCCATCGGCTGGACCATCATGGGTGGGATCACGACCGTTGTGTGGACTGACGCGATTCAGTTCCTGCTCTTCGTCATCGGGGCCGTTGCCGCCGTGGCGTTCGCAGCGACCAGCGTCGACGGTGGTCTGGCGGCGATCGTCTCCGAGGCCCGTCACGCCGGCAAGTTCCGGGTTCTCAACCTTGATCTCAACACCTATGAAGCGTACACACTCTGGTGCGGCCTGATCGGCTTCAGCTTCTTGACCCTGTCCTCCCACGGCACCGACCAACTGCTTGTACAGCGTCTGTTCACCTGCAAGGGTCCAGAGCATGCGCGCAAGGCCATCGTCTGGTCTAGCCTGTCGCAAGTTTTGACCTTCTTACTGCTCTTTGTCGGGGCCGCAATCTTCGTTTACTACCGTCATGTCCCGCTGACGGCGCCTGAGCGGGTCGTGGTTGATGCCGACTCCATGAAGGTCTTCGCTGTCTACATCGTCGACGTAATGCCACCGCTCCTGTCCGGCCTGCTTATGGCCGCCATCTTCGCCGCCGCCATCTCCACGCTCGACTCGCTCCTGGCGGCCCTGTCCCAGTCAACCATTTCCATCCTTTATCAGCCATTCCTCAAGCCCCGGGCTTCCGAACGCCATTACGTCAGGGCTTCTCGCGTCATCGTCTTGATCTGGGGCATTCTGCTAACCGCCTTTGCCATCTACTGCGACGTCATCGCCCGCTCGTACGTCGATCTGATTCAGTTCGCACTGGCCATGGCGGCCTACACCTACGGCGGCCTGCTGGGTGTGTTCCTGCTGGCCTTCCTGCCGACGCGGCGCGACGACCTGGGTTTGCTGTGGGGTGTCCCTCTGTCCATGCTGATGGTCTTCGCCCTGAGCTGGCATCAGGCGGTCCCGCAGTGGATTGTCGTGGTGGCCGCGGCAATTCTGCTGATCCAGGCCTTTCGCCGGCTCCGGCAACAGCCCGAAAAGATCATCTACATCGCCCTGGCTGTGCTGCTGGTCCTGATCCTCAGCCTGGCCGTGGTCGGCACCACGCCCGACGGCCGACCCGTGCACATCACGCTGGCCTGGCCCTGGCACTTCCCCCTGGCGACAGCCATGACGTTCTGCCTCGGCTATCTCGTCGGGAATTGCCGCCCTGCCCGACGGTAAAGACAAGGTAGGGACGGTCCCATTCTGGGCGTCTTCCTCCTGGGACTGCTGAGACGAAGACAGGCCAATCTGACGAACATCCCAGTCATGCTGATCAGCACAGCGGTCTGCACTGTCCTGCCAATCCTGACCTGGATAGGCACGCTCCACCTCGGATAGAGCTGGCTGATTGTAATTGGTACCGGAATAACTTTCATTATTTCTGTTACTAATCGTCGAATTGCAGCCTTTATTAAGTAGACAGAGCTCTCCGACATGGTTGTTTTTAGCGTGATTGAAGCCGAAAAAGTGAAGAATCCAAAAATGCAGGAGGCTTTAAAATGAAAGCTTTACGATACATCGGAAAATGGCTCTTAAACCTCTGGAATCTGGATGCAAGCCTATCGAACGGGATTGATTCACACAAATGGGCAAGCAAAATCGAGATTATGACAAATTTGTCATGCAGGCATTGTTGAATCAATTAGTTTCTGAGCCGTAGAATCTATTTCACATTTTAAACTCCTCACCCGGTCGGCATAAATTCCCCACAGGTCGGTTCTGTCATTTACCCCCTAATTGGCATTAGATAACAGCATGCCGGATGTCTCGGCGTAGCTTGTTTTGTATCCAAGTCTACATATCAGTTGTATTTCCGCAGCGGATTCGCTATCTTATTTATCAAAGCCTTAAGCACATGGCCGTGAATCAGATAGTACTTTTTTGTTGAAGGGGATGTATCGATGACAAAAAGATGGACCGCCCAGGAGATTTTAGATTTGGCCCGGTTGTACCAGCCGGCATGTGTGCTGACCGCGGCGGCGGTTCTTGATGTTTTCAGTCCGCTGCACGCAAAACCCATGACAGCCGAGGCACTGGCGGGCAAGCTCGGCGCTGACCCGCGGGCGACAGCTATTTTACTGGATGCACTTGTAGCATTGAAATTCCTGAGTAAGCATGGCGAAGAATACAGCGTTCCTGAAGATGTGGCGGGGCTGCTGACCGAACAATCAGCCGAGAACGTTCTGCCTATGCTTCGGCATATGGCCAATGCTGTTCGTCGCTGGGCTGAGCTGCCGAAGATAGTGCAAACGGGAAAATGTCCGGAACTCACTCCGAGTATTCGCGGCGCCGACGCCGACATCGAGGCTTTTATAGGTGGTATGAACAATATCTCCAAACCGATAGCCGCCGGGGTGATAGATAAAATCCAGCCTTCGAAATATAGCCATATACTCGATATCGGCGGCGGGCCCGGTACATGGACCATTGCGTTTCTTCGTGCCGCAGATGAGGCCAAAGCGACGTTGTTTGACCTGCACGCAGTGATACCGATAGCCAGGCAGCAATTCGCCGAAGCGGGATTAACTGACAGAGTTAACCTTGTCGAAGGCGATTATAACACCGATGCTTTACCTGAGGGCGCGGACCTGGCCTGGCTTGGGGCTATTTGCCACCAGAACTCCAGAAAGCAGAACCGGGATCTCTTCATCAGGACGCATACGGCGCTAAGTGAAGGCGGTGTTATAGTCATACGAGATGTAATAATGGATCCTTCCCATACAAGTCCCACGAGCGGAGCTTTGTTTGCCATCACTATGCTTGTCGCGACAGAAGCGGGCGGAACTTACACTTTCGACGAATACCGCGAAGATCTATGTGAGGCCGGCTTTAGTGAGGTGGCATTGGTACATCGGGACGAGTTTATGAATTCCTTAATCTGTGCCGGGAAAGCTAAGAAATAACTTTTCCATCAATCCTTAGCTGGGCATTCAATGCGGAGGCAATGTTGAGTCAGAGTTTTCTGAGAAGTCCGATGACAATCGCCTCGATTCGGCAGTTGTCCGTGTAGATCGGCAGGTAATCGTCGTTGGCAGGCTGGAGCCTGGCCCGGTTCTTCTCCCTGTAGAATCTCTTGAGTGTCGCGTTCTGGTCATTCACGATAGCGACGACCAACTCGCCGTCACTGGCGATGCGGCTCCGGCGGCAGATCACGTAATCACCCTGGCGGATATCCTCGTTGATCATACTGTCGCCGGTGACCTCAAGAGCGAATATGTCATCGCCGGAGCCGAAGGCCGAGGTCAGCGACAGCGATTCGACGTTCTCGACGGCCTCCACGGGCACACCAGCCGCGACGCTCCCGGCTAAAGGGATTCCCCCGGCCTCTGTGGTATGCGTTGGAGAGCTTTGGCCTGACAGCTCGCTAAGCAATCCTTGCCCTTGCGAGCTGACCTTCAAAGAGCGAGCCTTGTTTTGGTATCCTGAAAGCAGGCCCTTTTTTCGCAGCTCGGCGAGGTGCTCGAACACGGTGCTTCGGCTGATGTCTAATTCGCAGGCCATTTCGGCCAAGGTCGGGGAATAGCAGCGGTTCTCCTGGAAACGGGCTACCATTTGCAGTAGCTGGAGTTGACGCGGCGTCAGTTGAATCGCGGGCTGTGCTGTTCTCGATCGCATCGTTCAATTTCTCCGTGTTACGGACGGTCGGTTCGTTAGGGCAATAGCTGCTGCTCAAAGGCACATCTGCACCGGCACGCTTGAGGCCGAATCCCGCGGCGAGCGCCTCGACCGCCGAGCCAAGCAATCTTACCAGAACATCCGGGCGCTGGGATGGTTCAGGCTCCCAGGCTGCGACGAAATCGCCGCCAGGCCCGAACTTGCAGAGCGGCTCAACTTGTTTTTCTCTGTCTGGTATCATATTTCTTTGATTCCCGGTTTTCAGAAATTCTTCAAATTCGTTTAGTCGCAAATGTTCTATCGGCAGGGTGTGCTAATTTACCCAAACAAAAACCGAACAAAAATAAGCCGCTTCAGTACTTTTTTTTCGCCTTCGAGTTTCTATTCTGATAGCTGTAAAAATATAGGACTACACGTAAAATATTTTCACCGCCGGTCAGTCCGGCAATTCCACACCGGTATCGAGTGTTTTGACGGATCGAGCCGGCAAAGACGTTGGCTTCGTTCGCTCGATTAGAGTAAGATATTAATGAACAAACGCAATGTTGGCGTTGAAAGCAGGTTGGCATTTTTATAAGGGAATCGTAATGAATAGAAGAGAGTTTTTGAACTGGTCCGGAATGGCTGTTGCGGGGTTGGGCGTCTCGCAGATGCTGGGCGGCGACAAAGCATTGGCCGATTCCGGCGGCTTATCGAAGTGTCGTGGAGCGAACGTGCTGCTAATTACGTGCCATGACCTGGGGCGGCATCTTGGCTGCTACGGCGTCGAAACGGTGCACACGGAGAATCTGGACGCCCTGGCCGCGAGCGGGATTCGTTTCCAGAACTACTTTTCCACTGATTGTGTGTGCAGTCCGAGCAGGGGCAGTTTCTTGACGGGGCAATATCCCCAGAGCAATGGACTGATGGGATTGACGCATAAGCCCTGGGGATGGAGCCTGAACGAGGGCGAAAGGCATATGGCGGCAATTTTGCGGGATGCCGGCTATGAAACCACACTGGTGGGACTCCAGCACGTAACGAGCGGCGACCCGCGCAAGTTAGGCTATGACAACGTATTATCGCAGAATCACAATGCCGCCGAAACGGTCCGAGCGGCGCGAGAGTTTCTTCTCGAATCGGAACGGGCCGACCATCCCTTCTATCTGGAAGTCGGTTTCTTCGAAGTGCATCGACCGTTTACGGAGGGCAAAGATGAGGAGAAAGGCGTTTTTATCCCGCATTATTTGAAGGATACGTCGGAGATTCGAGAAGATTTGGCGCGGTTCCAGGGTACGATCCGGTTCTTTGACAAGTGCGTCGGTGAGGTTCTCAATGCGTTGAAACAAAGCCCGTCGGTGGAAAAGACACTGGTTGTATTTACCTCCGATCATGGAATCCCGTACCCTGGCGCCAAGTGGTCTCTTTATGAACCTGGAATCCAGACACCCCTGATCATGTCCCAGCCCGGGACGGCCCTACAGGGCGGTAAGGTTTACCATCAGTTGATGAGCAACGTGGATTTTCTGCCCACGCTGCTGGACCTGCTTGGCGTCGAGATTCCCGAAAATCTCCAGGGATGCAGCTTCAAAGAGGTCATCGAAGGGACAACGGCAAAATCGCCCCGGCGTGAGGTTTTTGCACAACGGACAAGTCATGCTCTTCGCGATAACACATCCAGAGCCATACGGACGGACCGCTATAAACTCATCCGCTATTTCGAGCCGGGCCGGGTGATTGAATTTCCAACAGATGCCGCGCCGCAGAGGGTGGCCGAGCATACGGAGCGGCCGAGGAGAAAAGCCGGCCAAAGACCCGTCGTGCAGCTCTTCAATCTCAAGGATGACCCGCACGAACGAAACGATCTGGCGGCGCTGCCGGAGTACGCGGAGATAGTCCGGGATTTGTCGGATCGGCTTTGGCACTGGATGGAGCAGGTGGGCGACCCGATTTTGAAAGGGCCGCTGGCTACGCCGTACTACAGGCAGGCGATACAGGATTATCATCGGTTCCGGCAGCAAACGCAGAAATAGCTGGGGCGGGCGATTGCTTTCGCATCGGAAAATCTTTGATTTTAAGTTCGGCTCTACTTAGACTATGAGTATCTTTTTGTACCGGTATACCTCTGCCGGTTTTAAATTGTTTGATATCTATAACCGTAAATAGAAAGTCAGGAGATCGAATGAGTCAGATTACAGTCCGTTCCGATAGCTGCGATTCAAACCGGCGTGGTTTGTTTTTTCATTGCCAGGTTGTTTCACGGCATTCTTTAGTATGCTTAAGTCTCATCGCGGTAGTTCTGGCTACTATAATTTCAGGTGCCGGTTGTCAGCCGTGTGCTATTTGTTCCGAGAATGATGGCTGGGAGTCGTTGTTTAACGGAAAAGACCTGACCGGATGGGTCGTCAAATGCAAACCGGCCGACGCCGACAAGCAATTCTGGCGGGTCGAGAACGGAACGATACTCGCAGATTCGATGGCCGTCAAAGAGCATGATTACATCTGGCTGCTCACGGAACAGCAGTACGGCGACTTTATCCTGCGCCTGCGTTTCCAGGCTTATCGCGACAATCCGGGCAACAGCGGCATCCAGATTCGCAGCCGATACGACGATCAGGCGGGCTGGCTGGACGGCCCCCAGGTCGATATTAACCCGCCCGGTCCCTGGCGAACCGGCATGGTCTGGGACGAGACAAGGGACGTCAAGTGCTGGCTTTATCCCGATGTCCCAAAGGGCGAATGGGTCGATCCGTCAATGGCGCCGCAGGAGATGGTTTTTTATTACAGCGATGAAGGGCCCGGCTGGAACGACTTGAAAATCAAGGCTGTCGGTACCATGGTCACCGCCCACCTGAATGGTGTAAAGGTTACGGAATACGACGGTGCCGGCGTGCTCGATGACGATGTGCACAAGGCTCGGAACGTCGGCCTTTTGGGCCATATCGCGATGCAGATACACACGGGCGATCTGCTGAGAATCCGCTACAAGGATATTTACATAAAAGACCTGTCGAACTGATGACTTGCCGACTTGTAGAGTTCAAGATATTTTTGGCCTGTGTCCGATTTAGGGCAGGCTGCGCGGTTCGGCTCCAAGCAGATGACGTACGAAAAAATCCATGCGCCGGCGGCTGGCGTAGGGGGTTTCTCCAACGCCATGACCGCCGCCCGGAACGATCAGCATATCGAAATCTTTGTCCGCTTTGATAAGCGCATCGACAACCTGCATGGTTGAAGCGGGATCGACGTTCCTGTCGAGTTCACCGACGGTCAGCAGCAGTTTGCCCTGCAGTTTGTGCGCCTGAGTAACGTTCGATTGCTCTTCGTAATGCGGGCCGATGGGCCAGCCCATCCACAACTCGTTCCACCAGATCTTGTCCATTCGGTTATCATGGCAGCCGCAGTCGGCGACCCCGACTTTGTAGAAATCGCCGTGCGCCAGCAGAGCTCGCAGCGTGCTTTGTCCGCCGGCCGAACCGCCGAAGATGCCGACTCGCGTCAGGTCCATGTAAGGGTACCTGGCCGCGGCAGCCTTCATCCACGGAATCCGGTCCGGAAAGCCCGAGTCGCCGAGATTCTTCCAGCACACATCGTGAAACTCCTTCGAGCGATGCGAAGTACCCATACCGTCCATTTGAACAACGATGAAACCCAGTTCGGCGATTGCATGCTCGCGAGTCCGGAGGCCGAACGATTTCGGCACAAAGGCGCCATGCGGGCCGGCATAGATTTTCTCGATCACGGGGTATGTTTTGCCGGGATCGAAATTGCTCGGGCGGATGATGATTCCATAGATGTCTGTTTTGCCGTCCCGGGCTTTTGCAACAAATCGCTCGGTTGCTCGCCAGCCGGTTGCCAGCAGCATGCTCCAATCGGCCCGTTCCAGTTCGAAGATGAGCTTTCCGTCCTCAGTGCGGCGCAGCTCCGTCACAGGCGGCTGATCGACGCGTGACCATCGGTCGAGGAAAAAACGCCGGTCAGGTGAAAACGTAATATCGTGTGTACCATTACTGTGGGTCAGAACCACCAAACCGGAGCCGTCGAAGTTTATACGGCAGAAATGTATGTAATAAGGATCCTGCTCGGGCCGAATCCCGCCGGCTTGAAACCAGATTTGCCGTTTTTCTTCGTCCACGCTGTCAACTTGCCGGACGATCCACGGGCCACTGGTGATCTGGTTTTTGACGTTTCCCGTTTCGGCATCGTAGAGATAAAGATGGTTCCAGCCATCCCGCTCCGACATCCAGATGATTTCATTTATATCGTCAAGGTAATGACTGAATTGCTTGCCGGAGTAGTCGATAAAAGTCTTGCTCTGTTCATCAATAACGGCATGGGGCTGGCCTGTCGCGGTGTCCACACTGATGATACGCAACACCTGGTGGCCGCGCTGGTTATAGAGGAAAGTGAACCGGCTCGAATCAGGCGCCCAGCGAATCTCTGAAATACTCCATGGATTCGGGAACAGTTCATCCGTGATTGCGATGTGACGTTTGTCGGAGAGGTGGAACAGATGGGGTTTGTGGATCGGAATCCGGTCGCCGGGTTTGAGATATGAATAATTGTGGAGTTTGGGCTGCAACTGGTCATCGGGTGACGATTCGATCAGATAGACCTTTCTCTCGTCGCCTTTACGCGTGCGCAGCACGAGAAGTTTAGTCGAATCGGGCGACCAATGGAATCGGTCCGAATAAGCATCCTCCTCGGTACCATCCTCGGTCAGTGCTATCTCTTCATCCGTTTCGAGATTCCGCACGTAAAGATTGTAGTCCCTGATGGACGCCGACCATTTGCCGTCGGGAGACTGTGCTTGTGATCTTGGGCTCCTCGGTTCTCTCTCTTCCCTTTTATTGGCGGCCTCACGAATCGTCTGTTCATCTATTATTGCATCGGCGGCTTCTTCCTCGGCCATAAACGTGACCAACGCTGTCCCATCCTTGTCCGTTACCAGCCAGACGTGCCCGGCAAAAGTGTGCTGGCGATGCTGGTCACCGGCGGTTAATGTAGCGTAGTGTTTTCGCTGCCGCTCGGAGTCTATCCAATAGATGTCAACATCCTTCTCAGTGCGATTGATAAAGGTAATCGATGTTTCCTCACCGGTTCGCCGGCTTGATTGCGGCCGGCGGAGTGGCTCAAGTGACGAGGTCGCCCGTTCGTCCCCGGATGTTGCTTCAATCTTATAAGAGTTCAAATCGCATTTCCACCAACTGTTGTCGTAGCTGAACGTAAGCGATGAGCCGGTTTCATCGAATGTCAAACGGTCGATGGCAAGCTTCTCGGCCTGTATCTTTTGATTGGCGGCCTTTGCCAGCGATGCGGCCAGTCGTTCGTGGTTGAACGCATACTGCCGGATCCCCTTCTCGGTGTCGACGAAAATGAATTCACGTTTGTTCTCAGGTAAATCGTTACGATACCAGAACTGCTTATTGTTCTTCATCCAGTGGGCGGTTACCCGGTCTTTGAACACTTTATTGGCGGTTGTTTCGCGCAGATTCAGCGCCCGCTCATAATCCCTGCGCGTGCCCTGGGCCCAGACGTGTTGAGCGGCAAGAAATGGCACTAAAAGAATGGTTGCCTGGATAACGGTTTTTAGTTTTAAGGGAACGTTCATATTTTGTTTCTTCCTATTGCCTGTACATAATACTTCTGGAGGATCAACTATTCAGCCAACTTCACTATCGCTGGCATAGACTACTCTTACAAAGATGTTGCGTCAACCTCCGGTTTTGTACGGACCTGGATAGACGTTTCTTTGTCGATCTGGTAATATAGAGGCTCAGCAGATTGAACTATATTGAAAATCTCAATTGAAGGAGCTTGTCAATGAAGTGGGAAACAAAAAAAACCATCGTTGAGGTAGATTGTCCATTATTTAACTGTAACGCATCAGGTGCGGCAATAATGCTGCTGTTGACTGTGGCTTTTTGTCTGGCTGCTGCAAATGCCGAGGCGGCCTGGCAGCGTAAAAGCAGCTCGACCGGAGATATGCCGACCCCGAATGACGGCAAGCAGCAGACGTGCTGTCTGATACTGGACATCGACAAAGACGGCGTCGACGATTTCGTCGTGGGCGAACGAACGCAAACGCCGTCCGTAGTCTGGTACAAATATAACGGAAAAGGCTGGGACAAATTCGTAATTGACAATACGAGAAAAAATCCCGAGGCGGGCGGCGACTGCTGCGATATCGATCGTGACGGTGACCTGGATATTATCCTGGGCCAGGATGCCAGCGGCAATGCGATCTGGTGGTGGGAGAATCCGTATCCGGATTTCTCGAAGCCCTGGACGTGCCGGCATATTAAGAACTCAGGCGGCAAGAAACATCACGACCAGACCGTCGGAGACTTCGACGGGGACGGGCAGGTGGAATTCGTCTCGTGGAATCAACTGGCTAAAAAACTGCTGCTCTTTGAAATCCCATCGAATCCAAAATCGATAGGGCCCTGGCCATCGACAACAATATATGAGTGGTCCTCAGGGCTTGAACGGGAAGGTTTTCCATCAATTCCCGTGGATATCGATCTGGATGGCAAAGTCGATCTTGTCGGCGGAGGGCGATGGTT
>Ga0210003_1001464_pt1 | contig 20831 bp, 17 predicted proteins | sample LantaG_FD_182804 | JGI IMG/M metagenome (GOLD analysis project Ga0210003, IMG submission 182804) | Deep subsurface microbial communities from Baltic Sea to uncover new lineages of life (NeLLi) - Landsort_02402 metaG (SPAdes) (version 2) | ecosystem: Environmental > Aquatic > Marine > Oceanic >... | reverse complement strand
TCGAGGAAGGGCTGGAGCGCCGCGCGCGTGAGGAACTTGCCGGAGCACTCGAGGACGAGGTCGATGCCGTCCAGGGGGACCTGGGAGGGGGGGTGGAGAGAAGAGAGAGAGAGAGAGAGAGAGAGGAAGGGGGGAAAGGTTGAGTGGAAGAAAGAGAGGGAGGGAGAAGAGAGAAGAGGAAGAGGTCGAACGAAAACGGAAAAAAAAAAAAAGTATCTCTTTTACCTCTGCCGGCGTCTTCGCCCTGGAGAACCTGAAGGTCGACTCCTTCCCGCCCGCGGTCCTGATCGAGAACGACTCCCCGTCCTCGGCGACCGACGTGCTCCCGAACTTGCCGATGGTCGAGTCGAACTCCAGCAGGTAGGCCGCGGACTCGGCCACGGCCAGCGGGTCGTTGACGGCGACGACGTCGAAGCAGGCGAGGTCGACGCCGCCGAAGCCGAGCGCCCGGCGGAGCGCGAGCCGGCCGATTCGGCCGAAGCCGTTGATGAGGGCGCGGGGGCGCCTGGGTGCTTCTGCCATATCGTTCCGATTGGAAAGGTCGAAACTTTCTTGGTCTTCTGTGTCGTTCTGGTGCGTTGGCTGGGTGGGATTGTAGTCGCGAGAGGGCTTCAATGCTGTTAATATGATTCAGATAGGAAAAAAGTAGTGAATTTTTCACTTTTTTCAGTTTTTTTCTCTCAAAAATTTATTCTTATATTCCAATCGCGAGCTCTCGATTTCGCCAACCCCGCTCAGCGACGATGCCTCCTCCAGCGTGCTGCCCCGAAGGAGGCACCACCAACACATGCGTACCAACACAGCAAGCCACGAAGAAGAGCAAGAGCGAGCCCCCGGCCTGGATGGCGCGCTCGAGCGTCGACAGCATCCCCGACGCTGACCGCGTCATCAAGCCGGGCGCCGTCGTGCTTTTGAGGGCCGATCTCAACGTCCCTCTCTCGGCATCCGCCGCCGTCCTCGACGACGCCCGGGTCGTCGCGGCGGTGCCCACGATCCTCTACCTGACCTCGAGAGGGGCCAAGGTGCTGCTGCTGACGCACATGGGGAGGCCCAAGAACGGACAAAGGGAGCCGGGACTGACGACCGACGCGTTGGTTCCCGTGCTCGAGGCAGCCCTAAAAAAGGCGACAGAAGAAGCCGGCGCAGCAACAGCAGGCTCTGCTCCTTCTGTTCCTCCCGTCACCAAGATCGACGACTGCGTGGGCCCCCTGGTCGCTGCCGCCGCTGCCTCCTGCCCCGACGGCGCCGTGGTGCTCCTCGAAAACGTCAGATTCCACGCCGGAGAAGAAAAAAACGACAGGAGCTTCGCCGAGGAGCTCGCCGGCGGCGTCGGCGGCAAGTTGGATTCCTCTTTCCCTCCTTCTCCTCCTCTCCAGATCTCGCTCTACGTCAACGACGCCTTCGGCGCCGCCCACAGGGCGCACGCCTCGACCGAGGGCGTGGCCCGAGTCCTCAGGGAGCGCGGCGTGCCGTGCGTGGCCGGCCTGCTGCTCCGGTCCGAGCTGGCCAAGCTCGGGAGAGTTTTGTGTTGTCCTCGCAGGCCGCTGGTCGCGCTGGTCGGCGGCTCGAAGGCCTCGACCAAGCTGGCGACGATCGAGAGGCTGGCCGGGCACGCTGACGCCGTCGAGCTGATGGGGGGCCTGGCGGCGACGTTCATCGTCGCGGACGGGGGGAGCGTCGGGGCGAGCAGAGTGGAGGACGGGTCCGTCGCCGATGCGAGGGACCTGCTGCTCCGGTCCAGAGCCAGAGAGGAGGGAGGGGAAAAGGAAGAGAAGGAGGAAGCTCCCCCCAAGAGCAGCAGCGGGGGCTGCTGCGGCCCGAAGAAAGGCGACGACGTCGACGGAGAACCGCCCTCCTCGAAGACGAACAAGCGAAAAAAACTGGCTTCGATCTCGCTGCCGATCGACGCCGTCGCCGCGAAGTCCCTGAAGCCCGAGGACGCCGCCGCGGCCGTGGTCGTCCCCGCTTACAGAATCCCGGAAGGCCTCTCAGCCTACGATGCGGGACCCGAGACGGTGGCCGCGATCAAGGCCCTGGTGGAGGCGGCGGGCACCGTTGTCTGGAACGGTCCCGCCGGGGTCTTTGAAATCTCGCCCTTTGGCGCGGGCACGAGGGCGATCGCGACGGCGCTCGCGGAGCTCTTTGGGAAAGTGGAGACGATCGTCGGCGGGGGCCACTCTGTGGCCGCCGTCAACGAGGTCCCGGGGCTCGCGGACAAGTTCGGGCACGTCTCCACGGGTGGGGGGGCGTCGCTGGAGCTGCTGGAGGGCAGGGAGCTGCCCGGGGTCGTGGCGCTCGACGAGGGGGCCGGGCTGGCCGGGGTCTGCGACTGAGAAAGAAAAAGAAAAGAAAAGAAAAGATTTTTTTCTCTCTCTCATTTTTTCTCTCTTCGAGGAGGCCACACTCTCTGTCTATTCCCCTCGCTTGTCTGTTGTATCACTCTCTGCGGGGGGGTTCCGTGCGCGACTGTAAAACAGAAACGGAGGGAATCTTTTGCCCCCGCCGAAGAAAGAATAGAGCTCGTGCCTCTCTCTCACTTTCCCAGATCGAAAAAAAAGGACATCGATACCTTTCTCTGGTCCCCATTGCGCCCTTCAATTCAGGGGAAAATGCACCGCGCCTTCACGACAGAGGCGAGCGGGGAAGATGAGCGCGTTTTGGAGAGAATCAGGCTTGCGTGCCCCGTCGTGATTCCTCCCCCTGGGGGCTCGGAGCTGCGATGCAGGTTTCCGTCGGCGGCGAATGATGCAATTGCCGCCGCCGACGCCGCCGCTGGCAACCCGAAAACCTCGACCTCGACTTCCAGCGCCTGCTACGACCCCGCGACGGGCCGGGCCACCTGCGTGCCCCCCTCCGGGGTCGCCGCCGGCTCCGACCCCTTCGTGCTCGAGGACTGCTCCTCGGGGAAAGAGCTCTACCGCGGGACAGGCGAGGTCATCAATGAAGGAGAAGAAGAGAAGAAGAAAAACGGACAAGCGACGACGCTCCCACCTCCTCCCCGTTCCAGTCTCCGCGCCCGCCTCTCCTCCTCGTGCGGCGGCGCCCTCCTCCCCTACTCCATCATCTCCCTCTCGTACGTGCTCTTCACCACCACCGACGGAGCAGTCAGGATGATCGTGCTGCTCCACGCCTACGCGCTGGGCTTCTCGGCGATGGAGCTCGCCGGCGTCTTCGCCGCGTACGAGGCCGCGGGCGTCGCCGTCAACTTGTTGGCGGGCATGGCGGGCTCGAGGTTCGGCATCAAGGCGACGCTGCTGGCCGGGCTCACTTGCCAGCTGGCGGCCCTGGGGCTGCTCGCCGGGTGGCAGACGGGGTGGAGCAGGACGACGGCGATCCTGTACGTCACGTTATCCCAAATCCTCAACGGCGTTGCGAAAGATCTGACGAAGCTGGGAGGCAAGACGGTCACCAAGCTGGTGACGCCGGACGAGAAGCAGTCGAAGCTCTTCAAGCTGGTCGCGTTAGTCACGGGGATGAAGAACTCCGCAAAGGGCTTTGGTTATCTTTTGGGTTCCGGTTTGCTCTCCGTTTCCTATCTGGGCGCCATCGGCTTCATGGCTGTCTTGATCCTGGCTGCCTACCCCTGGGCTTGGATCGGGCTCGACTGGCAGCTGGGCAGATCCTCAAAGGGGAAAGGCCTGACGCTGAGATCGGCCCTCACCGTCAACAGGAGAGTTGGGACTCTTTCTCTTGCCCGCTTCTTCTTGTTCGCTTCGCGCGACCTCTGGTTCGAGGTCACTTTGCCTTACTTTCTGAGGGACCCGGCCTCGGGCATAGGTTGGAGCCGCGTGGCCGTCGGAGGCTTCCTGGCGGGGTGGATCATCGTCTACGGCCAGGTCCAGTCCTGGTCGCCCTCGCTTGTCCTAAAACCCCTGCGGCAGTCTCCGCCCAACAAGAACGCCGCAGCGCTTTGGGCGTCGCTGCTGGCCCCGCTGCCTGCCGCTGCGGCGGTGGCGCTCGTCGTCGGAGGGAGGCCCGGGGCGAGCCCTGCGCTCTTTGGCGCCGGGCAGGCCTCGCAGGCCGCGGCCGTGGGAACCCTCACGACCATTCTCTACCTCTTTTGCGTCGTCTTCGCCGTCAACTCGGCGGTGCATTCCTATCTGGTGGTGCGCTACGCCGAGGGTGACAAAGTGGCGTCGACCGTCGGCTTTTACTACATGTCCAACGCCGGGGGAAGACTGGTCGGCACCGTTCTTTCGGGTGTCATCTACGATTTCGGTAAAGGAAATCTCCCGCAGAGGTTCGGGGAGTGCCTGGCGGTGGCTGCGGTGTTTGCAGCGGTGGCTGCAGGCGTGGTGAGCCTGATCGGGGAGAAGGAAGGGGAGGAAGGCGGCAAAGGGCTGAGGTGCGGCCCCTGCCTGAGTTGCCTGATGGGAAAAGAAGAAGGAGAAGGAGCCAAGGACGAGGAGGAAGCAGCAGGAGGAGCGTCAGCGGCAAGCTCTGCTGCTGCTGTGTCTCCGACCGAAGAGCCCAAGCCGGAGCTCGCGGCTCGCTGAGGAGGGAGGGAGAGAGGCCCCTTTGTAAAAAGAAATCGAGGTCGAGGTCGATGAGGTCGAAAAATTCATTTCTCTTTGTTCGTCGTCGTCGTTTCGTTCGAGAAAGAGAAGGGAAAAAAACACCTCAAATCATGTCCTCCGAACCAGACCCCGCGGCGCTCCTGCTCCCCAACGCCTGGCCCCTGTACTTTGACGAGGAGTACGATGCCGAGGACCGCCGACGCATGCTGGTGGCCGAGCTCGTGGCCTTTTTCGCGAGCCAGCAGGGCGCCCGCTTCTTCTCCCTGAACAACCGATGCGTCCGGAGCGTCGGTGGCGGCGCCGGGCAGAGCGGCGCCAACGTGGCGTTCTCGTTGGACTACGACGACCTGTCCGCGGCGTGCGGCTCGGCCGACCTCGTGGCCAGTCTCGAGGTGCAGCCGGTCGAGGGTTTGGCGTGCCTGGCTGCCGCGGCGCACGAGGTAAGAGAAGAAGGAGAAGGAGAGCATTGAAAGAATGAGAGAGGTGAAGGTCTGAATGCGTTACAGCGCGTTCGCGCCTCTTTCGGGGCCTCGTGAGGAGCTCCTTGTGTTCGAGGAGGTAGCCACGCAACTCAAGCGCTCAGAGCAGTCGGTGAATCGGGAATTCAATGGGGTTTCGTGCCCCAATTCGAAGCGCGGTAGAGAGCAACAAAGAAGGTCGACGATGAGCATTTCGTCGCTCTTCCCTCGCTCGCTCGCTCACCTCTCTCTTTCTCAACCTCGACCTCTCAACCTCTCGACCCCCTCGACAGACGATCTTCACCACCCGCCCCGAGCTCGCCCGCGCCCTGGGCCTCGGCTCCTTCTGCGGGCCGACCAACGTCTCTTCCTCTTCTTCCTCCATTTCTTCTCAATCTCAAGCTCACCCGCGGGTCAGGCCGAGGCTCGTGCGGATGACGCCGGCGCAGACGCGCGTCCGCGCGCTCCGCGCGCCGGCCATCGGCCGCCTCGTCTCCGTCACGGGCACGGTCGTGCGCGCCTCGGGCGTGAAGCCGCTGCCGACGGCGGTCGGCTTCGAGTGCGCCTCCTGCGGCGGCGTGTCGAGGGTGCCGCTGGACGCCGGGAGGTGGGCAGGGGCGCCGAGGGCGTGCTTTGGAGGAGGAGGAGGCAGCAATGGCAATAACTGCCGCGGCAAGAGGTTCTTCCCGGACCTGGCTTCCGCGGAGACCGTCGACTGGCAGAGGCTGAGGCTGCAGGACCTGCCCGTCGACGGGGTAGGCGGTGGGATGAGGAACGAGGCGAGCGGAGAAGGAGGAGGAGGAGGAGGAGACAATGATAACGTCGACGACGACGACGACGCCCCCGGAGCGGCGCCCGCGGCAATCGACGTCGACCTCTCTGCCGACCTCGTCGCGAGCTGCGCCCCCGGGGACGTCGTCACCGTGGTGGGGCTCGTCCGCGTCTGCTCCGCGTCGAGCTCCGCAGGCTCCTCCGCATCTTCCTCGGGCGCGGCGAACAAGGCCGGGCTCTACGTCGCGTACATCGATGCGATTTCTGTCGAGCGCGCCGGCGCGAGCTCTTCTTCGATTTCTTCAAACCCTCACGGATCCGGCCCCGGATCCTTGGGCCTCCTCGGAGGAGCAGGACGCTCGAACGCCGAAGAAGACAACGACTGCTACTACGGCGACGAAGAGGGAGAGGAAGGAGAAGAGGAGGGCGACGCCCCCTCCGGCACCGCTTCCTTCTCGCGGCGCGACCTCGCCTTTGTCGTCAAGTTTCTTTCCGAGGTCGGGAGGACCTCCGATGCCGCCGGCGGCGGGGCCTTCAGGCACCTGGTGCACGCGCTGGCTCCGGGAGTCTACGGCCACGAGATGGTGAAGGCGGCACTGGTGCTGGCGCTGTTTGGTGGGGTCGGGAGCAAGAAGAAGAAGAATGGAGAGAAGAAGAAGAAGAAGAAGAAAAAGAGGAACGGCGGCGGCGAAGAGAGCTCTGACGACGACGACGAAAACGAGAACGAAGAACCCCCTTCTTCTTCTTCTTCTTCCTCCGCCCCTCGCCGCCGCTCGGAGATCCACGTCCTCCTCTGCGGCGACCCGGGCCTGGGAAAGTCCCAGCTCCTCAAGGCGGCCGCGGCGGCCGCCCCTCGCGGCGTCTACGTCTGCGGCGCTGCCGGCTCCGCTGCCGGCCTGACGGCCACTGTCTCTCGCGACCCGCTGACGGGCCAGGCGACGCTCGAGGCCGGGGCGCTGGCGCTGGCGGACAGGGGCGCCTGCTGCGTCGACGAGTTCGACAAGCTGGCCACGGACCCGGGGTCCTTGTTGGGCGCTTTAGAACAGCAGGAAGTGGTGGTGGCTAAAGCAGGGGTGCTGGCGAGGCTGCCTGCGAGGGCGAGCTTGCTGGCCGCTGCCAACCCGGCCGGCGGCTCTCACGATTCTTCGAAAACCCTGGCGGAGAACGTCGCTCTCCCTCGCGCCCTGCTCTCGCGCTTCGACCTGGTGTTCCTGATGGAAGATAAACCCACGCCCGCTGCCGACGCGGCGCTGGCTGCTCACGTGCTGGCGCTGGCCTCGGGCGCCGGGGCGGCGGGGGCGAGGGCCGCGGCGGAGGCGGCGCTGGCTCTCGGCGGTGGCGTCCACGGCCGCGGCCTTGCAGCTGCTGCGCCGATGAGGCGCCTCCTGCCGCCGCCGCGGCAGGCATCTTCTTTGCCCTCCTCGACGCCGCTGCCGTTGCTCTTGTCCTTGCCCCCTCCTGCGTCGCAGGCGACCCCCGGGGGAGGGTGGGCAGGCGAGAGGGAGAGGGAGAAGCAGCAGCGGCAGCAGAGGCAGCGCTGGCATGGAAAGAACAAGAACAACGGCAACAACGAAAACGGAACCGAAAACCAAAACCCTCCCTTCTCCTCCCTCCCTCTCGCCGAGCGCCTCATCACCCCCTTCCCCGCCGACGCAGACCCCATCCCCCGCGACCTATTCCGCGTCTACTGCGCCTACGCCCGCGCCCACTGCCACCCGCGCCTGTCGCGCGAAGCCAAGAGCGCGCTGCGGGACTCTTACCTGGGGATGCGCGAGGCCGCGGCGGCCGCGGGGGCGCGCCACGTCACGCCGCGCGCGCTGGAGGCGCTGGCCCGCCTCGCCGAGGCCAGGACGAGGGCGGACCTGCGCTCCGTCGTCACCAGGGAGGACGCGGAGGACGCCGCGGAGCTCGCCGGGGCGGCGCTGGGCGTCGGCGGCGGCGGCAACGGCGGGGCCGCCAGTTGCGGGTGGGGGCTCGCCGCCGACGAAGCAGCGAATATGACTTCTTCGAAAAACGGCCGGGGGCGCGCGGCGGCCCGCGCCGAGGCGGAGCGCTTCCTGGCCGCCGCCTCCAGGGCGGCCGTCGCCAGGGGGTCCGACGTCTTCTCCGCCGGGGAGCTGTGCGCGCTGGCGGACGCGATCGACCTCGACGTCACCGACGTGCCCTCGCTGCTCGAGACCTTGAACGAAAAAGGAGAGCTGCTGAAGAGGGGCGGCGGGGCGTTCTCGGTGGCGAGGGCCAAGGCGGCGATCTCGAGGGCCGAGGAGAGGCAGGGGGCGTACAATAATAATGGTAATGGCGGTGGGAATGAAAACTCGAGGCCGCTGTTTTGAATCTTTCTTTTGTAAATTTTTTACCTCTTCTTTTTTGAAATTTCAATTTTCTCTCGTCTCTTTTTTTTTCTCTCTCTCTCTCTTTCCCCCGCAAAAAGAACAAGATCCTCAAATGATCCCTTCACAGGCGGCCGAGGCGGCAGCCAGCAGCGCGCACACCGACCCCTCCCCGAGCTCCCGCTCCCTCTCCCTCAGCGACGCCAGCGCCGGAGACAGGTCGGCGTCCGACCGCGGCGCGGCGAGCTTGGTGAGCCGCAGCCTCTGCTGCTGGTCGTTCCCGCAGGAGCGCGGCCAGGAGCGCGGGACGGAGACCGTGGCCTCGACGCCGCACGACAGCACCGCCACGAGCTCGCTGCTGCTGGCGCTCGAGGTGGGGTTGGCGAGGCTGCTCAGCGGCGTGGTGATCGCGAAGGCCGCCGCGGCCTCTTCCAGGAGCTCGAGGCGTTTCAGCCTCGCAGACGCGCGGGCGGAGACCTCGGCGACCGCCGCCGCGGGGGCCCCGGCACCGCCGACGCCGCCGGCCAGGGCCCCCGCGGCGGCGGCGGCGACCGCGGGGATGTCAGAGACGTCAAAGTGCGGCGGGCGGAGCTCGACGGAGACGACCGTGGGCCCGTTGGAGTTTGGAGAAGAGTTTGGGTTTGAGTTCGAAGAGGTCGAGGTCGAAGAAGAGGTTGAAGAGCTCGCCATTTCTCCCAGGTGCAGCACGAGGGAGTACCGCTCCGAAGGTGGAGGCCCGGCGGCGACACGCTCGCCTCCTCCGTCGCAGGCGTCGGCAGAGGCCAGCAGCGACAGGGTGAGAGCCGCCGTGGGGTTATTGCCGTTGCCGTTCTTCTTCGACGACGCCAACGACGCCGACGACGAAGAGGGCTTGAGGTCGACAAAGCGGACGCCGCTGAGCGCGGACATCAGCGCCGCCGCCTCGTCGCACCACGTCGCGGCCTCGGCGAGCCTCTCGTCGGCCGTCGCGGAGGGCAGGATCGAGCTGGAAGAAGAGGAAGGAACGGAAGAACCTCCTCCTTCTTCCGAGACCATCCTCTCGGCCTCTGCCCCGAGGCTCGCCGCCTCGGCCGCCTCAGACGCCGCGGCGGCGCTCAGGCTGGCGGCCTCGGCCTCGGCGGCGGCGATGCGGGCCTCGAGCTCGCGGGCGCGCTGGTCCTCCGCGGCGAGCTCGGCGGCGGCGGGGGCGTTGGCCGTGGTGGCGGCCTCGGTCTCTTCGTCTTGCTCCTCGACCTCGGCAACATGGGTCGTCGCCGTCGCCTCCTCCGCTTCCTCTCTGGCCAGCTCCAACTCCTCCAGGGCGCGGGCCACGGTCGCCCTCTCCTCCTCGAAGGCCGCGTGCGCCTCGCAGACGCGGTCCACCAGGCCCCTCAGCGCGTCGGCGGCGGCCCCGTTGGCGGCCTTGGCGGCCTTGGCGGCGGCGCCGAACTCGGCAGCCTGAGACTCAAACTCGGCGAGGCGGGCCGCCTCTCCGCCGTCGGGCCCTCCCTCGGCCAATCCGTCGATGAATCCGTCCTTCACGTCGTAGAGCGTGAAGGTGTTTTTCAGGGAGGTGAACTGGCGCTTGAGGCGGCGGAGGTCGGACTCTCCGGCGCCCGGCGCGGCCTCCTCGGCGGCGGAGCGGATGCGGGCAAAGCGCTCGTCGGCGGCGTCGAGGGCGGCCAGGGCTCTGTGGAGTGAGTTTTTTTTAGAGTGAGATAAGATGGAAAAAGCGAAAGAGCAGGGCGGCGTGCAGCAGCAGGCGCGGGGCGAGAGGGCGAGAGGGCGCGTTTCGTTGTCGAGGTGGAGCGAAGGAGGTCGAGTTTTTTTCCCTCCTTTCGTCGACATCGTCGTCGCCGTCGCTCGTCGCCGCGGCGGACACATGCAACCCCAGTCGCGCTCGCTTCTCGTCCTCTTCTCGGTTCTTTTCAGCTCCAAATCGCATCTCTCTGGACAGATCACGTCAAGAACTCGTTCACGGAGGCGAGAACACGACCATTCGAGGCGCCTCTCAGTGAGAGAACGAGAGGAGAAAAAAAGGAGCTGTCGAAAAAAGAGCGGATGGTTCGATTCAACAACGCCGCGCGTTCAGTCCAAATGCTTCCTTTCCCCCTCTCTCTCTCTCTCTCTCTCTCTCTCTCTCCCCTCCCTCCTCTCTCTCTCACCGCTTGAAGTTCTCCACGCTGGGCTCCTCGAGCGCGAGCTTGACGTCTCCGCGCCCGCCCGTGGCGAGCAGAGGGTCGCCGCCGTCGTCAGGGTGCAGGGAGACCGCGGCAAAGTCGAGGCGCTTGACGACTTCGGCTGCCATCGTTGTTGTTTTCTTTCTTTCTACGGAGGCGAGGGGCGCTTCTTCTTGTTCTTGGTTCTTGGCGCGAGCGAGTGGGGGTCGAGGCGAGAGAGCTGTCGACGACCTTCTGCGTGCTTTTGTGCGAGTGAGAGAGCAGAAAAGGCGAGGGCTGAGGCCAGGACGGTGAGTGAGAGAGTGAGAGAAAAAGGAGTTGTGAGAAGAAGAGTCGAAAAACAAAGACGACAGCTGCGATGAAAATTCGAAACACCCTCTGCTGCTCTCAACCACTCCTCGCTCGGCTCGCTCGGACGAGGGCGCAAGAAAAAAAAAGCTCTTTCTGCGTTCCCCCCTCTTTCTGCTTCTCCGGCGATCCATCCGTTGGGATCGACAATCTCATCCTCCCACGATGCACAGCTCAACATCATCTCTGCGCTCGCTGGCCACGCCGGCGAAGCAAGGCAGAACCGCGACGCCATCGGGAAGGAAAGATGCGACCTTTGTCGGCCGTCGCCATCGCCACCGCCGCCATCGACTCGCCTCCCCTCTCCTCTATCCGCCTCTCCGCGCCCTGGATGACGACGACGACGACGGCTCCCTGCCTCCCGACTGGGACGCGGAGATGAGCCTCTTCCGCGCCCGCCTGTCCAGGCCGGCGCAGGCCGCGACGCTGCGCCAGCTCGAGGCAAAGGTCGAGCGCGGCAGCGTGCTGGCCTCGTCGGCGGCAAGCGGGATCGCGGTGGTCTCGGGCCTGGACAACGACGCGCCCGTCGGGACGGAGCTGGCGTTCTCCAACGGCGTGCGAGGGTGAGATTGGGGGGTTGATAGAGTTTGCGTGATGCGTGTTGAAGAGCCGACAGAAGCGCTTCTTGGAGCGAGAGAGAGAGAGAGAGAGCGAGCGAGAGAGCGAAGAGAGAAAGGAGGCTTCGATTCCATCAACGCCGATGGACCGACGAACGAAAGAAGCAAAAAAACTCAACCCCAACGCCGACCTTCATTCTCTTCTCCTCCACTCCCACCACCAAAACCCCACAACGACAGCGCGCTCCTCTGGCGCCGATCCGACAACCTCTGCTTCGCGCTCCTGCTCGACGGCGGGGAAGAAGAAAACAAGGAGAAAGAAGGAAACGGGATCCCCTGCGTCTCGGCGGGTGACGAGTGCGAGTGCAAGGTGAAAGCGATCTTGCAGGTCGTCGACGCCTCGGCGGGACCCACGACCAAGAGGGAGTACGAGCTGGTGACGGTGCCCGTGGGCGACGGGTCGTTGGGCAAGGTGGTGGACTTCTTGGGCAGGGAGGTCGACTTGAATCAAGAAGACGAAGACGAGTCTTCTTCGACTTCGACTTCTTCCTCCTCTTCTCCTCCTCCTCCTTCTCTTCCTGGCTCCTCTGCCTTTGCTCCGCTCTTCGCCCTGCCCCCGACAATGGACGCCCGCGAGCCCATCTCCGAGCCCTTGCACACGGGTGTCAAGGGCATCGACGCCCTGACCCCGGTGGGCAGGGGCCAGTGCCTTCTCGTGCTCGGAGGGAAAGGGTCGGGGAAGACGACGGCCTGCCGCGACGCCGCCATCGCCGCGGCGCGCGCCGGCGTCCGCGTGTCGTGGGCTGCCGTTGGAGCCGGCGAGGCCTCCTCCAGGCGCAAGCTCAAGGAGCTCGTGGACTCGTTCGCGAGGGCCGACGTTATGAATTCGATCACTATTGTGTCACCGGGGTTGAGCAACGCTCCCCTCGGGCTCCGCTACGCCGCGGTCTGCTCCGCCGCCGCGCTCGGAGAACGAGCCCGCGACGCCGGGAGGCACGCGCTGCTGGTCGTCGACGACGCGGCGTGCGTCCCGGCGACCTGGGACTCGGTCGCCGAGGAGCTGGCCGCGCTGGGGAAGGACGCCGCTGACGGGGAGGGGAGCAAAAGCGGCGGGGCGAAAAAGTCTCCGCGCGACTTGCTCGAGGCCGCCGCCGCGACGGAGGAGAAGGAACCGACCTCTTCTTCGACCTCGACGACGCCGCCCGGGATCTCCTCCGAGGACGGCGAGTCCGGGGAGGCACTCGTCGAGTACGAAGGGATGCTCGTCTCGGCCGCCGCCGCGGCCCGGAGACGCTTCTTGGGTTCGCTGCTGCAGAGGCCGGCGAAGATGTCGCAGGCGAGGGGTGGGGGCTCACTGACGGCGCTGGTGGTGCTGCCTGGAGCGCCGGCGAGGGGGATCCAGGGCGCGGGCCTCGGTGCCTCCTCTCCCTCTTCTTCCACCTCCTCTTCCGAAAAGACTTCTTCGAGTCTCTCTTCCTCTTCGTCCTCTTCCTCTTCTTCTCTTTTTCCCTCCTCCTCCCCTCCTGTTGCCCCTCCCTCCTCGGCCACCGCAGAGGCCATCCGGCGCAGAATCGCGTCCGGGGCCTACTCGACGCTGTCGGAGGAGCAGAAGGCGAAGCTGGAGGCGGCCCTGAGCAGCAGCGGCAGCGGGAGCAGCAGCGGGAGCAGCAGCGGGAGCGACGAGAGCGACGGCGGAAACTCTTCTCCTTCTTCCTCTTCCTCCCCGCCTCCTCTCTCGGCCGACGACGGCGACGCCGACCTCACCGGCTGCGTACGCACCGAGGTCATCGAGGAGTTCATGTCGATCGCCGACGGGCAGGCAGTGTTCGTGAGGCCGCTGCTGCTGCTCTCGGGAAGTGTCCAGGAGAGCGGCAGCGAAGGGGAAGCGGGAAAGAAGACAAAGAGCAAGAGAGGGAAAGGAGGCGGCGGCGGCGAAGAAAAAGAGCAGCAGCGGGAAAGGGGCCCTCCCTCCGTCGAGCCGGCTTCTTCGATCTCCAGGATCGGGGGGAGGGCTCTCCCAGCGTCCCTGAGGACCCTGGCTGCCACTCTGCGGCTGGACCTGTCGCAGGCGGCCGACGCGGAGAGGTTTGGCGGCGGGGGAGACGGAGGCGGGAGCGGGAGCGGAAGCGCAAGCGGAGGAGCAAGCGCGACGAAATCGACGGCAACAACGAAATCAACAGCGACCGTCGCCCGGGCAGCCAGGACCCGCGCCGCCCTCTTGCAACCCCCGGGGCACCCGACTTCTGTTTCCGACCTCTACGTGACCCTTTCTGCTCTGGAGCAGGGCCTCTTGGACTCGTCCCCGCCCTCGGCGGTGCCCCGCAGGCTGGCGCTGCTGCTGACCTCTCTGAGGAGGAGGAGCGCCGGCGCCGCGGCGCTGCTGCGGAGGCTGGACGAGAGCGGGGGCGAGGCCGTTGTGAGCGAGCGGGAGGCCGAGGAGCTGAGCGAGGCGATGAGGGAGGCCGCGAGGGAGCTGGAGGGGGTGCCGCCGGAGTGATGATGGTAGAGAGATAAGGAGGAAAGTTGCAAGAAAAAAAACGCAAAAACCCCGGGAAAAATCATTTTTCTTTTCCTTCTTTTTCTCGTCTGTTTTCTCTCTCTCTCTCCTAAGCAATGCTCAGCGCCAGCTCCTTGTCCGCGCTCTGCGGCGTCGGCTTCGGCGCTTCCGTGCGCAGTGGTGCCTCGGCACGCGGAGCAGCGCCGCCGCAGCAGCAGAGGAGGCAGCGGCTAGTTGATGCGCCGCTGTCGTCCAAGATCGGCTTGCGGCGGCATCGGCAATGCCGCCCTTCCCTTCTCTCCGTCTTTCAGGCGTCCGCCTCCGCGGCCCAGTCGACCGAGCTCCCTCCGGAGCTCAAACGCATCGTCACAGCCTTCTCCATGGTGCGGAGTTTGTTATCGATAGTAGAGAGAGACGGTGTGGAATCTACCAGAGAAGATTCATTGATGTTTTTTTCTCTCTCTCTCACGACGACGACGAAAACGAAAACTCCCAACCTCTTCTCTCTTCTTCCTTTTCTTTCCAGGTCCCCGACCCAAAACTCAAGTACGCCCAGCTACTTGCCTACGGCAAAAAGCTCGACCCCTTACCCGCCGGAGCAGCCACCGAGGCCAACAAGGTCCGCGGCTGCGTCTCCCAGGTCTGGGTGGTTCCAATCTTGGACAAGGAAACGGGTCTCGTCACGTGGCTCGCCGACTCCGACTCGGCTCTGACAAAGGGGCTTGCAGCGCTTTTAGCGAAAGGCCTCTCCGGCGTCCGGCCCTCGGTCGTCGCCTCGATGTCCCCCGATTTCATCACGGAGCTGGGCCTGGCTCAGTCCTTAACTCCTTCGAGGAACAACGGATTCTTGAATATGTTCCTGACGATGCAGAAGCTGTCGGTCAACTTGATGGGAGCGGAGCTTGACGCCCTCTCTTCTTCGACTTCGACTTCTTCTTCGAGCGAAGGAAACGCTGCCGGAAACGCCGCCGCCGCCGAAGACGAGTTCAATCTCCCGTCGCCCTTCTCCTCGGCCTCGTTGCCGCCCCCCACCTCCCCTCCCACAGAGGAGGAGCTCGCCAAACCGGTCAAAGCATCCATGAAGCGCAAGCTCCTGCTCGCCTTCAAGATCCCGGCGAGTTCGCTGGAGATTGTCGACGAGTCTTCGCAGCACTCGGGCCACGCTGGCGCCAAGGGCGTCTCCTCGCCATCGGGCGAAACGCATTTCAAAATCAGAGTGGTCTCGAGCTCCTTCGAGGGGCTCAAGACCCTGGACAGGCACAGGCTGGTGTATGTCGTGCTGGAGGAGGAGCTGCTGGGGCCCGTGCACGCGCTGTCGCTGGAGACGCTGACGCCCGAGGAGGACGAGAGGAGGAGGAAGTAGGTTGAAGATTTTCTGTTGTTGTTTTTTCTTTTTGCAATTTTTTCCCCAGTCCTTTTTACAAACCGTTCTCTCTTTTTCTCTTCGTGTCACTACGATTCGATGTTACATCCTCGAGGCCTTGGCGGCGGCCCTGTCGAGCTTCATGCATCGGTTGGCGACGACGAGGATCTTATCATCGTCGGCGGCGGCGCCGGAGTTGGCGTCTCCTCCTCCTCCCCCGCTCCTCGCGACCGCCTCCTCGAGCGCCGGGTTCCTGATCCCGCTCTGCAGCCAGAGCACCCGGGGCCTCGCCGCGATGACCTCCTCGGCGCTGGGCAGGTCCTCGGGCCTGCGGAAGCAGCAGAGCACGTCGACGCGCTTCGGTAAGCTCGAAAGCGCCGATAGCCCGCCCAGAAGCGGCTTGGCACCGCCGGGGAACGTTCCCTCTTCCGGCCGGACGGGCAAGGGGATGATTTCGACGCCGTCGTTGCTGAGGAACTCGGCGACATAAAAGGCCGGGCGGGACCTGTTAGCGTCGGTGCGGGCCCCGAGCACGGCGACGAGCTTGGCCGAGGCCGCGAGCTGCAGGGCGCGCGAGGGCGCGACGAGGACGGACGAGGACGACGATGCCATGCCATCGATGGGAACTCGATTCGACGAAAAAAAATCAAATGAAAATCGATCTAGCCGAGTTTTTTTCTTCACTTCCAATCGTTTTCTATTCCGACGATGGCTTCGAGCGCGACGAGGCTCCTGCTCCTGGCCTCGAGGAGCAGGAGAGCGCCGTCTTCGTCGTCAAGCGTCCTCTCCGCTCGCGCCTGCTGCTGCTCGTCGCCGTCGTCGACGCTCGACGCGGCGCTGACCTCGCGGGCTCGATGGCTTTCGTTTTCGCTTTCGTCGTCGTCGTCGTCGTCGTCGATCTCGACCTCGACTAACAACTCCTCCTCCTCCTCTTCCTCCTCCCTCTCCCCGCTCGCCGCCTCCATGCTCGCCCACGTCCACGGCCCTTCGTGCTCGGGCAAGCCCGACGAGGCCATCGACGTACTCCGGACCGGGATCGCAGCGGTAGAGAGCTCGAGCAGCAGCAGCTCGAGCTCCTCCTTAATCGACAAGGTGGCGCTGCTGCTGGCGTGGAGCGACGCAGAGGCCGCGAGGGGCGACCTCCGCGGGGCGCTGCGGCGCGCGGCGAGCGCCAGGGACGCCCTCGCGGAAGGAGAGGAGAACAAATCCTCGCTCTCTCTTTGTCTGCGGCTGCTGGTCGCCGACGCGAGCGTGCGGAACTCCCTGGCGCTTCCTTCCTTTCCTTCTTCTCCTTCTTCCTCTTCTCCTTCAGTTTCCGGCGCCGGCGAAACCGCGCTCTTGGCCGAATCCGAGCTCGAGCTTGAGCTCGCCGTCGCCGATGCCGCGAGCCTCTCGAGCCTTTTCCCCGGCTCCGCCGTCGCCCAGGCCGCCGCCTCGGGGATCAAGGCGCTGTTCGCGCACGGGCGGCGGTCCCGCGAGCTCGCCAGGGGGGCGGCGGAGGAGGTGGCCAAAGCCCTGCCGGAGGCCGAGAGGGATATCCAAAAAGGGGAGGAGGAGAGCGAGACAGCGACGACGACGGCCGCGGCTGCTGCTGCTCTGGCTTCTCTGGCGGCTTCCCGCGCCGCGGGGGTGCTCCTGGCTTGCGAGCAAGCCCCGGCAGCGATCGAGCTCTATTCGAAGGCGGTAGAGCTCGCCGAAAGGGCCCGACGAAGAAGAAAAGAGGGCGATGAAAATCAATTTTTAATCTTGTCGCCGCTCGCCGCGGCAGATGCGTCGCTGGCTTCTCTCTGCGGCCGAGCCCAGGCCCTCTCCTTCTCCGCCCTGCCTCTATCCCCACCGCAGGAGGCCTCCAAGGACGCAGGGGACGCTCTGTCTGCTTTCGACGCCGAAATCAAGGACCTGCAACTGCGGAGGCCGGAGGCAGTCGCCTCGCCGCTTTTGCTCATTCTGGCGCAGGTTTCGTCGAGGTCCGGGCAGGTGCTGGTGGCGGAGGGCCTGTTCCGCCGAGGCGGGCAACTGCTCGGCGTCTTGTCGTCGCCGTCGTCGTCGAGCAGCAAATCCGCCAATCGTGACGTCGTGAGCCCCTCCGTGGCGTCGGCGCTCGCCTGGAGGCACGCGCAGCTGCTGACGGCGCTGCCGCAGCGGGGCAGGGAGGCGGGCGAGCTCGCGGAGGCGGCGGCGGCGATCAACGCCAAGGAGGAGGAGCAGAAGAATTCTCGAGGCGGAGGAGCTCCTTCTTCGTCTTCTTCTTCGCTGGAGGCCTGCCGCTCCGAGCTGGAAAGTTCACTGGGGACGCTCGACGCGCTGACGGGGAAGGGTAACAAGGGCACGGGGGTCGTGGTCGATGCCGCGGCGAGGACGGTGCTGCCGTGGTTGGTTTGAAGGGGAAAAAGGCGAAATGGTTTTGTAATTTAAAAAAAAAAATGCGGAAAAAAAGGTTTTGCTTCAGAAAAAAAAATCATCAAGAGTTCCTCTCAATCGAAAACGATGTCGAGCTCTCCTGCCGCCGAGGAGGCCCCCTTGCGCTCGGCGCTCGGGCTAACAGGAGATGCGTCTCCACGGGAGCTCGCCGCGGCTCTGCGCAGGGCAGCGAGCAAGATCGAAGAGCGCGCGGGCGCGTCGAATCCGGCATCAGCCGCCGAAGCGGCAACTGCGGCGGCGGCGGTGACGGCGGCGGCGACGACGGCGGCAACACCTCAACCTCAAACTCCTCCTCCTCGCCGCCAGACCCGCCGCGAGCGCCGCGCCTCCACCGACTCGGCCTGGGAGCGCCGCAGGGCGAGCAGCTCCGTCTGCGCCATCCCGGCCTCGGAGTTCCCCCTGCGACCCGTGGCCCTCGAGGTTTTCTATTTGGGCTGGGCCTTCCGTGGCTTCACGACGCAGACGAGCGTCTCGAGCGACCTCTCGAGATTATCCGCGAGAGAGCTCGGGAACAACAACGGCAAGGACGACGACGACGACGGCACGGTCGAGGCGCAGCTGTTCAGGGCGCTGCGGCGGACGGGGCTGGTGCCCTGCCTGGTGCGGCAGCCGGAAACGACGACGACGAGGAAGACGAAGACGAAGGACGGCGACGACGAGAACGACGAGAACGATGAGGTCGAAGAAAAACCTTCCTCTTCGTCTGTCGACGCCCCCTCGACCTGGAAGGACCTGGGCTACGCCCGCTGCGGCAGGACCGACGCCGGCGTGTCGGGAATGGGTCAGGTGGTGTCGCTGAGGCTTCGGTCGAGGCTGCGGCGGTTTCAGAAGGTCCGAAAGGCGAAGGAGAGGAAGGAAAAAGGCGGCGGCGAAGGGCTCTTCGGCTCTTCTTCTTCTGACGACGAAGAAGTCGAACAACTCGAACAGCTCGACGAGAGCGACTCCGAGGAAATCGACTACCCTTCTCTCCTGAACAAGGCCCTGCCCCCCGAGGTGCGAGTCACGGGCTGGGCCCCCCTGCCCGAAGACAGCTCCTTCTCGGCCCGCTTCTCGGCGACGGCGAGGGAGTACCGCTACTTCTTCGTCGACGATTTTACCAGGAGCGGCAGCAGAAGCGACGGAGAAGGAAAAAGCAACGACGACGAAAAACCCGGCCGCCCCGGGGGAGGCCTCGACCTCACCGCGATGAAGGAAGCCGCCTCGTCGCTCGTGGGGCTCCACGACTTCCGCAACGTGTGCAAGCCCGACCTCCCGGCCGTCACGAATTTCGTCCGGAGGGTCTACAGCTGCGAGGTCGAGGAGTGGAAGGGAGCGCTCGGGGACCCGTTTGCCAGCAAAGGGAAACCCGCGACCGAAGAAGGAGAAGAAACCGAACCTTCTTCTTCTTCCTCCTCGCTCGACCTCCTGGGCTCTTCGGCCTCCGCTTCGCGCTTCCACGGCGTCGTCCTCCGCATCCGCGGCGCCGCTTTCTTACTACACCAGGTGCGGTGCGTCGCCTCCTTGCTGCTGATGGTGGGCAGGGGCCAAGAGGAAGCCTCGGTGGTTGAGAAACTTCTTGATATTTCTCAAACGCCGAGAAAGCCACATTACACTTTGGCGCCGCCGGAAGCCCTCCTCTTCTCCGGCTGCGACTTCGACCCTCGGTTGAGATGGAGGAGGAGCGAGCGGGCTCTCGACCAGGCCAGGGTGAGCGTGCGCGAGCTGCTGCGGGGGAGGGTGGCGGGCGTGGCGCTGCTGGGGGCCGCGGCGGCGAGGCTCGACGAGCTCGCGGTCGAAACGGAGAAATCATCGGAAACGAAGTTGAAATCGAGAAACCCGACTTCTTCTTCTTCCCCGTCTCCTTTGTCGCTCTTCCCTGCCCCGCCGCTGCCTGCAGCCATCACCAGGAGGCACGTGCCCTTATTCAAAAGAGGCTCCGACCCCCCGCTGGAAGAGAGGGCCGCGGCGAAAGGGTTCGCGCTCACGACGGGGGCTGCTCCGAGGAGGCCGGCTGCGTTCTCGTCGTTGTCGCTGGCGGAAGCTTGAAAGTTTCTCTTCCTCTTTTAAAAACTGTAAAAACAAACAAACCGTGAGAACTCTCAACTATGATTTTCAATACTTGCGTAGAATAAAAAGAATCGAAATTGCACGGAGGGGGGGAGGGGTAACGAAAGACAAAAAGGGGGGAAACAGAAGAAGAAGAAAAAAGAAAAAATCAACTTGCTCCTCCTCCACCGCCGGCTTCGTCGGGCGCCCCCCTCACGTAGAGGACGTTGTTGCATCGGATCAGCACCTCGCCCAGGTCTCCGGCCAGCTTCCCGTCGATAAACTCCTGCGTGGAGGCCAGCTGGAGGTTCATGTACGCGTCGACGGAGACGAGGTAGCCTGATGAGAGGAAGGGGAGTTTTTTTTTTTTTTTAAGGAGGTTGAGGTTGATGAGCGAAAGACGAAGAAGAAAAAAACGAACGAGATCGTTCGAGGTTTTTGAGGCGTCCATTTCGAGCTTTTTCATGCTGTTTCTCGTCCGATTCCAATCCACAGGCTCGCTCGTCGACGTCTTCTTTGCACTGTTACTTGAAGCAGAGCGCGGCGAGGGACCAGAAAAGCGGCGGGCGAGGCTCTCTTTTTTTCAGATCAAATGCTCGCTCTCGGACGATTTCTTTTTTTCATTCCGATTTACCTTTGTACTCCATCCCCCACTTCAGCTTGACGATGACCATCTTGCCCGTGAGCTCGTTCAGGAACGGCTTCGGGTTGACGGGCACGGCGGCCTGGGAGTTTGGTTTGGTTGAGAGAGAGAGAGAGGAAAGAGAGGGAGAAAGATTGGCGTTGAGATTGAGATTCGGCAAAAGCGGCGAGCGGCAAGAGATAGCAAGAGAGCATCATCCTCATCATCACTCGCTTCTACTCCTGCCTGTTTCTTCTCCTTTTCCTTACCGTCGCCATGGTCGCAGGCGCTGTGGGAGGGACGAGAGCGCTAGCAGAGACTCAGAGAGGGGGACGAAGCAAGGGAAAACGAAGAGCAAGAAGAAGAGAAAGAGAGCGGCGATCGAACAAGGGAGAGCTCGACCGTCGACGTTTTTTGTTGTTGTGTGTGCGAGAGAGAAAAACGCCGCTTGCCTCTCTCTCTTTTCTCCTCCTCCGCTCGCCTTCCCGGTTCTGCCCTTCCGACCTGTGTGGAAACAAAAAAGCGCGATCGATAACGTTTCACACACACACTCAAAGGCTCCCGAACCCGAACTGATCGCTCGCGTGACTCCCCGAAACGCCACCACCACCTCCTGCAACTCCACTCCCACCACCTCCCCCTCCTCCTCCTCCGACTCCTCGAGCCCTCGCCGCCGCGGCCGCCGCCCCCGCCGCCGAGACCAAGACCTCTTCCTTGGCCGAGAACTCCTCCGCCAGCACCACCCCGGGCCCGACGAAGCACT
>Ga0210003_1001463_pt1 | contig 20838 bp, 12 predicted proteins | sample LantaG_FD_182804 | JGI IMG/M metagenome (GOLD analysis project Ga0210003, IMG submission 182804) | Deep subsurface microbial communities from Baltic Sea to uncover new lineages of life (NeLLi) - Landsort_02402 metaG (SPAdes) (version 2) | ecosystem: Environmental > Aquatic > Marine > Oceanic >... | reverse complement strand
AGGTACATATACCGCCGTGCAGGAAGTGCGTAATGAATGCTGTCCTGACGAAGACACCGTAATTATTGAAGTGATCGGCCTGGTCGCTGATTTTGAATACCCGGACACCATCTGCAAGGGTGATTCCGTCCAGTTCTTTGACCGGTCCACCCCGGCAGGCGCAATAACCGACTGGTTATGGGATTTCGGCGACGGTAACACCTCGACCGAACCGGATTCCTGCTGGCACACCTATTCCGACACGGGGTCTTACAATGTCAGTTTAACCGTTACCGACCCCCTGGGCTCCGACGACACGACTAAAAATGATTATATCCTGGTCATCGAACCTCCAATAGCGGACTTCATACCCCGCAAGTCTTTAGGACCGGAACCTTTGATGGTTCAGTTCACCAATCTATCCACCGGGTTAATCACGGCCACAGAATGGAATTTCGGCGACGGCACGACCGACACAACCTTTAACCCGACCCATGTTTACACCGACACCGGTACTTACGACGTTATATTGACGGTCAGTAACATATGCGGCCCCGACACCGCCATGGGAACCGTCAAGGTTGACATTCGCACCGGTGAGCTCACTATCTCCAAGCTGGTTGACAAACCGTTTGCCGAAGCGGGTGAGGTTCTCACCTATTTCGTTGCCTTGACCAATACCGGTGATGAAACGGTATACAATGTCGAAATCACCGATACTATACCGGACACGACCGTATTCGTTACCGGCTCAGCAATAGATGACCCCGTTTATGCCGGTGACAGTGTCGATTATCACGGTTTTAATAATGATATTTCCTGGTCGATAGACTCGATTGTAATCGGCCAGAAGCTTTTGATGCAGTTCCAGGTAACCGTCGACAACGACGCCCCCAACGGCCATGTGGTTGTCAACCGGGCGAGCATTATCGGGCCGCCGCCCTACGACGGCTGGGCCGAGGCTCTGACCACCATCCTGGCACCCGAGATCACGCTGACCAAGGAAGCCGACCCGACTATCGCCAAACGGGGCGACACCGTCCGGTACACGGTGCGCGCCTACAACAACGGCGACAGCCCGGTGTTGGCCGCCTACCTGGTCGATAATATTCCCGACGAATTCGATTATATCGCCAATTCCTGCGAGGTTAACCAGGTCGCCGTGACCCCAACCGGCGCGGATACGCTGAATATAATCGTTGGCGATATCGGCATCGACGATTCGGTGGTTATAACTTACCTGGTGGAGATATCCAGCCGGGCTGACACGGGCGCCACCTACCGCAACTACGCCATGCTCTACGAGGGTAACGGCGGCACCCGCGCTCCCACCCAGAGTCTGGCCGGCCGCAGTTGGGGACCCGTCTGGGCCGACGTATCGCTCATTACCCCGCCGCTTCTTATCGAGAAGAAAGCCGGTAAGGCCAGCGCTCTCCCGGGCGATATCGTGCCTTACCTGATAACCGTGACGAACACTTCCCCGGCGACGGCTGAGAACCTGGTAGTTATCGACACCATGCCTTCGGGCTTCATCTATATACCTCAAACCTCGGTGATAAACGACCTGCCGGCTCCCGACCCGGTCGGTGATAATCCCTTAGAGTGGTCGCTGGGCGACCTGGCTTCGGGCGAATCGGTCACCATCATGTACGCCGTCCAGATCTCCACGCAGGCCAGTCCGGGCATCAACGACAACGTGGTCTGGGCTTTCGCCGACCTGTTCCGTCCGTCCCGCGCCGAGGCTCGCGTCATGATTCTCAGCCAGAAATTCGACGGCACCATTCGCGGTCGGCTCATTGTCGATTGCGACGGCGATTTCAATCCCGACACCGATGAGGTGCCGGTCGGCGTCGATATTTATCTCGACGACGGCTACCAGTCGCGTTCCAACGAAAAGGGCATGTTCTACTTCAGCGCTGTCCGCGCCGGTGAACACGCCGTCAAAATCGACAAGCGCGACCTGAAGGCGCTCGGTTATCACCTGCCCGACGGTCAGACGGAAGCGGTCTTCTGCCATGTCCATGAAATGGGCGAATCGTACATTATCTTCCGCGTCTGTCCGGACCAGCCGGTATTGTCGGTCCTCAAAGAGGCGGCCATCCTGCCGCGGGTTCGCGTTACCAAAACCGCCCGCATCGACACCACCCTCATAACCGATTCCACCGGTATAACCGTCGATTATGATATAGACATCGAATCCAACGGCGGCGCCGACCCAACCCTGATAAAAGTGGTCGATTCGCTGCCCGCCGATGCCCGACTCATAGAAGATGCAAACCAGACGCTGATTCCTTTTATAAACGAAAACACCCTGCGATACGATATACCTTTCGGCCGGGAACGGATACGCCAATCGGCCCGTTATTCCCTCGAGGATTTGACGCCGGGCGTACGCCGTTTCCTGACGAACAAGATACATCTCGAGGGCGGCCTGACCCCGACCGCCGTCGAGCGGTCCCCGCTGACGTCGTCTCCGACCGAAGTGGCAGTGGGTCCGCTGCGGCTCATGCCGCCGGTCGATATGTCTTTCAATATCATCGGCGCTTATTTCGAGACGGCCAAAGCCGAACTGCTTCCCGACGCCATTCCTCTTTTGACGGCGGTGGCGGACTCTATCAAGAAGTATGAAAACGTCGAAGTCAAGGCCGAAGGTCACTGCGACTATCGGCGGGTACACATAGCCTATCCCTCCAACTGGGAGCTGTCGTTCGCCCGCGCCAAGTCGGTGGTTGACTGGCTGGCTGACCACGGGATCGACACGACCATACTTTCTTATGAAGGTTTCGCGGCCACCCGCCCGGTGGACACCGGCCATACGCCCGAGGCTTGGGCGCGCAACCGCCGCGTTGAAGTTTTCATCACGGGCAAGCAGGGTCCGGCGGTGGATATGGCATCCCTCCCGGCCAACCAGTGGCAGGGCTCGACCCTGCTGGAGTTGAATCCGGTCAACTGGGACACCGTCATGACTACTCTCGACGGCGCGCCGATTGAACAGGGCTTTAACGATACCTGGGAAGTTCGCCTGGTCGTTGAAAATATCGGAGCGAAAGCGGCCGATAAGATAAAACTGACCGACCCGCTTCCCATCGGCGTCGAGTATATTTCCGGCAGCGGCATGGTTGACAGCCTGGCGATACCGGCCCGGGTCGACCCGGACAACCAGTTGATTCTGGAACTGGGTCCGCTCGCTCCGGGACAGACGACCGAGATACGCTACCGCATACGGGCCACCTCGGACAAGATGCCCAAGGGCGGCGGCGCGGCTGTCGTTAAGTCCCTGGAGCCGAGTTCGACATCCGAATATAAATCGAATCGAGTACTGTTTAAATAAAACCGCGCCGCGGGTTTTGCCCGCGACGAAAAAATACCCCCGGGTATAATTCAAACGGCGAGATTAAAAAACTCGCCGTTTTTTTTTAGGTTGACAAACTTATTTCAATCCGAGATATTGAACCGTCCGATCATTGACTACAATAAACCAAACTTATATTTATCAGGAGGCTACTGATGAAAAAAGTAATTCTATTCTTAATCCTCCTTGCCTTACTGGCGCCGCACGTTCAAGCCCAGGGTTTGAAATTAGGCGTCGGTGCTTTCGGGGGGTTGAATATGCCGGTCGTGCAGGACGACCAGAAGACCGGTTCCGTTTTCGGCCTGCGGGCCAGGCTCCGGCTGCTGCCGATTCTAACGGCCGAAACCAACGTGATTTTCGGCAAATGGGGCAGCCCGGACGATGTCGATGGCGTGAATTTGGGAATCGACGGCTCCAAAATCAACTCTTACGGTATCGACGCCATTTTCGGCAGCCTGCACGGCATAAAAGGCTTCAAACCGTTCGGGTTTGTCGGGGCCGGGATTTATAACATCAAAAACAACGATACCGAGTACGATGAAAGCAAACTCGGCTTTTCCGGCGGGCTCGGTTTCGGGATTGGCCTGTCCCCCACGCTGGATATCGATGTTGCCGGACGGTTGGTGGTCGCTACCCAGGAGGACGGTTCGAAAAAAGCCTTCTTCTTTACCGCCGGCCTGAACTTTTATTTTAATTTAGGCCAGTAAGGAGGTTAGGAAAATGCGTAAGCTTAAAAATAAACTGGGCTGGTTCGGGATCGCCGTTATCGGGTGTATACTGACCGGCTGTTTGTTATCGGGGACGTTCGTTATCAATCACAAGTTCACCATGGGTGACATGGGGAATTTCTATTTCTACCAGGTGGACATTACCAATGAAGAAGTATGGGAGGACCACAGCGAGAATATCGACTTTATCGACGCCATCGGTTTGGAGCTGTATATAACCAGCAGCGAGCCTTCGACGGTGACTTTCGACGCCTATGTCGACACCTACAGCGACGTTACTATCACCCCGGGGTCCGTGCCGACTGACGCTACCGTGATAATCGAGGACCTGACCGTCTCGCCGGGAAAAACATTTATCACCTATGCCGGGTCGCTGGCGCTTTTAAAAAATCTCAAAGTCCTCAAGACTCTGACCAAAAAAGGAAAATTCGATTTCTACGCCGAGACCACCGGCACCGCCGGAACGACTTTTATCATCGATTCGGCCCGGGTGGTTATTACTCTCTCGGCCGGTTATTGACGAATACCGAAGAACAGCTGAAAACAAAAAGCCCGCCTTTTTTCAAGACGGGCTTATTTTTATCCTTAGAACACTTAATATGACTACGGGCAGTCGGCCAGCGGTTCGTGTGAGAGGTAGAGGTAATCGATCAAACGCACGATGTCGGAAATATCCGGTTCGCCGCCGCTTACATTGACGTCGGCCTCGTCCGGACAGCAGAGCGGCAGGTGGCTGAGATAGAGATAGTCAATCAAGCGCACGATGTCGGAAATATCCGGCATCTCCAATTCCGAGCAATCCACATTGCCGGTGAACCCGACGCAGCAGCCGCCGCAACTCGAGCGCAGGTGACTGTCGAACCATTTCTTGGCCTTATCGACATTGTTGATCAAATTCGATACCGTACCGTTTTGCACCGTGCTCAACACGGTATAGACGACCAGGATGTCGGCCGAGAGCAAGTTGAAATTACCCAGGGAGGTCAACACCGAATGCTGGTCCTCGTAGTCACCGCCGATATTGTAACCGGTTTGAGACATGTTGTCCAGCAGTTCCGAAGGCACGAAGGCATTGGTGGGATAAACAAAATCGACATTGCTGGCCGTGTAAGCGCCGTAAGGCCCGGACGAGGTGTCCACCAGGCAGGAATCGTTGAGGTAATACCCGAACCCGAGCAGGGCCATGCCGCCGAAACGGGCGTCGTTGGGCTGGCAGCCCGAACCGTCGAACTCGTACCCGTGCTGGTAAATCAACCGGCGCGACACGTCGAAGCCGCCGATGTTATCGACACTGTTGTCGGAAGGAATATCCCAGTCGATGGCGTTGCCTATATACAGGCCGTCATGGTTGAGGCCGTCGTACGAGCTGACAGCCATGGCCTGGATGATAAAGTTACAGCTGTCGACATTTTTGGGCGCCCACCAGGTAAGGTCGATCATTATCGAGGAATCGCGGGTTACGAACGTGCCGGTTTCGAACACGTCGTAGTCGGCGGTGGTAACCGTCGGGACCATGTCTCTCTTGTCATCGACCAAGTTGAAATACTTCCGACCGTACATGGAGTAACTGGCTACGGTATCCAGGCCGCTGGTGTAACAGATAACCGGCGCGCCGTCGTAGAGGTACACCACGGCATTGGGGTCGCAATCGCCGCTGTAAGCAAAGTCCATCGTCGCGCCGTACTCACCCTGGTTACCGTAATTGCCGTCGTTGCCGACCACCAGGTTGAGACACGAGGTCGCCACCGTATCCCACACGCCGGTGCGAACATCGCAGACGTCACCAATACCGTCGTCGTCGGTATCGAGCTGGTCGGGGTTGTAGGTGTAGGGACAGTTGTCGTCCGCGCAGACATTGCCGGCCACCCCGGGATTGCCGTAACCGTCCTTGTCCCAATCGACGCAATCATCACAGGCGTCGCCGATAAAATCAAAATCGGCGTCTTCCTGGTCGGGGTTGTAGGTCGTGACACAGTTGTCGCAGTCGTTCCCCACCCCGTCGCCGTCGCTGACGTCCCCGCACTCGATCTGCGTCCGGAACATCGACCGGCCGTGGGTCCCGGCCACCAGCAAGCGGGTCGGGTAATGATAGGCCAAATCGTGCACCACCGACAGCGGCAGGCCGGTGCCGAAGGGCGACCAGGTCGTTCCCAGGTTTTCGGTATAGAACACGCCCACGTCGGTGGCGATATAAAGCGTGTTGTCATGGTGAACATCGACAATACAGTCATTTATAGGAGTGTCGGGTAAATCGCCGCTGATATCCGACCAGGTCGCCCCGTAATCGGTGGTACGATGGATGTGCGGCAGGTAGTCGCCGTACTGCTTGTAACCGGACAGGGTTACATAAGCGGTAGCGGCGGCGAACGGATCGACCGTCACCCGGGTAATCCAGCGGTCGGGCAGGGACGAGTTGATCAGGGTCCAGTTCAGACCGCCGTCGGTAGTGACATGGACCGTACCGTCGGAACCGCCGACATAGACCACGTCCGGGTCGGTGCGGGAAACATCGATGGTCGTAATAACGTCGCTGGTCAAAGCGTCGCTTATCGCCGTCCAGTGATTCGCCCCGTCGATTGTTTTATACAGACGATTGGTGCCGTAATAAAGCACCAGCGGGTTGTTGGGGTCCATCACGAAAGGCGTGCTCCAGCCGGTTGGGTCGTTGGGGTCGACTCCGTCCAGGGCGTAATTGAACGACAGCCCGTTGTCGGTTGATTTGGACATCGCCCCGTACTGGTACTCGGCGTACACGATGTCGGGGTTGGTGTAATCGACCAGGACATAGAAACCGTCGCCGCCCAGAATATGGTCCCAGTCGTTCAAGGCGCCGGTGTTGGTTCGCATCGTGCCATTGTCCTGAGTGCCGCCATAAAGACGTTCCGGGTTGGAATAATCAATCGTGATGGCGTAAAACTGAGTGTTGGCCATCGAAGTCAAATGCGACCAGGAAGCGCCCGTGTTGTTCGAATAATACACCCCGCCATCGCAGCCGATATACAGCTTGCTGTCGTCGGTCTCGAGAATATACATGGCGTGCTGGTCAACGTGCACCGAGGACGAGATGTTGTTCCAGCTATTACCCCCGTTGACGCTCTGCCAGACATCCAGCCCCAGGGCGTAGACGACATCGGGGTCGGTGGGCGAGACGCGCACGTTGCCGAAATACCAGCCGCCGTGCCAGGAGGCGTTCAAATCCTCCAGAATGCCGTCGTTGGTCTGCGTCCAGGTCAAACCCAGGTCGGTGCTTTTATATAATCCGTAGAAGTCGCCGTCATACGGAACCGGCCCGCCGTTGTAGAGAATATAGGCGGTATTGTGGGTCCGGCCGAACGTAACCCCGATCCGGCCGAATTCCAGCGAGGCTGAGGGCAAGCCGCCGGTGCCGGACAGGTTGCTCCAGGTGTTCCCCCGGTCGGGGGAACGCCAGACGGTGCTGCTGCTGCCTTCCCATCTTTCCCACATGGCGGCCAGGAGCACCCCGGAGTTGGCGTGCAGGGTTAAATCGACGCAGCCGATATTGTCGGCCACGTACAGTATCTGTTCCCAGGTCCCGCCGCCGTTCTAGGAGCGGTACACTCCGCGATACGGGTTGGGGCCGCTCCAGCGCGAGCCTAGCACCGCCACGTAAATCGTGTCGGGATAGAGCGGGTCGACTATAATGCGGCCGATGCGGTAGCTTAAGGGCAGGCCGACATTGGTCCAGGTCAGGCCGCCGTCGGTTGATTTATAGATACCGTCACCTTCATAGGTGTCGCCGGCCGGGTTGACCTCGCCGGTTCCCGCGTACACAATCAGCGGGTTGGTGGGGTCCACGGCCACCGCCCCCATCGTGGGCGCGCCCTGGTCATCGAATACCGGCGCCCAGGAAGCACCGCGGTTGGTTGATTTGAACACTCCCCCAACGGCGCAGGCCGCGTAAATGATATCGGGATACGAAGGGTGTACGGCGATATCGGTTATCCGGCCCGGAATGTTGGTGGGCCCGGCCTCCGACCAGACCGACGCCGCCACATCCAGCTTCAAGGCTTCGGCGGCGGCTTTCATCTGCCGCGCCTCGACCACCGCCTGGCGATGCTGTTCGATCGGGATCGTGTCATACGGGTAGGCCCGCTGGCGGTAAAACCAGTCACTGGGCCGTTCCAGTCGAATCGACTTGGGAATTTTACCGTTGTTTTTCATCTGGTAGCCGGCTGTCCTGGCCCGATAACTGCGCCAGGATTCCTGCGCCGGCCGCATTTGCAGCCAATAGACAGCCAGGAACGCCAAGAAAACCACCGGAATTATAAGCACAAACTTTTTCATGGATAAACTTCCCTTACGGTATAAATATGTTTAATAATTATTTTCCCTAAACAATTAAATAATACGTATGTACAGACGCGTTCATTAAAGTAATACCTTCGATGGGTAAATTATAATTTCAATATAAGAATTATATTTCTTTTGTAAAGCTCAAAACCGGTCAACCCATAACCGATAAGACAGTAAGTGTTTGGACAGCAGAGACTTATTCGCCCGACATGACAACCGTCAATAACAGCGAAAAGGGAATCAAAGGATACCTAAAAAATTGAATATTATCTTACCGGAGTTTTATCACCGAGGAAGTTTACTACAGACAAAATATCTGCACCTCCGCTGCTGTCGTAATATCTGCCCGCTTGAACAGGCGGCCGACGTCAACGGCACCGGCGGAGAGCCGGACATCTCCGACATCACGGCTCTCATAAGTTTCCTGTACCTGAGCGGTCCCGACCCGAAATGCTAACGGGCCAGCTTCCGGCTTTGAGCCAGGTAATACAGCACCGGCACGATCACCAGCGTCAGGGCCGTTGAGGACACCAGCCCGCCGACCATCGGCGCCGCGATACGCTGCATGACTTCCGAGCCGGTCCCGTGCCCGAACATAATCGGCAGCAAGGCAATGATAGTCGTGGCCACCGTCATCAGTTTCGGCCGCACCCGTTCCACCGCGCCCTCGACCACCGCTGCTTTCAGGTCCGCGATAGTATTCAAGCGCTGTTCCATGCGGTACCTTTTCACCGCTTCCTCGAGATACACCAGCATGACCACGCCGGTCTCGGCCGCCAGTCCGGCCAGGGCGATAAAGCCGATATAGACGGCCACCGAGGAGTTGTACCCGAAAAGGTAAAACAGCCAGACGCCACCGACCAGCGCGAACGGCAGCGACAGCATAACTATCAGGCAGTTCGTTATATTTTTAAAGTGCAGATACAGAAGCAGCAAGATGACGAACAACGCCAGGGGCACGATTACCTTCAGCCGCTTGGCCACCGCCTGCATGTTTTCATACTGGCCCGACCAGACGAGCGAATAACCCACCGGCAGGCTGACCTGTCGCTGTACGACCTCACGGGCTCTTTCGACATAGGTGCCGACATCGATATTTTTCAAATCCACGAACACCCAGGCGGTAGGGCGGGCGTTCTCCGATTTAATCATAGCCGCCCCCTTTACAAAATTAATATCGGCCACCTGGCCCAGCGGCACCCGGCCGCCGGACGGAACGTCTATCAGCACCCGCTTCAGGGCTTCGGGGTTGTCGCGAAGTTCCCGCGGGTAGCGGACATTGATTTTATAGCGTTCCCGCCCCTCGACCGTCTCGGCGATATTCATTCCCCCCACCGCTGTTTTGATGACGTCCTGAACGTCGCTGATTGTCAAACCGTAAGCCGCGGCCCGAAAACGGTCAATGTCGATATCGAGATAGTTCCCGCCGGTGACCCGTTCGGCATAAACCGAGCGCGTGCCCTCGAGCGGTTTGACGGCGGCCTCGATCCGCTGCGCGATGGCGCTCAGGCTGTCGAGGCTCGGCCCCATGACCTTGATACCGACCGGTGTCTTGATGCCCGTGGCCAGCATGTCGATGCGGGTTTTGATGGGCATCGTCCAGGCGTTGGTCAGGCCGGGAAATTGTATGGCCCGGTCCAGCGAGTCAATCAGTTTTTCCGGCGTCATCCCCGGCCGCCAGTCCTCCTGCGGCTTGAGCATGATGGTGGTCTCGAGCATGGTCAACGGCGCCGGGTCGGTGGCCGTCTCGGCCCGCCCGATTTTGCCGAACACCCGCTCGACTTCGGGAAACGATTTAATTATCCGGTCGGTCTGCTGCAACAGCTCTCTCGCTTTGGCAATGGAAATTCCCGGCAGGGTGGTCGGCATATAAAGCAGGTCCCCCTCGTACAGGGGGGGCATGAACTCCGAACCGATACGGGACAGGGGGATAATCGTGACCAGAAGCACCGCCACCGTCACCGCCACCACCACGATTTTATATCTCAAGGCGAAATTGATAATCGGCCGGTACAGTTTGATGCTGATTCTCGAAATGGGGTTTCTCTTTTCCGAACGAAAGCGCCCCTTGATAAATATCGACATCAGGGCCGGTATGACGGTTACCGACAAAAGCGCCGAGGCCGCCATGGCGAACGTTTTCGTGTACGCCAGCGGTTTGAACAAGCGTCCCGACTGGCCTTCCAGCGCCAGCACCGGCAGAAACGAGATGGTGATAATCAAAAGCGAGAAGAACAGGGCCGGGCCGACTTCGCGCGCGGCCTCGAGAATCACCCGGCTGTGCGGCACGCCCGGTTTTCGCCGCTCCAGATGTTTGTGGGCGTTCTCCACCATCACCACCGAGGCGTCCACCATGACACCGATAGCTATGGCGATTCCCCCCAGCGACATGATATTGGCGTTGATGTTCAAAATGTGCATGGCCAAAAGCGATATAAGCACCCCGGCCGGCAGGGTTATAATCGCGATCAGCGTGGAACGGACATGCAAAAGGAAAATGAACGTGATTAACAATACCACAATCATTTCCTTGATAAGAGTGTGGTAGAGATTAACCGTGGCGCGGTCAATCAGTCCCGAGCGGTCATAGACCGGGACGATTTCCACACCTTCGGGCAGGCCGCTTTTAAGTTCGGTCAGTTTCTGTTTGACGCGGTCAATCACCTCGCGGGCGTTGTCCCCCCAGCGTATGACGACAATGCCGCCGACCGTCTCCCCCTCGCCGTCAAGCTCGGACAGGCCCCGGCGAATTTCACCGCCGAATTGAACCTCGGCCAGCGACGACAGCAAGACCGGCGGAGCGTCTTTGGGAGTGTGTACGACTACGTTTCGCAAATCCTCCAGGTCACCGACATAGGCCAGGCTGCGCACCATGAATTCCGTCTCACCCAGTTCCAGCAACCGTCCGCCGACGGCGCCGCTTGATTTTTTAACAGCCATAATCACATGCTTGAGAGGAATACCGTAGTACTCCAGCTTGCGGGGGTCGACCTCGATTTGATACTGGCGGACAAAACCGCCCACCGAGGCCACCTCGGCCACACCGTCGAGCGAAGACAACTCGTATTTCAAGAACCAGTCCTGGAGCGAGCGAAGTTCCGCCAGGTCATGCCGGTTTTCTTTATCGACCAGGGCGTACTGATATACCCAGCCGACCCCGGTGGCGTCGGGCCCGAGCTGCGGCGTGACGCCCGCGGGCAGTCGCCCGCTCATCTGCGAGAGATATTCCAGCACCCGGCTGCGCGCCCAGTAAAGGTCGGTGCCGTCATCGAAAATGACGTAAACGAACGACAGCCCGAAATAAGAAAAGCCCCGCACGTTCTTGGCTTTGGGCACCGCCAGGAGAGCCGTGGACAGCGGGTAGGTAACCTGGTCCTCGACTACCTGCGGCGGCTGGCCGGGGTATTCGGTCTGGACAATAACCTGGACGTCGGATAAATCCGGGATGGCGTCCACGGCGATTTCCCTCGAAGCATAAACGCCTGCCAGGAGCACCACCACCGTTACCGCCAGCACCAGCCAGCGATTTTTCACGGAATATTCGATGAGTTTATTTATCATGGCCGGCGTCCTTTTCGAATTTCACCAGTTTCATGCCGCACACGGAGCACCGCCCGGGTTCTTTCTGTACGATACGGTCTTCCGTCATGGGGCAGACATAGAAACCGGTGTTGTCGGTTTCCTCGACCGGAACCAGCTTCATGCCGCACTCGGGACAGGTTCCCTCACCGTACTGCAGGACATGATAGTGCACCGGCATGGGGCAGGTATAGATGCCCGAAAGCTCGTGTTCCTCGTGACCGGTCATGGCTGCCGGGGGCATTTCCTCTGTCGGCTGTACTTTTTTTTCTGATAACGAAACGGTACCGCCATGGTCGTGCTGTGACATATCCATCCCGATAGCCTCGCTGAGGCGCGATTCGCTGTCGAGCAGGAACTGCCCGGAAACGACCACCTTCTCACCGGCCGCAAGACCGGACTTGACCTCCACCATATCATCCTCGCCGACCACACCCGAAGTAATCAAACGCGGCTCGTAGGCGCCCTCGCCGGTGGCGACATAAACCAGCTCGCGCACACCCGAATGAATCACCGCCGTCCGGGGCGCCGCGAGGCGGTCACCGGACAGAACGCTGTGAAGCGTTACCTCGGCGTACATCCCGGGTTTCAGGAGAGCCCTGGGATTGTTCAACTCCAGCCTGGCTTCCGCCTGGCGGTTTTCGTCAAGGTATGGCGAGACATACGACACCGCCGCCGTGAACTTTTCGCCCGGCAGATGCGGCAGCACGACAGTCGCCTCCTGACCGAGGCTTACCCACGGCAGGTCCTGTTCATAGACGTTGGCGACCACCCACACCGAGGACAGGTCGGCTACACGGTAAAGCTCCGCCCCGGCTTTCAGGTTCTCTCCTTCGGAAACTTTTTTGACAACCACCACACCGTCAGCGGGCGAACTGATCCGCATCGTGCGGGTAACCTCGCCCGTTTCTTCTAACTGTTCCAGCTGGTCGTTTGAGATGTCCCAGTTGAGCAAACGCTGCCGGGCGGCTTCGAGCAGGCTTCGCATATTCCCGGCGGCTTCGGTGTTATTCATCGACGCCTTATAGGCAATCAAATATTCTTTCTGGGCGGCCACCAGCTCCGGGGAATAAATCTCCAAAAGCGGCTGACCTTTTGAAACCTGTTCGCCCTTGTAGTCGACATACAACTTTTCCACCCAGCCGTTGATTTTCAGGTTGACCGTGTAGAGGTTCGGCTCCCGGTAAGTCACCTTGCCGAAAGCGCGGACCGCGCGGCTCAAAGTATGGTAACCGGCCGGGACGGTTTTGAGGCCCATATTCTGGGTCGTGACCGGGTCGATGGTCACCGAACCGGACGACGCCGCGCCGTCTTTTTTGGGTGTCAGTTTCATCCCGCAAATCGGGCAGTAACCCGGCTCATCGGAAATGATTTCCGGATGCATGCCGCAGGTGTACTGCTGCTTGACGGGGGCGTTAGTGTTTTCCGCGGCCGCCGTGTTGCCCGGCGCGGATAACAGATAGACGGCGCCCAGCGCCGCCCCTATAAATATGACCGTAAAAATAATCTTTTTCATTTTATCACCTGTTATAACTTTTTCCGGTTAACTCTTCGTACTCCGCCAGCCTGACATGGTAGTCTTTGACCAGACCGAGCTGTTCCAGTTCGATATCGAGCAGTTCGACCTGAGTTGACAGGAGGGAATTGAAATCGACCTTGCCGACTTCGTAAGCCACCCGCGCAGATTCATAGGCGGCCTCCGCCTGGGGATGAATCGACTCGCGGTACTGGCGGTAGCTTTGCTCGATGGTGGTCAGTTGCGACCGGGTGTCGTTTACCATCTGCCGGATTTGCAATTGTATCGAACGTTCCTGCTCGCGGGCCGTCAGGAATTCCTCCCGCGCCGCCCGGGTGTTGTTCTTCTGCTTGGAAAACCACAGCGGCAGGCGCAGGCCGACTTTGAACGAGAGGTAGTCTTCCCCCCGCACCGGGTCGGCGGGAATGTCCCGGCGGACGCTGTAATCGACGCCGAAAGTAAAATCCGGCCAATAATCGGTTTTGGCCAGGCCGATTTTATTCTGCGCCTGTTCGGCCTTCAGCGCCGCCCCCGCCAGGAGGGGATTGCCGTTAATGCCGGTGTCAAACCGCATATCGCGGCTGATAATTTCCTTATCGAAAGACGCCGGCAGGTCGGCCTTGACGGTTTCGGGGTTGCCCGTCAACGTCCCCAGTGACAACATCGACGAATATATCATTCGGTCAATGGTCAGCTTCCGGTTTTCCAGGCGGGCCTGCATGGTGAGAGCGCGCAGAAGATCCCCGACGGAACCGAAACCGTTAGCATAGCGGGTTTCGACCGCTTCGGCCAGGGTGTTCACCAGCGTTATGTTCCTTTCGATAATATCTCGGGCATCATTCCAGTAAGCATACTCATAGTAACTTGAGGTCACCATTCGCACGATGGCGTTTTCCCGCGAGTTCAAAGCGGTTTGTTTTATTTGCGTCTCCAGCCGGGCGATAGAGCTTTTCTTTTTCAGTTTCCCCGGCCAGGGAACGGTTTGCGAAAGGCCGACAATCACCGCCGACATGGGGGTTTCGTCGAAACTCAACGATGATTTCGGAAGATTCACCGCCCCCAGCGACAGCACCGGGTCGGGCAGTTTACCGACCGTACCGGCCTTGTACTCTGCCGCCTGCCGCTGGTACGCGGCGGCCTTGATATCCGGATTGGCGACCAGGGCCGCCCTTATTAATGAATCCAGAGTTTTATTCTCAGCCCGGCTTTCCACGGTACCGGTAAAAATTATCGCCAGGCACAAAACAGCCGAAAAAAATACTTTCATAGACATAGCAACATCTACCTTAAAATTAAAGGTTTACTAAACGGGCATAATACGCCCTTGATATCAAGCTATGAAAGGAAAATCAAATTAAAAATGAAGCGTGAATGAGATACAAAGGCGGGCCGGTATCATCGAAAATGATATTGGTTTTTAAAACAAAATTATGGGAATTAAAATCTATAGTATAAACGAAATTATCTTCATATATGGCCGCGTTTTCAGAATTTTTGGATAAACCAGAGGCCATAAGCGGCGGGATATCTTCGGCCGGTTCCCTCTTGTCCATGTCGCAGCCGCATTTGGCGGCCATACTCTGGCGGTCGTCGGGAGCAGCTTCGTCGGAGGTATCCCCGCAACAACAACAGACCGGGCCGCAGGTATTTTCAGCGGAAGCAGCCGACAGCGAAACAACATCAAAAAACGGCGCCGCCAATAAAGCAAAAATTACCAGAGCCGCGATAAGGGGCTTGAAAAAAATCTTAACCTTGGACATATATTTTATACGCAATTTATCCATAGCTTATTAAACAAAATCAAGACAAAGATGGTTCCAAATCCTTTGTTGTCGCGTATCCTTATGTATTTCAAGGGCTTATTCGAAACGGATCCATTCTCAGGGACAGCTCGCCAGCGGGTCATGGTTGATATAAAGATAATTTATTATAGCCGTGATATCGGAGACATCGGGCTGTTCCTCCCCGCTGCCGTTGGCGTCGGCCTCATCCGGACAGCATAAAGGATTGTGACTGACATACAGATAATCGATCAGGCGGACGATATCGGAAATATCCGGCGTTTCGCTTTCGGAACAATCGACATTACCGGCCAACCCGACACAACAGCAGGCGTCGCCGATATTGTTGTTGTCGGCGTCTTCCTGCAGCGGGTTGTAATCATCGGGGCAGTTGTCGCAACCGGTCGGCAGGCTGTCGCCGTCCGGGTCGATACCGTCGTCATGGCCCGGACAGATATCACAGACATCGCCCGCCCCGTCACTGTCGTCATCAGCCTGGTCGGCGTTGTAAACATCGGGGCAATTATCGCAGGCGTCGCCGGCATCGTCAGAGTCACCGTCGGCCTGGTCGGCATTAGTTATCAGCGGGCAGTTGTCGCAAGCATCGCCGACTCCGTCGTTATCATCGTCCAGCTGGTCAGGATTGGCCGTCATGATACAGTTGTCGCAGCTGTCGCCCACCCCGTCGTTATCGGTATCTTCCTGTAAAGGATTGGGCACGGTCAGGCAGTTGTCACAGGCGTCGCCTACCCCGTCGCCATCACCGTCAGCCTGGTCGGCGTTGACCGTCTCGGGACAGTTATCGCAGACATCACCGACCCCGTCCGAGTCAACATCCGTCTGGTCGGTGTTGGCTACCGTAATACAGTTATCGCAACTGTCGCCGACCTCGTCGCTGTCGGCGTCCTCCTGCAGCGGGTTTAGAATCATCGGGCAGTTGTCGCAGGCATCGCCGACTCCGTCATCGTCGATATCGATCTGGTTTGGGTTGGCCACCGTGATACAGTTGTCGCAACTGTCGCCGACCTCGTCGCTGTCGGTGTCCTCCTGCAGCGGGTTCAATATCACCGGGCAGTTGTCGCAGACATCGCCGACCCCGTCTTCGTCGCCGTCGGCCTGGTCCTCGTTGTCGTGCCGAGGACAGTTGTCACAGGCGTCGCCGAAACGGTCGCTGTCGGAATTGACCTGGTCGGGGTTGTAAATATCGGGACAGTTATCGTCCCAGTCGGGGTAGCCGTCTTCGTCGGGGTCGTTCAGTATCACCCGGACGTTGAAATAACAGGTGTCGGCGTTCCCCGAGGCGTCCACCGCCACGACCTCAATCGGCGTGTCACCGATACCGAAGAGCTTGCCGGAAGCCGGGTTGGAGGTAACTGTTACCCCCGGACAGTTATCGGTTGCGGAAATATACAGGTGAATGAAAGCGCCGTAATAACCGGAATCATTAAAAACTTCAATATCCTCGGGGCAAATCGCCACCGGCTTTTCCCGGTCTTCGACCGTGACGTTAAACCGGCAGGTATCCTTGTTGCCGGAGGTATCGGTGGCGATAACCTCCACCGGAGTGGTGCCGATATCAAACCAGGCGCCCGAGTAGGGGGTAACGTTTAACTTGACGCCGTCGCAGTTATCGGTTACCACGGGATTGAAAAAGACCACCGCCCCGCAAAGGCCGGGGTCGGCCGGCACCGTCATATCGGGCGGGCAGGTTAACTGCGGAGGCTGGTTGTCAAAAACCGTGACCGTAAATATGCAGGTGTCGAGATTGCCGTGAATATCCTGGGCATAGCAGGTAACCGGGGTTGGTTCCACTCCGAAAAAAGCGCCCGAAGGCGGAATACAGGCGATAGTCCCGCCGGGACAGTTATCGTTGACCGTGGACTGAAACGTTACGTAGGCGAAACATTGGTAGGGGTCGGTGGCGACCAGGGTATCGTTGTGGCAGACCGCGAAAACCGTGTCGCGAAAGCCCTGGTAAAAATCAACCCGCCGCAACGGGCCGCTCGCATCGCCCACACATACGCTGGGTGTGCCCGATTCGGTCGGAAAAAGTAAATCCTGGGTGATATTGATTAGCGAGCCGTCCAGATACTCGTAAACACTGTCGGAAAGAAAAAGGGAGTCGCCGGTTTTCGAGGACAGGGTATTATTGTTGCAGTTGTACCATCGCCACCGGTAGGGAACGGAATCGCAGCCGTACTCGGCGGGATTGACGACGTCGAAAGTAACCCGGGCCAGTTCCCCCGATGTCGAGGCAAAGCAGGACGGATGATAAGCGCCGTTGTTGACGTCGGCCATAGCGACAATCTTGACGCCGTATGAGGAATTTTCAGTATGGGTTAAATATTCCCAATCGCAGTCCACCAGGAGCTGCCCCATCTGGACGGAACTCAGATGCAGGGCCGAGTCGTATACGAAATACAGCTCAAAGCCGCCGATTTCCATACCGGGGGAAGGGTTTTCAAAATTGATGACCGCCTCCACAACATTGTTCTGGTAACCGTTCTTGATAAGAGTGGTATAGATACCGGGATTGGCCCAGGCCGGACCCGCCAAACAAACAAGCAACAATATTATTAAAACAGCTTTTTTCATTACTTTTTTATTCGATTTCAGTTTTTCTCAAACAGCCGTAATCTTCAAAAATCGGTTTTTTTGAAAGCGAAAGAGATAGCTATGTTATATAAATCGGTGCCGGAGCATGGTTCTTTATCGGAATAATTTTAAAACGGTAAGAAACGCTGATGTGCCCATTCACAGTAAACCCGCCCAATGTTGCAATAGATTAGTAAAATAAGGTTACAAACCAAAGAAAAACCGACTTTATTAAAATATAACCCTCTCTCGGCTTTTAAGCAAGGCTTAAAAGACCGCGAGCTTAACGGTTTATAACCAAAGATATCTTTTGACAACAGGCTTCAGGTCTATTACAATCGGATAACATATGCCATCAACACCGTCGAAATTAAAAGTATTTCTGGCCGACGCCGGTCTTTTTTACGCCGCCGCCATCTGGGGCGCGACCTTCATCATGGTCAAAGCCGCCCTGGCCGATATCGACCCGATCGTCATGGTCGGTTACCGTTTTCTCATGGCCGGCTCGGTCCTTTTGGTTTTCGTTCTGCTGACCGGGCGAAGGTTGTTCGAGGGGCTGGGCCGGGCTTTCGCCCTGGCGGTCATGCTCTGGTTCCTCTACGTTCCCCAGACTATGGGTCTCAAATACACCACCGCCTCCAACTCCGGCTTCATCACCGGGCTGTTTGTCATGTTCGTGCCGCTTTTTTTGAGAACCATCTTCAAACGGCGGCCGACCCTTATGGAAGTAATAGCTTCGGTCGTATCGCTGGGCGGCCTGTGGATTTTAACCGGCGGCCTTCGTGATATCAATATCGGCGATATCCTGACCCTGTCGGCGGCTATGACCTACGCCTTGCACCTGCTTTATTCCGACAAATACATGAAAGCCGGCCTCGATCCCTTTTTAATCAGTTGTCAGCAGTTTTTAATTGTGGGAGTGTTGTGTTTGGTGACGGCGCTGGCGTTCGACCTGCCGTTAGGGGTCGGTTCGGTCGAAGCGGGCGGGATAGTCGTTTTCCTGGCGCTTTTCCCCACCCTGTCAGCTTTTGTCATCCAAATGGTGGCCCAGAAGATAACTTCCCCCCTGCGGGTTTCCCTGATATTCGCCCTTGAGCCGGTTTTCGCTGCCCTCTTTGCCTGGACTTTGGGCGGTGAAGCTTTCATTACCCACCGGGCGCTGGGCGGTCTGTTGATTTTCGCCGCCCTGGTTCTCTCCGGCCTGCCCGTTCCCGGTCAGAAAAAACCGGCTTAGCTGTAAATTACGTCAGTGTAATTCCCACTCGATAAAGCCCTCGCGGACATCGGTCATCCCGTTGACAATCAATTCCACCAGCCCGCCGTAGAGAATGTGGGTTTTCTCCCAGGCGTCGTAATAAGTCAACAGGTCGCGTATCTGCCCCTTGCAGTTCGAGCAGGGGGCGCAGACGTATTTATTGACGCCGGAGTCCAGTTCTTCCCTCGTGAAAGCCTCGAGTATCTGGGCGAACTTTTTTCGGCCGGCGACGGTCATGCGCCAGTTGGGGAAATTGGCCCCCTGCATGATGGCGAAGCCGCTGCCGCCGCCACAGCAGTAATTGTGCACGCCGTGCGGCGTCATCTCCCGAAACTGCGGGCATATTTTCTTGATTACCCGCCGCTGCGGCTGAATGATGCCCATCGAGCGGGTTATATTGCACGGGTCGTGCAGGGTGACCGGGAAATTGTTGCGTTCCGGGTCAACCTTTATTTTTTCGTTCATGATGATATCTTCCAACGTAACAAAGCAGGATTCACGGTGGATATTGAACTCATCGACCCAGACCCGGTCGCCGATGGCCATGATGGCCTTGTGGGCATGGCCGCATTCGGCCACCACCACTTTTTTGACGCCCAGCTTTTTGGCTATTTCGGCGTGTTTGAGAGTGACCCGCGCCAGCTGAACATCATCATAAAACAAACCGTAGTTGACCGAATCATATCCCACTAAATCGCTGGACATGGTCCAGTTGAGACCGGCCAGTTCGAAAATAATGGCGAAGGCCTCGATATTTTCCGGCCAGGACAAAAATTCCCCGGCGTTGTGAATCAGGAGAATATCCGCGCCGGCTTTGTCGAACGGCATTTTGATGTTCAAACCGGTGCGCTCGGTGATGTCTTCTTCCATGAACTCGATCAGGTCCATCAGCGCCATCGGGCTGATACCGGTCGAGGACCCGGTCTCGAGCTGTTTGACGGTGCCTTCCTCGTGAAGTTCAGCGGGCGCGATGCCCATCTCCTGGCTGAAGAGTTTCCTGATTTCGCGGGCAATCAGGCCGTTGTCCACTCCCATGGGGCAGGTCTGGGCGCAGCGGCGGCAGAGCGTGCAGCGGTAAGCCAGCTGGGCCAGGCGCGCCACGGTTTCCCAGTTGAGGTCGATATCCGCACCGGTGAATTTGGCCGTCAATTTCCCGCCCGGACTGATGTGTTTTCTTATTATCCGCCTTAAAATCTCGCTGCGGAAGAGGGGGCGGTATATTTCCGCCCGGCCGCTCATCTCGAAAATGGGGCAGGCCTCGGCGCAGGTATTACAGCGCACACAGTTGTCTAACGAAAGCATTAACGGTTTCAAAAAGGGCCAGTTGTTTTCCACCGTCAGCAGTTTTTTGAGACCCTCGAGAAATTTCGCCACCAGCTGTTCTTTCTCCTCGTCCGTTTCCGGGGCCGGCACCGGGACGTTGAGAATACCGTCGAGAGAGATATCCTTGCCCTTGCGCTTGATTTCGGTAACTTCGGGGTACGGCGGGTCCTCCCAATCCTCGTAGGGGTAGGGAAGTTTCGGGAAGTCTTTCGGGTCCAGCGTATATAACCGGTCGGTCTTTTTACCGATGTCTTTTACTTTGATAATCCTGCTCATTTCTTCATCTCCTTAACCACCTCTGACCAGGGTTTGCCGGTTTGAATATGGGAAGCGCTCCAGGTGACCTTCTTCTGGAGCAGTTCCAGAATCCGCTTTTCGATTTTACTGCCGCGTTCATTGGGGGTGTCGTTCCAGCG
>Ga0210003_1001462_pt1 | contig 20849 bp, 30 predicted proteins | sample LantaG_FD_182804 | JGI IMG/M metagenome (GOLD analysis project Ga0210003, IMG submission 182804) | Deep subsurface microbial communities from Baltic Sea to uncover new lineages of life (NeLLi) - Landsort_02402 metaG (SPAdes) (version 2) | ecosystem: Environmental > Aquatic > Marine > Oceanic >... | reverse complement strand
CAGAATTCAGCAGATTTTGTGATCCGCAGATTCCGCGGATTACGCAGATTCGGGTAGACGTATGACAGCAACAATACTTCTCTCCTTAATCTGTGGAATCTGTGTAATCTGCGGATGAAAACAGAATTCAGCAGATTTTGTGATCCGCAGATTCCGCGGATTACGCAGATTCGGGTAGACGTATGACAGCAACAATACTTCTCTCCTTAATCTGTGGAATCTGTGTAATCTGCGGATGAAAACCAGGCTGCATCTGCGGTCTACAACTGGTTCAGCAGGCGCAGGTCGTTGTCGAACAGCAGGCGGATGTCGGTGATGCCGAACCGGTACATTGCTGCCCGATCGATGCCGAGGCCGAATGCGAAGCCGGTGTATTTTTCGGGGTCGTAGCCGACGGCTCTGAACACGTTGGGATCGACCATGCCGGCGCCGAGCAGTTCGGTCCAGCCTTTGCCGCCGCAGGTGGGGCAGCCCCGGCCGTGGCAGAAGGTGCAGGCAACGTCTACTTCGGCGCTGGGTTCTGTGAATGGGAAGAACGACGGCCGCAGCCTTGTTTTCGTCTCCGGGCCGAGGAACGCCTTCATCGCGATGTCGAGCACGGTTTGGAGATCGGCGAGGGTGATGCCTGTATCCACAACCAGCCCCTCGATCTGGTGGAATATTGGGTAATGGCTGGCATCGGGCGTGTCGCGGCGGTATACTTTGCCGGGTGCGACCACGCGCAACGGCGGCCGGCGATGCTCCATCGTTCGCACCTGCACGGGCGACGTGTGCGTTCGCAGGAGCGTATCGCCTTCGATGAAGAAGGTGTCGAAATCGTCTCGAGCGGGGTGCTCTGGCGGAATGTTGAGGGCTTCGAAGTTGTAGTGCTCGGTTTCCATTTCAGGGCCGTATACAACTTCGAACCCGAGGCGTGCGAAAATGTCCACCAGCTCACGCGTGGCGCGGGTGATGGGGTGCAGCCTGCCGAATTGCGGGCGATTGCCGGGCAGCGTGATGTCGAAAAATTCGCCGGCGGCCTTGGGCTTGCCTGCGCCGAGCTTGGCCTTCTTCTGGTTCAGGCTTTGCTCGATCGCCTTTCGCGCAACGTTCGCCTCCTGGCCCACAAGCGGCTTCTCGTCTGCCGGAAGCTGCGGAATGCGGGCCATGAAATCCTTGAACAGCCCCTTGCGGCCGAGGTATTTCACTCGGGCCTGCTCGAGCTGTTCGGCGTCGTCGGCCTTGTCGATTTCGGCCAATGCCTGCTGTTGTGCCTGGCGTATCTCGTCGATCAACATGCTGATTCGCTCACGCCCCCACGAAGACAAAATGAAACGCGCCCGACGGAGCGCGGCGTCCGGTCAGGCGCGGTCGCTTCAGTTTTGATTTCAGACTGCGGCCTGAAGACCGGCCGATTCAACGAGCTTGTCGAACGCCTGCGGATCGCTGATCGCGATTTCGGAAAGCATCTTACGGTCGGTTTCGATTCCGGCCGCATTCAGGCCCGCTATGAAGCGGCTGTAGCTGATGCCCCGCTCGCGGCAGGCTGCATTGACTCTGACAATCCACAGCCGCCGGAACATGCGTTTGCGGTTGCGACGGTCGCGGTATGCGTATGCATCGGCCCGCATGGCGGTTTCCATCGCGGTGCGGTACAGCTTGCTCCGGCCGCCGCGGAAGCCCTTGACTCGCTTGAACAGGCGCTTTTTCGCCCGCCTCGACGCGGGCACATTCGTTGCTCTTGGCACGTGTGTATCTCCTTCGAGTATCAGCCCGCGCCGCTGAACGCGCGCAGGGGGATGAGCCGTTTTGTCTTCGTAGAGGCGGGCCCCGTTGCCCGTCCGTCCGTCGAATCATTTTCCCAGAAGCCGCTTCACGCGTGCGGCATCGGGCGGGCTGGCTTCGCGAACCCTGCGGAGCGCGCGCCGCCGCTTGGCGGACTTGCTCGACAGCAGGTGCCGTCGACCCGACCGCCTGAACATCACTTTTCCCGTGGCGGTGATCTTCACCCGCTTGGCCACGCCTTTGTGGGTTTTCATCTTCGGCATCAGATATAACTCCGATTGAACCTCGTGGTCCGCGTGTAATATTGCAGTATCGGGCAAACCCGCCATCCCGGTTACTTCGGGATGAGGAGCATGTCCATCTTACGGCCTTCCATCTTCGGATTTCGTTCCACCTTGGCAACATCCTCCACCGCTTCCGCAAACTTCACCAGCAGTTCGCGGCCGAGGTCGATGTGGGCAAGCTCACGCCCCTTGAACAACACGTTCACCTGCACGCGATTGCCCTGCGCGATGAACTGCCGCGCATGCTCGATTCGATAGGCTACATCGTGCTCATCGATCTTCGGGTGCAGCCGGATTTCCTTCACCTGGGCGCCGTGGCTTTTTGAACGGGCCTGCTGTTGCTTCTTTCGCAGCTTATACTTGTATCTGCCGTAATCCATTATACGGCAAACAGGCGGATCAGCCTGAGGAGCCACCTCGACAAGGTCGAGGTCGCCTTCCCGCGCGATTGAAAGGGCTTCCTGAATCGGCACTACTCCCACCTGGTCGCCCTTGTCATTGATCACGCGCACGTGCGTCGCGCGAATCTGCTCGTTTATTTTCAGGCCTTTTGCGATAGACTCAGTCTCCTAACTACGGTTTCGAATTTCCTCTGCCATGCGATCCAGGAGGTCTGACGACGCCATCGAGCCGATGTCGCCTTTCTGCCGCAATCGCACCGAAACGGTACTCTCCTCCACTTCCCGGTCGCCCACAATCAACATATACGGCACCTTCGCCAGCGTGGCGTTGCGTATCTTGGCGCCGATCTTCTCGTTGCGTATGTCGGCCTCCGAGCGGATGCCCGCCTCAGTCAGCATCGAGTTCACACGCTGAGCATATTCAACATGAGCATCGGTGATAGGCATGACAACCGCCTGCACCGGGGCCAGCCACAACGGCAGAGCGCCCGCGTAGTGCTCGATCAGGATACCCAGGAAGCGCTCGATCGATCCGAATATCACGCGGTGAATAACCACGGGCCGATGCTCGCGGCCGTCTTCGCCGACATATGTCAGGTCGAACTTCTCGGGCAGCATCGCCATGTCGAGCTGGATCGTCGCACACTGCCAGCTTCGGCCGATCGCGTCTCTCACGTGGAAGTCGATCTTCGGGCCATAGAAGGCGCCGTCGCCTTCGTTGATGGTGTATTCCAGGCCGTTGGCCTTGAGGGCGTTCTCAAGCCCGGAAGTAGCCTGCTCCCACTGCTCGTCGGTGCCCACCGAGCTTTCGGGTCGCGTGGAAAGCTCAACACGATAGGTGAACCCGAACGTGCTGTAAACAGCATCGATCAGACGCACGATGCTGGTCACTTCCTCGGTGACCTGCTCGGGCATCATGAAAATGTGGGCGTCGTCTTGCGTGAACTGCCTCAGCCGCGCCAGGCCGTGCACGACTCCCGATTTCTCAAGCCTGTGGCACATGCCCACCTCGGCATACCGCAGCGGGTATTCGCGATAGCTGTGCACGGCGGTCTTGTATATCAGCGCTGCGCCGGGGCAGTTCATCGGCTTCATCGCGTACGGCTCTTCATCGACGTCGGTGAAGTACATGTTCTCCTTGTAATGGTCCCAGTGCCCCGAGCGCTCCCACAGGATGCGCTTGAGCACGATGGGCGTCTTCACCTCGTTGTAGCCCCACCTGCGATGGAGCAGCCGCCAATACGCCATCAGCTCGTTCCAGATCACCATCCCCTTCGCATGCCAGAACACGCTGGCCGGCGCTTCCTCGTGGAAGCTGAAGAGGTCGAGCTCGCGGCCGAGCTTGCGATGGTCGCGCTTGCGGGCCTCCTCCAGCATGTCAAGGTGCCGGCGTAGCTGCTTGGCATCGGCGAAGGCCGTGCCGTAGATGCGAGTCAGCATCGCGCGGCTCGAGTCGCCCCTCCAGTATGCGCCTGCCGTGTTCAGCAGCTTGTATGCTTTCACCCAGCCCGTGCTCGGCAGGTGAGGCCCGCGGCACAGGTCGATGAACTCGCCTTCGCGATAGAAGCTGAAGCTCGTCTCGTCGGTCAGGTCCTGCATCAACTCGACCTTGTACGGCTGATCCTGCTCGCGCGCCAGCTTCAGCGCCTCGTCGCGGTCGAGCACCACGCGCTCTATGGTGATATCTTCGTCGATAATCTTCTGCATTTCGGCTTCAATACGTTCGAGGTCATCCGCCGCGAGGCCGTCGGGAAACTCGAAATCGTAGTAGAAGCCATCTTCAATAGACGGGCCGATAGCCAGCCTGACGCCCGGAAACAGCCGTTTCACCGCCTGCGCCATGACGTGGCTGGCAGTATGACGCAGCACCTCAAGCCCTTCCTCTGTGCTGTCGGTAACGATTTCGATGGCGACATCGTCGGTGACGGATTCTGCAATGTCGACAAGCCTGCCGTCGATCTTCGCGGCAACGGCGCTCCTGGCGAGGCGCGGCCCGATGCTCTCGGCCACTTCCGCCGCCGAGACGCCGCTCTCGAATTCCTTGACTGAGCCGTCGGGAAATGTCAGCCGTACCATTCGTTCAACCTGCCGAAATATTGTCGAAAGCCGATTACCACCTGACCAAACCGGACACGCTGATGGTTGGAGTTCATTGTGGCGAGGTTACAATGATCCAGGCGCGACGTACGTCGTGCACCATCGCAGGAGGGCTGTTCGGTGGCAAAATGATGAACCTTGCAATGCCGCTGTGCCGCCTTCAAATCTGGTGGGCGATGCGGGGCTCGAACCTGCGGCCTCCAGCTTGTCGAGCTGGCGCTCTAACCAACTGAGCTAATCGCCCGCAAACAGACAACCGCCGGGCGCGCGCGCCTGCCCGCCGGCAATCCATATCATGTATATCTTACTAATAAACGCCGTTGGTGTCAAGTGCTTTTTCGGCGATATGCTCCGTTGGTCGCTCACTTCTCTCATTGCGGCTCACGGCAACGCTCGATCAGCCATTTCACCGGCCAATAGCCGCTGGAAGTGCCCGCCAATATGCTCGGCACCAGCGGACGCACCTGGTTGAAGCGAAACGACCCGCCGGATACGTCGGTGGCCGTGCCGCCGGCTTCCTGCACCAGCAGCACACCCGCGGCGATATCCCACTCGTGCTTCGGCCCAAGGCTGAACGTGGCGTCGGCACGCCCCGCCGCAACCAGCGCCAGTTTATAGGCGATCGACCCCACCTGCCGGACCTCGGCCTGCCGATCGAAGCACGCAAACTCGCCGCGAGCCACCTCCGAGCGGCTCGCCAGCACCACCGGCCGCGAGCGGAAATGGCGCTGCGACCTGATCCGCCGGCCGTTGAGCGTGGCTCCGCCGCCGAGCACCGCGGAGAATATCTCGTCAGTCGCCGGATTATACACCGCAGCCAAAACGGCCCGCCCATCCTCAACCAGTGCAACCGACACCGCGAACTCCGGAATGCCCTTCACGAATTCTTTCGTGCCGTCCACCGGATCGACCACCCACACAAAACGCAGGTCGAGGCGCTCCGGGTGGTCCACCGTCTCCTCCGACAGCCATCCCGAGCCGGGCATCACCCCCGGCAACGCCGCCCGCAGAAGCCCGTCCGCCGCAAGGTCCGCCGTGGTAACCGGATCGCTGTTCTTCTTGTGGGCCGTCTCAAATCCATCTGCGGCAATCCGGCTGATCAGCGCGCCGGCCTGCCGCACGCACCCCTCAAGAACGCTCCGCTCAGTTGAAAACTCCGCCATTGCCCCCGCTCCGTCCGCCGGTCTTACGCAACCGGCCCAATGTAGCCTTCCTTCTCAAGATGAAGCACGATCTGCTGAACACAATGCTCCGGGCTGCTGTTTGTGGTATCGATGGCCAGGTCCGCATCGGGTGGCACCTCGTATGGATCGGATATGCCGGTAAACGCCTGGATGATGCCGGACCTCGCCTTGGCATACAGCCCCTTGCGGTCGCGCAATTCGCAAATCTCCAGCGGCGTGGCCACGTGGATAAGCACAAAACCGCCGCCGCTCTCAACCATCGAACGGACTTCCTTGCGCACGCGGTCGTACGGCGCGATCGGCGCGCACAGCGCGATTCCCCCGTTCTTCGTGATCTCAGACGCCACAAATCCTATTCGGAGAATGTTGATGTCGCGGTGCTCCTTCGAGAAACCAAGCTCCGACGACAGGTGCCGCCGGACAAGGTCGCCGTCCAGCAGCGTAACGGGCCGCCCGCCCTGTTCCAGAAGCCTCACCATCAGAACAGATGCAAGCGTCGATTTCCCCGAGCTCGGAAGCCCCGTGAAGAAAACAGTGAAGCCCTGCCTGCTGCGGGGCGGATAGGTGCGGCGAAGCTCCCGGACGACCTCGGGAAACGAGAACCACGGCGGTATCTCGCCGCCCGACGTCAGCCGCTGGCGCAGCTCCGTGCCGCTGAGCATTCTCACCCGCGCACCCGCAGGCACCTCGTCTTCCGGCACAAAATCGTCCTGATCCTCGACATAGACTACCATGCGGAAAGGCACCATCGAAATGCCAAGCTCCTCCTCATGCTTATGCAGAAGCTCCTGCGCATCGTACGGGCCGTAGAAAGGCTTCCCATTGGAATCGGAGCCGGGGCCGGCGTGGTCGCGCCCCACTATCATGTGAGTGCAGCCGTAGTTCTTGCGGATGATGGCATGCCACAGCGCCTCGCGAGGCCCGGCCATCCGCATAGCGAGCGGCAGCAGGCTCAGCATAGCCGTGTTGTACGGATAATGCTTCAGCACCGACTCATAGCATCGCACGCGCGTGTAGTGATCGACGTCGCCCGGCTTGGTCATCCCCACAACCGGGTGCAGCAGCAGGTTCGCCTGCAGATCGCGAGCGGCGCGGAACGTCAGCTCCTGGTGTGCCCGGTGCATCGGGTTGCGCGTCTGGAACGCGACGATCCGCTCCCAGCCGAGGATGTCGAACCGCTGCCGCAGTTGCTCGGGCGTCTGCCGCAGCTCGACAAAATCGTGGTGCGTGGGCAGTTGCATGCACATAAGGCTTCCGCCCACGTACACCGGGTTCGTTCGATTCAGCAGGTGGTCGACACCTGGGTGCCCGGCATCAGTTGTGCCATAGACACGTTCGGCTTCGGCCGCCAGATCGGGCCTCCAGACCTCGCGCACGTCCAGCACGCCCAGCATGACTCCCTCGAAATCGCGCAGGGCCAGCCGTGTGCCGGGTTCGACCGCGGCCGCGGCTTCCTCTGTGATGTCCAGCGTGATCGGGACCGGCCACAGCGTGCCGTCCGCCAGGCGCATATCGTCGCAGACGCCTTTGTAATCGTTCTTGCACATGAAGCCTGCCAGCGGCGAAAACCCGCCGTTGGCCAGCAGCTCGAGGTCGCAAATCTGGCGTGGGGTAAGCTCCCATGACGGCCAGACGCGAGACTGCTGCTTGAGTTCGGCCGAGGTGTGCTCGTCTGCAACCAGGTCTACGAGCGCACCGCCATGAGGCGAAATGAGGCATGAAAGCATGTAGATTTTCCCTCCGAACCGGCGCCGGTCAGCGGCGCTTTTTCCTTCCGAGATAATCTCCGCCGAATGCGCCGCCGAAAGCGGCATCGCCGGATGGAAACAGGAATGCGAGTCGGCGCTGCACGAATGCAAGCCGGGGGTCAGCTTCCTTTCCTTAACTATGATCGTGGTGTCGAAGCGTCTTGAAATAAGGGCGAGTCGCTGGATCAGCTTGACTTCCAGCTTGTCGCAACGCTCCGACTCGATGGTGCCGCCCGCACGCTCGATCATGTCGTGCAGGCGCTCGTTTGTATAAAATGAAACAACCGGAGCACCGATGTTGTTCCAGTTGCCGAACAGCGGCAGGCGCTTTGATGTGATGCTGGTGGTGAGTTTCTTGACGTAGAACAGAACGTCCATTATCACGCGAGGGTAGAACACCGGCTCGAGGATGATAAGACGCCCCCCGGGCTTCACAAGCCGGAGGGCGTTTTCAACTGCTCGATATGCCTTGTTGCGGCTTTGCGTCCGCGTGCGGCCGATCAGGTGGTGCAGCACCGCCATCATCGTCACATACTGGAACCGCCGGTCGATCCCTTCCACGAATTCGTCGTCGGTTATCGATCCCAGGAATGTCTCGCAGCCCACGGCTTCGCGTGCCTTATCGAGGCAACGCGAGCTGACATCCATGCCGTAGATCGGCTTCAGCACCGTCCGCTGGGAAAGATGCTGCAAGACGTTTCCGACCCCGCAGCCGACGTCCAGAAGATCGTGTCCCTCGCGGGCGTCCCGGTTGATCGTTTCGATGGCATAGTTGACGCGCCCTTCCCAATACTGCGGCACATACTCATCGAAATAGTCGACAGTATCTTGATCTTCCATCGGTTTGGACGGCGCTCCGGTTAAACGGGGGCGACTCCTTCCGCCGCAGGATTGATGGATTTCAGCTCACGCTTCGACAGGCGCGAAGGCCTTGTCAGCCCTGCTGCTCGCCGCTCTCGTCGGTTTCTTCGCCGGCCGGCTCCTCGGTGGGCGCCTCGGGCGCCGGAGCCTCCTGCGCCACCTCTTCGGCCACCGTCGGCCTGGCAGGCGCGGCCGCTGCGCCCGTGTAAGGCTCGACCAGCTCGAATATGACCTGCGTCGCATTGTCTCCAAGCCGGTTGATCGGGAAGCCCAGAATCCTGGTGTATCCGCCGGGGCGCTGGGTGTATCGCGGGGATATCTCCTCAAACACCTTCCTGACGGCCTGCTTGTTGTCTAGCAACTGGAGGGCGCGCCGCCGGGCTGCGAGGTCGCCCCGCTTGCCGAGTGTGATCACCTTCTCGGCGAGGCGGCGGGCTTCCTTGGCCTTTTCCCGCGTCGTGATTATCCGCTCGAGGGTGCCTTTCTCCTCGTTGGGTTTTACCAGGAAGAGGCTGTTGACCAGGTTCCTGAGCATGGCCCGCCTGTGGGAGGTGGTTCTGTTGAGTTTTCTGCCGCTGGTTCTGTGACGCATCTTCGGTTATATTCCTTCCAGCTCTGCAACTGGCATGCCCAGATACAAACCCATGCCCGTGAGCTTCTCCTTGATGTCCTCCAGCGATGTCTTGCCGAAGTTTCGAAGCCCCAGAAGCTCGTTTTCGCTATGAACAACCAGTTCCCTCAGCGTCTTGATATTCTGCGACTCGAGGCAGTTTTCGGCGCGCACGCTGAGGTCCAGCTCCGAAATGCTGCTGTCGAGCAGGGCCTTGAGGGCCGCCGGGTCGTGCATGGCCGCTCCGCCTGCAAGCTGGGCCGCCTGCTCGCCCTGTGCGAGCGGCTCTTCGCTTACTTCAACATAATAGATGAACGGGTCCAGGTGCTTGCGAAGTATCTTGGCCGCTTCAACTAGCGCCAGCTCGGGCGAAATGCTGCCGTCCGTCCAGATTTCCATTATCAGCTTGTCGTAATTTGTGATCTGGCCGACACGTGTGTTCTGGGCCTCGTATCTTACCCTGGTCACCGGCGAGAAGATCGAGTCCATCGGAATCACGCCGATGATGTTCTTCTCGTTCTCGCCGCTGGGCGCATAGCCACGCCCCTTTCTCGCCGTCAGTGTGGCCGCGATGGCCGCATCGTTGTCGGAGATCGTTGCTATGTGCATCTTTGGGTTGAGGATCGTAACATCCGGGCCGGCCTGCAGGTCGCCCGCCGTCACTTCTCCCGCGCCCGAGACCTCCAGCCGCAGCTCGCGCTCGCCGTCGCCGTCTATCCGCAGCAGCACCTTCTTCAGGTTCAGCACCATATCGGTGACGTCTTCCACCACCCCGGGGATCGTCGCGTATTGATGTTGCACACCCTCCATCTGCAGTGTCGTCAGGGCTGCACCTTCAAGCGACGAAAGCAGGATTCTCCGCAAGCTGTTGCCTATCGTGGTGGCGTAGCCGTGTTCAAACGGCTCCGCCGAAAATTTGCCGTAGGTTTTGGTATAGGTTTCGTCTTCACACGAAACTTTCGTCGGAAGCTCAAAACCTTTCCACCGTATGCGCATAGTTTTCCTCCCTTGGCAAGGGCCGCTACAAGGCTACTTCGAACAGAACTCGACGACCAATTGCTCCTGGATGGGGATCGAGATATCATCGCGGCTCGGTAGCGAAACCACCGTGCCCTTCGGCGGATCAACGCTGCGGTCGAGCCAGCCGGGCATCGGACGCTCCGCGCTCTGCTCGGCGTGCTCCTTGACATGCTTCTTGCTGTTCTCGGAGTTGTATGGCTCGATTGTATCGCCAATACGTAACTGGTAGGACGGAATGTCTACGCGCCGTCCGTTCACGGTGAGATGACCGTGAGTGATCAGTTGGCGCCCCTGCGCTCTCGATGATGCGAAACCCAGCAGATACACCACGTTGTCGAGCCGCCGCTCGAGCAGCACCAGCAGGTTCTCGCCGGTGTTGCCTTTCTTGCGCTCCGCTTCTTCGAAATACAGCCGGAACTGCTTCTCAAGCAGCCCATAGGCCCTCTTGAGCTTCTGCTTCTCTCGAAGCTGAGTGCCATATTCGGAAAACTTACCCCGGCGCCACGAATGCATTCCCGGCGGGTATTCCCGACGCGAAATCGCACACTTCGCGGTTTCGCAGCGGGCTCCTTTCAGGAACAATTTCATTCCTTCGCGCCGGCACAATCTGCATACCGGGCCTGTGTGCCTTGCCATTATATCTCCTTCACGGCCTCGACGCCCGTCGGGCCGTCAAATACGCCTCTTCTTGCGAGGACGGCACCCGTTGTGCGGCAACGGTGTGACGTCGTCTATAGCCTTGATCTCCAGACCTGCCGCCTGCAGCGACCGAATGGCGGATTCGCGGCCCGCACCAGGCCCCTTGACACGAACCTCCACCTGGCGAACGCCCATCTTGATCGCTTTCTGCCCCGCCACCTCCGCAGCACGCTGCGCCGCAAACGGTGTACTCTTGCGCGACCCCTTGAACCCGATCGATCCGGCGTTCGCCCAGCATAGCGTCTCGCCGTTCGTGTCGGCGATAGTCACATGCGTATTGTTGAACGTTGCCGTGATATGGGCCACCGCCTGTGATGGTGCGCGGCGAACACGTTTGGCTTCTTTGCGCGTGGCTTTTCCCATAAACTGTCAATCTCTCCGATCTGATATCTCGAGTAAGATTCGTGCTGCTGCGGCCGATTACTTGCCGCGCGGCGCCATTTTCTTGCCGGCGATGGTCTTTGCCGGGCCCTTCCGGGTCCGGGCGTTTGTCTTGGTGCGTTGACCGCGCACGGGCAGCCCGCGAATGTGCCGCTGACCGCGGTAGCTGTTGATCTGCCGCAGCCGCGACACGTTCTGAGCCACCAGGCGCCGCAGTTCGCCTTCGACAACGAACCCCTTGTCGATGATCGCCGCAATGCGGCTGAGTTCGTCGTCCGTCAGGTCCTTCGCGCGCTTGGTGGGATCAAGCCCGGCGCTTTCGACGATCTTCACCGCAGTGGCGGGGCCTATCCCATACAAGTACGTCAGCGAAACCACGACCGCCTTGTCGTTGGGTATGTCTACACCAAAAATTCTAGGCATATATCGGATCCTCTTGTCAGCCCTGCCGCTGCTTGTGGCGCGGCTCGGTGCATATCACGCGCACCACGCCTTTTCTCTTGATGAGCTTGCAGTTCTCGCAAATGCGTTTTACTGATGCCCTGACTTTCATAATGCTTATCCTCTCTCTGCCGCACAGGCGACACGTCAGCCGCGATACACTATTCGACCCTTGCTCAGGTCATAGGGCGACATCTCGATCGTGACGCGGTCGCCCGGCAGTATCTTGATGAAGTGCATCCGCATTTTGCCCGAAACGTGTGCCAGCACGGTATGCCCGTTTTCCAGCTCCACGCGGAACATCGCGTTCGGGAGGGCATCTTTTACCACAGCCTCCACGCGAATCGCTTGCTCCTTTGCCATCTGTTACTGCTCCAATTCCTGCTGAGGCTGCGAAACCGTCAGAATCTCTGCTTCTCCTGCGGTCACAACCACAGTATGCTCCCAATGGGCCGACCGACGCCTGTCGCTCGTAACAACCGTCCAACCGTCATGCCCGATCTGCACCCGATGCGTCCCTTCGTTGATCATCGGTTCGATCGCAAGCGTCATTCCCGGCTTCAGCTCCACTTCCGCGAAGCCCGGCGCCACATAGTTGGGAATCTGGGGGTCTTCGTGCATTTCGGTACCGATGCCGTGACCCACGAACTTCCGCACAACCGAATACCCGTTTGCTTCGGCGTGCCTCTGTATCGCCGCTGAAACCTCAGCAAGCATCGATCCCGCCCGAGCCTTCTCGATCCCCCGCTCCAACGACTCGCGGCAGACTCTCATCAGCCGCGCCGCTTCCGGGTCGACCCGGCCGACACCTATCGTTTTCGCCGCGTCGCCGAAATAACCGTCTTTCAACGTGCCGACGTCAACGCTCAGCAGGTCGCCCTCCCGAAGCTCGCGTGGCCCGGGAATACCGTGAACTACCTCTTCATTTATCGACGCACATATCGAACCGGGGAAACCCGGCCGGCTCGGTGTCGAACCGTAGCCCAGAAACGCCGGCACTGCGCCGTTCTTCCGAATGCAGGCCTCGGCTATCGCGTCAAGCTCCGCAGTCGTCGCGCCCGGCACAGCCTTTTCCGTCAGGATGGCAAGCACTTCCGCCACAATCCTTCCGGATTCCCGCATCCTGGCCACTTCGCTGGGCGATTTCAGCGTGATCAATTCTACCTCACCGACTCGAGGCGCAATTTAACTTCCGATGTCACTTCGTCCACCCTCTTATCGCCAGGGACCTCGGCCAGCACGCCGGCTTTCCTGTAATAGTCGATCAGATCGGCCGTCTGCTGCTGATACACCTGAAGCCGGTTGCGAACCGTGTCGGGGTTATCGTCGGGACGTTGATAAACTTCGCCGCCGCACTTGTCGCAGACATCGTCAACGGCCGGCGGCATGTAATCCACGTGATACGTTGCGCCGCAGTTGCGGCACACACGCCTGCCCGACAACCGCTCAACCACCACCTCCGCAGGCACACTGATGTATACAACGATATCCAGCGCGATGCCAAGCTCGTCGAGCGTCGCGCTCAGCGCACGCCCCTGATCAAGGTTCCGCGGAAAACCGTCCAGCATGAAACCTTTGGCGCAATCCGGCTGGCTCAGCCGCTCCTTCACCATCCTGATGATCACAGCATCGGGCACCAGCTCGCCCTTATCGATGTAAGCCTTCGCCTCCGACCCAAGCGGCTTCTGTGCCTTTATCGCTTGCCGCAGCATGTCGCCGGTCGAAATGTGCGGAATCTCGTATGTATCGGCTATGTATTCGGCCTGGGTACCTTTGCCGGCACCCGGTGGCCCTAGCAGCACTAACCTCATCTGCGCGATCCTCGTATCCTTGTTCCCTTAATGAATCCGTCGTAGTGGCGCATTATCAGGTGCGACTCTATCTTCTGAACGAGGTCGAGCGCAACACCCACAACGATCAGCAGACCCGTGCCGCCGTACAGGCTCGCCGCCTCATACGGAAGGTCCATACCCCTGCTGACCATCTGAGGCAAAATCGCAATGACCGCCAGGAACGCCGCTCCCGCAAGCGTGATGCGCGTCATCAGCTTCTCCAGGTAATCGGCCGTCCGGTTGCCAGGCCTGATTCCCGGAATGAAGTGGCCATACTGCTTCATATCGTCCGCCATCTTGATCGGGTTGAACACGATGGCCGTCCAGAAGAAGCAGAAGAAGAAAATCAGGAAAATATAGATCATGATATACAGGAACGCACCGGGCGCCAGTTGCGTCTGCATCTCGCCCAGGAAGTTCTTGAGCCCGCCGGGGCCTGCCGCACGGTAAATAGCCGCAATGATCAGCCCGGGAAACGACAGCAGCGACTGAGCGAAGATGATCGGAATCACGCCCGCCTGGTTCACGCGAAGGGGCATATAGTGCCGCTGCCCGCCATACACACGCCGCCCGCGGGTATGCTTCGCCTGCTGCACCGTAATCCGCCGCTGCGCCTGCTGGATTATCACCACACCAACCACAACCGCCACATACATCACCACCAGCAAGGCTCCCATCAGCAAGCCGTAGCGGTTATCTTGCGTGGCCGACAGGCTGAACTCGAACTTGTTCCTGATCAGGTCGTGAATGGCAGTGGGCATCCGCGAGATGATATTGCCCATAATGATCAGCGAAATGCCGTTGCCGATCCCGAACTCCGTGATCTGCTCGCCGATCCACATCAGGAAAATCGTGCCCGCCGTAACACTGAAAATAGCGCTGATCCAATAGCTGAAGCCGGCATCCTCCGCAACGAAAGGCGGCACACCCTGCGCCGTCGGCAATTCCTTAATGTACTTCGCTATGAAGAAACCCTGCACGATACACAACAACACGGTTGCGTATCGCGTATACTGATTTATCTTCTTTCGGCCCGCCTCCCCTTCCTTAGACAATTCCTCAAGCGGCTTGATGACCGTCGTCAGCAACTGGAAGATAATCGACGCGCTGATGTAGGGCATCACCCCCAGCGCAAACACCGTGCACCGCCCCAGGGCGCCGCCGGCAAACATATCCACGAGGCCGATCATCCTCGTGCCGAGGCCCTCGTCTTCCTCCTGCTGTTGGCTGGCCTGATCCAGCGACCTCGACACCGCATGCGTATTGACGCCGGGTATCGGCACATACACGCCGACCCGGCACAGGATCAGAAGGCCCAGCGTAATCAGTATCTTACGCCTGAGCTCCGGAATCCGGAAAATATTGACCACTGGTGCGAGCATCACAAGCTTCCCCCGAGCGGCTCCGCGAGCCGCCGGCAATCATCTATGCCAGTACTTCTACGCTGCCACCGGCCGCTTCAATTTTTTCAACGGCGCTCTTGCTGAACCTATGTGCCTTCACGGCAAGGGGTTTTTCTACATTCCCATCACCGAGAACCTTCACAATCTCCGTCGTCCGCGAAATCAGGCCCCGCTCCCGCAGCACTTCAGGCGTGATCTCAGCAACACCTTCAAGCCTGTTGAGGTCAGACAGATTCACGTGCCCGATCGGCAGGCGGAAACGCTTGTTGTTGAAACCGCGTCGCGGCAGCGTCCGGAACCACGGCATCTGCCCGCCTTCGTAGCTGAGCATTCCGCCATAGCCCGCGCGGCACCTCGCGCCGCGCATGCCGCGGCCGCATGTCTTGCCGTTGCCCGACCCGTTCCCGCGTCCTACACGACGCTTCCTGTCGCGCTTGCGGTTTACATCTGTTGCTTCATTGAGGTTCATTCTATTGTAACTCCCCTCAGTCTTTCAACCTCTTCGCGTCGGCGCAACTGCATCAGACCAGCAAGCGTCGCCTTCGCAAGATTCTTCGGATTGCTGTTTCCGAACGACTTCGTCAGGATGTTCTTTATGCCCGCCGCCTCGACCACCGCACGCGCGCTCGCGCCCGCGATCACGCCGGTTCCCGCCGAAGCAGGCTTCATAAACACTTTCGACGACCGGAAGCGGCCGATGACCTCGTGGGGGATCGTATCGCCCTCGAGCGAAACGCTGACAATCTGCTTCTTTGCGTCAGCCACGCCCTTCTCAACTGCGGCAGGCACTTCGTTTGCCTTGCCGTAGCCCAGGCCGATCCGGCCCTGGCGGTCGCCCACAACCACGAGCGCCGCAAAGCTGAACCGCCGCCCGCCCTTCATAACCTTCGCGCAGCGGTAAATCTTGATCACCGTCTCTTCGAATTCCGGCGGCCGTTGTTCGCTGTAATCTCTATCTTCCAACGGGCATCTCCTCGATAGCCTCTGAACTTCTGCTATACCTTCAGGCCGGCTGCCCGGGCACCCTCGGCCAGGGCAGCAACGCGGCCGTGAAACTTGCATCCGCCACGGTCAAACACCGCCTTAACAATACCCTTCTCCCGGGCCTTCTCTGCCAGCAGCTTTCCGGTCGTGCGGGCCGAATCGCGGTTGCCGCCCGGCACCTGATCGCGAAGATCACTGTCCAGCGTGCAAACCGAAACAAGCGTCGCCCCGCGCTCGTCGTCGATCAACTGCCCATAGATATGCCTCAGGCTCCGATAAACCGACAACCGCGGGCACGACGACGTCCCCTTCACACGATTGCGGATTCGCTGATGCCGCCGCTTCCGACGCATCCATTTCGCTTGTTGTGTGTTCATTGCTCACCTGTACTTCTGCAAGCCGTTAGTCGCCGCCCGCCATTGCCTTGCCAGCCTTGCGGCGAACCTCTTCACCGCGATACCGGATTCCCTTGCCCTTATACGGCTCCGGCGGCCGGCACGAACGAACGGTCGCCGCAAACTGGCCGACAACCTGCCTGTCTGAACCGCTGATCGAAATCAGCGTAACAGGAACCGAACCGATGCCGGGCATCGAAACATTCGTTGTTTTCGGATCGGCAACCGAAACGCCCTCGGGAATATCAAACTCCACCGGATTCGTGTAGCCGACCGTTACGCTCAGCTTCTTGCCCTGCACCTTCGCACTATAGCCAACACCCACAACCTCCAGCTCCTTCGTGAAGCCGTCAGTCACGCCCGTCACCATATTATTGACCAGCGCACGCGCCAGGCCATGCATCGCCCGGCTGGTGCGGTCGTTCGACTCGCGCTTAAGCACCAGGCACTTCAATTCCTGGTCATGCTCCACCGTTATCTTGCGCGGCACACTGTACGACAGCGTCCCCTTCGGCCCCTTCACCTCGATGGTGCCGTTGGAGATACCCACCTGCACCGCGTCCGGCACTGCTATAGGTTTTCTACCGATTCGAGACATCTCTCTACTCCTGCGGGCGCCGCTCTACCAGATGTTGCACAAAATTTCGCCGCCCACGTTTTCCTTCTTGCACTCGCGGTCGCTCAGGATGCCACGCGGAGTTGAAAGAACCGCGATACCCAAGCCGCCAAGCACCCGGTTGCGCTCGAGGTCGCCGGCACGCCTGTACACCCGGCAGCCGGGCTTACTCACACGCTTGATAACATTTATAACGCGTTCGCCGTCCGGGCCGTAGCGAAGGTATATCCGCAAAATGCGGTGAGCACCCTCGCCCGACTCCTTGAAATTCTCAATGTAACCCTCTCGACGCAACACCTTCGCAATATCCCGCTTCATATTCGAATAGGGCACGTTCACCGTCTGCTTATTGGCGGCAATTGCATTGCGTATGCGCGTCAGCAGGTCTGCGACCGGGTCGGTCATCATCTCTGGAAAAACTCCTCGTACAAGCCTTGGCGGATTCCGCAGTCCAGCCGGGTGGATCGCACAATCCGTTCATCAAATCCCAAAACACAGCATCACCAGCTCGATTTCCGCACACCCGGAATCTCGCCCTTCGAGGCAAGGTTGCGGAAACATATCCGGCAGATGCGGAACTTGCGCAAGTAGCCACGCGGCCGCCCGCAAAGCAGGCACCGGTTATGGCTTCTCACCTTGAACTTCGGCGGTCTCTTACTCTTCTCAATCAGCGACTTGCGTGCCATCTAAGCTCCCAACGTTGCGAAAGGCATTCCGAATTCGCGAAGCAGCTCGCGCGACTCCTCGTCCGAATCCCCGCTGATAACAAGCGTGATGTTCATCCCCTGCACGAACTCCATCTTATCGACGTTGATCTCCGGAAACACGCTCTGCTCGTCGATTCCCATCGAGTAGTTTCCGTGGCCGTCGAACGAGTTCGGCGAAACCCCGCGGAAGTCGCGGATGCGCGGCAGCGCTACGTTGATAAGCCGGTCCAGGAATTCATACATCCGTTCGCGACGCAACGTCACCTTCACGCCGATCGGATTACCCTCGCGCAGCTTGAAGCCCGCGATCGACTTCCTGGCCTTCGTGATCACCGGCTTCTGGCCCGTAATCGCCGCCAGATCGCCGACGGACGTCTCCAGCCGGTTCTTGTTTTCCAATGCCTCCCCGATGCCCATATTCACCACGATCTTCTCCAAGCGCGGCGTAGCCATCGGGTTCGTTATCGAAAATCGCTCGCGCAAACGCGGGGCGATATCTTCAGCATATGTGTCTTTCAGCCGTGACATAGTCTGCTGTCTTTCCTCAATCGTTGCCCAGCGGCTCGCCGCACTTCTTGCACACCCGAACCTTCTTCCCGTCTTCACGCTTCCGGCGCACGCCGGTGCCCTCCGAGCAGCGCGAGCAGTAAACCCGCACATTCGAAGCGTGGATCGGTCCCTCTTTCATGATCCGGCCGCCGGACGGATTATCCTGGTTCGGCCGCACATGCTTGTAGCGATAATTGACACCCTCGACGATCACGCGGTTCGCGTCCGGCATCACAGCCAGAACACGAGCTGTATCGCCCTTCGCGTGGGCATACTTGCGCTGCTGATCCGCCGACTCATGCACCCCGCGGCACGCCGATATGTCTTTCAGTAACACTACCGTATCGTTCTTCTTGATATGCATAGTATATCCTCTCACACCACTTCTGTGGCGAGAGACACGATCTTCATGAAGTTCTTCGCCCGCAGCTCGCGTGCCACCGCGCCGAAAATACGCGTACCGCGCGGATTCTTCTCCGCATCCACGATAACCATCGCGTTCCTGTCGAACTTCACAGTTGTGCCGTCGGGCCTGCGCACGGGCTGCTTGCTGCGAACCACCACCCCGCGAACGACCTCGCCCTCTTTGACGCTCCCGCCGGGGATCGCCTTCTTCACGCTTGCAACTATGATGTCGCCAACGTGCGCATACGACTTACTACCCAACACCTGAATGCACGAAACAACCTTCGCACCGGTGTTGTCGGCAACGTCCAACCTCGTCTGCATCTGGATCATTGTTGTTGCTCCACCATACCGGCTCGCAACCGGCTACTCTTCCGGCGCACGCTGCGTTATTTCAACAAGCTTCCAACGCTTCGTCTTGCTCAGCGGCCGGGTCTCTTCTATCACAACCAGGTCGCCCGGCCGGGCCTCATTGCCCGCGTCGTGAGCCTTGTATATAGTCGACCGCCTGATATGCTTGCCGTATCGCGGATGCTGAATGAACCGCTCCGACGATACGACAATCGTCTTGTCCATACTGCTGCGGATCACTTCGCCGTGAACACGCTTGCTCGTTTTTGTTCCAATGCTCATCTGCCGGCTGCCTCCAACGCGCGTTCGCGCAGAACCGTCTTCATCCGGGCGATGTCTTTTTTCGCCTTCCTTATCCCGCTCGGGTCATCGAGTTTCTCAGTCTGCGCACGAAAACGAAGGTTGAACAAATCCCGAGTGCGACGCTCAAGCTCGCGTTTCAACTCTTCAACAGACATTCCGCGCATTTCGCTTGCTCTCATTGACCGTGCCTCCTGGACACCAGCCGCACCTTCACCGGAAGCTTGTGAGCCGTCCGAACCAGCGCCTGCTTCGCGACATCCTCCGGAAGCCCGCCCACCTCGTACATCACCGTGCCCGGCTTCACAACCGCGGCCCAGTACTCGGTCTCGCCCTTGCCCTTCCCCATGCGAGTTTCAGCCGGGGTGCTCGTGATCGGCTTGTGCGGGAAGATGCGAATCCACAGCTTCCCTTCGCCCGCCATGAAATGCGTAGCCGCAACACGCCCGGCCTCGATCTGACGGGCCGATATCCAGCCCGCCTCGAGCGACTGCAGACCATACTCGCCGAAAGCCACGCTGTTGCCGCGGGTGGCATTACCTCTTACGGCGCGGCGCTGCTCTTTTCTGTGCTTTACCCGCTTGGGCATCAGCCCCATCTTCAGTCTCCTTCTCGGCGCCATCTCCCTTGTATATCCACACCTTCACGCCGATGCTGCCATACGTTGTTACTGCTACTGCAAAACCATAGTCGATATTCGCGTTGAGCGTGTGCAGCGGAATGCTGCCGCCCGTCTGGCGTTCGGTCCTCGTCATTTCGGCGCCGCCCAGCCGGCCCTTCACCGTCATCTTCACGCCCCTGGCGCCCATGCCCATCGCAGCATCTATCGCCTTCTTGAGCGCACGCCGCGTCGACGCACGCTTCTTCAACTGCTGGGAAATGTCTTCCGCAACAAGCTGAGCGCTAAGCTCCGGCCGCTTGATCTCCTTGATGTTGATGCTCACCGTCCGGCCGGTGATCTCCTCCAGCTCGTCGCGGAGCTTGTCGACCTCCGCACCCTTACGCCCGATGATTATGCCGGGGCGGGCGCTGTGGAGGATCACCTTCACCTGCTCGCGGTTGCGCTCGATCTCGATCTTCGGAATACCCGCGAAGTGGTAGTTGTCCTTGATGTGGCGGCGTATCTTATGATCCTCCACCAGGAGGTGGCCGAAGCCTTTTTTATCTGCGTACCACCGCGAACGCCAGTCTTCGGTGATCCCGATCCTGAAGGATGTCGGGTGAACTTTTTGTCCCATATCTTTCTTCCGCCTGGTTATTCGTCTGAAACGACCACCGTAATGTGGCTCGTCCGCTTCCGGATTCGAACCGCCCGGCCCATAGCACGCGGCCGAATGCGCTTGATCATCGGCCCGCCGTCGATCCGCACTTCCGATACACGGAAATTCTCCTCGTCTGCATGCGGATCGAGCTGGTTCGCATTCGACCAAGCCGAACGCACAACCTTGTCTATGATCGTCGCCGCACGCTTGTTTGTCACCGCCAGCACACCCAGCGCCTCGTTGACACGCAGGTTGCGAACCAAATCGCCCACCAGCCGCGCCTTCCGCGCCGATATCCGGGCGAATCTATGTTGGGCTTTCGCTATCATCTGATTCTCGGCTCCGTCACTTCCTGCCGGCGTGCGAACGGAATGTACGCGTCGGGGCAAACTCCCCCAGCCGGTGACCCACCATATTCTCCGTCACATACGTACGCAAGAAATTCTTGCCGTTGTGCACCAGAAACGTCAGCCCCACAAACTCCGGCACTATCGTGCACGCACGACGCCAGGTCTTGATCGGCTCGTCGCTGCCGCCTGCCTTCTGCCGAAGCAC
>Ga0210003_1001461_pt1 | contig 20853 bp, 19 predicted proteins | sample LantaG_FD_182804 | JGI IMG/M metagenome (GOLD analysis project Ga0210003, IMG submission 182804) | Deep subsurface microbial communities from Baltic Sea to uncover new lineages of life (NeLLi) - Landsort_02402 metaG (SPAdes) (version 2) | ecosystem: Environmental > Aquatic > Marine > Oceanic >... | reverse complement strand
TCTCTCTCTCTCTCTCTCTCTCTCTCTCTCTCTCTCTCTCTCTCTCTCTCTCTCTCTCTCTCTCTCTCTCTCCTCTTTCTCAAAAAACTCAAAAAACTCTCTCCTCACGGAAGCCTCCCAAACCTCTCAAAGTCCGGCCGCCGCCTCTCCACAAACGCCCTCCTCCCTTCACTCCCCTCCTCCGACTTGTAAAAAAGCAGCGTGGCGTCGCCGCCCAGCTGCTGCAACCCGGCGGCGCCGTCGTCGGCGGCGTTGAGCGCCGACTTCAGCAGCCGCAGCGCCGTGGGGGAGTTGCGGTTGATCTGCCTGGCCCAGGACACCGCCTCGGCGTCCGCTTCCCCCAAAGGAACGACAACGTTCACCAAACCCATCTCTTTGGCCTCTGTCGCGTCGTAAAGCCGTGCCAGCAGCCAGATCTCTCGCGCCTTCCTCTGTCCCACGATCCGGGAGAGAGCGGAACAGCCGTACCCGGCGTCGAAGGAGCCGACTTTGGGGCCGGTCTGGCCAAAGACGGCGTTGTCAGCCGCGACGCAAAGGTCGCAGCTGGGTATTTTTGTTTTGAGAGAGAGAGAGAGAGAGAGAGAGAGAGAGAGAAAGAAAAAGTGAGTTTTTCTTCTTCTTCGAAATACCTCGGGATCCAAAAAAAATGAAAAGCGAAAAAACTCAAAAAAAAAGAACCCTCAAAATCTCTCTTTCTCTCTCTCATCTCACCAGACTTGCAGCACGTGCCCCCCCCCGACGGCGTACCCCTTCACCAGCGCGATGACAGGCTTGGGCAGCCTCCGGATCTGCACCTGCAGGTCCAGCACCGACAGGCGCGGCACGCCGTCGGCGCCCTTGTACCCGCCCTCGTCGGACCTCACCCTCTGGTCGCCGCCGGAGCAGAAGGCCTCGTCGCCGGCCCCCGTCAGGATCACCGCACCCACGCGCGGGTCGTCTCGCGCGTCGGCGAGGCAGCACGAGAGCTCGGCGACGGTCCGCGGCGTAAACGCGTTGCGGGACCCGGGGCGGTTGATCGTCACCCTCGCGATCGACCCCGAGTCGCCCTTGTGGTAGAGGACCTCGGAGAGCTTGATCGTCTCGCTGTGTTCTTTCCCCGAGGACGGAGACAGCAGGCCCGAGGCGGGGGACTTGGGCGAGCAGGGGACCCAGACCGCCGGCGCCGCGGAGACGGGGCCGTGGATCCTGGAGGTCGGAGAAGGAGGTCGGGTGATGGTGATCAAGGGGGTCGAGAGGGTCGAGGGTCGGGGTGAGAATTTCGTTTCGGAGCGAATCAAAGTTCTTTCGCTCGTCGAGAGCTGCTGCTCGCTTTTCTCCCTTCTGTGTTGGTTACTATGCGAACGATAGAGGGAGAGAGAGCATCTATCCCTCTTCATCGCGCACCTGGCGTAGGACGACGACGCGGGCCCAGCCGCCGAGGAGGATGAGACATGCGCCGGAGCAGCGACAGCCAACGTCGACGTCGATGCCTCGGCTGCTCCGCCCCTGTTGCTTCCGCCGCTCCCTGCTCCTCCTCCGGGGAGCTGCTCGCGAAGCGTAGCAAGGCGCCTCCGCGCGGCGTCCATCGAGCGAGCCGAGGATGAAAGAGGCTGATAGAGAGAGTTCGAAAGCTAGTTTTCTCTCTTTCTTTGCCGAGAGTGAGAGCGAGTCGACTCGAGAAGAGCTCGCCGGGCTCGCTTCACTTTTCTAGAAAGAAAAAAGAAGGACAAGACCATGCGAATCGTTGCCGAAGGAGGAGACAAGGAAAACGCCAGCCGGAGAGGCGGAGGCCTCGCGGCTTCGACATCTTACGTGCCTGAGAAGGACGCAGGACAGCAGAATGCTCCAACAGCTGCTTTTTCGCACAAAAGGACGCGCTTCGCGCCGAGGGCGGGCGGCGACGTGAAGGTGCGGCGCCGTTTGTCGAATGGTTGGCGGCGAGAGTTACGTTTCTCCACTCTCTCTCTCTCTCTCTCTCTCTCTCTCTCTCTCTCTCATACACACACACACGCACTCGCTTCTCTTCCTCTCTCTTCCTCCTCTCCAAAAACGCAAGCAGTGTCTCGTCTCCTACACGGCGGGAGCGGCGGACGCGGCGAAACTGGCGAGCAAGCGCGGGAGAAGCGGCGGCGAGGCCAACGCTCCCGCAGCTAATTGCGCCTCCGCGGCGGCGGCGGCGGCGGCGGCGCCGCTCGACGTCGCCGACGCCGACGCCGACGCCGACGACGACGCCGGGCGACGACGAAGAAGACACCCCGCCCCTCCCGCGGCGGCCGAGACGACCCCGGCGCCTCCTCCGCGCCGAGTCGAGTGGGAGGAAAACGACGATGACGACGAGCTGGAGACGCCCCTAACGCAGCTGCAGCAGCAGCAGCGAAGTCGAAAGAGGAACCGTTCTTCGGAGTCTGCCGTTGCCTGCTTTTTCCTCGACCTCTTTTCGTGGCGTGACCCGCCGCTGTCGCTGCTCGCCCTCGCCGCCGCCTCGGCGGCGCTCTTCTTCTCGCTCTCGAGCTCGTCGCCGCTCACCGCGTGGGCTGCTTCTTCCGCTCCCCTCCTGTCTCACCTGGCCTATGCTCTCTTTGACAAGTCTCTGCTGACGCTGCTGTGCCACCTCGCTCTCTTCGACCTGGGAGTCAACAGCCTGCGGAGTCTGATCTCTGAAAAGCTCAGGGAGCGCGGCGACCTCTCGGGCTCCGTCGTCGAGGCCGCTGCGGCGACGGCGGCCGCGAGCATGGTGAGGTGCCTCTGCTCGCTCAGAGACGCGGTGCTCAACCCGCGGGACCCCAAGGCGGCTCTCAGGACGGCCCTGCTGCTCGCAGCGGGCTCCTGCCTTCTCGGCTCTGGCGGCGGCGGGAAAAGCAGCAGCGTCGTCACCGTCGGCTTCCTCAAGGAAGTTTTGAACGTCGCCGCGGTCTCGGGATTCTACCTGGGCTTCGCCGCCGGCGCCGCGTGGAGGTGGTGGCCTCGGAAGAAGGAGCGTTCTTCTTCTTCTTCTTCTTTGTCTTCTTCTCGCCGCTCTCCCCGCCCCATTCTCCGCCCCGATGACCTCTCCGCCGCGGCCTCGCTCGCCGCCCGGAAGCTCTCGGCCTCGATCTCCTTCGCGGCAAGGAAAACGGGACTCGCGGCCATGGCAGAGGTCTTCGCGTCGCTCGTGGCTCTGTCCCTGGGCACGCGCGTCGCCCTGGGCTCGCTCGCGGCCGCGGTCGCCTGGAGGCTCTCCGCCTGGAGCGCCAGGGGCGCCGCCCTCCTGCTGCTGCTGCTCTTTGCCCGGGCGCACGTCTTTGGGGAAAAGGCATCGAGGGAAATGACTCGAAGGGCGATGAGGCATCCCGTGATGGCTTCCGCGAGGAAGGGGTGCGCCGCGCTGGGCTCCGCGGCGAGGGAGAGGGTGACGATGAGGAGGCGGAGGAGGAGGGAGGCGGAGGAGGAGGCGGAGGAGGCGTTTTTCGAGGAGGAAGAGGAGGGAGACGGAGGTCGAGGGCGAGGGCTAGGGGCTGGCACTTCCGATCTCTACTCTTCGAGACTGCAGGAGGCTGCCAACGACGCCCTGCAGCAGCATCAGCAGCAGAAGCAGCAGCATTTTCGGCACTCGTCTCGGCCTGCTGCCTTTCGGCGAGGAGGAGCGATACAGTGAAAAAAAGAGGTGGGAGGAGGTGGAAGAAGAATGCAAAAAAAAATCTTGTTCACTCATCTTTTCTTTTCCTGTGCAAAGTCGAGAGAGAAGGAAACAGAGAGCGAAGGAGACAGCCGTCCAGCAAAAAGCAGCATGCTTCCCGCTGCCCTCTCCACGGCGACACGGCCTTGCGGAGGAGGAGGAGGAGGCGCCCTCCCGCTGCTGCGGCGGCAGCAGGCGACGACGACGACGATGGTCGCTTCGACGTCAATGCCGGCGAGCTCGAGCTTGAGCAGCAGCAGCAGCTTTCTCGCCCCTCGCCGCCGCCGCTCTCTCTCTCTCCTGCCTTCTCCCCCTCGGGCAATCGGCAAAGGCTCGTCCTTCGGCGAGGAGGAAGAGCCGAGCAAGGAGTCGATCGAGATGCGCAAGTGAGAAGAAGATGAAAAGTTTTGAGGTTTCCGTTGGAGCATCGATCTCTCAACTCCAGTCCACTCACGCCACCCTCGACCCCCTCTTCTCTCACTTTTTTCCCTCTCGACCAGGGCGAAGTCCCCGAAGGGAGCCTCCTTCGAGGCGGACAACCGCCGCCGGGGGCGCCCGGCCTGGCGCCGCTCCCCGGACGACTCCCCTCTCCGCGACGGCAACAGGGACAGGCTCGTGGGGCTGCTGACGCAGAGGGCGACGAGGACGCTCGCCACGTACCTGTCGGGTGGGTTTGAGAGATAGAGTCGAGCGAGAGTCTCCCTCTTTTTCTCCTCTTCTTTTTCCCCCCTTTTTTTCCTTCTCTTTTTTCTTCTCCGTTGCACCTTTTTCGACCTCCGAGCTCACCTGGTCCTCTCCTCCTCCTCTCCCCCCCCTCCCCCAATTTCTCGCAAAACGAAGAGATGAATTTGAACCATTACCCCTGGCTGATTGCCTACGAACGCTCCAACGAGATCCCCAGGTGAGTTTTTTTGAGTTTTTTTCCCGACGAAAAGAAAGAAAGAAAACCCGAAAACGAAAAAAAACTCGAAAAGCCCAAAAAAAAACTCCGAACCCCTTTCAAAAAACAAAAACTCAACTCAACGTCGCAAGGGACGGCGCCTGGGAGGACGTCTCGGGACAGACCTTCCTCAGGACCCTGCTCTCGATGCCAATCGGGGAGGCCAAGTACGACGTCGGGAGGCCCGACATGTGTGAGTCTTTCCAATTTTTTCCGTTGTTTCCATTTTCCCCTTTTCCCTTTTCCCATTTTTCCCCCCTTCTTTCTTTCCTGTCACTTCCTCCCCTTCCTCCCTCCTGCTTCACACTCACCCCCCAAACGAACAGACGACCACGTCAAGGGCATGGGAATCGACCCGCGCTCCATCGCGCAGCGCATCATGGACATCCGGTCGCAGCTCGCCAGGGAGTGGGCCGAGGACCTGAGCGACGTCTCGGAGGAGAACGCGCTGCTGCTGCGGGAGTCGGCCGCGGCGAGCCTGCGGAAGGCGGTCGCGGAGCACCCATTCGACTCGTCCACGGACGAGGAGAGCGGCTCGGAGGAGGAGGAGGGGGGAGGCAAGGGGGGGAAGCAAAGGGGCAGCTGAGAAAGAGGCCCCCTGCGCAGTTTCAGGGAGGAGAGAACAGTTTTTTTAGTTGATATCTTGATTTTGGATTATTTCAGTCTCTCGAAAGCTCGAAGGGGATAAGACAGAGAAAATCGAAAAGAACTCAACAAACACGACAATGGCTTTGAAAAAAAGAAAAAAAGTGGTACCGAAGCTGAGCTGAAGGAGGTGGGGTGGGGGGAAGGGAGAGAGCTTTTGGCTCTCTCTCGTTTCCTCCCCCCTCCCCATACCCACCCACTTTTTTTCTTCTTCTTCTCCAATCAAAAGCAAAATATTCACGCCCACACCGCGATGTAGGCCATCAGCGCCCCGCCTGCCAAGAACGCCCCCACACATGCCCCGTGCATCGCCGGCCCCTTCGAGCGGAGCCATGGCGCCGAGGACCGCAGCGCGTTGGCGCAGTGGTCCCCCGTCGACAGGTGCAGCAGCGTCCCCGCGGCCACGGCGTCGGCGATGCCCATCGCGAACAGCGAGGCGCGCGACGTCGACGGGTCGACCGAGCCGCTTCCCGCTCCCACTCCTGCTCCAGAAGACAGGGAGCGGATCCCGAGGCCGATCGCGGCGCCCAGCGGCGTCGTGATCGCGAACAGCGCCGCGAGCGCCAGAGAGGCCCTCGACCGGGGCCTGACCCCGGCCGCGGTCGCAGCGGAGCCGAGCGCCACGCCCTCGAGGAGCTGGTGGAAGAGGAGCGCGACGAGGAGCGGGACGAAGGCCGAGCGCTCCGGGGTCGTGCCGAGGGCGACGCCGATGATGATTGAGTGGGCGCAGATGGAGCACTCGGTGCCGGCGAGCTCAAGGATCCGCGGCGAGGAGGAGGAGGTGGAGGAGGAAGCTTTCGCCGTTGTCGTCGTCATCTCCGCCGCCGCCGAGAGAGTGAGAGAAAGGGCGCCGTTTTCTTCTCCCTCCCCCGTCTTCTCTCCCGTGGAGGGAGAGGAGGAGCCGAGGACGAGGTCCAGGAGGCGATGGCGCATCCCGCGCGCGCACTCCCCTTTCCTGCAGCAAGACGCCGTCCCTTTCTCGTGCTCCCGGGCGGAGAGACCGGGGACGAGGGGCTGCTTCTTGCTGCCGCTCCTCGCTGCCGCGGTGGTCTCCTCCGCCTCGGCGGTTGCTTCCGGCAGCGGTAGCAGTCCTGTCACTGCCTTGGAAGCTGACGCGCCCTCTCCGATGAAGGCTGATCCTGCTGCTGCGGCGGCGGCGGCTTGCGAGTCGACAGGAGCAGAGAGCGCATTCTCGATGTCTCGTCTTTCCCCACAATGAGCAAAGTGCATGCCTGAGGCAGCGGCAGCGGCGGTGGCGGCAGCAGCAGCAGCGCCTTCATCGTCGTCCCTCTGCTCTCCCCCAGCCACCTTCGTGTCATTGTCGTCTGCCGTCAACGACCTCTCCTTCCCGCCTCCCCTAAAATTCCTCCCCCTCCCTCCCCTCCTCGCGAGCACCGCCGACTCGAAGAAGAACTCGAAGACCATCGCCAATGCCACCGTCGACGCGGCGATGAGCAAGGCGGCGTCAGGGTATCCCTGCAGCCACGCGCTCGGCAGGCAAGGCGAGCGGAGCGTCTCCTGAGCGGGCAGCAGCAGATGCAGGAACGCCGTTGACAGCATGACGCCCGAGCCGGCGAACGCCGCGACGCGAAGCACCGCTTCGAAGCGGGGAGACGACTTCGAGGCGACCGAAGGGAGGGACGCGCCGGCGAACGAGGCAAGGAAGAGTCCCAGGACAGATCCGACCTGGAGCGACGCCGGGAGACTGTCTCGGGCCTGCGACGGGGAGCACTCGTCGCCGTTGGCGCCGCTTTTTTCTTCCGACTGGTTGGAAGCGGCGGCGTGTGCTTGGGGGGCCGCCGACGCGGGCGCGAGGATCGTTGCCGTGATCGCGGCGAAAAGAAAGAGCACGCAAATCTTTCGACGACACATCGTGCGTTCTCTTGCCTCGTTCGAATGACTCGACAATCTTCTCAGAAACGTATTGTGGAGATTTCAGAGACAAGGGGATTCAAGAGAGCACGCTGACAGGGCAAGAGGAGAAAGAAGTTGTGAGAGCATCACGGGTAGTAGTTTTTTTTTGTGTGTTGTTGTTGGTATTTCGCGCAGGTCCGGCACGCGCCGTCTGTTTTCTGTCTTACTCAACGCTCCCCTTTTTTCACGAAACGAAAAACACTCAAAGAATAAAAAACAGTTTTTTCAGCCGGCAAGGCACGCCCTGAAGCTCCTGTTGAGCTCGTCGCGGTCGAGGTCGCGTCCGATGAAGACGAGCCTGTTGATTCGGCGCTCCCCGGGCTTCCAGCCGCCGCTCGCGCCGCCTGCGCCGCCGCCGCTCCTCGTCCTCTCCTCGCCCCCCCCCTGGTCGCCCCCGCCGGCGACCCCGAACTCGAGCAGCATGTGCACCCCCTGGAACACGAACTTGGCGTCGGAGCCCTTGATGCTCAGGATCCCCTTGGAGCGGAACAGGTCGTTGCCCTTCTCCCGGAGCAGCTCCGACAGCCACGCGTTGATCTTCTCCTCGTCGAGCTCGCCCTCGGCCTCGATCCCGACGGAGGTCACGCTCTCGTCGTGCGTGTGCTCCACCCCCTCGATGGTCAGGAAGTCGGGCTCCTGCTCGAGGATCCGCTCGACGTCGAACGCGCGGATCCCGAGGAGGTCGTCGAGCAGGCCCTCGGGCAGGCCGCCGCCGCCCCGCGCGTCCGCGCCGGCCCGGCGGCTCGGGAGGAGCTCGGTCTCGAAGATGCGCGCGTGGCCGTTAATCGCCCGCACGCGCCCGACGACGGCGCGCCTCTCCTCCGCGGTGACGAGGTCGCACTTGTTCACGAGCACGCGGTCGGCGAAGGCGATCTGCTCCGCGGTCTCGTTCTCGGCGCTCTCGGGCCGCCGCTCGTCGTCGAGGTGCCTCGCGACGTGGGCGGCGTCGACGAGCGTCACGACCGCGTCCGGGCGGACCCGAGACGAGAGCGCGTCGTCGATGAGGAACGACTGGAGGACGGGCGCGGGGTCGGCGAGCCCGGTCGTCTCGACGACGATGGCGTCGAGCGGCGCGCCCTTCCGGTCGAGGAGGCGCGTGACGACCTTGATCAGATCGCCGCGGACGGTGCAGCAGATGCAGCCGTTGAGCACCTCGATGAGCTCGTCCTCCGAGGCGACGGCCTCGGCGACGAGGTGGTCGTCGACGCCGACCTCGCTATTTTGTTTGTTTCGTTTTTTTCCCGGTTTTTCCCCGTTTTTGTTTTGATTTGGAAGCGGTTTCTTGCTTTTACTAGTTGGACTCATGGTCGGCACGCGTTCGCGTCTGCCCTGCGTGTGTCGAAATTCGCCGATCGTGCCTCTCTCCCTTTCAAAGCTTCTCCTTTTCTTCTCACCCAAATTCATTCTCAATCACAGCAATCTGCGTGCAAATTGGGGGTTTATGTCAGTTTCGGGGATCTGTCTGTTAGGTGAGGAGTTGGGAGGAAGAAGAGGAAGAAGAAGAAGACGAAGAGGAGGAACAAGAGGAAGAAGAAAGGACAAAAAACTTGCCTTTTTGCCGTGATTGGCCCGGAGAATGTGGTTGAGAAGCGTCGTCTTCCCGGATCCTAGGAATCCTGTCAGCACCGTGATAGGGATCCGGTTGTCTTGGTCCGGAGCAGGTCTGGCGGGAGACATGTCGTTCGCGTTGCAAGAGCGGGATAGAGAGTTGATTTGTAATGTTATTCGACCTTTTTTCTCTTCTTCTTTCATCACTTTTTTTGCAAAAAGTCTGGAGCCATCGATGGCTCGCGTGTCTAAGACCGTTCCCACCCCGCCGGCAAAGAAGAGCGATGGGGACGCTTCCGCCACTACGTCCGACCGAATCGTCCTTGTCGTCGAGGCCACGGCCGCGGCGGCGTCTGCGTGGCCCGCGTCCGTCGTTGACTTTGTCGAGCCCTTGTTGAAAGCGGCTGCATTGAGGAAGAATGCGTCGACGTCGGCGTCGGCCTCGGCGGCGATGATGACGATCCCGTCCTCTCGCTCGCCGTCTCCCAATAGGACCGGCGGCGGCAGTTCCATCGGCAGCTCGTCGTCGTGGTGCCCCGGTCACGAGTTCGCTCTCGTGTGCTACCGGGCGCACGCGCCGTTTGCTCCCGCGGCCGTGACGAGAAGGTGAATTGTTTCTTCTTCTTCTTCCGTTTCTCGATCGATGGCGCCTTTGATCTCTCGTCCGTACCTCGGCGCTTCCGCTCGCGACCTCACCCCAGCGCCCCTCTTCCCCCCTTCCACCGACTGACAACAACAGCACCTGGACCTCCGACGCCTCCCGCTTCCGCTCCTGGCTCTCCCGCGTCCGCTTCGCCGGCAGCGGGAGCTCCAGCGCCGGCGGCGGGCCCCCGCTCGCCCTCGCGCTCGCCGCCGCGGGGCGCCTCTTCCGCTCGCCCCCCGCGTGTGGCGCCCCCCCGGGGGACTGCCGCAGGCACGTGCTGCTCTTCCCGGCCTCGGAGCCGCACAGGGGGCTGGTCCCGTGGCCCCACTCGGCCGACTGCGGGCGCCGCGAGGGCCGCGTCTCCGCCGACGAGGCGCTGCTGGGCGTCGCGGCGAGGGGGGCGAGTCTCTCGCTGGTGCTGCCGCCCCCCCCCGGCGGCGGCGGCGGAGAAGGAGGGGGATGGGGAGGAAGCGGCGCCTCTTCCTCGGGAAACTCTCAGCAGCCGCCTCACTTGAAGCGCCTGATCTCGGTCTTCGTGGCGGCGGAGCGCGCCAGGGTCGGGTCCAACAAGAGGCAGCGAGGAGGAGGAGAGAACGACTCCGAGCCCTTTGACCAGAAGGAGCTCGTCGCCGCCTGCGCCTTCAGGGGCTGCAGCGGCGGCAGCGGGAGCGGGAGCGGGAGCCGAGGAGCCGGGGTCGCGCTGGTCAGCCCCGTCTGGGGCGAGGCCGCGAGGGCGCTCCGGGCCGCGGCGAAGGAGGCCGCGGAGAGGGAGAGGGCGGCTGCGGCGGCTGCGGCGGCGGGGCAGGCCGCGGAGGCCGCGGCGGCGGAAGCAGGGTCCGTTCGACCGCCGGAGCCCCGGAGAGCGGCGGCGGCGGCAGCGGCGCCGGCGGCCTCCTCGGCCTCCTCCGCGCCCTCCCCTCCTCCCCCGAGGGGCCTCCTCCCGGGCGTTGTCGCCGCGCAGCAGCAGCAGCAGCAGCAGCAGCAGTGGGGGCCGCCGACCGTCTGGAGCGGGCGCGTCGTGATGGCCGCGGCACTCGCGGCGCGCGCCGCCGGCGGCGGCGGGTCCGGCACCGGCGGCACCGGCGGCGGCACCGCCGCGGCGCTGCTGTTCGAGGCCGCCATCGTCGGCTCGGCCTCGACGGCCGCCTCGAGCCCCTGGCCGCAGCCGTCGGCCTCGGTGGCGGGCGACCTCGTCGTGCTGCGGCTGCTCGACCTCGCCGCCGCGCTGGGCGCGGCGCAGCGCGCCCTGGCGCTGGCGCCGAGGGGCAGGCTCTCGCTGCGGCGGCCCCCCGCCGGCACCCCCGCCGCCGCGGGACCCGGCTCGGCCCTCGGGGCCGCGCTGCTGGGCTGGCTGGCCGGGGCTGGGGGCAGGGCCCGCGTCGCGGCGCTGGCGGCGCTGCCGCCGCACGCGCTCCTGATCGTCTGCGCCGCCGACGGCGGAGGCGGCGGCGGCGGCGGCGGAGGGAGCGACGGCACCGCCGGCGGCGTCCCCAGGCCGGCGGTCTTCCTTCTGGAGCAGGACGTGGCGACGAGGCTGCTCGGCGGCGGAGGCGGGTCGGGGTCTTCGGCGTGAAAGAGGAAACGAGGCAGAAAAGAGGAGGAAGGGGCTTGAATCGAAAAAAAGCTTCTGCCCCCCCTGTAACGCGAATGCCGTCAAACTGTACCATCGACCTTTTTACTTCCGATGCTTCATTTGCACGCGCTTGTGCGCGCACGAGGGAGAGATAGAGAGAGCGGGAGAGCGAGAGAGAGAGAGAGCCGAGAGGCACCTCGACGGGTCGCGAAGAAGAAAAAGGTCACGAGGTCGAGAGAGAAAAAAATCACTTTTTCCTGAGGAAAAAAAGTGGAAAGAAAAAAGGAGGGGGGCTCGCTCTCTTTCCGCTCGTGCTCTGTCTTTTTGTTTTCGAAATCCGCAATGTCTGACGACTCCAGGAGGCTACAGCAACGGCAGCCGCAGCAGCAGCCGCCGCCGCTGGCGGCGGCGTTCGCTTCCCTCAGCTCGGCCGTTTCCGAAGCCCGACGCTCGATGGCATCTTCTCTTCGGCCGCCGACGCCCCCGTCGGCCGCGGCTGCAGCAACGATGTCGGCCGCCTCCGCAGCCTCTGCTCCGCTCGTCGCGGCCGCCGCAGCCAGGGGCGCACTGAAGACTCCTGCAACTGGCGAAAAGGTAAAAACAAGGGAAGAGCGCGCGAAAAACGGCCGCGAGGCGGTGGCGTTGACGCCAGCATCGTCATCGATGGTTTTTTCTCGCTCTTCTGTTGCGCTCTCGCTTGCTAGCCGCTGTCCTTTCAATCGTCGCGTTGTTTCCCTCGCGGTGCGCCCTCGATTCTCTCCTCCGAGAGTCGACGCCTGCCTTTTGCGACGTCTCTTGGCTCTGCGGCTCTGGTCGCTGGAGAGAACGAGGAGGTGCTTCCGACGAAGAAATCTTGTCGCCAACGTCCTCGTCCTCGTCGCCCTTTCTCGCTACGAGCTCAGCGTTTTCCCTTCTTCACCCCCCCCCCTTCCCTATCTCTCCTTCCTCTTCCACCAAAACTCAGATGGCCGTCGACCTCGCCAAGGCCGCGGCCCTGCTCGCAGGCGCGCTCGCGCACCACGCCTCCCGCGCAGCAGAGGCAGCTGCCGGAGCGCTAGAGGGAGGCAAGAGGCGGAGAGGAGGGGGAGGAGGCAAGAGAGGAGGCAGCGGCGACTCGGCGTCCTCGTCCTCTCCGTCCTCGTCCTCGTCCTTCTTCTCGGGCGGCGGCGACGGCGCCTCCTCCGCCGCGCTCAGGGGGGTGCCCCCGCCCTCCTCCCGCGCCGTGGCCTCGCTGCTGGCCGAGGGCGCCGCCAGGGAGCGCGCCCTGGACCTGCGGGGCGCGATCTCCAAGTACGAGGCCGCCGTCGCCGCGGCGCGGCCGGGGCTCGACGCCCGCGCCCTGGGCGCCGCGTCCAAGGCCTGGTCCGACGCCTCGTACCTCGACGAGCTCGGCGTCGAGGCCCTCAGCGACGCCGACAAGCGCGCGCTCAACGCGCGGGCGATCGACAGGTGCCGCGAGGCCGCGCTCGCCGCCCCCGAGTCGGGGCTGCCGCACGCCGCCTGCTGCGTCTCGATGGGGCGTATGGCGCTCTGGACCCCGGACTCGCGCGGCAAGGCGAGGCTGGCGGCCGCGGCGAGGGAGCAGGCCTCGCTGGCGACGGCCAAGTCTCCCGAGTCGGACCTGGCGCACCATTTACTCGGGAGGTGAGAATGTTTTTTTTTCGCCCCCCCCACCTTCGAGTGAAGCGGAGCGAGCGAAGAAGGGGTTTCGCCCCCCCTTTGAGCGAAGCGAAGCGAGCGAAGAAGCTTTTCTATCGTATCTCTTTCAAGCACAGCGGCAGCGGAGCGGAGAAGCTTTTCTATCGTCTCGTTCGAAAATCTCGGTTTTTCACCTCCCCCCCCCCGCTCTCTCTCCCCCGCTCTCTCTCCCAACTTATAAAAAAAACCCTCGAAAAACGTTCCTCCTCAAAAAATCCTCCACACTCCTCCCCCCCGAAGGTGGCACTGGGAGATGGCCGGCCTCCCGCGCGTCGTCCGCGCCATCGCCAAGCTCGCCTTCGGCGCCTCGCTCCCCGCGGGGACCTACGAGGACGCCGCGGCGTGCTACGCGAAAGCGGCGTCGCTGGCCCCGAGGAGGCTCGTGCACCGCGTCGAGCTCGGGCGGTCGCTGGCCAGGGCGGGCCGGTTCGCGGAGGCCGAGCGGCAGCTCGAGGCGGCGCTGGCGCTCGAGGTCGAGGACGTCAACGCGCACCTGCAGCGCGCCGACGCGGAGATCATGCTGGCGGCCCTGCGCTACGACGACACGGCCGGAGGTGTTTCGGCTCCCTCCTCGAGCGCCGGGTCCGGCTCCAGCGGCTTCCCCTCGGGCTACTCCTCCGCGGCGACGCGGGCCAAGGCGTGGCAGGGCTCGCTGTCCCCGGAGAACCTCGCCGCGGCGGCGCTGGCCGCCGGCGTCCGCGACGCGCGGCGGTCGGCCGAGGAGGCGTCGGCGGCGGCGGCGTCGGCCTCGCACGCCGGCGGCGGGAGCGAGGGGGACCTGCTGCGGTGGCTCGGCGTCCCGCCCCCGATGCCGGCGGCGTTCGGCATGGGGAAGGGGGCGACGCAGGGGGCGAGGAAGAGGCCGAGCGGCGGCGGCGGCGGCGTCGGGAGGCAGCAGCAGCCGCAGCAGCAGCGAGATCGGGCGCGAGGGGAAAAGGAGCGGCGACCCTCGGGCCGTGAGGAGTGGTGGCAGCGGACGCCGCTCGGGAGGCTGCAGCAGCAGCTTCTGCAGCAGCTGCAGCAGCAAGAGCGCCAGAAGCAGCAGCCGAGGCGACGAGGGCACCATCACCACCACCACCACCACCACAAGCGCGGAGGCGCAGGAACCGAGAAGACCCCGCCAGCGGTGCCTGGTTGAGAGGAAAAAACAAAAAAGAGCTCTCTTTTTATCCAGGCCCCTTTCCCAAGGCCCCCCTTCCACAGTATCTATCATCACTCTCTCCACACACGTATCTATCATTGCTCCTCCTTCTCTTGTCTCCAAAGAGAGAAGACGAAACGAAAAAAAAACTGTAATATTTACTCGAACGAAAACTCAAACAACGTTTCTTCTTCTTTCAAAAGACGTCGTCGAGCTTGGCCCTCACCTCGTCGCTCGCCTGCGCCGCCATCGCCCGCGCCAGCATCTCCCCCAGCCCTCCGATCCCGTCGTTCTCGCTCACCTCGTAGTCGACCGTCACGGAGGTCTCCCCTCCCGTGGCCGCGTCGGTGAAGGAGATCTCCGCGCCGGGGGAGAGGAGGTAGGAGGTCCCCGGTCGCAGCTCGGCGCCCGCGCCGGCGAGGAAGACGCCCGACGGCGGCGGCGGGCCGGCGGAGAAGAAGAGGTCGCCGTCGCCGTCGCCGCCGCCGTCGCCGCCTTTCTTGCTTCCGTTATCAAGCTCTGCGGTCGCGTACACGCGCCCTGCGCGCTCCTCGAGGCTGAGGCTCGTCGCGCCGCCCCGGACCCGGAGGACGACGGGGCTCGAGCCGTCGTGTGTTGTCTCGGCCTCGCCGCCGCCGAGTTTCGTTCGGAATGCCGCCGTCGCTGTCGAAGAGATTGCCGGTCGAGCCGCGACGGCGGGGCGGTCTTGGTCCCGAGCCGGCTTGGCAGAGCACGGGCATCGCTGGCGAGCGAGGAGGGCGTTCATAGCGCGTGTGAGGGAGTACTCGGAAGGCGACGGCGGGCTCGATCTGTCGAGGGACTTGAAAAGAGAAATGAAGACGTGAAAGAGAAAAGGCACAGGCAAACTGGGAAAATTCAAAAAAAACTCGTTTGTTTGCACGCCCTCTCTCTAATCTCTCCCTCCCTCCCGTCTCTCTCTCCTTCTCTCTCTCTCTCTCTCTCTCTCTCTGCTGAACATCTATAAATAAAAGGAACGAGCAAGAAGCAGCCAAGATGATTCGTTAGACAAAAGCAGAAGAAGAAGTGGCGAAGTAATAAAATCTCACGCCGCGGCGAGCGCCGCGACGCCGCCCTCGGCCTCGAGCGCCGCCGACGCGGCGTCGACCTTGGACAGCCAAGAGCGGAGCCTCGCCGAGAGGTCGGCGACCTGAGGGAGCGTGAGGACGCGCGGGGCGACCCACGTGATCTGAAGAGAAGAGTTTTTATTTTGATGATATGCGAGGTGAGCAAGCGGGATAAAAAAAACCAAGGAAAAAGAAGAGAGCGCCCGTCGCGGCAACTCCCCCCCCCTGCCGAAAAATCCCCCCAAAAAGCTCAAACCTCAAAAGAAACCAAAAGAAGAACAACTCACGTGCACGCTCCCCTCGACGCCGTCGATCGTCGCCCTCACGAGGCCCTTGGCCACCGCCTTCATCACCAAAAACTCCGCCTCGCCCTCGCCTCCCTTCAACCCGGCCGCCTCGGCGACGCGCGACAGCGGGACGCTCCTCCTCCCCTCGGGCGGCAGCGACGCCGCCAGCGCGAACAGCGCGCAGACCCTCGCCTTGGCGCGCAGGGGGCCGTCCTCCTCGCGCGCGGCCTCGGCGACGGCGGGCCTCGCCGCGGCGATCTCCTTGGAGTGGGCGGCGCGCGCGGCCTCGAACGCCGGGAGGTCCCCGTCTGCCAGGGCGCGGAGCAGCGCGCCCAGCCACGGGTGCTTCCCTCCTCGCGCCACCTTGCCCTTGCCGCCGCCGCCGCCCTCCTGCTCCTCGTCCCCGCCTCCGAGCGCCTCCGCGATGAGCGGGTGCAGCAGCAGCTCCCCGAAAGAATAGACGTCGTCGGCCAGCAGCGCCGCGGCGCCGACGTCGAGCGCGAGCTGCTCGCCCTCCGCCGCGCTCAGCAACCCGTCGCCGGGCGCGACGAACGCGAGCCTCGCCAGCGACGCGCGGTAGAACGCGCCCGCGTCGCCGTCGGCCGCGGCGAGGGCGGCCGCTGTGGCGTGGACCGCCGCGGAGACGGCGGGGGGGGGCGCGGGCGGGGCGGCGTCCCCGCCGCCGCCGCCGAACCCAGAGGCCGCCTGCGACGCCGCCGTCTGCCGCTCGAGCTCGCGGCGGAGCTCGCGGACCGCGGGGCGGACGCCCTCGGGGCCGCCCGCCCCGCGGATCCGGTGCTGCGTCGCCAGCGAGCGCAGGAGGAGCACGGGCCCGTCGAGACCCTCGTCCGCGGTGGAGCGGTGGCGGACCGAGGAGGAGAGCTCGGCCGCGACGGCCTCGAGGAACGCGGCGGCGGCGTCGGCGGCGGCCGGGGTGCCGCCCTCGGAGGCGGCGCGGGCCGTCGCCGCCGCGCCTGCGAGCTGGGCGAGGCGCAGCGGAGAGAGGCGGTGGCCGACCGCGGCGATGAACTGGTCGTAGAAGGAGGCGAGGAGGGCCGGGTTGGAGCTGGTTTTGGTTTTGGTTTTGGCGGTGGCGGCGGTGTTTTTGAGCGACAAGGTTGGGCGTCGACGTTGTGCGCGATCGATCGATTGAGTCTTTGGATGCCTTCGCGTTTTCTCTCTCTCCCTTCCCCTCTCTGTCCTCAACCATCACCCCCACTCTCGCTCTTACCTCAGCTCCGGCTCCCTGAGCAGTCCCTCGATCGAGTCCGTCACCTGGTGCCAGAGCCTCGCCTCGCGGAGGGCCCCGAGCTCCGAGAGCCGCTGCGAGAGGCGCGGGTGCGCCGACGCCGCCGACGCGAGCCAGGCCGCGGCGGACGAGTCGCTCATCTCGGGAGTTTGTTTTAGAGAGCTTCAGAGAGAAAAGCGAGTCCTCGGTCACGAGACGGAGAGAGAGGACGAGAAGCGCTCTGTGCGTGCGAGAACAGAACGAAAGAGAGAGAGAGAGAAGCGTTGCTCTTTTTCTCAATCAATCGAAAGTGGGAGCGCAAGCGTCGCCCGCCCCGACTCTTGAGTCGAGTTTTCTTCCTTCTTCTTCTCACAATTCAGAGCCGCCGTCGCCTCAGACCCGAAAAAAGAGCGAAGCAATCATGGTGAGAACGCCGTCTCTACAGCGGCGACCCCAGCCCCTTCGCGACCTCTCTTCGCACCGCCTGACGAGGCGCCGACCTCTCCCGGACACGCTGGTCGCAGAATTGGACCTCGCTCGCGCCCGCGAGTGCCGGATGCGGGGGGGCGATGCTCTCTCCCTCTGCCTCCAAGGCAGCAGCCGCCTTGTCCCTCTCGATCGCCCCCCCCTCCTTCTTCTTCGCTCGTCGCAGCTTAGGCTCGTTTCTTTTCGCCCCAAAAGCAGAGAGCACGTCGCACTGACGGCAACGATGCACGCGAATTGACAGAAGCAGCTCCTGGAACGCGGCAGGGCGACGGCATTTTCCACCCTTGGCGGCGGCGGCGGCGGCCTCCTCCGATCGAAAAAAAAACGCTCGGCGATCGACGATTGCTCACCTTCTTTTGCAACCCCTTTCTCTTCTTCCCTCGCCTCCTCTCTGTCCCACACACCCCCACCCCAAAACCAAAACCGGAAAAAAACAACAGCCGAAGCAAATCCACGAGATCAAGGACTTCCTCCTCACGGCCCGTCGCAAGGACGCCCGTGCCGTCCGCGTCAAGAAGGCCGCGGGTGGGGTCACCAAGTTCAAGGTCCGCTGCTCGCGCCACCTCTACACGCTCGTTGTCGCCGACGCCGAGAAGGCGAGCAAGCTCAAGCAGTCGCTGCCCCCGGGGCTCGACGTGCTCGACAACCTCTGAAAGGGCAAGAGAACGACATAAAAACAGCACAGTACTTTTAAAATTTCGGAAGGAGGTGTAAACAGAATTTCTCTTTTGCCTCCGCTTATATTTCTTTGCCTTTGCTTCCTCCCCCCCCCCTTCCGTTTCGTCTCCTTTTTCTCTCTCCCAATCCCCCCCGTACACTGTGCTCTCTCCCTCCTTCTAGTATAAATCTCATGGGAGAGAGCCTTTCTATGTTACAATTGGAAAGAGAGAGAAAGAGAGAAAAGAGAGAAGGAGAGAGAGAGAAAGACTGTTCCCTCTTCCTGCTTCTCTCTCCCTTTCTTCTTCTCTTCCCCTCCCACTTCCTCTTCCCTCCGGTGTACCTCGAGTTCGCTGGGACGTTCCCGTACCCCTTTTCAAGAGAGAGACCCTTTCAGTTCGGGGCCAGCTCCTCGACCGCCGCCCTCAGAGCCGCCACGTCAGCACCCCTGACCGTCGCCTCCTCGACGACGCGGCCGCCCTTCACAAATTTGAACGTCGGCACCGCCGAGATGTTTTGGTCGCCGCAGCTCTTCAAGACGCCCTCGTCGTCGACGTCGATCTTGTAAAAGGCGACGGATTTCGGATCTGCCGCTTCGGCCATCTTTTCCAAGAGCGGCGCGATGGCGCGGCAGGGGCCGCACCATGCGGCGGTGAACTGCAGCACCGCGAGCGGCGAAGAGGCGACGGAAGCAGCGGGAGGAGCAGAAGAAGAGGACGAGCTCGGCGACACCCTAGTCGCGGCGATAGCGGCCTCGAAGGCCTCGTCGGAGGAGAGCTCCGTCACCTTTCCCCCTCCCCCAGCGGAGGAGCTCGCGCTCGCGGCGCTTGACGAAGAGAAGGTCCTGAACGACGACGACGACGCCAAGAAGGAGCGGGAGCGAGCGGCAGCTGCCGCGGCGGCGGCACCGGGGAGGAGGAGGTTGCTTCGGTCTAGAGCCGAGGAGGTCGAGGGAGAGATCGACGATTGCCCAATCGAAGAAGTCGTCGTCGCCGCTCTCGCCGCCGCACAACAGCCGCTTTCGCTCGAGCTCGCCCGCGTGCGGAGATAAGAAAGCAAGAGCCTCGCCGGCGCGCGCATTTTGATTTTCGCGAACTGGAGAGAGAAGAGGGAAGAAGAGCAAGAGAGAGAGAGACGACGACGACGAATTGTGTCTGAGAGTCTCGATTCTTTTTTTACCTCTCTCCTAGTTCCGTCGCTTTTTACAAATCCTTCGAAGAGGCGACCCGCCTCGCCAGCGCCGCCAGCGCCTCGCCGTGCTGCCTCTCCCCCCAGGAGCGCGCCCTCCGCTGCGCTCTCTCTCCGACCTCGCGGAGAGACAGCGAGCTCGTCTTCGCTTTCTCCTTTTTCTTCTTCGTCGTCTTTGCCGCCGCGTCGCCGGCGTCGCGCGCTGCCTCGCTGCCGCGCAGCAGCTCCTCCACGCGCGCCGCGACCTCCTCCGCTGGCAGCGACAGGTCCAGCGCGATCGACTCCCCTTCCTCGGCCCGGAGGAGCGCGGAGGCGCCGACGGTGACCTTCTTCCTCCTCTCCTCGCCCCTCTTGCCCTTGCCGTCAACTTCGACCCCCCCCTCCTCCTCCTCTCCCTCCCCGCGCTCGCTCCCGCCGCTGTGAATGACGCTCGGCGCTCCCCTGGACCCGGCCTCGACGGCCGACATCCCGTACGCGTCCGCGAGGCACGGGTGGAAGTTCAGAAGGGCCCGGTCGAAGAAGCGCGAGCTCAGCTCGGCGGCGCCGACGAAGCCGGCCTCGACCAGTGCCGCGGCCCCGGAGGAGGCCCCGCCCCCACCCGCCCCCCCGAGGTGCCGCATCCTCTCCCTGAGCCCCTCGGCGTAGTCGCTATCCCCGCCGCCCACCAGCGCCGGGACGACCCCCAGCTCCGACAGCACCCCGCGGCGGGCGAGGCGCTCGACGACCTCGACGAAGCGGTGCGGCTCCTTCTCGGGCGACAGGCGTACGCAGCAGAGCAGCAGGTCCCGCCGCGGGCCGCCGCCGCCGCCTCTTCCGCCGCCGCGGCCGCCGCAGCTGTCGGTGTTTTCCTTGCCGCCGCCCTCGCCCGCGCCCTCGCGAGGGGGGGGGGGCATCTCCGCAAACTCCCTCCGGAGCGGCGGGAGCAGGACGGAGACCGCCGGCCTCCCGCCCCCGCCCTCCCCCCCGGCCGCGGCGCCCTCCGCCCGCGAGAGCAGCGAGAGGTCGTCCGCGTCGGCGGCGCACAGCGCGACCGACGCCGCGGCGGCGGAGGCCACGGCCCTGCCCTCCTCCCGCCGCACCAGCTCCCTCTCCGCCGCGGTCTCGGCGCTCCTCGAGAAGACGCGGAAGTTGAGGTAGACGATCCGGGGCCCCCGCGCCCCCCCGGCCGCCGCCGCCGATGCGAAGAGGGCCTCCGCGGCGGCGACGCCCGTCCAGTCGACGGCAAAGGCGACGTCGAAGGGGGGGCACGGGGGGCCGCCCCCCCTCGGCGCCCGGAGCGGCGCCGCCCGCGCCAGAGCGCTCGCTCCGGCCCGGAACTCGCGCCAGGGGGAGCGCGCGTCGAGCCTGCCCCAGAGGTCCCCCGGGACCGGGACCTCGACGAGGGCCGAGGCGCCGTGGAGGCGGCAGGCAGGAGGAGGGGGCGGCGCCTCTTCTTCTTCATCTTGCTCTTCTTCTTCGCGTCTCGTCTTTGGCCTCGCGGCGAGGACGACGACGTCGACTCCGGCGGCGGCGAGGCCGCGGACGCAAGCCTGAGCCAACGTACCGTTGCCGCTGAACGTGTCCGCGCTGAACTCCAGCGTGCAGAAGAGGGCGCGGAGGGGACGGGAAGGGGCAGGATGCGCGTCGATCGGCGGCGGCGGCGGCGACGACGACGACGACGACGATACCCTCCCGTCGACATCTCGCCCTCCCCCGGCCTCTCCGGCTCTCTGGCGCTCCGCCGCGGCCGCGGGAACGCGGGGCGCCTCTGAGGAGGCGGCGTCGCCGTCTTCGAGCATTCTGTTTCCTTGTCGTCCGAGAGAGAGAGAGAGAGAGAAAGAGAGAGAGAGAGAGCAACGGAGAGAAAGAGGAAGACGAGAGTACTGCTTTTTTCGGTTACGATGCAAGAAATTTGAAGTTTGCGGCGCTGCCCGAAGAGAAGTCTTTCTTCTCTTTTTCTTTTTTCCCACTACGCCTTCCTTTTTCGAAACAGAACGATGGCCAAAACACACAAGCTCTCTCTCTCTCTCTCCCAGAGTCAGGTCCCTTCCGCCTTTTAAACAGCTGATAACAAGTTTGCCTTCGTGTAAGAAGCGGGAACGAGATTAAAATTAAAAACAAGGAAAAACTCTCGCCGCCGTCATCTCCCCCTTTCTCTCTCTCTGTCTTCCCCTCCTCCCCTCTCTCTCATTCCACCTCCCGCTCCC
>Ga0210003_1001460_pt1 | contig 20857 bp, 23 predicted proteins | sample LantaG_FD_182804 | JGI IMG/M metagenome (GOLD analysis project Ga0210003, IMG submission 182804) | Deep subsurface microbial communities from Baltic Sea to uncover new lineages of life (NeLLi) - Landsort_02402 metaG (SPAdes) (version 2) | ecosystem: Environmental > Aquatic > Marine > Oceanic >... | reverse complement strand
CCTTTTGCCCTCATCGGCCCGCTTAAGGGAAATATGCCCTACATTGCTGAGAGATATATGAACTGAATTTCCATTATCATAATTTCTATTTTCATCTTTGGTTGTGAGAGCGAAGCGCTCATGCGCGTTTATAAGAAAAAGAAGTCAGGAGTCAAAATTTAGAATCCAGAAGTTAGGATACACGTAATAATCCAATCGGAAGCACTCTGGCTTCTGGCTCCTGGATTCTGGATACTTTTTTATATTTGGTTGTGTCCGAAAAGGCCATGTATGTTCGGGAAAACTCTGTATTCTCTGTGATCTCTGCGGTAAATAAGGTCTTGTTTTAAAGGGTTGACCAGTGCTTAATCTGCTTGTGAAATCAGGGGTTTTGTATTATCTAACAACTTATTATAGACAAGAAGGGGTATTAAGGTGAAGATTTCCTTGACAGAGGTAAAATATGTGGCAAGACTTGCAAGGATTCGGCTTAATGAAGAGGAAAAGGCAAGGTTTTTAAAAGAGCTTAATTCTATATTGGACTATATGGACCTGCTCTCAGAGGTCGATACGGAAGATGTATCCCCAACAACCCATACCCAGCATATCACGAATGCCTTACGGGAAGATATAAAAAGGGCATCGCAACCCCTGAAAGATACTTTAGCTAATGCCCCTGCCAAAGCAGATGGCGCATTTATTGTACCAGGTATAATCGAGTAAGGGGCCTGAATATGCTAGACCTGGCAAGGAACTTCAGGATGGGTAATATAAGCCCTTTAGATATTACAGAAAAGATCCTTGAAGCTATAAAGCATGATCCTTTAAACGCGTATATCACTGTTGATGAGACAGGTGCAAAAAATGCTGCAAAAAAGGCCGGGGAAGGAATCAGGCGGGAAAGCAACAATCCACTTTTAGGTATGCCTGTTGCAATAAAGGATAATATCTGCACAAAGCAGATGGCCACCACATGCGCCTCTAATATTCTATCAAGTTTTGTACCAACATATGATGCCCATGTAGTAGAGAAACTTAAAAAAATGGGGGCAGTCATTGTGGGCAAGACAAACATGGATGAATTTGCCATGGGATCTACCACTAACACCAGTAATATCGGCACTTCAAAGAACCCATGGGACCTTACAAAGACCCCTGGCGGATCTAGTGGGGGATCTGCCGCTGCCGTGGCAGCAGGATTGTGTGCTGCCGCCCTTGGCTCAGACACGGGTGGGTCCATAAGGCAGCCTGCAAGCTTTTGCGGCATTACAGGGCTGAAACCCACATATGGATCTGTATCAAGGTTTGGATTAGTAGCCTTTGCCTCGTCTCTGGACCAGATTGGACCCATGGCCAGATCTGCCAGGGACGTGGCTGTACTTTATGATGCAATAAAGGGTTACGATCCAAAGGACTCCACCAGCGTAGATCGAGGCTATCTGCCAACAACCTTAGATGGCCTTGATATGCAGGGGGTAAGGCTAGGGGTGCCCAAGGCCTTTTTTGGTAAAGGCTTGTCTACAGATGTTGAAGGGGCAGTTAAAGATGGTATAGCTGTGTTTAAAGAGCTTGGGGCAAAAATTATAGCAATCGATCTTCCCAATATAAGATATGGAGTTGCTGTGTATTATATTGTAGCAACAGCTGAAGCCAGTTCAAACCTTGCCAGGTATGATGGGGTCAGATATGGCCTGCGGGGTGGGGATGCCAGCGATTTGATTGATATGTATATGGATACGAGGGCAAAAGGGTTTGGCCTCGAGGTAAAGCGGAGGATCATGCTGGGCACATATGCATTGTCTTCAGGGTATTATGATCAGTATTATAAAAAGGCATCTAAGGTGAGGACACTGGTCATTGAAGACTTTGTCAAGGCATTCGATGTGTGTGATATTATAATAGGGCCTACTACGCCTGTCCCTGCATTTGGATTATATGAGATGGCAGATGACCCGTTGAGCCTTTATCTCCTTGATATATATACAATCCCGGCAAATCTGACAGGGGTTCCTGCCCTAAGCGTACCGTGCGGGTTTAGCAAAGAAGGGCTACCTATAGGTATGCAATTGATGGCCCCTGCCTTTAAAGAAGACATCCTTCTAGGCGCAGGTATCGCATTTCAGGATCATACCGGATTTCACGAGATGAGGCCGCAATGGAATATGATGTAATCATAGGGCTTGAGGTGCATGCACAGCTTTTAACCGAGACCAAGATATTCTGCAGCTGTCCCACCACATTTGGCGATGAACCAAACACAAATACCTGCCCTGTATGCATTGGCATGCCAGGGATTCTACCTGTATTAAACAAAAAGATCGTGGACTTTGGTATAAAATTAGGGATTGCAACTCATTGCAAGATTGCTAAAACAAATATATTTGCCCGTAAAAACTATTTTTATCCTGATCTGCCTAAAGGTTATCAGATTACTCAGTATGAAAGTCCCCTTTGCGAGCATGGGTTTTTAGATATAGACACCAATGGGGGAGGCAAACGTATAGGTATTACCCGTATCCATATGGAAGAAGATGCAGGGAAACTTATTCATGATCTAAAAGGCCATCGTAGTTTTATAGACTTTAACCGGGCAGGTGTGCCCCTGTTAGAGATAGTCTCTGAACCTGATATGAGAAGCACTGATGAAGCGGATGCATACTTAAGGGAATTGCGGCAGCTCTTAGTCTATTTAGAGATCTGCGATGGAAACATGGAGCAGGGTTCATTCAGATGTGATGCCAATATCTCTGTAAGGCCAAAAGGGTCTGCCTTCTTTGGTGTAAGGACAGAGCTCAAGAATATGAATTCCTTTAGAAATGTTCATCGTGCCCTGTCCTATGAGATAAAAAGACACATAGATGTCTTAGAATCCGGAAGAGAGGTCACACAGCAGACCATGCTCTGGGATGAGGCTGCCAATGCCACCCGTTCCATGCGTACCAAGGAAGAGAGCCATGATTACAGATACTTTCCGGAACCCGACCTCGTCCCTGTTATGGTGGATAATGCCTGGATAGGAAAGATAAGAAAGACACTGCCTGAAATGCCGCGGGAGAGGCGGAAAAGGTTTGAGGATGTATATGGCCTTCCCGGATACGATGCAGATATTCTCACTCAATCAAGGGATGTTGCAGATTATTTTGAAAATTGTGTGAGTTTACTCGACTCTCCAAAAGAGATCAGTAACTGGATCATGACTGAGGTCTTAAGGGTCTTAAAAGAGGGGGCAGCAGATATTAAGGCCTTAAAGGTTACGCCCAAGATGCTTACCTCAATGATTAGACTTATAGATGATGGCGCTATATCGGGCAAGATGGCCAAAGATGTATTTAATGAGATGGCAAAAACAGGAAAGTCTCCAGGAGAGATCGTGAAGGATAGTGGCCTGAAACAGATCAGCGATGAGGAGCATCTTAAAAGTCTGGCAAAGGCAATCCTTGAAGATCACAAAAAAGAGGTGGAGTCTTATAAGAAAGGTAAGACCCAGCTTATTGGTTTCTTTGTGGGTCAGTTGATGAAGGCAACAAAAGGTAAGGCCAACCCAGAGCTTACGAATAAGATCATTAAGGAGATTCTTGAAGAATGAAGAGATTACACATAGCAGACACGGATGAGGTAAAGGCAGGCGATGTTACTGATGTGTATTTTGTAAGGACAGAGAAGATCCTGCGTGCCAGGCATCAGGACAAACATGTATGCATGGAGGTGTTTCTAAAGTCTTTCCCGGATTCATCCTATAGATGGGGTGTCTTTGCCGGCTTAGAGGAGGTTTCAATCTTGTTAGAAGGCAGGCCCATTGCCTTAAGGTCGATCCCGGAAGGCAGCATCTTCTTTGCAGATACCCCTGTTATGAGTATAGAAGGCAACTATCTCGACTTTGGGGCATTGGAGACCGCCATCTTGGGTTGTGTATGCCAGGCATCGGGTATTGCAACAAGGGCTGCACGCTGCAGGATCGCATGTGGTAATAAGACCATGATAAGTTTTGGGGCAAGACGGATGCATCCGTCCATTGCCCCTATGGTGGAAAGGGCTGCATTTATCGGAGGCTGCGATGGGGTGGCAGCAGTGGCAAGTGCAAGATTGATTGGGGAAAAGCCAATAGGCACCATGCCGCATGCCCTAATTCTTCAGATGGGTGATACCCTGGATGCGGCCTTGGCATTTGATGAGATTATTGAAAAGGATGTGCCAAGAGTTGTGCTTATCGATACATTACAGGATGAAAAGTTTGAGACCATAAGGATAGCTGAAGCCATGGGAAAGAGGCTATTTGGCGTGAGATTGGATACACCCTCGTCAAGGAGGGGAAATTTCAGGAGGCTTTTGAAGGAGGTCAGATGGGAATTGGATACCAGGGGGTTCAACCATGTAAAGCTCTTTGTCTCCGGAGGTCTCAATGAAGGGTCTATCCTTGAGATCAACGACGTCGCCGACTCCTTTGGCGTGGGTACGCGAATATCCAGCGCTGCATCGCTGGATTTCTCTATGGATATTGTGGCTATAGAAAACAGGGCCTTTGCAAAAAGGGGTAAGGACTCCGGGAAGAAATCGGTTCTCCGGTGTAAAAGGTGTATGAAGGATTATGTAGTCCCCTTTGGTCAGGAAAGGAAGTGTGAGTGTGGAGGGGGCACTTCAGATATATTATTGCCTGTAATAGAAGATGGAAGGTTTGTGGCTGGGTTTCCCAATCCGAGGGAGATAAGGGCCCATGCCATGGAGGAGCTGGGCTTACTTGTCAAAGATTCTTCACCTAAGGATGTGCTTAATATATGATGCCTCCATTCTTCTTCAGAGATGACACATTCTATATATTGGACCAGAGAAGACTTCCCTGTGATGAGGTGTGGCTACCTTGTACAAGGGCAGCCCACGTGGCTGATGCCATAGAGAACCTGGCTGTAAGGGGCGCCCCTGCTATAGGTATTGCTGCAGCATACGGGCTGAGCCTGGAAGCCAGATTTGGAAAAGGGGAATTTGTCCGTGCAGGAGATGTCCTGAAAGATGTTCGGCCCACAGCAGTAAATCTTTCATGGGCCATTAAGAGGGTCTTGAAGGTGGCCAGTCTCAGCTCAGAAGATGACCTCTACGCCAATACAAAGGCAGAGGCAGATAAGATCTGGGATGAGGAGAAAGATGCAAATGAGGCCATAGCGAGCCTTGGCGCGTCTTTATTTGCAGAAGACAGGCCATACAGGATACTCACGCATTGCAATACAGGAACCCTTGCCACAGGCGGTATAGGTACGGCCCTTGGTATAATCCGCGAATTGCATTCAAAAGGTAAGCTTTCCATGGTCTATGTGGATGAGACAAGACCTTTGCTGCAGGGTGCCAGACTTACTGCCTATGAACTAAGGAAAGAGGAAATCCCTGTAACCCTGATTACAGATAACATGGCAGGATGGATTATGAAGCAGAAGAAGGTGGATGCAGTAATTGTTGGTGCAGACAGGATTGCGAAAAACCTTGATACAGCAAACAAGATAGGTACATATTCCCTGGCTGTACTCGCACACTCTCATCATATACCATTCTATGTGGCAGCACCTATGTCGACATTTGATGAAGACACTAATAAAGGCGATGAGATCCCTATAGAAGAAAGGGATAAGAATGAAGTCCTTGGTTTAAATGGTCACCTGTGGGCACTAGACATAGATGTGTACAACCCTGCATTTGATGTAACGCCAGCCAGGTTCATTACAGCTGTTATTACAGAGGCCAAGATCTTTCGTTATGTGAAAACAGTAAACAGTGAATAGATTTATTCCTGGATAAAGTCCGTAGTCCAATTACATGAAAAAGCTATTTATATAGTTTTGTTGGTTTCATTGGTTTGATTGGTTTATGTGAAGACAGGCACAAAGCCTTGTAGGGGCCTTTTGCCCTCATCGGCCCGCTTAAGGGAAATATGCCCTACATTGCTGATGAACTAAATTTCCATTATCATAATTTCTATTTTCATCTTTGGTTGTGTCCGAAAGGGCATGGAAGTTTCTCTCTATCTACTAAGAATAGTCTTTACTATCCCTGCTATTAGGGCAGCCTTGTATTTATTTATCTTTGGCCTTAGAATGCCTTGCCTTATTGGACTATCTGTTCCAAAGACTGTGTGTCTCAGAGTCTTTTCAGGTGAGATTGAATCAAACATAACCGCATGAAACCTATAAGAATCCTGGCCCGGGTTTATGGCAATAGTATCTCCTATCCTTTGATAGAACACCTTAGACATATATGGAGATTCATGGATATGGCCGTGCAGCGAAATGAGCGGAGCATTGTCTTCTATAAATTTTTTTATAGCTTTGCTACCAATGGGCTTATAGTTGAACAGAGCATCAAGATGAGTGTCAAATGGAGGGCAATGGGATATGAAGATAGTCTTTGAAGGGGTTTCTATCCTGAGTCTTGTGAGTTCTTCTTCTATACTGGGGCGTGATCTTAAGTAATCACTATCTTTATTGCAAGTGATACCATCTTTGTTGCTAAGGCATATATACTTTCCCTTTGCATATATTTCCTCACTCTTTATATCCATACGCACAAAGTCTTTGACCCAGAATTCAGAATCAGTTACACACCCATACCCCGCTAATACCATATTATCTAGAGTCTCTATGCGGTTATGCAGGCATATGGCATATGGTATTTTTTTCTTTAGATACTCTATAGAAGCTGCCCAGTCATGGTTTCCTGGTATATAAAATATCTTTGCATCAGGTGATCTCTTTATAAATCCCTTAAATGCCTCCACCAGATATTCATCGATAAACCTGTGTTGACAGGTAAGTGTCCTATTGAAGTCAAAACGGCCCATGATTAACTGGATTGGTTTCTCTATCCTTGTGGGCAGGAGATCTCCTCCGATCAGTATAGCCTTTACTGACTCTTTAAGTGCGAGGGCAAACATTGCCTCGTAATGCTGGTGTCTACCGTGGAGATCTGCTGTAAACAGTATTTTCATAGCAGGTTCATATCCTTTATAGTTTTACATATTTTTTACATTATATGTCTTGAATATATAATAGCAAGTTGTATAATAAAAGTAACATGGTAAGAGATATACTGAAGACACTTAAACCAGTATGGACACTTACAACAACTGCAGTATATACTACAGTACTGGGGATCCCTACGATCATCATGGGCCTATTCAGTGATACTGCTAGAGCCCCATTTCTCATGGGCAGGATTTGGGCATGGCTTATTATGAATACAAACAGGGTCAAGCTCCAGGTAGAAGGGGTGGAGAATATCGTTAAACACCGATCCTATGTGTTTATCTCCAATCATGCGAGCAACCTTGATCCTTTGGGTATTATAAGGGCTTTACCCCGTCCCCTGCGGTTTGTAGGAAAGGAGTCCCTTGCAAAGATACCAATATTTGGATGGGCTGCTCGTCTGGGTAAAATAATATTTATTGATCGAAGCGATCCCCGTAAAGCCATAGAGACAATTAATAAGGCAGTTAGTGATCTTAAAGATGGAATAAGTGCATACTTTTTTGCTGAGGGCACAAGATCTCCTGATGGGAAATTGCTTCCTTTTAAGAAAGGAGGCGTTCTATTTGCCATAAGGTCAAAACTGCCTATAGTACCCATAACAGTAGTAGGCTCCTATAAACTCCTTCCGAAAAAGAGCCTATACATAAAATCTGGGATCCTCAAAATCGTTATAGGCAAACCCATCGATACAAGCCAATATACGGAACAAGATAGAGACAGCCTCTTGGAAAAGGTGAGGGATACTATCGGAAAGACCATTAGCAGCTACACAAATAGGCTTCAGTAATATTTTTATAAACCCCCATGCCCCTAGAACAATGAAAAGCTCTCAGCCTTTAGCATTCGGCACTCAGCTTAAAGAGGGACTTCATTTTTCTTTTACTTTTCTTTTTCTGCTTGTCCTTGGGCATGAACTCGTCTAAATCTTATTCTTTACTGAATGCTGATCGCTGAGAGCTGATTGCTATTTTCATATAAAAAGCAAGAAAGGATTTTACAAAGATGATGGTTATTCCACCTGAAAAGATTGCATTTGACTTTGATGGAGTAGTGGCAGATACTTTTCGATGTTTTATTGATATTGCAAAATCACGCTATGAGATTGACATCGACTATGAGGATGTAACTCAGTACCAGATCGAAAATGCTCTGAATATCGATCCTGAAATCGTAGCGGAGATTATAGAGATTCTCTCTAATCATCCCCACGAGATAGATCTTCCCCCAAACCAGGGGGCTATAGATGTCCTTGATATGATATCATCCATTTCCTCGCCATTATTTGTGACTGCACGACCTTATAGTGCCCCTGTTAAATTGTGGTTTAAGAGACATTTCCCGGACAGGATTAGTGAGAGCATAGAGATCGTGGCTACAGGCGAAAACACAGAGAAACTCCCGGTGCTTAAAGACCGTGGAATAAACTATTTTATAGATGACAGGATAGATACCTGTTTCCTTCTCTTCAAGGAAGGTATCACCCCTATTGTCTATGATCAGCCGTGGAACAGGGAGAAACACCCATTCTACGTGGTCAGGAACTGGGAAGATATTTCACGCCTCATCCAGTGGTGAGAGCATCCCCATCTGATTTTCATGAATATCTAGAGTCTAGTATCCTTATCTATTCTTTTGAGACCACCTATGTATTGCGCTGCGAGATCCACGTACAGCTGCTTTCCAAAAATCATATATTCCTTATGCCGATGGTCGAGGTCTGCCTTATGGGTGGCAGGAATGCCGGCATATATCTTATAATCAGGGACGGTCTGATTCTTCTTGACCAGGGAGTGCTCTGCAATGATAGACCACTGGCCCACCACTGTGTTATCACTTATGGTAGAGTTCATACCTATGACGGCAAAGTCCTTGATAATGGTATTGTGTATCATTGCTCCGTGACCTATGGTTACCCTCTTGCCTATCTGCACCATGTCGGCACAGTGGATAATCACTCCATCTTCAACCGCAGTTTCATCACCTATGATGATAGAACCGAAGTCCCCTCTGATGATTGCCCCGGGGCCAATCCAGCAATATTTTCCTATCCTCACATCCCCTATGATCTCGGCACTTGGCGCAATCCATGTACCTTCCCCTATTATTGGCACTTTGCTGTCTAATTTATAGATTGTCATATCTCCTCCGTTTCGCAAAACTCAAAGAGGCTTTGCCCCTTTGAATCCCCAAAGGAAACAAAAATATTTTGGGGGAGTTTGAGGGGCTAAAGCCCCTCAAAGATCTCTACAAGTTTCCTCTCGTACCAGCATGCAAAGGGAAATCTTTCTATAAACCCATTATGTCCGCCATAGCTATGTATTATCAACTCTGTCAAATCATTTGCCTGAAGCTGATAAAAGTCTTCAATGGGTACGGCAGGGTCATCCTCTGCAATGATTATGGTGGTAGGGACAGCAATATCCTTTAATGCCCCCTTTGTTATCGTATATCTTCTGAAATAGTCCGTGGTATCTTTGTAATCGCTGTATTTGTCAACCACCACATCGGTCATCCCCCTGCAAGATTTTAGAGATAACACATCAATGAAATCATACTTGTCTGGGAATAGCTGCTGTTTCTTTCGTAGTGACCGGCGCCACTTTTTCAGAAAGTACCACCGAAGAAGACAATCATTGTCGATTGCATCCGTTCCCTTCTCCGGATCGAGAAGCGGGCTGATAGCCACCACATGCTGCAGATGATCAATGGGTTCTTTCAAACATCTTCGGGCAATCCGAAGTGCAAAGTTTCCACCCATCGAAAAACCGACAATAAAGGCTGGAAGGTCGCCCTCAAGTTCAGTAGCCTGTTTCACTGATTCGAAGATCTCATTTAGCCGTGTTACATAAAACAGGCCCTCGTTGAGGTGGTGTGTTTGGCCGTGATCCCTGAAATTCAAACGGAATACTGCATAGCCATGGTGATAGAGGTACCTTCCAGTGCTCAGAATATATGTAGATTCTACACTGCCCTCCCATCCGTGCAGCAATATCACGATACCTTTAGCCTGCCTTTGCACCTGAGGTGAAAAAAATCCTTGCAGACGAACACCTTCGCCGGCATCGAGAATCATCTCCCTGGCTGCATCTGCCATGGGATTTTTTCCCCATGTCCGAATCTTAGAGCTTGCCAGTATTGTCTGGACATAAGTGCCCCTCAAATATGGTGGTGGGCAAAACGATTCAGTTTGTGTCATGTCATAAAATCTCCGTCAATCAGGCCTTTACAAAATGTTATCAGGCAGGCCTTAGTGGCGCAAGGTTAATCTTCTGAATGCGGGATGGATCGGCGCATACGTTTTGTCTCGCCTCGCCGGCGCTTGATCTCCAATCGGCGCCTTCTCGATGCGAGAGGTAGTCTTGTCTTAGTCCGAGGATTGGGTTTTGCGGCTGCCCTGCGAATAATCTCGACCAGCCTCTTGGTTGCATCCTGGCGGTTGCGATCCTGCGTGCGAAACCGGCGGGCATCAATAATCAATGTACCATCTTTTGTAATTCGTCTGCCGGCCAGATGTACTAAACGTTCGCGGACCTCATTGGGCAGGCAACGGGAGTTGGCTACGTCATAGCGAAGTTTCACAGCCGAGGAGACCTTGTTCACATTCTGTCCGCCTGGTCCTGAGGCGCGAATGAATTCCAGTTGGATTTCGCTTTCATCAATTGAAATGGTGCGTGTGATATAGATCATACATCAAATTTATCCTTAAGCAGCGACCTACATAGGTGGTATAAATCACTGCAAGAGCTAGCCTAAGCGGTTAGACCAAAAAGACCTAACGTCCTTGTAAATTTGACAAACCCACCGGAAAAATTCACCTTATCAACCTTGAACCCTGCACCCATCCACGCCTTTGCATGGGGCCTTTTAGTATTTTTCTTTTGGTTTGCCCACCATTGGCGATATCTATAAGCAGATCGGGGCAGCCCGGCACCAATAATCAACTCGATTTGCTCTAAGCTCAAAGTTAAATTTGTAACATGCCTGGGTGTCTTCTTCATAAAATCTTCCAGTGGTCGATACTTACCTGACATTCCACCCTCTAAAGCTGGCCTTTCTGCCATTTTCAAGTTCAACTACTGCTGTGAGCAATAGGCTCTAAATTGTTTTCTTAGTGTCATTATACCCTTATAGGAAAGGTTAGGCAACCTCCCATGAGACAAAGACTCGGATTAAAATTTTTTATTGTCACAAGTTGTGAAATCCTATTTCCCTGGCATAGTCAAACTGCCTTGGCCAGGGTATGTTCGGATGTGCCTCCTCAATGGGCTTTGTCCCTACAAGTCTTAATGATTCAGCATCGATCCCCACCGGATGATACCCCCCGAGAAAACCTGAATCCGGGGCCATAATTTCAATCTCTCCTGGCAGACAATCACAGTTGACGGTAATGTTGACCAGGGCATTGACCAAAATGGTCCTATCCTTGATACACTGCCATACTGCTGCTGCAGTCTCCACCAATTTTTCCTGAAAGACTTCCATATTACTACCCCATAAGATTTTAAGGGCCATAGAAGGACACTGAGCAATGCATTGTGCACATCCAATACACCTTTCCAGATCATATGTCGGGTATTCGTCATCTGCAAACTGTGCCGCTCCGCTCGGGCAGACATCGATACATACACCGCAGCGGGTGCATTTCTCACGCCTTAAAATTGGACGGACGTCTGAATGCATGCGCTGTTTTTGTGCACGTGACGCAAACCCCATGGAGATATTCTTGATGGCCCCGGCAAATCCCGTTGCCAGGTGTCCCTTGAAGTGGGAGAAGATTACAAAACCTTTTGTATCTTCAATGATTGATGCAACCTGAACAGTGTCGAAGTGCTTTAATCCTGCAGGTATGTCAATCACATCCCGACCATCCATGCCATCGGCGACAACAACCGGGCAGCCTAAAAATTCTTTCGTATAGTCGTGCCTAGCTGCTGTTTCTAACGTATCTTTTCCTGTGTGCCGTCCTCCGGAGTATAAGACGGTCGTGTCAAAGATGAAAGGTTTTGCCCCTAGGTCATAAAGCCATTGTACAATCTCTTTTGCATAGACCGGTGGTAAATAACTGCGATTACCCCTCTCCCCCCAGTGAAGCTTTACACCAACGGTATCACCCCTGGCAAAAGGGTGTTTCAATTCAGCAAGGAGGGTGCGCAAAGGAGCTACAGACTGCTTTGCTGAACCATCAGTTTGATAGAACAAAAAATCGCTCATGCCCTTTTTCCCGATATTAAAGTGACATCTTCCATTTTTATCTCCTTTTGAGACAGCTATTTTGTCGCATAGTAACTGCTCAGGTTGTTAGCCTGAGGGCTATTAGACTGAAGGATACTGATATCCCCTGGGCGGCAAAAGCCATATTTGGAGAGTATTATACTTGAATGGCTATGCTATTATTGGGTTTTGCAAATCTTTTCCTTAAAAACCTTCAGCCTTTAGCCTATCCACACATAGTATTTACGTTACATAACTATTTGATATTCAGCATTTTCTCAATAGTATAAACCTGATTCGTGTCTCTGTCAAAATTTCATCCCGGGGAGATTGAGCGAGGCAGTATTGCCCCCGTCAACAGGCAAGGCCTGCCCGGTGATATAACTGGCCTCATCACTTGCCAGAAAAAGGATGGCCAAGGCAACCTCTTCGGGCCTTCCATATCTCCTCAATTCACACCGTGACCCTAATTTTTCCTCCTTACCCTTCTGTCTGGCATAGTCAAACACAAGTTTGGTCATCCCAGTCTCAATGAGGCCCGGACAGATCGCATTCACCCTGATATTAAATCCCCCTAAGTCGCAGGCAGAGGTCTGAGTGAAGTTGATCAGCGCGGCCTTGCTGGCGCTGTATGCATTACCACCTGCGCCTGATCGGATACCGGCTACAGAGGCGATATTCACGATGGAGCCACATCTTCTCTCCTGCATGTGTGGGGCGATATGCTTGGAGGCATACACTGCCCCCATGAGATTGACATCCAGGACACCACGCCAGACAGCCGCATTCTGGGCGTCAATTGTTGAGATATCCCCTACGACCCCGGCATTATTGCAAACGATATCCACCTGGGAATAGGTCTCAATGGCCACGTCGATAAGTTCCTTTACCTCTTCCTCATTGGCCACGTCAGTCTTTTTCATGATTGCTTGAGACCCTTGTTTTGTAATGAAGGATACCACTTCCTTAAGCGCATCTTCATTCATATCGCCTAAGGCGAGCCTTGCCCCTTCACGGGCAAAGAGTATGGCGGTTGCCCTGCCTATCCCGCTGGCTGCGCCGGTGATGATGGCGATTTTGCCTTCCAATCGTTTGGATTGTGGCATAGTGGTCTCCTTATCTTCATGTATTCATGATATTTTCTCATTATTCTTCTCTGTCAGTCAAGGGGTAAAGCACTGGGGGGTTAAGTCTTGTTTTTTGCTGACATCATGAGATCTTCGCATGAATATCCAAACAATTGCGCAAAGCTCTCTACAAGTAGTTAGAGTTTTCTTTCCACGATGGCGGAACAATACACATATTATGCAAGGATCTCATCATATTATTCAAGGCAAGAAACAAGACCAAATCTTATTTCTGGCGCTAGAGGTCATAAAGGGTCTCATCCACCATTGGTCCGGACTTTCTCCTTCTCCTTTTCCCCTTTGATTCCAGAATAAAAGGTTCTTCCCCTGCCAGCACGTCGCCCATCTCTGCTTCGATATTATCAGGGTCTTCTCCGCGTTCCATACGGCTTAAGGCTTCTTCCATGCCCGGCCCCATAGTAAGTCCTGTCGCATCAGAAAGCCTTCTCATCAGCATGGCTGCCTGGCGGGGGTCGTCTTCATTTATCTTACCCGATTCACTGGCCAGCATAGCCGCCGCCTTTTCCATCTTTGCCTCGTCAATGGGAGGCATATCGTTATCAGCGGATCCTTGGTCTTTTCTGCTGGAAATTGTGGCGAACACAGAGATCTTGCGTTGCAATCTGACATCTTTGCACTTCGGGCAATTGGGGATCTTCTTTGTATTAACAGATCTGGAAAAGAAGCTATAGATCGTATTGCATTTCTGGCAGTAGAACTCATAGATTGGCATTACAACCCTCCATTAGCAATCCTCACGGGTCACTCTTTAATCATTCAGGCAACAACCTGCCAACTCATGGATCTACGATGAAAAGCTCTCATCAGCAATCTCTACGATGGACAAATCTTCACTCTTTATAGCCTTTGCAGCTGCGTCCACTTCAGGGAGCACGTTTTTAATGAAATACTTTGCGCTTGCGATCTTGCCTGCGTAGAAGGCAGCGTCCTTGTTATTCTTTATGAACTCCGTCCACTTTGCCTGGTCAGAGGGGGCCACTCCCTTTTCCTTGCTCAAGGCATCGAGTTTTTCCTTTGCAACACCAGCCCCCCAGAGAAGGAACCATCCGGATATTATCTTTCCCATCATCATAAGAAACGGATACGCATGACCAACAGGTACAAGGAACTTGCCCTCCTTGCCGCATTTGGCAAAGAAAAGGCCAATGTCAGCAAGGGTATTTACCGCACCTTGAACATCGCCTGCGAGATCACTCAGGGCCGGGTTATCTTTGTATTTGGCAATAGTGGCATTCATCTCGCCAAGCAAATTCATGAAATAGGCACCCTTCTTCATCCCAAGCTTGCGGCCTATCAGGTCGAGGGCCTGTATACCATTGGCACCTTCGTAGATTGATGCAATCTTTTCATCACGCAAAAACTGCTCAACAGGATACTCAGAACAATAGCCATAGCCTCCATACACCTGTATAGCGGTCTCACATACCCTAAATCCGATATCAGAGCAGTATGCCTTGATAACAGGGGTGAGTATCTCCAGGAGCCCATGCCACTTCTCTTTTTCGGCATCAGCTTCAGCAATTATTTCCATGTCAATAGCATAGGACGCGTAGTACATGAGGGCCCTCATACTCTCCACATTGGACTTCATCCACAAAAGCATTCGTCTTACATCCGGGTGCTGTATGATTGGCACTTTTGGGGCCGCTGGGTTTCCGAAATCAGTTATTGATGGGCCTTGTATCCTCTGCTTTGCATATTGAAGGGCATGGAGATAGGCTGTGGATGCACTTCCAACCCCCTGCATGCCTGTACCAATGCGAGCTTCGTTCATCATCTGAAACATAACCCTCATTCCCTTTCGTTCTTCTCCGAGGAGCTCTGCATAGCACTCACCATTGTCTCCAAAATTCATGGTCCCGGTGGGGGCTCCATGAAAACCCATCTTTTCCTCGATTTTTGCGTTTTCGTAATCGTTGCGCCTTCCCAGAGTCCCATCATCATTGAGAATGTATTTGGGGACGATGAATATGGAAATCCCCTTTGTGCCTGGAAGGTCTCCTTCTATACGCGCCAGAACCGGATGTATGATATTTTCTGTGAGATCCTGATCTAAGCCTGTGATGAATGACTTTGTCCCCTGGATCTTAAATGTACCATCACCCTGCCGTATTGCCTTTGTACTCAGATTGCCAATATCTGTGCCCGCATTGGGCTCGGTCAAACACATGGTTCCGCCCCACTGGCCAGTAATCATCTTTTCCAGATATTTTTCTTTTTGCTTCTGAGTTCCATACACCTCTATAAGGTGGGAAGCGCCTTCCCCAAGAAATGGTATGACCAAAAATCCAAGGTTGTGTATGAACCACTCCTTTGCTGCAATTGTGATAACAAAAGGCACGCCCTGTCCTCCAATCTCCGGAGACTTGCCCATAGAACCCCAGCCGCCATCGCAATAGAGTTTGTAGATACGGTGATAGGCCTCTGGCACGCGTATGTCTCCATTCACAAGGCTGCAGCCTTGTGTATCTGAGTCGGCAAGTGTCGGGAATATCTCCTCAACAGCGAATTTCTGTGCCTCGGTCAGGATCATGTCAAACGTATTCCTGGAAAAATCTGCATACAATGGGGCCTCACAGAGTTTTTCCACCTCCAGCATCTCGTGAAGTACAAATTGTTGATCCCTCTCGTCCAAGATTAAGTTAGCCATATAAATCCTCCTTTATAAGAAAAATTATAAAAAAAACATAAGGTACTGTCAACTTTTTTGTGTAAAAATTGTAGGGAAAGGGGGACGGAAAGGACAGAAAAGTGGACAAATTTATTTTTTTGATCTTTCTCGGACGTCCTTGCCCTCTTAATTCAATGCTAACAATCAATGGTATGAACCCCAGAGCAAGCTTTTGCCTCTTATCCGCAACAAGAAATCGGGGAATCAAACTCAGGCCTTCTTGTCCGCCAGCTTGTCCGTCGTAGCTGAAAGCGAAGTCGGAAGCGGACGCGAAGGCGGATTGAAACATACGCCCCAAAATAATGTCAGTCAGCTCATTTATCTTGGCCATGTTTCAAAGACTGGCAAAAGCAGCCTGCCTTACTTTTTTTAAAGTGAAAATATTCCCCCCATTAGGAGAAAAAGGTTGCCGGGATTACAAAAATGGGATTCATATCCATATGTAATCGTGTGCCCTGATGGGATAATAGGGATAATTAATGCGAAAATTCAGGAAGTTAACCATACTCAAACAAATTACAGCATAGCATGGATAATTGGCACCAAATATACCGTGATAAAACAAGATAGGAGACAATACTATGGAAAAGCTATTTATGGCACATGCAGATAACATATATGCCAGTCCTTATACCTTTAATTTGAGAGATTTTGCACCATCTCACGAACTCTCTGGTAGTTCACAAATAAATACAGAGGAGTCCCCCCAGCATAATAAGAGAATGGCGATACAGATAAGGGAACAAGGGATGGTATTGGTGATTGTTTTATTACTGCTGATGTTGGCTACTATTATTGGTGTCTCTGTATTGTCTTCATCTGTCACAGAGGCAAAGATAGTTGGAAACGAAAAGACATATAGCCAGAATTTTTACATTGCAGAAAGCGGCATTGAATATGGGATTGCAAACTCTGCAATTGCAATGACCTCAATTGGGCTCACCATAAACGGTAAATATGACTATCTAACGTTGCAAATCAGCCGCAGCGGTTAGCGGTCGGCTGCATTTGCCTTGTTATGCTCTATGGTTACTCATGCCGTGTTTGTTTCATAGTAAAAGATGGTGCTAATATTTCGTTCTCTAAAGGCTCTCGCGATGCAATGAATATAGCTCTTTGGCAGTCAGATTGGTGCTTCTCTGGAGCAGTCCAATCTATCGGAAAATCCTCATGGTTTGGCTGGGTCTTGGGAATATAAACATATTCAAAATGCCTTTGAATTTGACTGAATAACCATGGTCTTGTCGGCCTGCATCCAGTGCCGGAGAAAGCCTGAGTCGGGTTATTTTGCGGTTCATTTGTAAGGTTTATTTCTTCGTTTTCACCAAACGAGACGCATGTTTCTAGAAATAACATTCTGCCGGTGTGGTGGCTCATAAATGCTATAGATTGCTCTGGATTACTCAGGTGGTGTAGAACTCCGTAACAGTGGACTATATCAAATGGAGAACCGTAGATATGAGAAGGACATTCCATATCGAGAAACTGAACATTGCATCTGGGATAACGATTTCTTAAGTATTGGAGATTTTCAAATCGTCCTTCAGTAATGGTTAGCCTGCAGCCTCTATCTATGTAATAATGGGAATGGTCTCCGATACCTGCACCAATCTCTAGAACTGACATTCCAGCTACTGGTATTCTCAAACTTGCAAGGTGCTCCAACCTTCGTGCGTTGTGGCGTAGATAGTGATTTGAGTGAAAATGTCGGACAGGATCACATGTCCGGACTATGTCGAACCCCATTTTCTTGACAAAGCTTAATACAATTGTTCTAGTTTTACTGAGCATGTTCCAGATTCCTTTGTTTCCATCTGAGCCTAACGCCGCAAATCACCGGCAGACAAAAGCTGCATAGCGAGGCACGAGCGGCGTAGCTTTTGTCTGTCCGAGTGCATTTGCCTTGTTATACCTTGTTTAGTTTTTGTTGTAGCCAAATTTGCCTCTCGAAAGAAACACCTCTTTCCAGTAGCTTTCTCTTTCAATTATTACTTTGTCATCTGCTTTCATTGGGCGATATTCAAGCAGTGCTAACCTGAAATTATCTTTTGCATAATCAAAGCCTTCCTTTTTGATTAGTTTGGTAAGTTCGTCATTCCAACCATGCCCAGTACCAATATAGCAACTCCACCTCGACCAAATACCAGAGTCACCGTAAGCAGAACCAATATACTTTTTGCCGTTTGATTTGTCTGTGATTACATAAACACCCTTTACATTCTTTAATGCCGCCTTCCAGTCAGCATTTTCATTTTTAAATATTGGTGCCAATATATTGAAATCATGATTTATGTTTTCATACCCAGGAAACACCTCTCCTGAATATGGCTGCCTCAGTATTTCAGAGACTTTCATTTTCCCTAAATGATGTTCCAAGTAAAAAGCTCTTCCTCTAGATGGCTTTTCTAATTTTATTTTCAGCCTCCCAACATAGTCAGAATATTTTTTTAGCTCCTTAATTTCATAGCTGTGACTATCAGGAATATTGTTTCTCTTGATGACTTCATAGATGCCACCAAACAACCACATATTATTTTCGGGGTAAAAGTCTATCAATGAGAATATATATTTACGGGAAAATTCGTTTTTACTATTTCTCCAAGTGTTCCAACCAAACCATTCCGTTTTATCTCTCACATAAACGTCAAGAGGCTGGTCGCCACCATTCCAACGGGCAGCATGAAATTTATATTTGTTCGGTTCTTCAATACTGATGATCTTGGTGATTGGAATATCGCTCATTCATGCTTCCTTATGGGTATAACGCTTACGCATCAGCGGCGCGGCTTCGTCGCGTCCGCCTGGATGCGATGGTGTACGCCCGGCATGGGCGTGAACTTATGGGGTGAAAGTCCCCTATACGTGAACCCTGTTAAAGTTTTAATAATTTAACAGAAGTATTAGTCGAAGGCAAGGGCGGAATCGTGAGAGACCGTCTGAAGCCCGTCTTCGCAAAAGCTACGCCGGGTCTTTGAGAAGCAAGGCATATACTTATGTCGCCGTAGCTCTATGAGCGAAGGCGGAAGGCCAAGTTTCCGGGCTGGAATGAATAGTTAGGCCAGTTTTCATTTTGTCCAGTGTCAAGGGTTGACCCCTTTGGATGAGAACATAAGTCAAACGTAGACTTGACCCCTTTCCTTATTTTTTGTCCAGTGTCAAGGGTTGACCCCTTTGGATGAGAACATAAGTCAAACGTAGACTTGACCCCTTTCCTTATTGACCATTTGGAAATGAACCATTTATTTCAAATCTACGTTTAAAAATATTCGCATGCAAATATGGCCGGTCAATTGTTAAAGGAGTTAAAGGGACTAATGTGATTCTGAATCCGACCATTTCTAATTTGGGACTTCGATCAGGTTTAATCTGTAAATACCTTTTCCTAGAAAATTCAAATTCCTTATCAATTCGTTCGTGGCCTCTGTATGTTTCAAGGGTTAAATCTTGTATTTCTCTCATTTTCATAGGCTTCGATTCATCTCCTACCCTCTTATAAGCCTCTTGACTTCGCCCCTTTTTATATAACCTGTGAGGTGCTTCAGACGAGCGGGGTACACGAAAGATAACAACTCCTTGATTTTGGGCATCACCTATTTGTACCCCAGTACAGCGTAAAGACGGCAATGGCGGGTCGATCCAATCATGTGCAGCTCGTTCAAGACGAGATGATAATTCGTGACAATCAGGTATCGGGGCAACACATTCTACCCTTTTTGGTTGTTCGTTTGTTTCTTTCAAACCAAGTACAAGCCACCCACCCTCTGAATTAGCAAAGGCCACCAACTCTTTAAAAATATTCTGTTTAGCATAGTCCCCAGGCCCTTTACGAAATTTTCCTTTTCCTGGTTCATTGTACCATTGATCAGTATGATTCTTTTCAGCTGATAAGCCTTCCTTAATTTCAAAGAGCTGACCTTCTGGAGTATCTATAAGTTCGAGCACATCCTTCTCGTCTATTTTATCTATAGTCTTATTGAAAAAATTATTCATCTTTTGTTACTTCCAAAAAATCTAACGTAAAGATCAGCCGCGAGTGTAACAAGTCGGCTGAATTGACTTGTGTACGCCCGGCATGGGCGTGAACTTATGGGGTGAAAGTCCCCTATACGTGAACCCTGTTAAAGTTTTAATAATTTAACAGAAGTATTAGTCGAAGGCAAGGGCGGAATCGTGAGAGACCGTCTGAAGGAAGCTGGAGCGCAAAGCTATGAGCCGACGGACAGAAACAGCATATAAGGCCAAGTTTCCGGGTAAGTTAGCACCACATAACGAAGCCCGGGGTTCAAGGAGATATGGTAAATGCTGCGGTTGTGTAGCGAAAGTTCACGTCCTTATCCGGGGAGATCTGCTCAACATGCAGCTCACATGTGTTTTTATGTCATCCGGTGAAAGTGCCGGTTGGGGCAACCGGCTGACCAAGTCCCGGCGTTTTAAGATAAGCTTTCATCTTGAAGCGAGCGAAACAAGAAAGCAGGCAGGATGGAAATGTAAGATGCGTGAGGAGCCGCGCTTTGTGGGGCAACTTACAAGGTGATTGAGCAGAAGTCAGCAGAGGCCATAATAGCCAAATGCCTTCTTTAATCGGAAGGACATGGTGAAGGGCCGAACACAGAACAGGGAAGGAGCATCAATGAGTTTTCATAACACGATGAATCCGAATGGAGGAGTGAACATGAGGCATGTCATTGAACTGCCCGACCCAAATGAACACCTACTAAGAAACTATGGGTGAACATTTATTATCCGGCTACGGCCCGCTAAGTTCTGTGAAACGCCCCGTGCGGACCCGCATGCGGGGTGTTGTGGGGGCTGGGGGAGAAAAACCCCCGGCTACCCGATTA
>Ga0210003_1001458_pt1 | contig 20860 bp, 20 predicted proteins | sample LantaG_FD_182804 | JGI IMG/M metagenome (GOLD analysis project Ga0210003, IMG submission 182804) | Deep subsurface microbial communities from Baltic Sea to uncover new lineages of life (NeLLi) - Landsort_02402 metaG (SPAdes) (version 2) | ecosystem: Environmental > Aquatic > Marine > Oceanic >... | reverse complement strand
GAGAGAGGGAGAGAGAGAGAGAGAGAGAGAGAGAGAGAGAGAGAGAGAGAGATAATGGAACAAAGGGAGAAAAGAGTTTTTCGATTCAAGTACAAAGGAAGGAAGCAGGCGTTTTCAGTTTTTTTTTCAAGTTTTATGATGACCTCTAGCGAAAAAGATTTCTCTTCTCTCGTTCTCTCTTTCTCTTCTCTCTTCCTTCCACTTCCTCCTCCTCCTCCTCCTCACCACCTCAAAGATAATCAGCGTCCTCTTTCAGCCCGGCCTGCTCGAAGAACGCCCTCACCTCCTCGCCGCGCCCCTCGAACCTAGCTTCCATCCACGATCTGAGGGCGAAGCAGTTGTCAAGCCAGCGGTTGGCGGCGTCCTTGGCCAGCTCGCTCGCTTCCGTCACGGCCTCCAGCTTGGAAGGGTCCGAGTCGGCGTAGCCGGCCAGCTCCCTCCTGAGCTCGGCGACGCGGGACTCCTTCTGGGCCATGAGTGTCAAGGCGGCGGCGCGCTCGGCCGAGGCGGCGGCGCCTTCGCCGCCGGCAGAGGCGGCGTCGTCGAAGGCCTTCTTGGCGGCCTCGGCCTCCGCGCTCTTGTCCCGGAGCTGCACCTCGAGGCGGGAGACGTCGGAGGAGAGCTTGGAGGAGGCCTCCGAGGGGAAGGACCTTTGTGGAGCGGGAAGAGATGAAGAAGAAGGAGGGGAAAACGAGGGTGAGAGAGAGGAGGAGAGATAGAAGAAGAGAGGAGGTCGAAGAAAGAAAAAGAGGAAAAAACTCTTTTTTTCCCTTTCTTACCAGAAGAAGTTGGAGATGCCGATCTTCTCGCAGTGGACCAGATCTTCGTCCACCAGTCCCTGCAGGACGTCTTTGACGGCCTGGAGGACGACGCCGCGCTTGGGGGCGATCTTCTCGATGTCCTGTTCGGGGAGAGAGAAGAAGAAGAAGAAGAAGAAGAAGAAGAAGAAGAAGAAGAAGAAGAAGAAGAAGAAGAAGAAGAAGAAGAAGAAGAAGAAGAAGAAAGGAAAGAGGTTTTGAGAGGTTGAGAAGGAAAGAAAAAAACGAAGAAACTTTGTCGTCATCGAATTGAAGAAGAAGAAGAAAAACGAAAAAAACTCGAACCTTCAGCACGAAGACGTCGGCGCTGTCGTGAAAGATTCCGAGCACGGCCTGGCGCTTCTCCTCGAGCGAGAAGCCGCGCTTCTTCGACTGGTGAGTTGGTGGGGAACGAGGGGGAGAAGGAGGAGGAGAGAGGAAGAAGAAGAAGTGAGAAGGGAGAACGTCGATGAAACTGAAACGAAATCGACTTCCTCTTCTCTTTCTCTCTCTCTTTCTCCTCGCGCCGCGCGCGCGTGTGTGCTCCTCGAATTCGCTGTGGCGACGAGCTTGGCCTGTGTTGCACTCTCGCAGCAGCCGACGAGGGGAGGATTAAGCGCACCATGGCTGCTGGAGAACGAGGGAGGAGAAGAAGAAGATTGCGAGGAGAGAGTCGAGAGATGTCGCTGCTGCTGCTGCTGCTGCTGAGCGAAGCGCGTCGAAAGAGTGAGGCGAGAGAGCGAGAGTTTCGACCTTTCCTCTCTTCGGCTCTTCCCTTTGAAAAAAAAATCACAACCTTTTCCGACTTTCTCTTCCCTTCTTTCCACCTCCCCCCGAATCCCCGGCCTCCCGCTCTTCCTGCCCGTTTCCCCACGCTCTTGCAATGCGCGCCTCCCTGCAGGCGCCCTCGGCGCGGTGAGTGGTGGCGCGACAAGCGTTTTCAAGGAGAACGGAAGGATACTAGAATCGAAAACAATCGAGCGGCGAGCGGCGACGCTCCTCTTCTTCGCTCCCATCTCTCACTTTCTGCGCCTCCCTCCTCCTCCTTCTCTCACTCTCCCACCCATTCTCTCCTTCAATTCCGATCCCGAAACAACGCAGTCTCTCGATGCCTACCTCGGTCAGGACCTTCGCCCCGGCCGTCGCCGCCCCGCGACGCGCCAAAGCTGGCTCTTCCGCTCGCCGCGGCGCCTCGATCGTCGTCGCCGCCGCCGTCGCGACCAAGACGGTCAAGATCGGCACGCGCGGCTCGCCGCTCGCGCTCGCGCAGGCATACATGACGCGCGACCTGCTCAAGGTGCGTTTGGTGTTGGGAGTGGAGAACAAGAGCAGCAGAGAAGCAGCAGAGAGAGAAGACAAGAAAGCGAATTCGCAAAGAATCAGCGCTTTCGTCAAGCCGTCGCTGTCTCTCTCTCGACCTCGACTTCGAAAAACTCTATCTTATCCTTCTTTCTTTCTCAACCCCGACTTACAAACCAAAAACTTAAACACACGTCAACAACGAAACCCTCCCAGGCCGCCTTCCCGCATCTCGCAGAGGACGGCGCCCTCGAGATCTGCATCATCAAGACCACCGGGGACAAGATCCTGGGTCAACCTTTGGCGGACATCGGAGGCAAAGGGCTCTTCACGAAAGAAATCGACGATGCGTTGCTCGATGGCAGGGTCGACATCGCCGTCCACTCTATGAAGGACGTCCCGACTTACTTGCCCAAGGGCACCGTGCTGCCGTGCAACCTGCCCCGAGAGGACGTGAGGGACGCGCTGATCTGCGCTCCCGGGGTGACGTCGCTGGCGGAGCTTCCGGCTGGGTCCGTCATCGGGTCTGGTGAGTTCGAATCTTTTTCGGTTTTTTTTTTTGCGAAACTCGGGTTTTTTTTCTTTCGTTCGTTCGTTTGAGTTTTTTTTTTTCAAAAGAGCGAAACAAGGGCCTCTTCTGCGCCCTTTTTCCTCGCTTTTTTTCCTCTAAAGCTAACCTTCTTCTTTTTCTTTTTCTCTTCTAAACACTTTTAAAAAAACCTTTGCAGCTTCCCTGAGGAGGCAGGCGCAGCTCTTGGAGAAGTACCCGCACCTCGAGGTCGTCAACTTCCGCGGCAACGTCCAGTCGCGCCTCCGCAAGCTCTCCGAGGGGGAGTGCTCCGCCACTTTACTCGCCCTGGCTGGCCTGAAGCGCCTGGGGCTCGCCGACAAGGCCACCAGCGTGCTCTCGGAAGAGGAGATGCTTCCGGCTGTCGCGCAGGGCGCGATCGGCATCGCGTGCCGCGACGGCGACGCCGCCGCGGCCGAGCTGCTCGCGGCGCTCAACCACGAGGCCACGCGCGTCGCCGTCGTCGCCGAGCGCGCGTTCCTGGCCGCGCTGGACGGCAGCTGCCGCACGCCCATCGCGGGCCTCTGCAGGGAGGCCGCGGGAGGCAAGATGGAGTTCCGCGGGCTCGTGGCGTCGACCGACGGCAAGCGGGTGTTCAGGACGAAAGGCGAAGCTTCCGCGTTCAACGCCGAGGAGGGGGAGAGGCTTGGGAGGGAGCTGGGCGCGGAGCTGAAGAAGAGCGCTGACGCTGACATCTTCGACTGGGCCGAGATCGCGGCGAAGGCGGCGTGAAAAGTGGAGTTGGAGAGAGAGTGGAGAAGGAGGAGAGAGAGAGGTGTTTTTTTTAGAGAGAGAGGGAGAGGAAGAGAAGAGCGAAAAGCGCGAAGACTTTTTTTCGGGTGGAGGGTGGTGTGGTGAGAACTTTAACTCTCTTTGTTTCCTTTCTTTTCTTCTTCTTCTTTTCTCCTTCGTCTTTCGAAAGAGTGGATCACAGAAGGAGAGGGAAGGGTTCGGAGAGAGCGGGGAGGAACTTGCTGGCGTGTGTGTGTGTGTGAATTTTTCCATGATTATTTTTCATTCGAAGGTGGAGAAGGTGGAGGAGGTCGAGAAGCGAGCGAGAAAACAGAAAGAGAGAGAAAACAGAAAGAGAGAGAAAAAAACGAAACCTCACTCCACTTTTTCTCTTTTCTTCTTCTTCGCCGCTTAGCTTTCTCCCAAGAGGGGCCTCCTTCTCCCCTCTCCCTCTCTCTTTCAGGGAGCAGAGCTCTATCTCTCGCGTGCGTGCGTGCCTGCCTGTTTGCCCCTCGGAAACAGCAGAGAGAGAGGCTCTGGGAGAACGCGCGAGAGAGAAAGAGAGCAAGAGAAAGAGAAGAGCATCAGTCAGATTTCTGCGCCTGCTGCCGACGACTGAAGTCTTCTCGCTTTCCAGCTCCCACTACTCTTTCACGATGGAGCGCGCCCTCTCCTCGCTGCGCTCGTCGCACTCGAGCGCCAACCTGGCCGCGGCGGCGGTGCCACAGCCGGCGAGGTAAGGGAGTGTGGAGAGAAAGAGATTGATTTCAAAGATTGTTTTTTTTTCTTCGTCGCTCTCGCTCTCTCTTTCTTTCATCGCCTTGCCTTCCCTCTCTCTTTTCTGCTTCTTGTTTCTTCTTTTGGCTCTAACGGGAGCACGCGAGAGAGTGTGTCAGAAGCCGTCGAGCTCTCGAAACAAGAAACGAGAGAGAAAAGAAGGAGAGAGAGAGACGGAAGCGGAAATCAAAACGCGACGCGAAGGTGTCGGCGGCCAGCAGGCGATCGAAACGAAAGAAGGAGAAAAAAAACGTCCTCTCAAAACCTCTAAACCTCAACCTCTCAAAACCTCTCAACCTCAACCTCGACCTTCTCTCTCAAACCCCAACCACCTTCCTTCAAACAGAGACTACCCCACCTCCTCCGACGCCTACGAGCTCGTCGAGGAGTGCGGCCGCGGCGTCTCCGCCACCGTCTGGCGCGCGCGCGTCGTCGATCCTTCTTCCCCTCACTTGGATGATACCGTCGCGGTAAAGCTGATGGACCTGGAGTCCGCTTCTCTTTCGCTCGACGAGATCGTGCGCGAGGCGGCGACCATGCGGGCCCACTCGCACCCCAACGTCCTGCCGCTTCTGACGAGCTTCGTCGACTCCAACGCCAGGCTCTGGATGGTGATGCCGTTCGTGGCGGGGGGCTCCGTTCTCAACATCATGCGCTTTGCGTTTCCCGACGGGCTCGAGGAGCCCGTCATCGCCACCGTCATGAAGGAGGTGCTGAAGGGGCTGTGCTACGTCCACGCCTCCGGGGCGATCCACCGCGACGTGAAAGCCGGGAACATCCTCGTCGGAGCGGACGGCGGCGTCGTTTTGGCGGATTTCGGGGTCGCCGCGACGATGGAGCGCCAGGGTTCCTGGGGGAGTGCTTTGGCCTCGAGGTCGACCTTCGTGGGCACCCCCTGCTGGATGGCACCAGAGGTCATGGAGCAGTCCGCCGCGGGCTACTCCACGCTTGCGGATATCTGGTCCTTCGGGATCACCTTGCTGGAGCTGGCGCACGGCCACGCTCCGTTTGCGAAGTACCCTCCGATGAAGGTGCTGATGATGACGATCCAGAACCCTCCGCCGACGCTCGACGGTGGTGGTAGTAGTGGTGGAGGAGGAGGAGGAGGCAGCGGGACGGGCAGCACCAGCGGCGGAGAAGGCAGCAGCGTTGGCGGCGGCGGGAGCGCCTCCGGCGGAGGTGGCGGCCCGGGAAAGAAGCACTTTTCGAAAGCGATGCGAGACATCGTCGCAAAGTGTCTGGTGAAGGACCCCACCAAGAGGCCCACCGCCGCTGCTTTGCTCGAGCACAAGTTCTTCAAGACGGCGCACGAACCGGCCTACCTCGTCAAGCACCTGCTGGCTGGCCTGCCCTCTGTCCCGGAGAGGGCGAGGCTGCTGCGGGAAGGGCGGCGCGGCGGCGGAGCTAGTCGAGCTCCGAGCGCAGAGGCGCCGCCGCTGCAGCAGCAGCAGGCCCCTTCTGCCGCGGCGCAGGCCCAGGAGGACGCCGCCTCGCAGCAGGCCTACGTGCGAGGGGTATCGAGCTGGAACTTTGACATTCCTGCGTTGAAAGCTGCCGCGGCGGCGGGAGGAGGAGAAGACGAGGAAGGGAACGGAATCCCCTCGCGGCTGCCGACTTTGACGGAAGGCAGCGAGGTCGCCGCCCCGGCTCCTCAAGCTCAAACAAGTCTCCTCCCGCCTCCTCCGGCGGCGGCCTCCGCCCCCGTCCGAGCCGCCACCAAGCGCGCGGGAAGGTTCGAGGTCTACGAGGGGGACGAGATGCCCCCGCTGTCCCCCTCGGAGGGAGGCGGCGGAGTGCAGCAGCAGCAGCAGCAGCAGCAGGCTCCTCCTCCCTTGTCGTCGTCAGCGATGGGGAGCAGGGAGCCCTCGGCGACGGCCGAGATGGGGTGGAGCAGCCCCGACAGCAGGCCGCTCTCCGCTTCAACCGCCCAGCAAGCTGCTCCGCCGCTTCCCCCCGCTCACTCGCACCCGCCACCGCTCAACGTGACGGGAGACCTCGACAGCGGCGCCCCTTCGCCCGCGCCAGGCACCGCAGGCACCGGCTCCGGAGCCGGCTCCGGAGTTGGAGGGGCTCGAGGCGCGAGGAAGGCGGGAAGGTTCCACGTCGTCCAGGACGACTTCGGCCCTTCCTCCTCGCGCTCGGGCTCCGCCGCGGACGTGGGGCTCGTAGGAGTGTCGGGCGCCTCTGTAGCAGGAGCGGGAGCTGCCGGCGCGGAAGGAGGAGGAGGATTGGGAGCAGCGGAGCGCGGGGCGGCTTTGGGCTCGGCGCTCTCTTCGGGCCTCGGGCGCGCCGGCAGCGTCGGCGGCGACGGCGGCGGCGGCCTTGAAGGAGGACCAACTCAACCTCCGAGGCGGGATAAGAGCTCGCCCGGTGGCCCCCAGCTCGGGAGCCTGCTGCCCCCTCTCAAGGACATGCTCGAGTCGATGGCGGAGCAGGTAAGGAGGGAGAGAGAAGAGAGAGAAGTTGGAGAGAGAGAGAGAGAGGGAGAGAGAGAGAGAGAGATGGAAGAGAAGAGAAGAGACGAACGAAAAACGTGGGAGTTTTTTTCCACTCACTTTTTTCCCCAAAAACACTTTTTTCCCTTCCTCCCCTCCCCCCCCAAAAAAAACAGTTCGACCTCCTCAAGGAGCTCGTCTCTGCCTTACAGGACGTCGAGCGCGGTCGCCCAAAAAACCTCAGCTCCTTACTCGAGGAAGTCGCGACTCGCGCCGCGGCAAAACCGTCGGCGCAGGAGGCCGAGCGGCTCCGGCTCGAGGTCGCTTCTCTGCGTTCCGAGGCGACGAGGCTTCGGGACAGGCTTCGCGTTGCCGAGGAGGAGGTGGACCGCGCGAGGAGGGCCGCGGGGCAGGACGTGAGGTGAAGAAGGAGGAGGAGAAAAGTGGAGGAGGAGGGACGGGAAGAAAAAGAGAGAGAAGAGAGAGAGAAGTTTTTTTTTGGGGGGGGGGAGAGAGAGAAAGAGAAAAGGAGAGAAAAAGAAGGAGGGAGAGAGGAACTAGACCTGTAGTTAATTGATCCGCCATTCATCCATCACCGCCTTGCACTTGCCCGACTTTGAGGGCACGCGCATCGGTACTAGAACAAAAACCAGAGGCGGCGGGGGAGGAAGAGAGAGAAAGAGAGAGAGAGAAGAGAGGGGCGGTGAGAGAGGGAGAGCAGCAGTGGAGGTCGAGGTCGCGTTTTTTTTCTTTTTTTCTCCTTCGTCTCTCATCACACCTCTTTTTCTTCTTTTTTTCCAAACACCCCTTTCTCAGAGCTCCGCCCTTATCTGATTCCAATGGTGCGTCCAGTGGGCAGCTGCGATGCGACCTTCTCGGCTCTGTTCTCGCGCGGCGTGCTCCGATAAGAGGGAGCAGAAAGAGAGCGCGACTGATCAACGTCGACGATGGAAAATTGTCGACGGCCGCCGCCGAACGAGCCGATTCAAGGCAGCCGGAGCGATTCGCGGCGAGCTGCTCTCGCAGCGAGCCTTACCGCTCTCATCAATCGCAAATGATTCCTTCCGAAGGCTCTCATCGTGACGCCTCGGATCGCATTCTGGGGCCAGAACTCCGATCGAAAGCGATCCAACGCCGCGGGCGCGCTTTGCTTTTGTTGATGAGATCGCTTTTCGAGCCGCCGCCGACGCCTCCATCGCTCTCTTCTCTCTCTCTTTCTTCTCTTTCTCTCTAACCCATCCCTCTTTCTCTTTCTCTCTTTCTTCTCCACTCATACCCACCTCCACCTCCTCTCAGGCGCCGCCCAAGGGAAAGAAGCCCGCCCCGGCGCCGGCCGCGGTCCGCAAGGTAAGGAGAAAAAACAGGGAGAAAGGGCCCTCTGGCTCGAATCGGGATTCACTCGAGCGTCGAGAGAGAGAGGAAACAAAAGTCTTGCGCGCGACGATCGCCGCCGCCGCCTCTGATTGGTCCTCCGTCGGCACTCTTCCACGGCTCGCCGCGGGTCTTCCTTCTTCAGCGGCGATGCAGTCTGCTCGGTTGATGAGATCGAAGTGGAGAGAGAAGCTGGAGAGAGAAAAGCCGGGCCTCCGATGGCGACGGCGAAAGATGCCAACAGCCGTCGCCGCCCGGCGCGATCGATCGCAAGCGAGATCGCTCCCAACGCACCTCACCTCTCCCCTCCTTTTCTCTCTCTTTTCTCAACCCCCCCAACCTCCCAACTCTTCCTCCTCCTCCAGTCCGCCGCCCCCGCCAAGGAGTCCAACCCGCTCTACGAGCGCCGCCCCAAGTCCTTCGGCGTCGGGGGAGCGCCCCCTCCCAAGGGCGCGGACCTCCACCGCTGGGTCAAGTGGCCGCGCTACGTCCGCCTGCAGAGGCAGCGCCGCGTCTTGAACCAGCGCCTCAAGGTGCCGCCGGCGCTCGCGCGCTTCGCCAAGGCCGCCGACCGCAACCTCGCGGCCTCTGCCTTCAAGCTGCTGCTCAAGTACAGGCCCGAGGACAAGGCCGAGAAGAAGGCCCGCCTGGTCGGCGAGGCCGAGGCGCGCGCTTCGGGAGCCAAGGACGAGAAGAAGAAGAAGCCCGTCGTCGTCAAGTTCGGTCTCAACCACGTCACTGATCTCGTCGAATCCGGCAAAGCGAAGCTCGTCGTCATCGCGCACGACGTCGACCCGATCGAGCTCGTCGTCTGGCTGCCGGCCCTCTGCAAGAAGGTCGGCGTCCCTTACATGATCGTCAAGGGCAAGGCCCGCCTCGGAGCGGTCGTCCACCAGAAGACCGCGGCCGCACTGGCGCTGACGGAGGTGAAGGGCGAGGACGACAGGGAGTTGGCCAAGGTTGTCGAGTCTGCCAATGCGATGTTCCTCGACGGTCCTCGTGTGGGCTGGGGTGGGGGCATCATGGGGGTGAAGTCGCAGGCCAAGAGCAAGGCGAAGGAGCGCGAGCTGGCGCGCGAGCTGGCGCAGCGCGCGTAGAAGAGAAGGAGAAGGAGGACAGAGGAGAGAGGAGGAAGAGGTTGAAAAAATTTCGTAACTTTTTCTTTCGCTTCTTTTTTTCTCTTTTCTCAATTTCTGCTTGTTTCTGTCGGGGTGGATTCTTTTTTCTTTTCCTTTTTTACGCGTGTGTTAACAACAAAAGGAGAGTTTCTTTTTTCAAATTTACACAATTCGTTATTGTTCAGTCTCTCTTTGCCGTGGCGGAAGAAGGAGAAGTTCTCTTCTGCTTGCTCTTGTCGCCGTCGCCTTTCGTCGTCCTCTTCTCCTCTCCTCCTCCTTCCTCTTCCGCTTCCTCCGAGGCGGCAGCCTCCGCCGCCGAGCGAGCCCAGTCGAGAGCCGCGGCCAGCTCCGTGGTCTTGGGCGGCCTGGGCCTGGCGAGCAGGGAGGCGACTACCTCCCTGGCGGTGAGCGGGCCCGAGAGAGGAGGAGTTGTGGTTGAAGTCGAAGAAAGAGAGGAAGCTTTCTCGACCTCCTCCTCGACTCCACTGGTGCTGCTTCCTCCTCCTCCTCCTCCTGTCCCCTCCTTTCTCTCCCTCCGCCGCCGCTTCTTCCTCTCCTCCAGCGCCCCGCGCACCGCCGCGGCCAGGTCCCCGGCAGTCCACCCCTCGGCGGTGAGGAACAGGGCCTCGAAGTCTGAAGAGGAGAGGTTTGCTTTCGGTTTCCGTTCTTCTTCTTCTTCTTCTTCCTCCGTCGGCGTTTTCTCCGCTTCTTCCACCGCTTTCGCTTCCGCCGCTTTTGCTTTTGCTATCGTCGTCGTCGCCGCCGCCGTCGCCCCTCCTTCCAGCCTCGCCCCGGCAGCCTCCGCAACGCCGACCACCACGGCCCTCCTCTCCTCCGCCCCCGAAGGAAGGCCCACCGGAAGCAAACCCCCGGCGAAGAAACGAGCCATCTTCGCCGCGTCCCTCCTGCCGGCGGCCTCCTGAGGCCGAGAGCTCTCGCCGACCACCACAACCCGCTCCCTCCCCCGCAACCGCGAGACCTCTCTCTGCAAGGCAGGCAGGATCGAGACCGCGGGCGGGAGAGCGCAGTCGGCCAATTGCGCGCCCCTGTTGCCGCCTCCGGCGTCGGAGACGAAGAGCGACTCCGCGTGAGGGAGGTGGACGATGGAGGCGCACGAGCACACGCGCGCGGCGGCAAAGGCTGCGGCGACGACGAAGAAGGAGCAAGGGTTGTTGTTGGAGTTGTTGTTCCCGCTTTTCGACTTGAGGGCAGCAGCATCCTTCTCTCCTCTTTTTTCTCTCCTGTAGAGCTCCTCGAATGCCAGCGCTGCTCTCTCGACGAGACCGGGGTCGAGCGAGAACACCGCCGCGCCCGCCGCAGCGGCGCACCGGCGGAGCAGCTGCGACTTCCCGGAGCGCCGGGGGCCGAAAATCAAAAATCTGTCCCCTCTGTGGTCTCTGAAAGGAGAAGAAGAAGAGCTCATTCTTGCAGCTGAGATCAGTCTCCGGGAAGAAAGAGGCAGCGAGATGAGCTCGCTCGCCGCGGCGGCCGAGGCAGCGAGAGAGGGCCAGCCGGCAAACCCCAATTCCGCTCCTCCTCCTCCTCCGACTCCACCAGAAACGGAGCTCGAGGAGGAAGAAAAGTCCGGGGCGAGCGGAGAGGTCGCGAAGAGGACCTCCCCTCTCGCGGGAGGCAGGGCGATGCCGCAGTGGGAGAGCAGGGAGAGCAAGGTTTCGGGCGGCGAAGGAAGGACGAGAGGAGGAGGGAGAGAAGGAAGAGAAGAAGAAACTGCCTTTTCTTTCTCGTTCTTGTTGTTCTTCGTCTTCGATTTCTCCGCTGTTGCTGTTTCTTTCTTCTTGGGTGAGGCGGAAGAAGAAGGAGAGAGCGGCGGAGCTTTCTTCCTCGGGGAGGCGGAAGGCGAAGAAGAAGCGTTTTTCTTCTTCTTCGCCGACGCATCTGCATCCGCCGCCGCCGCCGCCGGAGGAGGAGGAGGAGGAGGAGGCTGAGGAGGAGCTTGAGCCGCTGCTGCTGCTTCCGCCTCTGCAACCGCCCTCTCCCGCGCCGCTGCGGTCGCGCGGGAGACCGCGAGCGGCAGGAGAGAGCCGCAGAGCGCCGCTTCTTCCCTTGCCGAGAGGGGCGAAGAAGAGTCGATTTTCTCTCCGTCGTCGCCGTGGTCGTCTTCGCTTCCCCCTTCTTCCCCTTCCTCCTCATCCTCTCTTCCGCCGCTCCTAAACTCCCTCTCCCACAGGCGCACGGCGGCCTCGACCGCCGCTGCTGCCGCTCCGGTGGGCGGGGCGCGGGACGCAGCGAGGACGAGAGGAGGAGGCGGGAGAGAAGACGAGGAAACAACTTCACCTCCTCCTTTCTCTTCCTCTTCCTCTTCCACCTCTTCCCCAGCTTTCGCGAACTTCGCTGCGGCCTCCTCGGCAGCCGCCCGCGCCTCCTTGCTGTTGTTCTCCAGATCGGACAGCAGGCTCGGGAGCATCCTCGCCCTCAGCGCCTCGGCGAAAGCTCTCGCGGCCGCGGCGAGCGAGAGAGCGGTCGATGAGGAAAAGGAAGAAGAAGCCGAAGCCGAAGTCGAATCCGAAGTCGAGGTCGAAGAGAGAGATTTTGTTTCGGGAGGGCTCGCGCGGCGGCGGCGGTGGCGGCTGCGGGCCCTGCTGCCCCACCACGCGGCCTGGATGCGCGTCGCCGCGGCGTCTCGCGGGTCGTCGTCGGGAGAGGAAGGGGAAGAGAGGCTTTTGCTCTCGCTTTGGCTTTGGCTTTCGCCGCCGCCGCTCTCTTCCTTTTCTTCTTTCTCTTTCTCTTCTCCCTTCGCCCTCGCCGCCCCTGCCCGAATCGCAGCGTCCCGCGCCTCGGCCCGCAGCCTGAACCCTTCCTCCCCTCTCTGCTCGAGCAGCCTCAGCGAGCGGAGCCCCTTGCGCGGGGGCTCCCTCGCGTCGGGAGGGAAGAAGCAGGAAGAAGAGGAAGAAGAAGAGGTCGAAGAAGAAGGAGAAGAGGAAGAGAGGAGGAGGGGGAAGATGACGCCGCAGCCGCCGTTGAGCCTCGCGACCTGTTTCCGTTTTGGTTTTTATCGTCCTCTTTTTCGTTGCGTGTGAGAGGGCGAAAACAGCGCGCGGATTTCGAGTGGGAAAGAGAAAGAGAGAGAGAGAGAGAGAGAAAGAAAGAGAGAAAGAGAGAGAGAGAGAGAGAGAGAGAGAGAGAGAGAGAGCAAAAAAATGGGGAAAAAATACCATCCAAGCCCGGAGCTCGAGCGCCCGAGCCGCCGCCACCTCCGCCGCCCCCGCCGCGGCGCGCGCCCTTCTGGGCCCGCGCTCCAGCAGGGCGGCCGCATCGATCTGCGAGGCGCAGGAAAGGTAGCGAAGGTAGAGGGAGGGGTAGTTGAGAGGAGGAGGAGAGGCCGCCTGCGGAGGAGGTGGAGGAGGAGGAGAGAGAGAAAAGTTGAAAGAGAAAAAAGAGGGTGAGAGAGAGAGAGAGGGGGGAGAGGAAGAGACTCGAAACAAAGAGACGAAGAAAAAGAAACTTCTCTCTCTTTTTCACCTTGCTTGCCGCCGCAGCAGCAGCCTCCTCCTCGAGCAGCGAGAGCAGCCTCAGGCACCCCCGGTCGAAACCGTCGGGCTCTGCTCTCGGAGGCATATCGAAGGAGAAGAAGGAGGAGAAGAGAAGAGAGGAAGAGGAGAGAGAGCGGGCAAGCGGAACGACAAGAAGGAGAAAAGAAAAAGTGAAGAATTTTTTCTTTCGGTTTCGTATTTTTATCGTCTTTCATTTTTTAAGTTCTCTCTCTCTCTCTCTTTCTCTCTCCAATCTCACTTCTCGTTCAACGTAAACAAACCAAAACAAAACTCTTTCGCGCAAAAACACCCTCGACAGAAAGAAAAGAAAAAGAAAGTGGAAAAAGAAAAGAGGCGTTTTTTTCACTTCTTCTCCTCTCCACCTCCACCTCCTCCACCTCCTCCTCTGCCGCCACCGCCGCTTTTCGAAAGCAGCAGCAGCTCCTTCCGCGCCCTCGCGTGCTCGTGTGCGAGCTCCGCCATCCTCAGCTTCGTCGCCACCAGCTCGTCCATGACCTCCTGAAAGCCCGAGGGCGTGCGGCGCGGGCCGCGGGACTCGGAGGAGGAGGAAGAAGAGGAGGAGGAAGAAGAAGAAGAGGCGGAAGAGGTGGCGGTGGAGAGAGGCGGCGGCGAAGGCGGCGGCAAGACAGAAGAAGCGGCGCTCGCGAGCCGAGACTTCAGCTCGGCCGCCTCGGCCTCGGCCGACGCCAGCGCGGCCTCCAGCGCCTCAGACTTGAGCGACTGCCCGGCGAGGCGCCGCTCGAGCTCCTCCGCCCTCGCTTGCTCCGCCGCGGCGAGCTGCTGCTGCTGCTGCTGCTGCTGAGTTTCTTCTCCGATTCCGACGACGCCGACGCCGACGCTGCTCCTTCCTTGAAAGGCAAACGGCGACGGCGGCGACGGCAGCGAAGAGGTCGTCGTCAGCGTGCGCGACGGCGGGCGAGGCAGGGAGGGAGAGGGAGAGAAGGAAAGAGAGTTCGAGGTCGAAGCCGCGGAAGAGGAGGAAGAGGAGGAAGAAGAAGGAGCAAAGACGGAAACCACTTTCTTCTTCTCCTCCTCCTCCGCCGCCGCCGCCGCCATTGCCAACGCCGCTCTCAGCCTCTCGACCTCCGCCTCGAGCCCCCTCCTCGCCTCCTCCGCCTCAAGCCTCCTCTCGCCCTGCAGCCTCGACAGCAGCTCCCTCGCCTCCTTCAGCTCCCGCTCGGTAGCCTCGGTTCGCAGCAGCGCGCCGCGGGTCCTCTCCACCGACGCTTCGACCTCCTTGGCTTGCTCCGACGCTCGCGCTTCCGAAGCCTCGAGCCGCTTCGAAGTCGCTCCGAGTTGCTTCGAGACCTCTGCGAGCTTAGAGCTGGCCTCTTGGGCTCTCTCGCGCTCAACCTCCCAGTCCGAAGACAGGCAGCGGCACTCCAGAGCCAGGGCCTCATGGCGCTGCTGGAGCTGGGAGAGCCTCTCCTCGGCTGCTGCGGCGGCGGCGGCAGAGCGCGCGGAAGCGGCTTCGGCGACAGCAACGGCGGCGGCGGCGGCGGAAGAAGAAGAAGAAGAAGAAGAAGAAGAAGAAGAAGAGGTCGATTCTCCTCCCTCCTCCTCTCCGTCCCTCTCTCCGTCCCTCGTCCTCGTCCTCGTCCTCGTCCTCGTCGTCGATCCCCTCCGCCGCAGCAGCGCAGCCTCGGCCTCGGCAGCGCGCCTCCCCGCCGCGGCGGCCTCCTGCCTCGCCGCCGACGCGTCCTCGGCCGCGGCCAGCGCCTCGGCCCGCGCCGCGTCCAGGGCGGCCTCCAGTCTCGAGAGGTCGTCGGCGGAGACCGGCGTGGGAGGGGACAGGGAAAGGGGAGGGAGAGGGAGAGGGGGAGGAGGAGCAAGCTCGAGAGCCACCGCTCCTTCTTCTTCGAGTTCGACCTCGACCTCTTCGACCTCGACTTCCTCGTCGCTGCTCGCGCCGTCGGAGCTGGGACCCTCCTCGCTGCCCGCGGCCGGGGCGGAGGCTGCGTCGCTGGAGGCGGTGGAGTCCTCGTCGTCGTCGTCGTCGTCGCTGAGGACAGCTGCTGTTGCCTCCGCGGCTGCGGCTGCTTCTCCCTCGGTGGCAACGGCAACAGCGGCAAACGGCGAAGGAGAGGAAGGAGAAGAAGCATCGACAGCGACGGAGACAGAGACAGGGACCTCTCCTTTCCCTCCCTTCGCCTCCCCTCCCTCTCCCTCTCCCTCTCCTCCTCCTCCTCCTTCCCCGAGGTCGAAGACCGTGGTTGAGATCGAGCGGTCCCTCTCTGCGGCGGTGGGCGAGGAGGAGGAAGAGAGCCTGGGCAGGAAGGAAGTGGAGCCTCCTCCGTCGACCAGCACCGAAGCGACGATGACTTCGCCGTTCGCCGCAGCAGCAGCGGAAGCAGCGAAAGATTCGGTTGCTGATGCTGTTGTTGCGTCGTCAAAGGGCTCGATTTTCCTCTTTGGGACGGTAGGGGTCGTGGAGAGAGGGGTAGAGGAAGAAGAGAATTGCTGCGGAGGCGGAGGCGGAGGCGCCCTCGCTTCCGTTGCTGCTTCCGCGGCGACGACGACGACGACAACGCTCCCGCCGCCGCCGTCGCTGCTCCTGCCCCCGTCGCTGTCGTTCCTGCTGCGTGAGAGCAGGGTCGCAGGAGCGGAGGGCCTTCGAGAGGAGAAGCGCGGGAGGCGGAGCGTCGGGAGGCGCGGAGGCGGAGGAGACGGAGGAGGCGGGAGAGGAGCAAGCGGAGGAGCGGGAGCGGCGGAGGAGGCGAAAACCTCCTGCTGCTGCCGCTCCTGCTGCTGTCGAGGCTTCCTCGCCGGCGGCGGCAGCTCCGGCACCCGCAGCCCCGCCCTGTTGAGCGCCGCAGCGCCCGCGGCGCTGGGCCTGGCGACCACGGTGCACAGCAGCCGTGGGGAAGGGCGGCGGCGAGAGTTCCTCGCTTGAGGCGGATGCGGCGGCAGCGGCGGCAGCGACAGCGACAGCTCTCCCTCGAGACTGTTGCCTTTCGCCGACGAAGAAGGCGAAATTTGCTGCTGCTGCTGCTGCTGCCGCTTCACCGCCACCACCTCCAGAGCCAGCCTCTGCGGCCTCCCGATCTTCAGCGGGGCGCACAGAGGGGCCAGGTCTAGAGCAGCGACGCCCACCAGAGCCCCCCGCAGCGAGCGGAGCTCGATCGCGGTCGTCTTTGGCAGCAGCGACGCCGAGAACGACGGCGAGCGCTGCCGCAGTTGTTGTTGCTGCTGCTGCTGCTGCTGTTGTCGTTGCTGCTGCTGCTGCTGCTGCTGCTGTTGTCGTTGCTGCTGCTGTTGTTCTTCTCCTTCTTCCTGCTCCTTCCCGCTGCCGCCGCTCCTCCAGATGCGGGCCGAGGAGAAGCGGAGAGGCGCGGGCGGACCCGTGGGCACGGCTTCGAGGCGGAGGTGGTGGCTGTGGTGGTGGTGAAGGAGAGAAGGGGCAGCGGAGGAAGAGGAGGCAGCGGAAGAAGGAGGAGCTGAGCCGAAAGCTGAGCTTTCGGCGGCGGCGGAAGCAGAGGAGGAAACCGAAACGCCGGCGCCGCTCCCTCCGCCGCCGCCGTCCACGACCGCGAGCTCCCCTCCGACGACCCTGTGCCTGACGGGCCTGGTCCAGACGATGCGCAGCCTCGAGGGGCAGTCGAGCGGGAGCCATTCGACGGCCTATTTGAGTTTCGGGTTTGTTTTTTTTTCCGACGAAAAAGAAAAAGAAGGGGGAAAAAAGGTGAGCGCGAGAGAGCCGCCCTGCTCCCTCCTCTCTCGCGCGCGCACGCGCTTCTACTCTTTCCTCCTTCCCTGTTCCTCACCTCGATCTCGCAAGAGAAGTCGAAGCGGCCGATGATCTCTCGGGCGGAGGACATTGTCTTGTTTCCGGAGAGAGAGGGGGAGAAATAGAAAACGGAAAAGAGCGCCCACCCTTTTTCTTTTCGTCGAAGGAGGAGGTCGAAAGAAAAAAGAAAGAAAAAAGTGAGGACAGCACACGGAGGGAAACATCGATTGCACTCTTTCTTTTTCTTCTTTTTTCCAATTTTCTCCACTTCTCGCGCGCTTCGTTTCTTCTCGCGCTCGCTGCTCATGTTCCTCGCGCAGCAGCACCAGCGAGGCCTCTACTGTGCGACGGCCCTGCTCTTCTCGGCGCTGAGGGCTTCGACGGCGGCAGGAGCGACCGCGGCAACGACGACGACGACGATGGCATCATCAAACGTCGACGCCGCCTCCCGATTGAATTCAACAGCGGCGACGACGATGACGCGAACTCTTCAACAAGCTCCACCTCCACCTCCGCCCGCCCTCGCCTCCCCTGGCCCCTGCGGCGTCTCCGAGCCCATCCACGGCATCGTCGAGGCCCCCAACACCGGAGATCTCCTGAAGACAACGCTCGTGCTCCCCACGAGGGACAACAGCACGATTGACCTCTTCTCCTCCTCGCCCCTTTCCCACCTCCTCCCTAACTCGGGCTTCTCCTCTCTCGCGGCCGACGCCGCCGCGGCACGCTGCTCCCCGCCCTACCCGCTCGTCGCCTTCTTCTCCGGCTTCCAGTCCAGGTCTTCGACCTACGACCGCTACGCCAGGCACCTGGCCTCTTGGGGATACGCGGTGGTCCGCTACGACGCGCGCTTCCTCTCGATCACTCCCGACAATCGGGAATTGGGCTGGCTCGGCTCCGTGGTCAGCTGGGCGATGGGCGCCGCGCCGCCAGGGGCCCTCTCCTCGAGTTCTTCTTCTTCCTCTTCTTCCTCTTCTTCTCAGCAGCAGCAGCCTGATCTGCTCTTCACGGCGGGGCACTCCAGGGGCGCGAAGCTCGCGGCGCTGCAGTACGCGGGCAGCCTGGAGTTTGCTCGCTGCGGAAGCGGAGCAAGCGGAAGCGGAAGCGGAACCGAGACTCCAAACAACAACTTCCTCCCGAAGCAGAGCCTCAGGATCGCTTCGGCCTTCCTCATCGACCCGGTAGACAACACCCGCTTCACCCCGGCGTCGGAGGCCTACCCCTCAGCGGCTGCGGCCCTGCAAGCACAAGGCGCCGAGGCTTCGCTTTCTCTCGTGGCGGCGGGCAAGATCGGCGCCTGCAACCCGCTCGAATCGGGGTTCAACCACTTCTGGCCCAGCTCCTTCGGCGGCCCTTCTTCTTTCCTGCTGGTCCTGAAGGAGGCCGGGCACGCTACTTTTAATGATGCCGGGAGGCTGGGGAACAAGTTGGGCGACTGGCTCTGCGGTCGTGGAGGGGTGAGCAGGGAGACTGCGATCGGCGAGGCCGGAGCGGCGATGGTTTCGTGGTTTGATTCGGTCTCTTCAAAGGTTAAGAAAGGTTCTCAACTCCAACTTCTCGAGGAGGAAAGCTCAGGCGTTTCTGTAGCCCTAGAAAGCGACAGCAGCAATGACAATGAAGACCGCGTGCGAGTGCTGATCCAGAAGAGACCGGCGCCGGCGCCGAGGGACGCAGCCGTGCCGAGCCCCTCGACGGCCTTTCTGCAAGAAAACTTCTACTCCTGGGCCAGGGCAGCGGCCGCGGCGGGGCAGGTGGGGTTCGAGGTCCGTGGGGCCGTGGAGCCGCCGGTGCCCGTGCCGCAGCCCGAGCCGTGCCCATCGAAGGGAACAGCGACGGCGACGACGGCGGCGAAGAACAACGCGGTTCCTTTCCCGGCGGCGAGTTTGTCGTCGTCGTCGAAGAAAGGAAAGGAAGAAGCTGCTGTTGTTCCTTGAAAGCAGCTTCCTCTCGCTTCTCTCTTTCTCTGTCTCTCTCCCTGATTCTTTTCTTTTTGTACTAAGAAAAACCCTCGCGGCATCGCATCGCCTTGCCCGCCTGTTGAGAACTTGGAATTCCATTTCGTGTGCCAATAGCTTTTTCGTTTTCGTTTTCAATTTTTTTCTAAAACAAAAAGTAAAATACAAATCGACGTTTCCGCGGCGTCTCCCTTTTTTTCTCTCTCTCTATCCCCGCTCTATGCCTGACGATAGCCCAGATCCTTCGAGAAGCGCCTCACGGCCTCCGCGGCGACGCGGGCGCACCCGCGGGTGACCTCCCCCTTCTCCTCGAGCGCGGGAAGCTCCGACAGGGCTCGCACCCACTTTGCCGCCGCGGCGTCGTCGCCCGTCGCGGGGGAGGAAGGGAACGGCAGCGCGGAGCCCCCGGAGGAGGAGGAGGAGCTCGACTTGGCGACCGCGGCGACCTCGACGATGGCCCAGTGGAAGCGCGGCGCCGCTTTTCGTTTTTCGCTCCTCCTTTTTTCTCCGCTTCCACCGCTGCTCCCCGCTTCTTCTGCTTCTCCCCTCCCTCCTCCTTCCCTCCCTCCTTCCCCTCCTTCCTCCTCCGAATCTTCCTCGAAGTGAATAGAGTCCGCGGCAGCGAAAGCCACCCCTCCGGCGAGCCCCCCGGCCACGGCACTTTCCCTCTCGAACTCGAGACCGGGGACCTCCTCCGACAGCTCCCGCTCCGCGCCGGCGACGAGCGCCTCCCCCAGCTCGAGCGCCCCGCCCGGAAAACTCCACAGCCCTTGATTCGGGGACTTGGCGCGCTTAATTAACAGCAAGGAAGGCTCTTCTTCTTCTTGTGTTGTTTCTGTCCGGGGCTTGAAGAGGACTGCGGCGACGCCGACGCGCGGGAAGGGAGGGTGCTCTCGGTTGCTAGTCGAGGAGGTCGAGGTCGACGACGAAGACGACGAAGAGGCATCTATCGAGACGAGTCGCGGGGACCTCCACTGAGGGGCGACGCTGCCGCTGCTGCTGCTGCTTTCGATGGAGGACGGGTGGTGATGGTGACTCCCGCCGTTCGTCCTCCGCCTCGTGAGGAGCGAGGCGCCGCCGCGGGCGGCGCAGGCGCGGAGCAGGGAGCGCATGGTTTTTTCTTCCTCCTCGATGGCAAGAATGTGAGATCGAAATCATATTTCTTCTCTCTTTTCCCATTGAAAAAAAGAGACTTTTCAAACAAACGTCGCGCGCGCAAGAGATTCCCACCGCCATGCGCGCCTTCTCTCTCCTCGTCGCGCTCGCAGCGGTCGCGACGGTGACGGTGGTCGAAGCGGTGAGGAGAGGGAAGAGAAGGCCGAGAGGGCGGGAGAGAGAAGAGCGAGAGAAAAAAGAAGCGGAGGTCGACGCCGAAGAAAAACTCTCAACCTCGACCTCGACCTCCTCGACCTTTGAAAACCACCTTCCGCTCTCAACCCACAAAAACAGGCCGCCAGCAGCACGCAGACCTGCGACGACGCCTGCCAGAAACACGTCAAGCTGGTCGAAGGGGTCATCTTAGCACTGACGGTCGGCTCCGCTCTCGCGGCCGGCGCCGGGTTCCTGCATGCCATCGACACGCCGACGCGCTTCTTAGGTGGCACGAACGACAAGTCCTCCTCCGGGGGCGCAGGAGGAGACGGGGCCAACTGAAGAGAAGAGAAGCAGCGCGCGCGGAGAAAGAGAGGCCCCCCCTTTTTTGTAAAATTTTCTGTTGACTTGGTTCTCTTCATCGCTCTCGAGGTCGGGTTTTTTTTCTTCCTCTCACTTCTTCTTCTTTGCCGAATGCTCCAGCTGCTGCTCCTCCGCCGCTGCTGCGTCGTCGTCTCCTCTCTTCTCCCTCCTCGCCTCTCCGCCTCCCTTCCCTCTCCTCTCCCAACTCCAATCGCCGCCGCCATGCCCCCTCGCAAACGTGCCGCCCGCGCGGCCTCGGCCAGCTCCGGCAGCGACTACGAGGCTTCCCCGCCGCCCAAGGCCGCGGCCGCGTCGAAAAAGACGACGACGAAAGCGGCAGCGGCGTCGAAGAAGGACGACGCCCCTTCGAAGAAAGCAGCGAAGAAAACCGCGGCCCCGGAGGGCCCCAAGGGCCTGGCCCCCGGCTGGGTCAAGTACGGCAACTACGTCATCGCCAAGTGAGTGTGGGTGTGGGGGAGAAAGCGGAGGAAAGGCGCGAACTTTGAAGAGGAAAAGAGAGAAGTTGCAATTGCCGAATTTCGGTTCTCGATGGGAAAGCAATTGATGTCGGAGTCGCTCTATCTCGATCATCCCTTTCACCTCAATTCTCTCTCTCTTCCTTTTTCTTCTTCCTCGCGGTTCTCTCTCCGCAACCACCACCACAGGACCTACGGCACCCCCGCGGCGTCGGCCAAGATCGCCGCCTTTGACCTCGTGAGTGATTCGTTTGAAACAAGAGAGAGAGAGAGAGAAGCGGAAAGGCGACGCCTTTTTTCCCTTTTTTTTAATCGCCGCCGCGAAGAGCAAAGCGTGAACAAAACGACGACGTCCTCAAATTTCAAATTCTCGCTCTCTCTCCTCTCTCTCTCTCAACCCCTTTCAAAAAAAAAAAAAAAAA
>Ga0210003_1001456_pt1 | contig 20873 bp, 21 predicted proteins | sample LantaG_FD_182804 | JGI IMG/M metagenome (GOLD analysis project Ga0210003, IMG submission 182804) | Deep subsurface microbial communities from Baltic Sea to uncover new lineages of life (NeLLi) - Landsort_02402 metaG (SPAdes) (version 2) | ecosystem: Environmental > Aquatic > Marine > Oceanic >... | reverse complement strand
GTATAGCCGGCCGTGGGAAGGTGGTGAAGAGGGAGAATGGACTTGTACTGTAACTGTTGTTGTTAAATAGCAGGAGAGTATTTTCAGGGGAAAAGAAATAGTTAATCTAACACAATAGGCACAGACAAATTTCACTGCCTTATCTTTGATGAAAAAGAAAACCTTAGCGACGTTGCTGCTCTCGGTATCACTGATTCTTGCGCTTGTGTCGGCTGAAGGCTGCGCTACGATTGAGACTGATACGGCGGAGCAGGAAACACAAACCCCGATAATCGAGAACATCACCCCCGGAAAGAGCGTTGACCCTGATACAGAATAACCGTGATAACCCGGATTTCATAATCATTGATGTCAGAACTCCACAAGAATTTGCACAGGAGCATATTGAAGGTGCAATAAATCTGGACTATTACTCTGCGGATTTCAGGGAACAGCTTAATGAGCTTGATAAGAATAAGACCTACCTTGTTTATTGCCGGACTGGTAGGCGGAGCAAAGCTGCTGTCGATTTGATGAAAGAGCTAGGTTTCGGGCAGATTTACAATATCTCCGATGGGATTATTGACTGGAAAGCAGAGGGGCTGCCCACCGTTAAATAAACTCACTAATTCTGGGAAACAACGATGTGTGTTTTGCCTGGTCAGCAGGCTAGATAAGTAGTGTGGTTGTGATAATATAACGCCTGGAGCTAAGACTGGTAATGGAGGCATGACAAATGGAGCAGAAAGATAAACAGGCATCGGCAGGCGATTCGACAACCGGTCTAAAGCCAAACGTTGCTGGACTACTATGTTATGTCGGTATCTGGGTAACAGGCATAATCTTTCTCATCATAGAGAAGAAAAATACGTTGGTCCGTTTTCATGCGATGCAGTCCCTGGTTAGCTTTGGTATTCTGAGCATTATCATAAACATCGCTGATGCTGTTCGTGGGTTGGTTGCCTGGACAGGCTGGGGATGGTTTTTTTATCCACAGTGGATTGTGGCAAACATCGTTTTTGGAGTTTTCGTCACAATTACTTTTGTGCTGTGGATAGTCTTGATGTATCAGACTCACGAGGGTCACCTGGTCAAGGTACCCTGGTTTGGGGATTTAGCCCTGAAGCTATTGTCCAAACTGGATGGTATCAGTAAGGAAGATTTCGAACAGCAGGCTGGACGCCTTAAAACCCAGGCAGAGCCAGAACAACCTTCAACCCCTCTGGCAAAGGAAAGCAGGCAGACTTCGGACAAGGTAGATAGCTACTTCAAGAGCAAGAGAATTGGCAGAATTGCGTCATCCGGCGGAGCAATTGCCTGGAGTATTATTCTCCTCGTGTTCTTTAACTTTTTCAGTCGATATCTCGCCTGTTACCAGGGTGAAACAGTAGATGGTGGCATTAAGTGGAACATGTACCCACTTTTAACACAGGACTTCAGACTAGTGCTGCCAATTCTAAACACGGCCTTGGTCCTATCTATAGTGGGCCATAGCATTGCGATTGCTTTTGACAGGCACATACTTCGAGAGATTATATTAATTGTCTTGAGCTTACTCGGCATAGCCGTCGTTGTGACTTTTCTACGGATATTTCCCTTTGATTTTAGTGTTATACCTGATACCGGTGTAGCCACGATTTCCCCTACAGTCGCCCTAGCAGTCCTCACTATTATCGCAATTGTGTTGGGAATTGGAGCGCTTGTTAGACTCATAAAGCTGATTATCAATGTGCTCAAGCAAGATTAGATTGTTGACTGGGTCTCTTTGACACGATACCAATTTGTCTTGGTCTATATTTCTCGGTACTGTCCTCTTTCTCTGCCATCCTTCAGAGGTATTCTATATATAGTATAAGAAAAGTACAAAAAACGGTTTTTTGTTATATCCTGGCTCAAAAAGAACAAGCAGTTTTTAATGGGGCGAGATAGTAACTGCATCCATACACTTGGCTACTCTCTATTTTCCTGGGGTGTTAACAACTATGTAAATTAGGGCTACATTAGAAATCCGACAGGTAAAATAAGCTCAAAGGCACGGTGTAGTCATGGTAAGGAGTAGATGAGGATAAAACAAGGGCTGTCGGAACCAGCAAGTAGTACAGCAAAGCGGAAGTCCTGAAACAGGGATAAAACGACAAGAAAGGGGGAAGTAAAATGTACGAGAGAATACTTGTTCCGTTGGATGGTTCCAAAGTGGGCGAATCTGCCTTACCCTATGTCGAGAACATGGTGTCCAAAATGTCCCCTGAGGTAAATGTAGAGGTTATTTTGTTCCAGGTACTATCACCCGTGCGGCCATCTGTTGTTAACGGGTATGAAATACCCGACATTACCTACACTGAGAAACAGATGGAGGAAAATAAGAAGAAAGCTATTGAGTACCTTAATAAGACCGGTGAGGCCCTAAGAAGCAAAGGAATCACAGTTATGGTTAAAGTAACATTTGGTAGTGCTCCCGAAGAGATAGTTAAAGCGGCTGAAGAAATCAATGCTAGCTTGATCGCTGTGTCAACGCACGGACGGTCAGGGCTAAGCCGGTGGGCTTTTGGCAGTGTTACCGATAAGATACTGCGGCACGGAGGGAAAATCCCGGTACTTACTGTGAAAGCACCAAAAGAGGCTGAGTAAACATAGCCATCTAACAAGTGCGGAAGAATTGTGGGCAAGCGCCTCCATAGTCATGCTGCATTTACCACCGACGAAAGGAAGAAAGCACTCCAGCCAGGCTGCTCGGTACAAGCCTAACATTCTGACGTTTTATTTATCCCTTATCCTCACTATCTCCCCACGTAGCCTGGCAAAGAGAGATAATAGTTCAGGCAGCTATTCTACTTTGATGTCACGCATGAACTGGGCTGTTTCCTCAGGCAAAGCAGTATTGATGTAGATGCCAGACCCAATCTCGAATCCTGCCCTCTCGGTGAGCCGGGGAATGATTCTCAGATGCCACAGGTAATAGTCATTGCTCTCCTCCCCTGCGAGGGCAGAGTCTATGACATAGTTGAAATCAGGGTTGTTGAGCCCCCGATACAGCTTGAGCAGGGTTACCCGCAGGACATGAGCCAGTTCCTTCAATTCTTCTGTTGAAGCATTGCCGAAGCAGGCTTGATGCATTTTGGGCAGGAGCCATGTCTCAAAGGGCTGGTGGGAGGCGAAGGGATGGAGGACCACAAATCTCTCGGTCTCCATCACTATTCTCTTGCCCAGCTTCAGTTCGTGGATGGCCATATCAGAATAAAGGCATCGGCCGGTATCATCATAGTAGTTGGTAGCCACTTCGTGCTGCATTCTGATATGTCTCGGCACCACAGAGGTGGCTATCAATTGCGAGTGGGGATGCTCCAGCGAGGTGCCTGCTGATGAGCCCTGGTTCTTAAATATGATAATTAATTTAACGAAGGGCAGGCGTCTGACAGAATTGTATCTTTCTTGATAGGCGAGCAGGACATCCATTACCTCGGCATCCTGCATCAAAGCGGGGAGTTTGTTATGCACCGGCGTTTCCACAATCACCTCGTGAACTCCCACGCCAGCCATACTTAAAAAGAAAGCCTCCTCCTCTCTTCTCATGGTGCTGCCCTGCGGCGTGAGGGCAGGGAACTTATTGGCAAAGGCTCTCACCCGCCAGCTCTGGGTTTTTTCATCCCGGTATAAGAGGGTTTCGGGGGAGTTCATAGCCTCATTTCCGGGGCAAAAGGGGCAGGAAGGTAAAAAGGCAGGCCTCTCAGGCATAGGCTCCACGTGCATAAAGTCGCTGGGCCTTTTGGCCCTTTCCCTGGCGATGATAACCCACTCTTTGGTGGTAGGATCCTGTCTTATCTCTGACATATCCTTACTGCTGGCCTAATGATTTCATGGCCTTCATAAATGTCTACTCATCTTATCGGGGATTCCGGTATGTCTGTACTCTGAGCACGAACCTGACTACTTGTGGGCCAGAAGCCAGGCTATCTCGCATCAACATTTCCTATGTTGAATTGTATCAGGGTTCTTCCTTGATTGCACAGGTATTGTACTCGTTCATATGACTGGTGGCACACCATCTTCTTGCTTGACATTGTAAGCCCCTTTCCTGTTGTTGCCAGCCTGCTCTCCCTTGTCGTTGCGAGCCGAAGGCGCGGCAATCTCGGTGGGGCGTGAGGATTGTCCGGTCGGGGACAAGCCCCGACCCTACGGGCCCCTTCAGCCTCGTGCCCGAAATGCATGACCCTGATGAAGGGCCACACTACAGTATCTATCCACTTCTATTGCCAATTGCGGCGCACTGGGTTATATTGAGAAGAGGAGGTGAATAATGAGTTGGTTTGGTGTTAAAACTGAAAAGTTTAGACAGGTGTCGAATCCCTACTTCAGCATGCACATCACTGCTAAGTTTCTCTTTGGTGTAGGTCTGGGTGTGCTGCTGGCTGGTCGGCTGCCGGCATGGACTGGCTGGATATTCATTATTGTAGCTGTAGTAATAGCTATCCCAAGTGCTATAATTGTTCTCTGGAGGTGATATGCTGAAGAAGTTTTTCCAGGAGCAATACCAGGTACTAAAAAGAAATCGAAAAACAACACTCACACTGGCGGCAGTATTCTGTGCGCTGGTGCTGGCTGCTGTTCTCATCGGGGTTAGTGATAATATTCCAGGCATAGTTCTATGTTACCTGGCAGCTACCATTCCAGTCATCGCATTAACGCTCGCCTGGCGGGAGTTGAAGAAGTTTCTAATCCTGCTGGGAGTATCCCTTGCCGGCTTCTTTGTTTTTGTTCTGCTGCACAACGGCTTTTATGCTTTAGGCACAATTACCAATCACATCGCTGTATTGCGCCATTTGATAGAGGCCCTTAGTGTGGTATCCTTCTGTATTGCTGTTCTCCTGTGCCCGCCTGCCTTTTTAGTGGGGGCAGTGGGCAGCATAGTGTTTACCATCAAGAGGCGAAGGAAGCAGGCGGTTGGTTAATCCAGCCGGTTGTGGGTAAACAACGTTGTTTGCCCACAATAACTACTGAGACTACTAAGAAAGGAGGGTGTAACAATGGAATTTGTGGATTTGGAAAAGCTTATCAAGGGCCGGCGTTCTATCCGCCGCTGGCAGGATAAGGAAGTTCCTGAAGACTTGCTGCTGAAAGCTATCAAGTTGGCCACCTGGGCGCCCAATGGGGCTAATCAGCAAATATGGCACTTTTATGTTATTGTTAATCGTGACACTATCACCTCTATCGCCGATGCGGTTCAAGCCAGCGCTGTGCAAATAGCCTCCTGGTTAGAAGCTGATAGTTTTAAGGCTGATGCTGATAGAATGCGGCAGAGAGCGAGTCTCTTTCGGAGTGCGCCAGCAGCTATTGCCGTGAGCGCCGGCCAGTATCAGTCGTCGCTGGATCAGGTTCTAGCCGCCAGGGGGGAAATTGATCCCCAAGCAAGGCAGATATATGGATGGCGTAAAACATCTAACAGCCGCATCCAGTCTGTAGCTTCATCTATTGCTTATTTGCTCTTGATTCTGCACCAGATGGGCTTGGGGGCAGTATGGATGACGGGCCCCATGCAGGCCAAGGGAGAAATAGAAAAGATCCTCAGGGTGCCTGCTGAGATGGATATTATCGCTTTTATACCGGTTGGCTATCCGGCTGAGAGTCCTGCCCCAAAGGAGCGCAGGCCAATTGAAGAGGTCTGTGAAGTTGTCAGGTAGCGATAGCCCAAAATAGAAAGGAGAGGGGAAAGAGATGGCAAAGAAAGTGTTCGTGGTTATAACCAGCAGGGATAAAGAAGTATCAGCAGGGGTCGGAATCAGATATGCATTCAACGCAGCTACCAAGCCGTGGATGGACGAAGTCAAGATTATTGTCTTTGGGCCCTCAGAGGAAGCCGCAGCCCATGATACGGAGATTCAAGCGAAACTGAAGGATGCCATGAAAGCCGGTATTGAAGTATTATTTTGCAAGGCGTGCTCTGATGAGCAGGGTGTAACAGGCATACTGGAAGAGGCAGGCTTTAAGGTTATATATGTCGGCTCAGTAATATCTCAACTGCTGAAAGATGGCTGGTATTCACTGACATTCTAAAAATTAGAGTTGGAAGTGGTTTTTTTGCTGGTTTTGTGCAGTCTGATATTGAACCATAATAGTTCGTACAAAGTTGGTCAAAGGGGGGGGAATATGATGATTGAGGCAAACCAGTTAAGCAATATAGCCAAAAAGGCTATTGCTGGTTATCTAACTCTGGCTCCTTCCCTGACTGCCTTTGGTAATACTGTTCCTACCTCTTATTTGAGATTGGTTCCCCATCAGGAGGCACCAACAAATGTATGCTGGGGTGATAGAAATCGGTCTGTATTGGTGAGAGTCCCTCTGGGATGGTTAAATGTGAAGAATATGGCCAGAGATGCCAATCCACAGGATAGGGGTGAATCACCTGATCTAATCAGTAATCAGACGGTGGAATTTCGCTGTCCTGATGGTTCGGCTAACATATATCTCTTGCTAGCCGGGCTAGCTGTGGCCGCTCGACATGGCCTGGAGATGAGTAATGCATTGGAACTGGCCAATAAACTTTATGTGGATGTGAACATCTTTTCCCCTGAGCATGAGGGTGTCCAGGAGAAACTGCCTCAGTTGCCAACTTCATGCTGGGAATCAACCGAGAATCTTTTAAGAGATCGTGAAATATACCAGCGAGATGGTGTCTTTTCTTCCATGGTAATTGATGAGACAGCGAAGAAGCTTAGGGATTACGATGATAAGGCTCTGAGTGAGAGATTATATGGCAAGGAAGATGAGACCAGGGAGTTGATTAATAAATATCTCCATTGTTCGTAATATTGGAGGTCGCCACGCCGCAGTATGCCTCCAACCCAGGACTCCGCTGATATGAATCGGCAACTGTTCAAAAGCTGAGAAAGGAAAGCGGTCGATATTGCCCTGACGGCTGGACTGCAGATACGCTGGAAACGCGCTATAGGGTAAACTTGCACAAGCCGGGTTCTGGAGATTTAGAAGGCTATCTTCTGGCGTCCAGTACCACTGGTACTGCAGACAAAAGGTATGAAGAAGTTTGAAAAGCAGGCAATAACTTACACGGCTGCCTGTCATGGGTTGGTTCACATTCTGGAGCTAACCTATGGAGCCGTTTTGATTGGTATTGCCCAGGAGTTTGGTGTTAGCCTGTTTGCTCTGGGGACACTGGCCAATATCATGGGCTTTGCCTTTGGAATCATGGCTTTACCTGTCGGTCTCCTCGCTGACCGCATAAGTGAGAGACGCCTATTAATGCTCTGCTGTTTGGGTATGGGGGTATCCTCTATTGCTATTGGACTCTCACCCAGTATCCAGATTTTGAGAATAGCATTGCTGGTCTTAGGACTGTCACTGGGCATCTATCATCCTACAGGCTCTGCCTTCATAGCCAGAGTAGCCGCTAATCGGGGTTTGGGTTTCGGTTATATGGGTGTAGGTGGCAACATAGGGCTTGCCCTGGGACCAATAATTGCCAGCGCTATCGCCTCCATCCTGGGGTGGCGGGCATCATACTTAATATTCGCCGTACCTGCTGTGTTCCTGGCTGCCAGGTTCTTCTTTTTTGCTCGCATCGAAGTGCCCTTCACTGAGCAATCTACCACCGAAGTAAACACAGGGAAGACGGCATTACGGCCATTTATCCTGCCACTGGCATTCATCTTTTGTGCTTCCATTATGAATGGCTTCATTTACCGGGGCACGGTTACTTTTTTACCCCTATACCTCAGTGAACGAATACACTTTAGCTTCTTGAATTTAGACAATATTATGGCGGCGGGCTCATTCGCCAGCATAGCATTTACCTTTGGAATCGGCGGCCAATTTCTGGGAGGTTACCTATCTGAGCGGAGGCGCCGTGAGAGCCTGGCTGCTATCACAGCCCTGGCGACGGTACCTCTACTCATAGCTATAGGGAATGGTGAAGGCCTGGCACTGATGATTGCTGCTGCCGCTTTTGCCTTCTTTAATTTTATGGGGCAACCAATCTATAACAGTCTTCTCGCTGACTACAGCCCGGCCGATTGGCGTGGCCGCCTTTACGGGATTTTCTATTTCTGCTCTTTCGGTCTTGGTTCCTTTTCGGCAAGCATACTGGGGTATGTTGCTGTCAAATTTGGTACTAGCTGGATCTTTTTTGTGGCTGCTGGTTTCGGATTAATAACACTATTATGTACTATATTCCTCTTGATAAGGGCCTTGAAAGTTTCCAGGCGCAGCAGTTAAGTTGGTTGCAATACGACCTGCCTATTGGTTGCTGATGGAATGAATGTTAAAATCATGATTTAGATTTTTATAGAATAAATCTTTTCGTGGCCAAATATATCGGCGGTCTCGGCAGAGAGGTAAATATAGATTGGAGGCTAAAGTATGAACATTAAGCTAAGTTTCCTGGGTGCAGCCCAGAATGTTACGGGCTCAAGATACCTTGTGGAGGTCAATAACGTCAGATTCCTGGTGGATTGCGGGCTTTATCAGGAAAGGGACCTCAGGGGGAGAAATTGGGAGCCTTTTTCCATCCCACCCGGCACTATCGATGCCGTGCTGCTAACCCACGCTCATCTTGATCACTGTGGCCTGTTGCCCAAGCTGGTGCGTGAGGGGTTTAAAGGCCGTATCTATTGTACTGCTGGCACTTCTGAGATTGCCAAAATCATACTCATGGATTCTGCAAAGATCCAGCAAGAAGATGCGGAGTTCAAGAGGGAAAGACACCAGCGAGAGGGGAGAAAAGGCCCTTATCCTGAGGTCCCGCTGTACACGACAGATGATGCCAATGGTTGTTTCCCCTTATTATCTCCTATCCCGTATGGAGAACCGGTCCAGATAGGTGACGGAGTTGCAGCTACTTTCTATGATGCCGGCCATATCCTTGGCTCATCCATGATAAAGGTTGTGATAAGCCAGAATGGCGAAAAGAGGACGGTTATCTTTTCCGGGGATGTCGGACGTTGGGACAAGCCCATACTGAGAGACCCCACCCTTTTTGATGAAGCGGATTATGTGCTGGTGGAATCTACCTATGGCGATAGATTACACCAGAATCAGGGAACCATCGGCGATGAGCTTGCCGGGGTGATAAACTCAACTGTGGAAGCTGGAGGGAATATACTCATCCCAAGCTTCGCCCTCGAAAGGTCCCAGGAAGTTCTGTACTACCTGAATAAATTGCTGATTGAAGATCGTATACCCCACCTTATGGTTTTCTTAGATAGCCCCATGGCGGTAAGTGTTACTGAGGTGTTTGAGCAGCATCCAGAGCTGTTTGACAGGGATATGAAGGAACTTATTCGGAAGGGGGAATCCCCCTTCGACTTCCCTGGCCTTACTCTGGTCAGGACGGTAGACCAGTCAAAGGCGATAAATTATATCACCGGGTCTGCCATGATAATCGCTGGCTCAGGCATGTGTACTGGGGGCAGGATAAAGTATCATCTGGTCAAAAACATTTCCAGGCCGGAGAGCACGATTCTCTTCGTAGGATATCAGGCAGCGGGCACGTTGGGGAGGCAGATTGTTGATGGTGCCAAAGAGGTGAGGATACTGGGTCAGCAATATCCTGTTAGGGCAAAGGTGACTCAAATACACGGTTTTTCAGCCCACGCTGACCGAGATGAACTTTTCCGCTGGTTATCATCTCTTCAGAAGGCGCCCAGGCATCTGTTCGTCGTTCACGGGGAAGCAGAAGCAGCCGGGAAGTTCGCTGATTTTTTGGGACAGAGAACTGGTTGGGAGATATCGGTGCCCAGATATCAGGATGAGGTTATTCTGGATTAGCAGTGTGAGGTGGCACAGGATATTCTCTAACCAAGAGCAAGATGGAGTCACGGTGTGCATTATCCGATGAAAGGGCAGCTAATAGCTATCGAATTATCTGGCCAGGGCTTTTCTACCGACAACCTCCTGCTTCGCATACCATCTATGAACTACCTCAATTACCGTGTCAGGCTCATCGCAAACTCTAAGCAAGTCCAAATCTTCTTCGAAGATAAATTCTCTGGCTAAGACAGAGCTCTTCAGCCAGTCAAGAAACCCTTGCCAGTAGCTATTGCCGAATAGTATCACGGGGAAGGGTTTCATCTTATGGGTCTGTATCAGAGTTAGTACTTCAGTCAACTCGTCCAGCGTTCCTAACCCGCCAGGCATGATAATGAAGGCAGTGGCATATTTCACCAGCATGACCTTGCGGGCGAAGAAGTGGCTAAATGTTATTGACTTTGTGGTGTAGGCATTGCAAACTTGTTCCTCAGGTAGCTCAATATTTAATCCCACTGACTTGGCTCCAGCTTTAAAGGCACCTTTATTAGCTGCCTCCATAACGCCAGGTCCACCACCGGTTATGATTGAGAAGCCCATCTGCCCAAGACGACACGCTATTTCTTCTGTCTGGGCAAAAAGCTCATCATCCGGCCGGAGCCGGGCCGAACCATATATAGTTATTGCTGGCTCTATTCCTGAAAGCTTGTCAAATCCCTCGACCAGCTCACCTATTATCCGGAACATCCGCCAGGACTCTTCCTTGGCTAACTCGTTAATTTCATATTCGTTTCCCATATTACCCTCCAGAACAAATGAATATTACCACATTATGCGTTCCTCAGCCTGATTCTGTGGCCCTTGGGGGCTTGACAATAACGGGCTGGCTACTTAAAGTGTCAATTGCCAGGCCTTGCTAATATTGCTGACGGCTCACAGGTTATAGTCTGCAGAATACAGTTGGGGTGAGAAGGTTTAATGTCAGGTACATTAAATTGCCCCTGTTTATGGAGTAAGAAAGGAGAAAGTGAATCTATGGAAAATCGGAATCTATGGCAAATAGGTGGTATCACCCTGGTTTTGATGGCACTTTTTTCAGTGTCATGTGGTGGTGCAGCACCATCAAGTAAGACTTACTCAGCGCCGCCTCCAATGACAATTGATACCAGCAAGCAATACACTGCCACCATTGAAACGGAGAAGGGAAATCTGGTGCTGGAGCTGTTCGCTAGCGATGTCCCGGTAACGGTCAACAACTTTGTGTTTCTCGCCCGTGAAGGGTTCTATAATGGTTCTACATTCCACCGCGTTTTTTCTGATTTTATGGCTCAGGGTGGGGACCCTACCGGAACAGGAGCTGGCACACCCGGTTACTCGTTTGCCGATGAATTCACCGGGCATACCCATATTGCCGGTGCTCTATCAATGGCCAATCGCGGTTCCAACACCAACGGCTGCCAGTTTTTCATTACCTATACCCCCCAGCATGGCCTTGATGGTAAGCACACGGTATTTGGCCAGCTAATACAGGGTATGGATGTCCTGGAAAAACTGACGCCCAGAGACCCGAGCCAGAATCCGCAGTTCACGGGCGATAAAATAATACGAATAACCATAGAGGAAGGATAACTGACCTTAGCTAGATTGGTGTACCCGGCATTCACAGATGGATATTATTCATCCTCAAATAGTTCTGCAAATCCACTTTGCCACGAGCATAGGCTTCGTGCCAGCCTTTGCCTCTGATTATGATAACTTTATAGCAGCCCTTTAGTTATTTAAGAGGAAAGAAGATTTATAGCTTATCTCTTAGGCCTGGCACAAAATGGTGGGCGCTACTGGACGATAGACAGAACCTTCGAACTGGCTTTTCGCCTCAGTATTTGACCCAGCCGCTACTATTGCCAATAATTGTAGCAATAAAGTCCCTGACCAGCAACTAGCAGGTAATATTCTGGCTGGGCGATCGCACAATGAGGTAACAAAACAGGCTTCTGTTACCTACGCTGAACGTTCTGGACTAATGTGTAGTGGAACTCCGTAGATGGTAAAATCATCTATGGGTATCATTATCATCGGTGAGCTAGTCTTCCTATGATTGTCAGAGAAATCTACGCGAGAAGCATTTTGTCCAAATCAAAGGTCTTTGACTATGTGGTCAATCCGTACATTGGGTGCCAGCACGGTTGCGTCTATTGCTATGCTCGCTTTATGAAGAGGTTCACCGGACATAAAGAACCGTGGGGTGAGTTTGTTGATATTAAGATTAATGCCGCATATCTACTGCAGCGCGAGATAGAAAAAATGCCGCCCGGTAGGGTGTGGGTAAGCGGAGTGTGCGATCCCTATCAACCGCTGGAGAGAACATACGAACTGACAAAAAAGTGCCTTGAAATATTGGTTCGATATGATTGGCCGATTACAATTCAGACGAAATCCGCACTTGTTTTACGTGATGTGGAGCTATTTAAAGAAGCCAACAAGATTGAAGTTGGGCTAACGGTTACCACTGGAGATGAAGGTGTGAGACAGCTATTTGAACCTGGCGCGCCATCAATTAAGGAAAGAATCAAAGCGCTCGAGAAGCTACATCTTGCAGGCATTAGAACCTATGCGATGATTGCACCAATGCTTTCCGGGGCGGAGGAACTTGCTGCTGGGCTCAGCGGGAAGGTGGATTACGTATTGGTCGACAGAATGAACTACCATTATGGCGATTGGGTCTATAGGAAACATAATTTGGAAAGCACCATGAGCGATGGTTTTTTTGCCTCAAAAGGTCAGGAACTTGCTTCTGACTTTGCAAAGCAGTGCATCGAGTGCCGAGTGTTATTTTGATAACTAGACGGCTTCGTTTGTTGGCTTCATTCGTAACGGGACATCCTAATGTGTAGACTAGTGAACATTCCGCCCTTTGGTTGGTTGACAATGGCAATTAAGTTTTTGACAAACTTGTAATCGGGTGGTATACCTCATTCAGGAAAACGGGGGAAATAAGACCTTCTAAGTGTTTCACTAACAATCACAAGGAGGATCGGTTTGTTAAAAGGTTATAGTGTAATGTACGGCTACGTTCGCTCTCGACAACTGGAGGGTACATATAACGACGACCCGACTATAGGTTGTTGGCCTATTACTGCACTGAGAATTGAACGAGGGTGGGGCAACCCGGGTGAAGAAAGATGGCCATATAATGGTTCTGCGGAATCATGGCCACCTAAAGAACCCGCTCATATTGACCAGTACGCTAAAGAAAAAAGAATATTCGCTTATCAACGAATACGCTCTGTTGGTGAATGCAAAGAGGCAATCTTTAAACGAAGTTGCATTCTGGTATCAGTAGATATAACAAAATCTTGGTTCAATGCTATCAATGGAGAGGTACCTCTGCCAAAAACAGAAGACGAGATCATAGGTGGGCATGGCTTTCTCATGGTAGGCTATGATGACCCCACAAAGAAGTTCAGATTCGTAAATTCTTGGGGTGTGGATTGGGGTGATAAGGGTTATGGTTATCTTCCTTATAAATATTTCGACCTCTTTCTAACGGAGGCATGGGTAGACATAAGGCCTAAACCTAACGATATTGCCCCGTATACTCAGTCTCATAAAGCTACCGGTGGTATCGCGATGGAATGGTATTTACCCTCGGTATTGCATGATATTATCTATGGCGTAGAAATCCGCGATTCAAAATTGGATGAGCGCAAAGCATGGGGGTTTGCTTTTCAATACGATAGCTGCCTGAATGTGGAGGAACTCTTTGTAAGGCCAAAATATCGAGGAAGGGGCTACTCCAAACAACTAATTTCTAGCTTTGAGCGAATATCGAAGCATTCATCCATTCCTCTGAGGTTTTGGATTTCTCATCCTGACGATAATATCAAAAATATGGTAATTCTAAAACACATAGCGGACAAATATGGTTATCATTTATCCTATTCGGGAGTTCGATGGGCAGACTTTAAAATAGAAAAAGCTGAGGCTTCCATGCAAGAAAAGGGTCGGCTTAATAGCCTTTCAGTTCCCAATCGAGTTTTGCGTCCATCAGCTCGCCAGCATCCATCTGACCCGCTGACTCATATTAGTCTACATGCCAAATAGGATAGGAATAACTTAAGACTTTGGAATTTGGAGGCATCAATTTACGTCCTGCACAAAACGCTAAAATGTGATATCCCAGCAGGGGTATCATGTTAGGCGTATCCTTCCAGCTACTGAGCTAGTGCATGCGGCTACCCCTTTTTTCTGAGCTGCCCTGTGGACACTACGTGTGTTTAACAGGTAAACTACAGATATGGTTCAACCAATCCGCCCTCACTTGACAGCCGCAGGAAAACACAAAATCACCATTAACGGCCAAAACATTCCGTACATCATCAAGCGTAGCGCCAGGGCGAGGTACGTCCGGCTAGAGGTGAGACAAGGAACCAACCTTACGGTGGTGATTCCCGAATCTTATAAGATTGAGCAGCTCCCTGACCTTCTGCAGGCGAAGGGGAATTGGATCTTAGGTAAGCTCGCAAAGTATGGCAAAGTGCAATCGCTTTGTGCTGACAAGGAACTCAAAGCTGGCGATGCCATTCCCTACCTCGGCCGGGATTTGGAGGTGGTAATACGGCAAAACCGCCGGAATGCTGACGGCGTAAAGCTGGAGCAGAATAGGCTGGTGGTGAGCCACAGATCAGCGAGCAGTAGATTGAATTTGGTAGTGGAGCAGTGGTATCGGATGCAGGCCACGAAACTGATAAATGAGAGGGCAAACAAACTGAGCGCTCGCTTAGGGCTCACCTATAACCGACTTATCATACGGGGGCAGAAGACCCGTTGGGGTAGTTGTTCCCATAAAGGCGACCTTAGCTTTAACTGGAAGCTCATGATGGCACCAGAGCCTGTCATTGACTACGTCATCATCCATGAGTTTGCCCACCTAAAAGAGCTGAATCACTCAAAGAGATTCTGGGAACTGGTAGCTGAACACTGCCCTCAATGGCGCGAGTACAAGAAATGGCTCAGGCAACACGAGGCAAACCTTACTGCGAAACTCTGTCCCTAGAAATAGCCTTGATTGCACATTCTGGACAATTGTGCAGTAATACGCACGCAGGTTACCCTAAGCCAACACCCCACCCATCTGGGCTAGGCGGAGACAATTTGCATGCCTTATGAACTCCTTCATTTCTTTCCCAGCATATCTTTAAGCATGTCTGACTTCAGACTTTTGAGAGAGTAGTGGTGTTGACAATTAGATAGTCGGGCAAACGGATAAACAAAGGCAAGCCCCGTCTTTTAGAGACTTGTCTTTATTCTGATTTCTAGCCTTGATTTTGGCCGATATTTACCTATAAGCCTTACGGCTTATCAGGAATACACCCCCGGCTATGATAGCTGCGGCTAAAATAATCCAGGGAACCACAAGAACAATTCTATTTACAGGATAGACTTCGCCCCCTACGGGCGTAGGAGCAGGAGTGAGTGTTTCCTCGCCGTATACCTCAAACTGTAAGTCCCAAGTGAGGTAACTGGTCCAATTAGTGCCACCCCAGCTTCCTTCAGCATTGCCACCGTCGTATGTACCCTCCTTACCGTAATACCAAACTGCACAAGTATACGTACCATCTCCGGACGGAGCGGAAACGACTATTGCGTACTTTTGGCCCTCGGTGAGGTCGCAGGGTGTCGTAAAAAATATCTCCGGCCAGGGACCTAAGAAAGCAGGCAACGTACTGCCGGCTATAGTTTCTGAAGCAAGGTCAGTTCCATAGGGGTGACCACTTTCGTCGGTGCCCCGTATTGATACCGTAACCATACCGGGGTCACCTTCTCTTCTAAGAGGCAGCCTAATTGATGTTACTGAATGAGCCGACTCGGCAGTAAAAGTCTGTGCTACCCACCGAGTAGTATGGATCATAGCTCCACTGGATGTAACGTCATTGTAATGCTCAAACAGTTGCGCAGCGTATGCAATGCCTATCGGTAGAGCCACAAATAGTAGCGATAAAACGATAAGCACGAACGCAAACACCCCAATATGTTTCAGCACTTTGTTTATTTTAGCATCGCCTCCTGCTACTTTTATTTGGTTGAATCTCTTTAACATTATACCATACAAACAGTAAGGCTAGTACTTGAGTATATGAAGTGAGAATTAGAGGGGGGCACTAGCCACTATAATATGTGATGTTCCAATGTTATCGATTACATCTATTCATTTTCTGCAAGCTACTACTCGTAATCTGTTCATTATATGGTCACAAGCACCGAATTTTATTCCCATTCAGTATTCGGGCGTACATCTGACAGATACTTGGTGACTCAATTGAGAGCAACCCTTGATAAGAGATTTGGCTCTTGGAGAGGGCACAACAAACCGTCAAAATGTGCAGCATACCTATGTACACTAGAGAATGCGAGATATCAGGACTCCGTTCCTATTCTCTGGGATAATGTCCAACCAGGGATTCGCTGGTGAGTAGTGCCTCTGGAATGACAACTGGGCTAAGTCCAACTCACATTGTCCGCTGTCGCAACTGCCCACAAGCAGCACCAATGTCTGAACCACGCTGAACCCGCTGCGTAACGCGAATGCCTCCGCTGTCTAGGATTTCGCGGAAAGCTCGGATGCGTTTCCGAGGTGGGGAGTGGAAAGCAACTCCGGAGACCGGATTGTATGGAATCAAATTCACGTGCCAGTTCAGCCCGTGTAGCGCCCTCACCAATTCATGTGCTTCTGCACTCCCGTCATTGACCCCATCAAGCAAGCAATACTCAAACGTTACTCGTCTCCCAGTCCGTTGTACGTATTCGCGGCAGGCAGCCACGATTTCAGTAACGCTCCACTTGGTCATCTCAGGAATGAGTTGCCGACGCAGGTCATTGTTAGGGGTATGCAGAAAAACTGCCAGTTTACCATTATCGTTTACCACTATAGTTTACTATTGTCAATTTCTTTATCTTTTTACTAAAAACACAACCTATTAATATAAGTAAAAATAATGTAACAAGTTAAAGGGGGTGAAAGGTTTGTTCAAATCACTAGTAGCAGCAAGATGAATGTTGTTCCCCCAGCCGTGGGCATAACAATCGGGAAAATAATCCTTGAAGCATATAGCTAACATTAAAGGTGCTTAGTGTGCAGAGGGGGGTATCTTTGAAACTATTTTTACCTGAGATACTAAAGGAATATTCTACTAAAAAGGCACTGAAGGAACTAAAGGAATAGTAACTTAAAGCGGTGTATCTATGCCATATAAGAATAAGCGAAAAGATAGAGCGTGGCATAAGCGTTATATGTAACAGAAACTGTCAATTAAGCTATAATTTTGTTTTATTCTGTTACATCTCTTCTCGCTATAACAACCAGTCTTCTCGCTATAACAACCAGCGCTTTAGCTATAGCAACCTTTCATTTAGCTAGAATATTTGGGTGATTATATTGGTCCCTACTTTGGCTCTACTTACTTAGCTTACTTACTTTAGTCTCAAAGAGCTTGAGCTCTTAAGCAAGTAAGTAAGTAAGCACTAAGTAAGTAAGCGCAGTTTTCCTAGCTTAATTAGGTTTAGTTTAGTTTAGACTAAAAAACTAAAGCTATAACTACTAAAGCTAACGGCTTAACTGCTAAAGCTATAGCTACTAAAGCTAAAGGCTTAACTACTAAAGCTATAGCTACTAAAGGTAAAAGCTGAGAGATGCTGAAATCCAGCATTGAAGCTATAAGATTTATAGTATAGGCGCAGTAAGTAAGTGAATAACAGAAACAGTTAATTTATATGTAATTTTGTTTTATTTTGTTTTATTCTATTATATGTAAGTTAGCTATAACAACCAGCGCTTTCGCTAGGATAACCAGCGCTTTCGCTATAGCAACCTTTCATTTAGCTAGAATATTTGGGTGATTATATTGGTCCCTACTTTGGCTCTACTTACTTAGCTTACTTACTTTAGTCTCAAAGAGCTTGAGCTCTTAAGCAGGTAAGTAAGTAAGTAAGCAAGCACTAAGTAAGTAAGCGGAGTTTTCCTAGCTTAATTAGGTTTAGTTTTCCTAACTTAACTGAAAAAACTAAAGCTAACTACTAAAGCTAAAGGTTTAACTGCTAAACAAGCAAGCAAGCAAACAAGGAAGCGGCTCGTTAGACTGGAAGTATTTATTGCCGGGAGGGGCTCACCGGTATAATATAAAATGAGAAGGGTTATATTATCCCAAGCAAAGGAGGTGAAAAGATAGTGAGTGTTCCCAACGATTTCATGAGGCAGGTTGAGCATATCATTGAGCTGGCTACCAAAGAAGCTCAGCGATTGAAGCATAACTACGTAGATACAGAGCATATCCTTCTAGCCTTGGTTGCTGATGAAGATAGTATGGTAACAAAAATCCTCTCTGACTGTGGAATAACGCAGCAAAAGGTACAAGAGGCGGTTGAATTCATCACTGGTCGAGGTGGCCATAATCGTGGAGCCAAGGTTAGACTCGCTCCTCAATCGAAAAGGGTGATTGAACTTGCACAACTCGAGGCGTGTATGCTTGATTCCAGTTACTGTGGCTCAGAGCATCTTCTACTAGGCATCTTACGTGAGAATGGAGTAGCTGCTTCGATTTTGGAAAGTTTTGGAGGTACAAGACTATACACAAAAGTGAGGGATATCTTACGCGGCAAATGTCCAAGATGCGGTGCCAAGGTTACCAATGCAATAATAGACTATCCGCTGGCCTTGAAAGGCAAGATAGTCATGTTAAGAAATGTACCTGCTGAGGTTTGTTCTCAGTGTAAGGAAGTAGTTGAGATTCAGCTTAATTCCGAGCTAGAGGAAAAGATTCGAGACCTGGTAGAGTCGGATGCACTGCCCTGCGAAGTGGTTAAGATGCCAGTTTGTGATCTTGTAGATGTTCATTAGCTAGAGCCGCTAATCTTACGACAGGTAAACTTAGAGACCCTTGCACTGATTTATTCGTAGTTCTGAGTTTTGTAAGAGAGAGTCAGGTAAAGGTTTAAGAGGAGGTGACTAAATGCGGTGCTTAATATGACTTAAAGGAGGCTCAAGGTGGACAGGGAAAATGCTTGGGCTATGATTCAGGGTTATGAGAAAGATAACAAAAGGTGTTATTCTTCAATTTTTACTGTTTCAGAAATGTCTTGGAGCTTAAAAGACGGATTCAGTTATGCAATTTCAAGACATATTCCTAAGCTTATCTCATATAATAGACGCTATAGATCCACTGTTGTTTAGCGAAATTGGTCGAAAGAGGGGAATTTCACGTGAGGCACCATTCTCCCTCTCTCATAAATTCGATGCTTATTCTCTTAAACATGATATTGGGTAACAATCCGATGAATTGCGTCATGAGAATTTGAGAGGCGAGCAAATCCTGCTATGATTGGCAAGCTGAATGTCAGAATGTACTAATGTAGGGAATTAGGGAGGCTAGAATGTTTTCAAGGCGAAAGGATTATCTAGGGATTATTGTCTGTTTGTTATGCTTGCTTCCTACCGCTATAACAGGGTGCTCTGCTAATATAACTTCCTCTGAATATGCTGATAATCCAATAGCTCAAAGAGAAACCCTAGTACAGATATCCACCATAGATGCTATCCTCAGCGGGGTTTATGACGGAGTGATGGATTTTGGAACATTGAAGGAATATGGAGATTTCGGCATAGGAACCTTCGATAGCCTTGATGGAGAAATGGTGGGATTTAACGGTAATTTCTACCAGGTGAAGGCAGACGGCATTGCCTATCCCGTATCTGATTCTATGGAGACACCTTTTGCCTCGGTCACTTTCTTCAATGCTGACTATGAAGAGAAACTGCCAGAAGGAATTAACTATGAGCAATTGCTTGCTATTCTAGATGGAGCTCTACCAACAAGTAACATTTTCTATGCAATCAAGATTGAGGGCAGCTTCAATTATATGAAGACACGGAGTGTACCAATGCAAGAGAAGCCATATCCCCCACTAATTGAAGTTACTAAAGACCAGCCGATTTTTGAATTCAATGATGTGGAAGGCACGATCGTGGGATTTCGGTGCCCTGTCTATGTTGCCGGTGTTAATGTGCCTGGGTACCATCTTCATTTCTTGACAAGGAGCAAGGATTCAGGTGGGCATGTGCTCGAATTTAAGATAGGAGAGGCAGTTGCCTCTATCGATTATACCTCAGAATTTCTTATGATGTTACCAGGTGAAGGCAGTGATTTCTATGAGGTAGATCTGACTAGGGGTAAGCAAGAGGAGCTAGAAAAAGTAGAAAAATAATCAGATATCCAATATATCACTCACGATTTACATACATAAACAATATAGGCTTTTGTTCAGGCAAGGCCAGGAGATGGTATAGCTTCCCAAAGCTTGTAGAAGAGCATGTCAGTGCAGGCGAGCACAGTGTAACGCCAAAAGGCAAACCACAGAACACCTCACAGTTGAGGCTGTTCGTTAATGCTTCAGTTATCGTTGCGAGGAGCGAAGCGGGGAAGCAATTTCAGGCCCGGGATTTCTCGCTTAGGCTCGAACCCGAGGGGCGGAGTTCTTCTCCGCCCCTACGATTGACTGGTCCTGAATGCTTAGGTTTGAGCCCGGCGGCGCCTTAGCCATACCAGGCTTGCCCCAACCATGATGGCTGCAAATAAGGCAATCCAGGGCGCCAGGATAGCCAGCTTGTTTATGGGATAAGCAGTGCCGCCTACTGATGGTGGATTAGGAGGTGGCGTACCAAATAAGAGGTAGGTCTGACCGGCATAAGAGCCGCCCTCCTCATCATAATAGGCACCGATGAGGAAGTCGTCGTAGCCATCACCGTTGACATCCCCGGCCGTGGCGACTGAATAACCAGAAAAATCGTCGGCATCCTCACCCCAGAATGAGGCATCGGCATTTGACAGGTCGGTGTCCATAGCCCAGCCGCTAGCCTTCCCCAGGATGAGATAGGTCTGACCGGCATCACTGCCGCCGTCATCATCCCCATAGGCACCGATGAGGAAGTCGTCGTAGCCATCACCGTTGACATCCCCTGCCGTGGCGACTGAATAACCAGAAAGATCGTAGGCATCCTCACCCCAGAATGAGGCATCGGCATTTGACAGGTCGGTGTCCATAGCCCAGCCGCTAGCCTTCCCCAGGATGAGATAGGTCTGACCGGCATA